>Ga0137361_10000107_pt1 | contig 37202 bp, 24 predicted proteins | sample Mad1_80_16metaG_FD_104923 | JGI IMG/M metagenome (GOLD analysis project Ga0137361, IMG submission 104923) | Vadose zone soil microbial communities from Angelo Coast Range Reserve, California, USA - Mad1_80_16 metaG | ecosystem: Environmental > Terrestrial > Soil > Vadose zone | place: USA... | reverse complement strand
TCCGTCGGACCGCGCGACCGCGCCTCCTCCGATCAGCACCCCCTCGTCTTCGAGACGTCGCAGGATGGCCGCAACGAGACTGCCCTGCTGAACGCGCTGACGAGGGCCCTCGCCAGGCACGTCGGGACGGGCGCTCGGGAGCCCGCCCTGCAGGAGAGCTTCGTTGGCGCGGCGGCGGGGCTCGGCGCTGAGAAGGGCGTGCTCATGCGAGTCCGGCAGCAGGACCCCCTGGACGTCGAGATCCTGTTCGCCACGGGTCTCGACTCCGAGGACGAAGTGGCGTTCCGCGTGCTGCGAACATCGCCGGGTGTGAGCCAAACCATCATGCGGCAGGTCATCGAGGACGGCGAGGCGCGGCTGATCGAGACCTCCAGCGAGCTGGGAGCCGAGGCTACCCCGCCCCAGGGAGGGCAACCGCGCAGCGTGCTGTGTGCCCCGGTCGCGGACTCGCTCACGGGGGGGGTCGTCGCCGCCCTCTGTTTCCAGAACGAGGCGGGGCGGTCCTTCAAAGCCGAGGACCTGGAGTGGCTGACCGCCTACGCGACGGCTCTGGGCCAGGCCTTGACCTTGCACGTCTCGGGTCAGCAGCGGATCCAGGAATTCGAGGCCGGATGGAGGCGGCTCCAGGACGGCGACGGCCCCGAGATCGTCGGGGACAGCGAGGCTACGCGGCAGCTCCTCGAGACCTTGAACGCCCTGCTCCCGAGCACGACGCGTGCGGACGCGCCGGCGATCCTCGTCACAGGCGGGTCGGGTACCGGGAAGGAGCTGGTGGCGCGCTACCTCCACCATTACTCGCCGAAGCGATCCCGCGGCCCCTTCCAGGCCTTCAACTGCGCGGGCCTGCGGGGGGAGTTGGCGGAGTCCAAGCTTTTCGGCCACGTGAAGGGCGCGTTCACCGGCGCTATCGCGGATGCGCCGGGCCTCTTCCGGGCGGCCAACAACGGGGTCCTCCTCCTTGACGAGGTCGGCGAGCTGCCGCCCGAGGGCCAGGCCATCCTGTTACGTGTCCTCGAGACCCGGACGGTCCAGCCGGTGGGTGACACGAAGTCTTTTCCGGTGGACGTCCAGATCATCCTCGCCACGAACCGGAGCGTCGAAGACGAGGTGGCCGCCAAGAGGTTCCGGGAGGACCTCTATTACCGGGTGAGCGGCCTCCAGGTCGAGCTGGTGCCGCTCCGCGATCCGCGGCGCATCGCGGACATCCGGCCGCTGCTGGCTCACTTTCTCGCTCGGCACGAGCGCGCGCTGAAGAAGAAGACGATGGGGCTGACCCGCGACGCCCTCCGGGCGCTGCTTCAGTTCTCCTGGCCGGGGAACGTCCGTCAGGTCAGCAACGTTTGTAGCTCCCTCGTGACCCACACGCCGCCAGGCGCCTCGATCGACGTGGCGGACATCCGCCGCCTTCGGCCCGATGTGCTCTCCGGTCCGAAGAACCCGCATCCGGAAGCCTACCTGGAGAGCGGGGACGCGTCCTACGGGGAGGTCCTGCGCGCGTTTCGCAAGAAGGTGATCCTCGACCGGCTACGCCAGCACGGGAGCGTATTCGAGGCGGCCGCGAGCCTGAAGATCTCGGGACCGACGTTCTACCGATATTGGATGGACGCCAAGCGGTTCCCCTGACATCGACGTCCCCCGTTTCTCAGTCCTGAGAATCGAAGAGCGTCATCCTCAAATCTGAGAGGAAAGGTTCCCGTGATGCCCCCGAAGGGGGACCGAGGGTTCGGAGGGCGACCACGCCACCGCAAATGGCGCCTCAGCCTGCAGCGGGCCCTCGTCCCTGTAATCGCGGGCGGACCCTGGTGGTAGGCCGCGCCCGGAACCGCCGCGTTTCCTCACCCATCCTTCCATGCTCTCAATCCGAAGAACCTCGCCTACTAGCCACCGCTCTCGGATCAAGACCTTGCGTCGTCCCTGAAACGGAGGGACCTGGCCCGCTCATTGCTCCCGTCGCCGGGCGAAGGACGTTCTTCGAACGAGGGAGGTAGGGAATGAGAACACATGCGAAGGCGGTCCTGTACTTGTCGCTGCTGGTCGGCGTGTCGTGTGCCAAGGACGGTGAGAACCCCATGGGACCGGAGGCGTCATCGGTCCCGGCGTCACCGCCGCGAATCCGATCCGTCGTCGTGGTTCCGTCCGCCATTGCCCGCGGGGGCACGGCCCAGGTCAAGGTGGACGCCTTCGACCCGGGCGGTGCCGCCGTGACCTGCAGCTTCTCCGCGGAGGCCGGGCAGATCTCGATCCCCGATCCGGCAGGGGGCCCCTGCGTGGGTGTCTATACGAACGACGGCAGGCCGCGGGCCAGCGACACGATCAGCATTGTCGCCACCAGCGCCGCCAAGCTCTCGGCCACCGCGACCGCCTCCGTCACCCTCACAGGCACCGATGTGCCGACTCCCCCACCTTCGCCGCCACCGACCCCGGTCCCGTCGCCCACGCTTCTGCCACCCGCGGTCACCACCCAACCCGCGACGGATATCACCGCGACCGGCGCGACGCTCAACGCGACCGTGGACGGCCCCGGGGCTTCCGCGACCTACCACTTCGATTACGGCGATGGTTCGAGCTATGGCTCCTCCACGAAGGAACAGAACGTGCCCTCAGGGACGGGTGCGTTCGCCGTGAACCAGAGCGTGTCGGGGCTCAGCTGCGGGACGGTCTACCACTACCGCGTGGTGGGAACGAATGCAGCCGGCCAGACGGCGGGAGCGGATCGCTCGTTCATCACCCGGCCCTGCCCGCCCACGGTCGCCGTGACCTCGTCTGGAGACTGCCACCCCGCTTGCACGGTGACCTTCACGGCGATGGCAACGAACGCCACCTCCGTGAGTTGGTCGGGCTGCGCCTCCGGGACCGGTAACCAGGCGACCTGTCCGGTTACCTCGCTCCAGACCATCACCGCCACCGCGACGGCGATCGGCCCCGGGGGGACGGCTCAGGCGTCGGGGAGCGCGAGAGGAATCAACACCGTCCCGAGGGTTACTTGCCTGGGTAACTACTTCTTCCCGGCGGGCAGCGACCAGGCCATCCTCTATGCTGTCGACGACCCGGATGACCCGGCGTCCACGGGCACCGGTTCCGCCACCTACGACGGGGGTACCGTCTACGGCGCCGGATTCCGTCCGGGGGGCACCCAGAACATCTGGGAAGTCGGGATCCACATCGGGGCCGGGCACGGTACGGTCACGTTTACCTACAGGGATCGTTGGCGGGCGCAGGCCGGCGCGAACTGCCCGGTCTCTGGGACGGAATAGATCCTGACCATCCGAAGAGGGCCGGGCGGGACTGAAGAGCCGGGGTGTGTCCAGCTCAGTCCACCGAGCATGTTCGCGTATACTAAAGACTCGTGTCTCGGGGTAGTGTGGCTATCGCCGAGGGCGCCTCGCGATGAGATACCCCACAGATCCCAACTACAGCCGCGCGGACGGGCTGAAGGGTCTTGCCAACGTGGGGATCATCACTGCGCTCCCGAAGGAGTACGTGGCTGTTCAAATGATGCTCGATCGTCCCGTTAACTATCCCGTGCCAGGGACTGGTGCTGGACGCCAATATTGTCTGGGCGAGGTTTCGGCAGCCCGGGGTCGGCACATCGTAGCGCTGGCACTGACGCCCGAGGGAAACAACTTAGCTACTGCGCGAGCGGTCCTCTTACTGGAGCACTTTCCTTCAGTCGAATGGATCCTCATGGTCGGGATCGCAGGGGGAGTTCCCAACCCCAACAAAGCCGAAGAGCATGTGCGTCTCGGCGATATCGTCGTCTCCAACAAGAAAGGCGTTGTCCAGTACGACTTCGTGAAGGAGGCGCGGGACAAGCCAGTTGAACACAGACACTCGCCAAGACCACCGAGCGCTCGACTGCTAGAGGCCGCACAGCTCCTTAACATCCAGGAGCGACGTAATCTATTCCCATGGCTGGATCATTTCCGGCGGACCCACAAACTGCGCGGCTCATCACGGCCCTCATTAGAGACTGACCGCCTTAGAGACTGTGAGGACCGTACCCGCTTCATTGAACACCCGACGGACCCTGAGCGCTTCGCTGATCAACCCCGCGTCTTTCTAGGCCCAATCGCCTCGGCGAATGCGCTCCTCAAGGACTGTCGGAAACGTGACCTTCTCCGGGACGCATTCGGCGTCAAGGCCGTGGAAATGGAAGGTTCCGGCATCGCCGACGGCGCGTGGAACCAGGAAAGGGGATACCTCGTCGTGCGGGGTGTCTGTGATTACTGCGACGAGGACAAGGGCGATCGATGGCAGCAGTATGCAGCGGTGGCAGCGGCCGCTTACGCCCGCGCACTACTGGAGTCAATCCCAGCAGGTCCTCGAATCCAGCAACGCGGGAAGCTGTCAGCGACGCCGCGAAGGTCAGTATCTCGAACACGCCCGGAGCAACATAATCGCACGCCCCGTGCGACGCAGACGATTATATGCGGCGTCAGTCAGAAGGACTCGGAGTTCTCCAGGGACAGACTTCTCGTACGAGCGAAGAAGGCCCTCCTTCTAGCGGGCTCCAACCTCAGAACGTGGCTCAATGACTCCACCACGGTAGAGGGTCTCGTCAAGTCCATTCAAGCCGGAAAGTCCGTGACGATTGTGATCGCAACCGCAGACGTCCTTCGACAGTTCGGCGCGGGCAGTGACGAGGATCTGAAACAAAGTATCCAGGACATCTACGCCATCTGGGGTAGGTTAACGAGGGAGGAGCGGTCGCGACTACGGGTCTACTCTCACTTTGGCTCGAGCACCCTATCCGCGACGTTTTGCGATCCGGACGACGATGACGCTATCGTCGTATTCAATCCACGATGGGCGATAGATTATCTTGCGGACAAGCGAATCTTTTGTGTAATCTCCAAAGGTAAGAACAGACCTCAGTATAACGCGATGCGGGACAGCTTGTCTTTGATGACGCAACCGCGATTCGAGTTACTTCCACCAGGGGGCTAATAGCATTCAGCCCAGCGCTACGCGACCAAGGAGCGCACGCTGTAGGCCCTCGATGAAGGCCTTCGATAAAGGATCCTCAGCTAGCTATATTTGATTCTCGGACCGACGCGGGCAAGCCGCGGGATTATCATCGCTCCGATGATCCCAAATGGCGACCGATTACAGCGCGCCATTGGGGAGCCGATTCTGACGTCGTGGAGCCACTCCGCAACCGGTGCAACCTATGCCTCTCCCAGGTCCGGTGTGTCGATGATGTCCACGTCCGGCTTATCTGAGTACTTCCTGCTGTCCACCCAGCCTTTCCACCTAGAAGCCACCTCACCTTCGTCGTCACTCGGCCAGCCATCCGGCACGTTTCTCGCCGTCACGCGTCCGTACTGGATGTCTTTGAACCGCCTTACAAAGTGCTTCACGTCACGAACCCTCGCCGCCAGCGGGAGCTCCCAGAATGCACGCAGCACCAGCTCAGAAACCTGCCGAACGTCCGAGAACTCCGCTTTCAGGAGGGACGCGCCGAGATAAACGTGCTCCAGCGCCCGAAGCGCGACTGCCCGATCTGCTTCCTTCATCTCCGTCACGTTGCGGTGGTCCTGCTGGCGTGATCTATCCTTTCCCAGATCCACCACCCCGAGGGTTAGGCGGGAGACAAAGTCGGACCCTTTGCTTTGCTTCTCAGGAGTGTCGTCCGGTTCGACGTGAGCGGGATGCTGCGTTCCAGCGAAGACCCACGCGCTCGCGTGGATACTAAACGCGCGGCCGCTCCGGACGTACGAGCCTTCCTCCAATGGCGTAAGGAAGGCTCCGTACACTGCTCCTCCGTCGAGTTCGGCGTTGATCTCGTCTACGAAGACCAGAAGGCGTTTCTCAGGGTTCTCGGCCTGAGTAGCAGCGATCGTATCGAAGCACGCGAGTATGTCACCCTTCGAACGCATCTGCGTGATGTTGAACGGAACGAAGCGTAGATCGGCAGCGCGGGCCAGTTGCTTTGCCAAGAAGGTCTTGCCTGTCCCAGGCGAAGCCAAGAGCATGGAACTCGCGTGATGACGTGGTGCCTTGGCGAAAGCCTGAATGCCGTGGACGAGTTCCCGCAAGCGTTTTCGTGTGGTTTCCACGCAGCAGACATAGCCGTCCACCTCCGACATGGCTCGCCACAACTGGAGTTCTCCTCCTTTGTCCTGGCGCCTAGCAACAATCCCAACGTCCTTCAGTGCGTCCTTCCATGCGTCTTCCTCTTGCGTCCAGGACAACTCCCGGACTATGCCGAAGCTCGGGAGCTTCCAACCGTTCGCGGTGGCCTGTCCGCGCACCAGGTTCCGCAGCTTCGTCAAAGTATCGGTCCACGCCCAGTTCAAGGGATCAGGCTCCCACTTGAGCGGATTGAGCACGCGCTCGCCTTCTGCATGTACCCACTCGTAGGTGGCCCGCAGTGCCAAGCTCAAACGCTCCTGCGGTTGCAACGAATCCGCGGCGTGCTCCGAGCAGGCGACGATCGCGGGGAAAATGATGCTTGCACCGCCCATGTCGACCGCGATCCGCTCCGGCGCGCGAAGAGGCTGCACGACGCACTGATTAGCGGCAGGAAGGTAGACGAGCGCGCTGAAGCCTTCGGGCAATAGCACGACGCTGCGCGCGCCGCTCTCTCGGGCCAGCCCGTCAATGAGCGCGACGGCCTCCCGTGATGGCCTGCCTGACTTGGCGATCCAGCAACTCAACTCCTTCCGTCTCACGGCTTCCTGGGCAGAGACCTGCGGCACCATGAGTACGCGCAGGTCGACGTGTTTCAAGTCGCCAAGCCACCCAGGCTGCCATCGCTTGCTCGAGACGTACCATCGTGCCCCGCTCAGCTCTGGCCGTGCCACCAACCACTTCACGATCTCTAGTGTCACTGCCCCTTTGACCAAGTCCTTGACGACGACCGCACACACCTTGTGTCCCCTGACGCCGCTACTCAGCAGTCCCGCTAGCGCCTCCAAGGTAGACTCGTTCCAGGTGACACTGCCTGTGACTCGCTCCCAGTCGAGTCGCTCATAGATCACCTGGTCTCGTTCCGCGGGGCGGTAACGCCGGATTATTCGCGTCGTGTACTCCCGCTTGTCGCGCTCCTCCCTCGTCAGCTTTGAGTTGAGGGCATCGTTCATGTTGATCAGCTCGATACCGTTGGGTTGGGCGAGCGCGGGCAGCGTTAGTCGGTACAACGTCTGCGGGTGCGCTCGGGGATCGAAGAGGGAGCGGAGTGCCCCCGTGTCAGCCCCGTGCCAGAAACCAAGTCCCACAACTTGCCGCAAAGGGGCGCCCTGATCGTTCCTGTAGAGCTGATGGAGAAAGAAGGCCGATCGCCCAGCCCCGCAGAAGGCCTGGACGTTGCTTCTTGGCCGATGAAGAGCGCGGAGATGTGCCTGGCCGGTCCTACTGCTGGACGATGAGCGGTGCACCCCGAAGACCCAATGCTCGTCGACAAACCAGTCGCCCACCACCAGCACGCATTCGGGCTGCGAACCGAGGGCCGGCCCCGATGGACCCGGCAGAACTGCCTGGGGCTCTGAGTTAGAATCCACAGCGAGTGACCTCGTGAACGTGAGAATCACCTGGTCTAGTCCATAATAGCGTATCACCGTTCATCGCCTTCGGAGCCTTGGCGGGCCCCTCGCGGTCCCTCGACGAGGTCTGCCCCCGCCGCTGTACGGATCGGACCGATCGTTGTCCTTGGCGCTGCGAGACTGTGGAGAAAGAGCCCGGCCGCGAACAGGGCGGGCAGAAAGAGTCCGAGCCGGGCCACCACGAGCGAGTCCGTGGAACGCCAGCGCGAGGCCCCCGTCCTCAAGCGCTGCTCCTTCGGTCGGCCACGAGGTCGGGCCGCGATGGATGCGGGTGAGGCCGAAGACGACACCGGGTGAGCACCGAGCCAGGAAAGTAGGCCCGGAACCACCCGATGGAGTCCTGTACGCCAGTAGCCCCAATGAGGAACTCGGGTCTCCCCGCCGTCAGCGCAAGGAGGATGCCTTCAGTGAGGAGCGTGCGCGCAAGACGCCCCCGGGGTGCGCGAGGCCACAAGTGGATCGCGACCTCCAGCACAAGCGCACAGCTCGGCGGGGCGAGCCTGCTGACAATCTACTGACATCCGCTGCGGAGTCAGCTGAGGTTGCGTGGTACGCCCGATAGGGCTCGAACCTATAACCTTCGGCTCCGGAGTTCCAGGCCGAAATGGAGGCGGTCCAGGATTGGCAGATCACGCCCCCGTCGCGCCGAAGGGGATTATCTGGCCCCTTGCCCGCCCGGCCACGATCGCGTCCAGGCGACCGGACCACGCCTCCAAGGCTGCTCGCATCTGCGGGAGATAGTTGTGCTTGTCGTACACGGAGCGGATCCTCCCCATGCTGTGGCCGAGGACGCGCTCACCCACGTCCGGGGTGACCCCTAGTTCCGAGAGCCTTGTCCGTACCGTCGTGCGCAGCGTGTGCAAGCGGAAGTCGGCGACCCCGGACCGCTGTCGCACCCTGACGACGGCCTTCTGGGGGTGGTCGACGTATCCAGCCCTGGTCGCAGCAGGGAAGACGAAGCCCGTACGCTTCGCTCGGTCGGGCTCGATCGCGTCGAGCACGCGTAGCGCCCCCGCGCTCAAGGGGAGCGGGCGGACGCCGCCCTTCTGATCCGTGGCCCTCACGATCAGGATGCGGCGCCCGGTGTCAATGTCCTCCCACCTCGCGCTTCGGGCCTCCTCGCTCCGAACAGCCGTGTAGAGGATGAGCGGCGCGAGCGCCTCCAGCTCGGTCCCGCGCACGGTCGCGATAATGGCTCGCAGCTCCGCGTCGTTGTACACCCGGTCGCGGGGGTGCTCCCGCGTTCCCGCGAGCCCGGCGCAGGGAGTGGCCGCGATGAGATCCTTCCGCAGCGCCCAGGAAAAGATGCTCTTGAGGACGGCGAGAACCCGGTTCGCGTGAACCGGGTGCCCCTCGGCGCGGATTGAGTCAACGATCGCGCGAACGTGGGCTTTGGTGACCTCTCCCGGCGCGATTCCACCCAGCGCGGAGAGAACGTCGGCCTTGATCACGCGGCGGTACTCGTCGAGCGTGCGCGGCGCGAGCGCCTCGCCCCTCTTCATCCCGTCGCCCCTGCCTGCGGATTCGAGATAGCGGGCGGTCAGGTCAGCGAAGGTCGCCCCCACGAGCCGTGTCTTCTGCGCCTCGGCCGCGGCGGCCCGCTTCACCACGCCCGCATCAACGCCCACGCGTGCCTGATCCCGGATCTGCAGGGCGCGCTCCCGAGCATCGGCCAGGCTGAGCTCGTCGGCAGGTCCGAGAGTGAACCGCCGAGAAGCGCCGTTCATCCGGTACCACACGCAGTAGGTCCTGGCCTTCGGGGTGACCCTCAAGACGAGGCCGGCGACCTTCTGGTCCCAGTAGTCGACTCTCACCCCACCTTCGCGGGGGGGGAGCGAGAGTGCGCTCTTGGCGGTCAGCGCCACCGTGGGCATGCTTACATCCTCAACCCCGGGGTGGCCGCCCCAGGTCCGTGGGTTTGGGGTGGCGCCGGGGTGGCGCCGGGGTGGCACCGGGGTGGCAGAAAGCTGAAACTTCCTGGTGCCGGATGGAACACGATGAAACAGACTAAACGACAGCTTGACCCTCGAAGTCAAGCCTTTCTAGTTACATCTGGGTTTCAGGGAGTTTCGGGATGGTGCGCCCTGCAAGATTCGAACTTGCGACCTACAGATTCGTAGTCTGTCGCTCTATCCAACTGAGCTAAGGGCGCGACAAAACCCTAGTCTACCCGTGGCCGGGGGCGACGGCAACACCTAGCGCAGGAAGGCGAGCGCGACCTGGCCCAGGACGTATAGCCCCCAGCACACGGCCACTCCCCAGAACGCGCTTGCCGTGCTGCGCTTGCTGGCCACCCCGAAGCCGGACGCCAGGAGAAAGGCGCGCCAGAGCGAGAACAGGTCCAGGCTCCCCAGAAGCACCCAGAGCGGCTTCGCGGTCGAGCCTTTCTCGAGGAGCAGGGTCGGGTTGGCGGCGAGCACCTCCTGGGGGTCGAGGTTCCAGTCCCCGCGGAGCCACATCACGAGCAGGGTCAGGGGCACGGTGACGAGGCCGGCGGCCAGGAAGCTCCAGGCCACGACCGCGACCGCCTGGGAGAACCGGACCTCGCTCGCGTAGAAGAAACGGAACACGAAGAGCAGGACCCCCGCCACGACCAGCAGCACCACGATGGGCGCCAGGACGCCGATCACCCAGCCGAAGATCGGAAAGACCCTGGCCCCGGCCTCCAGGCCAGCCGAGCGCTGCTCCGCGGTCATCTTCTCCCACTGGCCGGACTCCTCCATCCTGTTCTTCATGAAGACGCGCGGGTCCAGGTTGCTCATCCAGACCGCGGTGAAGAGCAGGCCCACGGCCAGGCAGGCCGGCACCGACACCGCGAGCCGGGGAGCCCGCAGGATGCCGCCGAAGGCCTCGCGCGGGGAGAAGTACAAGTCGAGAAGGTTCCGGAAGAAGCCGCGGGAAGGCGCCGCTTGGCTCGTCTCGCTCATCGTGAGGGCCTCCGGTGCGGCCCATCTTGCCCCAGGCCTGGGCCCGGTACAATCGTCGCCCCTCAGGGACGAGCCCCTAGCTCGCGGTGGCCACCGCGGCCCGCCGCCGGACCGTGCGCTCCAGGGTCGCGGCCAGGACCTGCCGGCTTAGGTCGGACGGCACCTTCCCGTCGGCCGCCTTGAGCAGGAACCGGTCGAAGGCCTCCCCGTCGCGGGTGCCGATCGTCATCTCCTTCGGCAACAGGTCGAGCTGGGCCAGGGTGCGCAGCAGGCTGCCCAGGAAGCCGAGTCGGTCCGGCCCGCGTACCTCGAGGTAGAGCGCGGAGCCCCGCTCGGGCGAGCCGTCGAGCGCGTAGTCGTCCAGCACGAGGGGCGACGGCCCGTGTACCACCGGCTCGGCCCGGGTCAGGGCCAGGTAGTCCACCGACGCGGGATCGACCGCGACCCCGCTGGCGGTGATCAGGAACTGGGCCCCCCACGCGCCCGATCCGTCCTGGCGAGCGAAACCGTTCAGGATCGAGAGGCCGAGACCGGAGACCCCGAGCGAGAAGTGGTCGGCCCACAGCGGCGGGAGCGGCCCCCACAGCCGGACCGAGTAGAGGGCCCGGGTATTCGGGAACACGCGGAAGCCGGGGGCTCCCACCTCGGCGAGGGGGAACAGCACGAACGAGTCGTAGAGCGGGCGCATGGCCGTCCTCCCTGGCAAAGCCCGCGCCAGGAGATCCCCGACTCCTTCGCCGGCCGATCACGCTGTCCTGCCTGGGTTTGTGGGAAGCGGTCCCGGCCTCGTCGCTACGGCCGGAAACGCCAACTCTGTCGGATCACTCGAATGGCGCGACGGAATTGTCGAGAGGAGCGCCCCTACTCGTACCGCAGGGCCTCGATCGGGTCGAGCCGGGCGGCCTTGACCGCGGGCCACAGGCCGAAGGTGAGACCCACCCCCACCGCGGTGCCGAAGGCGATCAGCACCCAGGTGGGCTGGAGGAGGGCGGGGAAGGGCGAGAAGGCGTTGATCAGGACGGCCACCCCGCCGCCGATGGCGATGCCGAGGAGGCCTCCCGCGCCGGTCAAGGTCATGGCCTCGGTCAGGAACTGCCAGCGGATGTCGCGCCGGGTGGCGCCCAGGGCCTTGCGGACCCCGATCTCGCGCGTCCTCTCCGTGACCGAGACCAGCATGATGTTCATCACCCCGACCCCGCCCACCAGGAGCCCGATCGAGGAGATCGCGATCATCACGAGGTAGATCCCGCCCGTGAGCTGGCGGTAGAGGTCGGTGAAGGTGTCCTGGGTGAAGATCGCGAAGTTGTCCTTGTCGAGGTACTTGAGCTTGCGCTGGCGGCGCAGGGTCTCGCGGGCCTGCTCGATCGCCTGCTCCATCTTGTCGGGGGAGACGGGCTTGAAGTCCGCGATCAGGAAGTTGAAGCGCGGGTCCTTCTTCTGGACGGAGCCCACCGGCACCAGCACGATGTTGTCGCGGTTGAAGAAGAGGAACCTCCCCATCCTCTGGATCACTCCGATCACCCGGAAGCGGCGGCCGTCGATCGAGATCTCCTTGTCGATGGGGTCGACGTAGGGGAAGAGGGTGTCCGCGACGTCCGAGCCCAGGACCACCACCCGGGCGGCGCGGTTCACGTCCTGCTCGGAGATGAACCGCCCCTTCTGCACCCAGGCGTCGTGGACGGACTCGTAGTTCTGGTCCACCCCGAAGACCCGCACGTCCCGCGCCTTGTCGTTGCCGTACTTCACCATCTCCGCGGGGACGAACTCCATGGACGCGATCTCCGCCACCGCGGGGCGGGCCCCGATGGCCGCCACCTCGGCGGGGGTCAGGCCCTTGCGCTTGCGCCACTCCTCGTCGGAGACGTGCTCGCCGGGGGCGAAGGGGCGGACGAAGACCACCGAGGCCCCCAGGCTCTGGATCTGGCTGGCCATGGAGGCGTTCAAGCCCGCCACGATCGAGCTCATCCCGATCACGGTCATGATCCCCATGACCACCCCGAGGATGGTGAGCCCCGCACGCATCTTGTAGGCGCGGATCCCCTGCAGGCCCATGCCCACCGCTTCCCAGATTGCGAAGAGCATGGGGTAGCGATGGGCCAGACCGCGCAGCGGGGCCTTCATCACTCGTTCCGGAGGGCGACCACGGGGTCGAGGGCGGCCGCCCGGCTGGCCGGGTAGATCCCGGCCACCAGGCCCACCGCGGTGGAGACGAACACCGCCACCGCCACCGCCCAGAGGCGCACCGGGGCCGAGAAGTCGGCGGACATGATGCCGCCGAGGACCAAGGCGAGGACGACGGAGAACCCGGTGGCGCCGAGGACCCCCAGCAAGCCGCCGAAGACGGAGAGGATCACCGACTCCACGAGGAACTGCCGCAGGATGTCGCGGCGGCGGGCCCCCAATGCCTTGCGGACCCCGATCTCGCGGATCCGCTCCGTCACCGACACCAGCATGATGTTCATGACCACGATCCCGCCCACCAGCAAGCTGATCGCGGTCACCACGATCGTGACCACGTAGATCCCGCGGGTGGCGCTCTGCCAGAGGTCCATCACGCTCTGGCCGGTCTCCACCGAGAAGTCGTCGGCCTTGTCGTAGTCGAGGTGCCGGCGGACCCGCATGGCCACCCGGGCCTGGTCCTGGGCCTCCTGGAACAGTTCCATGGACCGGGCCTCGGCCTGGATGGTGATGGAGCGCCGGGCCCCGTAGAACTTGCGGAAGGCGGTGATGGGCATCCAGACGAAGTTGTCCTGGCTCTCCCCGAAGACGCTCCCCTTCTTCTCCGCCACCCCCACCACCTTCACGGGGTGGCCGTCCACCTCGATCTCCTTGGCCAGGGGGTCCACCAGCCCGAAGAAGGCGTCCACCAGGTCGCTCCCGATCACCACCACCTGCCGCGCCTGCTCGACGTCGTCCTGGATGAGGTGGCGCCCGGCCATGAGCTCGCGCACGGTGCCGATGCGGCTGAAGTTCTCGGTGATTCCCATGATGCGCACGTTCTTCTGGGTGATGCGGCCCTCCTTGACGCTCCCCCCGGTGGCCACCATGGCCCCCACCTCGGAGCAGAGGGTGCAGGCCCGCTTCATGGCCTGCACGTCCAGGAGCTCCAGGTTCTTCCGCTTCTGCATCTCGAGCCACATCTCGCGGCTGGTGATGATGTCGGGCATCTTCTGGACGGTGAAGCTCCGGGTCCCCAGGGCGAGGACCTTGTCGCTGATGTAGCGGTCGAGCCCCTCCGTGATGGCCACCACCGCGATCACCGAGGACACCCCGATGAGGATCCCCAGCACGGTCAGGAACGAGCGCAGCTTGTTCGCCCGCAGGGAGGAGAGCGCGATCGTGACCGCTTCCTTGAAGGGCATCAGCTCCTCTTGCGCTCGTCGCTCTCGATCTTGCCGTCCCGGATGTGGATGGTGCGATGGGCGTGCTCGGCGACGTCGCGCTCGTGGGTGACGAGGATGATCGTGTTGCCGTCCTGGTGGAGCTTTTCGAACAGGCGCATGATCTCCTCCCCGGTGGCCGAGTCCAGGTTGCCGGTGGGCTCGTCGGCCAGCAGGATGGAGGGCTTCATGACCAGGGCCCGGGCCACCGCCACCCGCTGGCGCTGGCCGCCCGAGAGCTCGTTGGGCTTGTGGTGCATGCGGTCGGTCAGGTCGACCGTGCGCAGCGCTTCCCGGGCCCGCTCGAGACGGGCCTCCTTCGCCACCCCTGCGTAGACGAGGGGCAGCTCGACGTTGTGCAGGGCGCTGGCCCGGGGGAGCAGGTTGAAGGTCTGGAAGACGAAGCCGATCTCGCGGTTGCGGATGGCGGCCAGCTCGTCGTCGTTCATCTCCGAGACGACCTTGCCGCGCAGGACGTAGGTCCCCTTGGTGGGGGTGTCCAGGCAGCCGATGAGGTTCATGAGGGTCGACTTGCCGGAGCCGGAGGGGCCCATCACCGCCACGTACTCGTTGGGGTCGATCCGGAAGCTGACTCCGCGCAAGGCGTGGATCTCCTCCGCCCCCATCTGGTAGGTGCGCCAGAGATCCTCGGCCCGGATGATGGGGTCGCCCCCGGTCGTGGCCGGTACCGGCTGGGTGGTCATGACTTCTTCTTCGGCTGCTCGACCTTGAGGATCGCCCCGTCCTTCAGGGTGCGGAGGGTGCGGTAGGAGCCCGTCACGATCTCCTCTCCCTCCTTGAGGCCGTCCAGGATCTCGACCTCCGTCTCTCCCAGGATCCCGGTCTTCACGAGCCGGAAGGCCGCCTTGTTGCTCGCAACCACGAAGACGCCGTCCCGCTCGTCGGTCTTGGCCTTGCCCGTCTTCACGACCGTGTTGCTGTCGGCCGCGGTCGGGCTGGGGGTGGCCTCGGGGTCGAGGGGCTTGCCCGCCGCGTCCACCTGCCGCACCACCACCGCCTGGATGGGGGCGGCCAGCACGCTCGTGCGCTTCGCGGTCGTGATGTCGGCGGTGGCGTTCATCTGGGGCCGCAGGTTCTTTGGCGGCTCCTTCAGGGTGATCGTGACCTTGAAGTCCTTGGCCTGGTTCCCGGTGTTGGCCCCGGACTGGGTGGGGGCGGTTCCCGGAGCGCTGCCCCGCACGATGGCCGAGGAGCCGATCTCCGTCACCTCGCCCTGGATCTTGACCCCTTCCAGGGCATCCACCCGGATCTCGGCCGCCTCGCCCAGGCTCAGGTTCCGGATGTCGGTCTCGTCGACCATGATCTCGCACTCCATGACCGAGAGGTCGGCCACGGTCATGATCACGGTGGGGCTGAAGCTCTGGGCGCCGATCACCACCTCGCCCTCTTCCTTGGGGAGGCTCGTGATCACGCCGTCCATGGGAGAGAAGACGGTGGTCTTGCGCAGGTCGTCTCGGTTGCTGTCGTGCTGGGCCTGGAGCTGGGCCACCCGCCGGCGGGCCGCCTCCACGTTGGCCGCCTTCATCTTCACCTCGGCGTCCGCCTGGTCGTAGGTCTGGGCGGAGACCAGCCGGTCGGCCATCATCTTCTTCATGCGGTCGAGCTGGAGGCGCGAGACGTCGAGATCGGCCTGGGCGCGGTCCAGGTCGGCCAGGGCCGACTGCACGGCCGCTTCCGACATGCGGGTCCCCGCCTCGTACCGCTCCGACTCGATCTTGGCCAGGACCTGGTCCTTCTTGACGAGGTCCCCCTCCTTGACCAGGAGCTGGACGATCCGGCCCGAGACGTTGGCCCCGATGTTCACGAAGCGCTTGGGTTTGACCTCGCCGGAGGCGGTGACCAGGGAGACGAGGTCCCGCTTGCCGACCTTCTGGGTCTGGACCGGGACCTTCTTGCTGTTTTCCCGGGCCACATTGAAGCCGACGACGCTGCCGAGGATGAGGACCACGGCGATCCCGCCGATGATCCGGTTCCTCTTCGATGCCATGGAGCCTCCGCGTTGGCCTAAATTCTTGTCCTATCTGTCTCGATACGAGCCGGGTCTGGTCAAGGTTCGGTAGAATCGGCCCAAGGGGCCATAGTAGGCCACTTGCCTTTCCGTCTTCAACCGTGCCGGCCGGGGAGGAACCCTTGGACGCTCCGAAGGTCCTGATCGCGGACGACAGCCCCCTCGTCCTCCGCATGATCGAGAAGGCCCTCCAGGGAGCCGGGCTGTCCGTGGTCACCGCCCGCGACGGGCTGGAGGCGATCGAGAAGGCCTTGTCGGACGACTTCGGCCTCGTGATCCTGGACGTCATGATGCCCCGCATGAACGGCTACCAGACCTGCCGCCTCCTCAAGAGCGAGCCCACCACCCGCAACATCCCGGTGGTGATCCTCACCAGCAAGGATCAGCCGGCCGACCGCTTCTGGGGCCTGGAGACGGGGGCCGACTACTACGTCACCAAGGACGCGAACACCGAGCGCATCCTCGAGCTGGTGAAGAACATCCTGGCCGGGGAGCGCGAGCACCCGCCCCTCCCGCGCGAGAAGCGCCGCTCCGGGGTGGACGTGCTCGCCCGGGTGAACGAGCTGCTCGACCGGAAGCTGTACGAGGCCACCGTGCTCTCGGAGATCGGGCGGGTGGCCCGCAAGATGGTGCGGTTCGACGAGTCGGTGGCCTCGGTCATGGCCCTGGTGGCCCAGCTGATCGACTTCACGATCGGGGGGATGGTCTTCATCGAGGGCGGCGAGCTGGAGATGGTGCTCACCCTCAACCGGGCCGCCACCCCCCCCGTTCTCGAGGAGGCCAAGGAGCGCGTCCTCCGCGCGGTGGCGGACATTCCCTCGGCCCCGTCCCTCAACCGCGTCCAGGTGCGTCTTTTGCCGCGCGAGGGTGGGGCCAGCGGGCCCATCGACACCCTGCTCATGGCTTTCGCCGCCTTCCCCATCGAGACCGGCGGGCGCCTCTCCGGTCTCCTCGTCCTCGGCGGGCGGCAGGTGGAGAAGCTGGACGGGGAGGCGCGGGCCTTCCTGATGCAGGTCGCCAACCACGCCTACGTGGTCATGGAGAACAGCCGGCTCTTCGAGCGCGTGCAGAACCTGGCCATCCGGGACAGCCTGACCGGCCTCTTCAACCACCGACACACCGTGGAGCTGCTGGCGAGCGAGGTCGAGCGCGCCGGCCGCTACCCCGGCGGGGTGAGCGCGCTCATGCTCGACATCGACCATTTCAAGAAGGTGAACGACGAGCACGGGCACCTGGCGGGGGACGCGGTCCTGCGCGACGTCGCGCGCCTGCTCAAGGACGCCCTGCGCACGGTCGACTCGGTGGGCCGCTACGGGGGGGAGGAGTTCCTGGTGCTCCTCCCCCACACCCCGCCCGAGGAGGCGCGCCGCACCGCCGAGCGGATCCGCCACGAGATCGGGCAGCACGTTTTCCGGGTAGGGACGAAGGAGCTGCGGATCACGGTCAGCGTGGGGGTGGCGAGCTGGGGCAAGGCAGACCTCCGCTCTCCCGAAGGGCTGATCCGCGAGGCCGACCAGGCCCTCTACCGTGCGAAGGAGGAGGGCCGGAACCGCGTCGCGGGGGGAGAAGCGGGCCCCTGAGGGGGGCTCACCACCACGTTCGCCCCGAAGCGGAACATCTGCTGGCCGCGGTTGACGATGTCGGCCACGCGGGTCTCTACTGCTGGATGACGAAGCTGCGCGAGCGGCCGCAGGGCACCGAGCTCCCGTCGAGGTGGGGCTCCACCCGCCAGCGGCCATAGAGCGAGCTGGTCATGATCGCGGTCCCGGCTACGGGCAGGGTTGCGTTCACGGCCGGCCACCCATCGCTGAACGGGACGCTCAGCGCCTGGTAGAGGTGCCCGTTCGGGGTATAGAGCCTCAGCTCGAGCAGGTGCGGCCCCGCCACCATCCTTCTCATGACGAGCGCGCGGAGCTGGAGGTCATAGACCCGGCTGGCGGAAAAGACGCCGTCCGGGCTCGGCTGCCCCGGCGACGTGACTTGCACCGCCACGCATTCCCGCCACGCCGGGAGGGGTTTCTGCTCGGCGGTTGCCGCGGGGCGGCCGGCCGCCGCCGGGGCGACGACGAGGAGGGCGGCTAGGACGAGCATGGGGCCTCCTCAGGGAAGCTGGATCGCATAGACGACTCCGGCGTCGCTCCCCACGTAGAGAAAGCCCGTGGCGAGATCGAGGGTGGGGCTCCCGACCTGGGCGGCGAGGTCACCCAGCGGGAAGCTGTCCACGGTGCCGCCGTTCGCGGCGCTCAAACGGTACACCTTCCCGTTGCCGGCCCCTCCGGTCCCCACGTACAGGTAAGGGCCTCCGGGTATGAACACGGGAGTCGAGGGACTGGCAGTCTGCGCGTCGTTGCGGGACCAGACGAGCGAGGCCGAGCCTCCGTTGTCCTGGATGGCCGAGACCGTGTTGGTCGTCGAGAAGTAGAGCATGGTGCCCAGCCGGTCCGGGAAGACGAAGCCCTTGACGGCGCCGTCGGGTCCGCCCGCCGGCGTGTAGGTCCAGTCGACGCCTCCATCGCCGGTTCTCAGGGCGCGAACCGTTCCGTCGAGCGCGCCGACGTAGACGTGGTTGCCGCGGACGATGGGGCTGCCGGGCACGTCGCTGCCGAAGCCCGCCGCCCACACCAGGCCTCCGGTGTCGAGGTCGAGGCACCACACCGTGTGGTTGCCTGGGGCCCGCCCGTAGCTCGCGAAGTAGACCCGACGGCTCGCGTAGTCCACCGAGGCCTGGGCGTTGATCATGCCGATCTGCTTCCCGTCCGCGGTGCCGTCGTACTGCCAAACGATGTTGCCGTTGTTCACGTTCAGGGCGTAGAAAACGTTGTTGACGGTCGAGTTCCGAGTCCCGACCAGGATGTAGTCGTGGGCCCCGCCGAAGATCGTGAACATCCCGGAGGGCGCGGCCTGGACGACGACGCCCAGATAGGGGGACTGCCACAGTTGCTGGCCGGCGTCGGCGCCGACCGCGTAGACGTGGCCGTCCTGGGAGCCCAGGAAGACCACGCGCGTGATGCCTTTGATGGTGACGCCGACGGTCGAGGGACGCCCCTGGGAAGGTCCGGCCATGGCTTTCGGCTTCCAGCTCGAGGGCCAGGTGCCGCCGCTCGCTCCCTTCACCATGGAATGCAGCAGGCCGTTGTTGGCCACCGCGTGGACCGCGCCGACGCCGTTCCCGGGCGGCGCGGTGGACGAGGCGCCGGTGCTGTAGGCCCACTTCACGGCGCCCGTGCTGTCAAAGGGGCGGGCCTTGACCTCGCGGCCGCCGGAGTAGGGTGGCGTCCCGCCCGTGTTGACGAACACCGCGTAGCAGTACGCGGTGTTGGGCGTGAGGCTCGCGTGGGCGAAGGTCTGCTCCGCTCCGGGCGTTCCGTACGCGAGGTCGGTCCTCTGGGGAACGGGGACGGTGGTCGGGTCGGCGGGCGGGGTGCAGCCCGCGAGCGAGGCCGCGGTGTTCCAGGTCACGCGGACCGCGGAATAGGCCGCGGGCGGGTTCAGCCATTGGAGGAGGTCCTGTCCGCTCGCCGCGGCACCGGTGGAGGTCGCGCTCAGGAACCGGATGCACTCGGCGCCCGTGGCGTTCACGCTCGCGAAGAGCCCCGCATCGGACCCGAGCACGAGGTCGTCCAGGCCGTCTCCGTTCAGATCGCCCACCGCCACGTCGCGGGCGGTCCCGCCGCCGATGGTCCACGACTGGCCGCCCGGGAACCGCCCCGTGCCGTCGCCCAGCAGGACGGCGGCGGCGGTGCTGCCGCTCTTCGTCACCGCCACGTCGGGGATCGCGTCGCCGTTGAAGTCGCCCGCCGCGATGTGGGTGGGCTGCCCGGTCCCTGGAGTCGCCGTGATCTGCGGGGAGCCGAACGTGCCGTCACCATTACCCAGGCTGACCTCCACCTCGTTCTTGTTGGAGTTCGCCAGGGCAAGGTCGAGGCGGCCGTCCCGGTTGAAGTCCGCGACCACGACGTCCACGGTGAATTTGGAGGTCGTGGTCGAGAACGGGGGGAGGATGAAGCCGCCGGTCCCGTCGTTCAGCACGACGTGGACGTCGCCCGCGGCCGGGCGCGCGTCCAGCAAGGCCAGGTCCGGATAGCCGTCGGAGTTGAAGTCGCCGGTGCGCACCACGTCGGAGGAGAAGGTCGGGGTGAGGGGGATCTGGGCCGTGAAAGAGCCGTCTCCGTTGCCCCGGAACGGCTCGATCAGGGAGCTGGCGACGACCAGGTCGAGCTTGCCGTCGCGGTTGAAGTCGGCCGCGGCCACGGATTTCGCGAAGTCGGCGAGCGGGTAGAGGACGTAAGGAGTGAATCCTGCGGCGCCGCCCAGGAAGATCCCCAGCTTCTGCTCGCTGACGACGGCCAGGTCGGCCTTGCCGTCGCCGTTGAAGTCGCCCACCGCCGCGTCGTCCGGCGTCCCCGGCCCCGGAATCGACGCGCTCGGGCAGGCGAAGTTGCCCGTGCCGTCTCCTAGAAGCAAGCTGACGTTTCCCCCGAAATCCACCGCGATGAGGTCCAGCTTGCCGTCGCCGTTCACGTCCGCCACCTCGACCACCCAGGCGCTGGTCGTCGAGCACAAGGAGGGAGAGGTGGGAAACTTCGTCTGGGTGCAGGACGTCTGGGCCGGTGCTCGCGACGGGAGCAGCAGGGCCAAGACCACGAGACTCGCGGGGAGGGTTCCCCGCCCCCCCAGACCCGCGGACGCCCCACCGCAGTCCTTCGATGCAGAAGGAGGTTGCGGACGCGGACTCTCGATCATCGGAGCCTAGCCTCCAAAGGGCCATCCCCAAAGGCACGTCATGACCGCCGGCGCACCGACCCCCCAAGGTTACTGTGGGACCTCCTTGACGTCGATTGTGTGACTTGCGTCACGTACGAAGTCGGAAGTTGTTCTCCGCCGCGGCGGCTTGGCCGGGAGTGGACGGCAGAGTCACGCATTCCGGACCTCTTGAGCCCACTGGCCACCAGCGATGGATTCGTGGGAGGGTCAAGGGCGAGCTACCTGTCGAGGTGAGGCTCCACCCACCAGCGGCCGTAAAGCGAGATCACGAGACCCGGCAGGCGGAATCTGAACAGAGGTGCAAGAAGCAAGGGAGAGGGGAAGCCCCCTCTCCCTTGCATGGCCACCTGTCCAGGCGCCGACAGGACGGCCGGTCGCGTAACTCAGGTGTCTCTATGCGTCAGGGCTTGAACGAGTCGTTCGTGGCGCTCGAAGTGCGAAACGCGGGATTGGCACCGCCGACGACGTAGATCCTGCCTCCATGGGAATGGGTACCCGCCTCCATGCGCGGCGTCTGCATGGGCTGGTTCGAAGACCAGGAGTCGCTGGCGATGTTGTACACCTCGTTCGCATTCACTGACGAGGCTCCATCCGACCCGCCGATGGCGTAGACCCTCTGGCCCGAGTGACCGGCGACGAGGCTGGCGCGCGGCGTGGTCATGGGCGCGAGGCCGGTCGTCCAGGTGTCCGTCTCGGGGTTGTACATGTCGACCTCGTTCGTGACGCTCCCAGGGGCGGTGCAGCCGCCAAAGACGTATATCTTGCCTCCGTGCGCGACCGCGGCCAGGTCAGCGCGCGGACTCGGCAGGGCCCTAACCGTGCTCCAGGTGTTGGTGTCGACGTCGTACTTTTCCACGGTCGCCAGGTAGGGTCCGCTGCCGCATGGGCCGCCGGCGGTCAGGCGGCCTCCAATGACGAAGATGGTGTTGTCGACCGCGGCCGCGACCGCCCCCGCTCGGGCCGTGAGCATCGGGGCAACCGTCGTCCACACATCCATCACCGGATCGTAGCGGTTGACGTCGGAAAAGACCGCCCCCTCGGAGCTCCCGCCGCCGATGACGTACAAGAAGCCCGCGTGGGTCGTGTCTCCATAAGCCGCCTCGGAGCGGGCCGGCCCGGGGCCAGGGAGTCCCGAGCTCCATGAGTCAGCGGTGATGTTGTAGAGCCGCGTCGCGTTCGTGTCCACACCGGACGCTGCTCCGTAGGCGGCGATGATGACTTGTCCGACCCCCCCCACGGTCATGCCTTCCGTGGGGAGAGGGACGGGCGCGAGTCCCGTCCAGGTGCCCTGTGCGTATCCCGATGGTGCGGCGGCGAAGGTCGCCAGTGCCCCGGCGGCGATGGCCAGGAGCCACTTTCGTTTCGTACAGGATTGGTCGCCCATGTTCGTTTCCTCCTTTGGACGTTCGTCCAAGGCAGTCCGAGAGAATGCGAGGGTTCCCATGCGCAGCAGAACAGGGGGAAGCCGTTGCCTTCGGGCTTCGCCCCATTCGGATTGGCCGCCTTCCGGCGGCACGAACCGCGCAAGCGCCGACGTCCGTCCGCCGCCGTGATGCATCGCGTGAGGTTCGCGGCTCAGGACGTGCGCAATCTCTCTGCCCAGCGGGTCCGAGCCTCTTCGGCCGCGAACCTTCCGTCAGAGTTCCAGCGTTCGTTCGTGGCGCCGGGCCGTTCCCTCAGCCGTCGTTGGAACGGGTCCGATGTCCGCCCCGAAAAATAGGCGAGGTGGCGGGGCCGGACAATCGGGCGGCGGCGGAAATGCTTGTGGGGAAAGCCCGCAGACTTGCGTGGGAGTACGGCTCCCTTCCGGGTAGGGCTGATACTCTTTGCGGGTACCGCTGAAGGGATCTGTCTAATTCTGGCGCCGGAACCACCTGGGGGTCAGGGGGGGGCTGACGCCGCAACCCCCTGCTGGACAAGGAGCGCCTCCCCCGCCACCCGCAGGTCCGGCCGCTCCGGGTCGAGGCCAACCGCGTGGCGCGCAAGGTCTCCGACCGAAGGGTCGCCGCGCTCTGCCCGCGTCCCCGCCAGGAGCAGCCAGGCCTCGGCGTGAGCAGGCCGCCACGGCAGGATCGCCCGCAGCGCCCGTTCCGTCCGGTCGAGACGGAGGAACCGCGCCTCCGGGACGACGCTGGCCGCGGCCCGTCGCGCCTCGTTCCGCGCATCCTCCCAGGGCGCGGAAGGATCGACCGGGAGCGCCCGCCGCGGCAGCGCGAGGAGCACGGCAACGCCGAAGGCGCCGGCGGCGGCGCGGCTCGCCCAGGCGGGGGCGAGGCGCACAGGAGCGCCCGCCGCGGCCACGGAAGCGAGGAAGGCGGCGAGGATCGCGTTCGAGGGGATGCGCAGGTTGAAGTCGAAGAGGCTGTGCACGAGCAGGGCGACGAGGCCGGCCAGGGCGCCCGCGCCCAGGCCCCGCAGAAGGGTCGAAGGCCGAGCGGCGAGGACGCGCGCGGCGCCGAGAAAGAGCGCGGCCAGCGCGAAGGAAATGCCGAGGAGGCCGGTCTCCGCCAGAATCTCCAGGTAGTCGTTCTCCGCGTGCTCGACCCGGAGCTCTCCGTGCCCGCTCTTGAACCGGGGGTAGGCGTCTTCGAAGCTCCCGAGGCCCTGGCCGACCCAGGGACTCGAGGAGGCCAGCCGCAGCGTGTCGCGCCAGGTGTCGAGGCGGAACGAAGTGTCGGCCAGGCTCCGCAGGCGGTCGTGGGCCTGGGGCGGAAGCACGAGGAGGAGGAGCGAGGCCAGGGCGACCGCCACCGCGAGCGAGGGCAGGAAGGGACCGACCCGGCCCTCGCCGCGTCGCTCCCGCACGCGGAGGGCGAGGAAGGCGAGCACGCCCGCGGCGAGGCTGACCGCCCCGCCGCGTGAGAGCGAGACGAGGACGCCCAGAGCCATGGCGAGGGCGGCCACGAGCGCGAGGACCACGCCCCCCGCCCGCCGGCCCGAGGTCCATTCTCGCCCGCCCCCGCGGCGCGCGAGGCCCACGGCCAGGCCCAGGGTCAGGAGCGCGGCCATGCCGACATAGCCGGCGAAGTGGTTCTTGCTCACGAACGGCCCGAAAGGGCTCACGGTGGGGACGGGTATGCGGCCGTACAGGAGGCTCCCGAAGCGCCCTCGAGCCAGGATTCCGTAGGCCGAGACCCCCACCCCGCCCGCGGCCACCAGCGCCGCGGCGAGGACCGCGTTCGAAGCCCGCGCGAGGGCGGGAGCCGCGAGGAAGGCCAGGCCCAAGAGCCCGCTTCCGAAGAGGAGGGTGCGGCACGTCGCTGCCGGATGGACCGACACGGGATGCGGGCCGCCGCCGAGCACGGCCTGGGCCGCGGGGGAGGCGGGGGACCAGACGGCATGCGAGCCCGGGGCGAGCGCTTGGTGGAGCGCCGCGGGGAGGGGCAGGAGCTGCAGGAGGCCGAGGGCCAGCAGGCCGAGCAGGGGGAGGAGCGGCAGCGCCGGCAGCCGCAGGCCGCCTTCTGCGGGAGCCCAGACGAGGGCGACGGCGCAGGTCGCGAGGACGACGAGCGTAATGAGGTGGACGGCCAGGGGAGTCACGCTCCCGAAGGGCCAGGGAGAGAGCACGGCCAGACCGGCCAGCACCACGAGGGCGAGCGACGAGGCCTTCGGCGACGGCCCTTCTTCGGATGTGCTCAAGGGCCGGCCAGGCTGGCTCCGGACGGCTGAGGGGGAAGAGCGGGGGGAGCGGCGGGGGCGGGCCGAGCGAGGAGGAAGCCCTGGCCATAATCGATGCCCAGGTCCATCAGGACCCGGAGCTCGGCCTCGCGCTCGATCCCTTCCGCGATGATGGTGGAGCCGATCCGGTCGGCGAAGGCCTTGAGCGCGCGGGTCATCTCCCGCCGGATGTAGCTCGAGTCGATGTCCTTGATCAGCTTGAGGTCGAGCTTCAGGTAGCGGGGGTTCAGGTGGGCGATCTTCTCCAGCCCCGAATAGCCGGCGCCCACGTCGTCCACTGCGATCCGGAAGCCGGCCTTCGTGAACTCCTCGAGGGACTCCGCGAACATCGTGTAGTTCTCGATCGCGTACTTCTCCGTGATCTCGAGGACGATGCGGCCCGGCTCGAGGTCGAGCGCCCCCAAGAACCTGAGCAGGGCCGGTCCCTGAAACTCGGGATCGTACATGGCGGAAGGGACCACGTTGACGAAGAGGACCGCGTCCCGGGGCAGGGTGCGCGAGGCCGTGAGGGCGCGGCGCCGGCATTGGCGGTCCAGCTCGAATACCAGGTCGGCCGCGGAGGCCATCTCGAAGAGGCGGACCGGCATGTGGTAGGGAGTCCCGCTCGGGCCACGCGTGAGGGCCTCGTAGCCGAGGATCGCCCGCCCCTGCAGCTCGAAGACCGGCTGGAACAGCGTATCCAGCTTGCCCTCGAGGAGCACCTCCTGAAGCCAGCGGCGCTCCTGCAGCTCGCGCCCCCGTCGATGTGCTCGCACGGACTCGCAGGCCTCGTCGACCAGGCGGGAGACCAGCCGCTCCGGCTTCACGAGCGGGTTCTCGAAGACGAGCGAAAAACCCACCGCCACCTGGTGCCCGCCCTCCAGGTACGGCGAGGCCAGCTCCACCAGTCTGCGATTGAGGTGGTCCTCCACGCGCGCGGACGCGCTGCTGAGGTCCGAGATCCTCATCGCCCCTTCGTAGCGCTTGGGGGAGAGGAAGACCAGGAAGGTGTCGCCCTTGTCGTTGATCGCCAGAATGTCGGTCGCCCGGACGCCCTCGCCCTGCAGCTCCATCAGGAGATCGCGGGACGTCCTGAGCAGGTCCGCGAACGGGCCCGACCCGTAGGAGCGCTCGGCCCGCCCCAGCTCCGAGAAGTCGATGAGCAGCAGGCCGAGGCAACCCTGCACCTCGAGGATGCGTCGCAGCTCCTCGGCGCGCTCCCAGTAGGGAGCCGGCCCCGGGGCCTCGCTCACGCCGGCTTCTCCGCGCCGATCGCCGCGGAGGCCGGCGGGTCCGGCGCGGCGGGCGGCTCGGTGCCGGCCTGGGGACGCGAGGCCGCCACCACCCGGTTGCGGCCCCCGCGCTTCGCCTCGTAGAGGGCGGCGTCCGCGGCCTGCAGCAGACCGGCGGTGTCCATCCCGTGGTGCGGGTACTCGGCCACCCCCCCGCTGACGCTGAGCACCCCCAGGGGCTGCCGGTCCGCGAAGGGGAACGGCCGCCCCGCGAGCATCGTCCGGACCTTGTTGGCAGTGGCCAGGGACTGGGCGAGGCTCGTGTTGGGCAGGATCAACAGGAACTCCTCCCCCCCGAAGCGGCCGAAGATGTCGTCCTTGCGAATGCTCTCCTGGACCGCCCGGGCGAGCTCCTGGAGCAGCCGGTCGCCGGCCAGGTGGCCATTGGTGTCGTTGTAGTGCTTGAAATGGTCGATGTCGAAAAGGAAGATCGATAGCCCGGGCACGGGTCCCTGATCACCGTGGCTCCGGCGATCGTACGAGGTGCAGGCGGTGCGGTAGATCAGCTCCGTGAGGGCCTGCTCCATGTGCCGCTTGTTGAACACGCGAGTGAGGCCGTCCATCTCGGCGCTGATTCGCATGCGCGAATACGCAGCCGCCGCGTGGAGGGCCTGGGCTCCCGTCTGGGCGATGAGTCGCAGCGCCGCCTTGCCGTCCCCCGCCGTCCTCTTGGGACGGGCGATCGCGATCAGACCCAGCGTCTCCTGGTCGAAGACGAGGGGCGCGATGAAGTCGGGCCGGAGCCCGGCCAGGGCCTCGGGGCCGGGCTTGATCCGGCTCAGCGCGGTCTCCGAGGAGAGGTCCTGGCGGTTCATCACCATCTGCGCCTCCGCCGCGAACCCGAGCTCGCCGCGGTCGATGGGGATCTCGGTCCCGACCTGGTGAGGGGAGCCCTCCGGGGCCACCGCCGCCACCACCAGGCAGGCCGGCTCGCTCGCCTCCTCCTCCGCCCGCCCGCGTTTGACGAGCACGACGGCGTGGGCCGGCTCCAGGCTGCGCTGGACGACGTGCAGGATCGTCCCTGGGATCTGCCGCTCCGTGAGGGCGCTGAAGAGGTCGCGCGCAAGGTGCGGAAACTCCTTCAGGAACTGGGTCAGCGACTGCTGCTCCTCCTGGAGCTGCGCGTGGGTCCTCTGCAGGTGCCCGAACTGGTCGGAGGTCGCGTCCGCTCGCTCGTCGGCCTCCCCCGCCGCCGCGCGCAGACGCAGAACGAGGGGAATGAGCAACCCGGCCGTGACCAGGAGTCCGAGCACGAACGGGATCAACGTCCCCATGGACGCTCCTCGAGGAGCAAGGGCCGTGCCGACGGTTTCCCAGAGGCTCCCTGCCGAAGTATGCACCTGTGGAGCGGCGTCGAGAGTGATGCGGGTCAGCGTGTCCGATTGACGGCCATTGGCACGAAACAGAGCCTCGTCGTAGGATGCTAGGCGGGGGGAGCGATGGTGAGTCGGCAGAAGACGATGGTCCTGGCAGCCATCGTCGCCGCGGCGGCGCTGGTGCCTCTCTTCGGCGATCCGAGGGTCACGCCCGTGACCCACCCGATCTGGGCCCGCATGCTCCTCCGCGCCCTGGAGATGAACGAGGCGGTCCGCGCCAGCAGCCAGGCGTCGCAGGTCTTCTCCGCGCTCTCCTGGCGCGAGAGCCTCACCTATCCCGCCGATCACTACGTCCGGGCCGACGGCGTGACGGTGCGGGAGCGGGGTGGCCTGCGCACGGTCGCCGCCGACGAAGGAACGGGCCAGGTCGTCTACCCGCTCGCGGTAGTACGCGCCGGCGATTACCAGATGCGGGTTCGGCTCGCGGGCGCCCCGGACCGGCCCGCGACGGCGGAGATAATCCCGACGGGCGGAACCGCCGCTCCAAAGACCCTCATATTCGTCCCCCCCGCCTCGGCCGCCTGGGTACGGGGAGGGCCGACCCACCTGGACCCGGGGGCCTACACGGCGACGCTCCTGCTGCCGCAAGGCTCGTCTCTCGAGTACGTCGAGGTCGCGCCTCCCTGCCTCAACCCCATCGAGCCCGTCGGAGGTTGGACCCCCACGTCGCCCACCACGGCCGACGACGTGGCGGTGACGGCGCTGAAGGCCATGGATGTCGAGAACGAGCTCCCGCCCGCAGACACCCCTCTCGAGCGCACCGGCGGCGATTTCCAGGTCGAAGCGTCGGCTGTCCCCGCGGCGGCCGGCCCGGGCTTCGATACGCTCACCCTGAAGGCCGGCCGCGCGGGCCTCCGGGCGGTGCTGTCCGTGGACCTGCCCGAGGCGGGGCTCTACACGCTCTCGGCCTACGGGGTGGCGGGGACCGGCCAGCGGTGGCTGGCCGACGGTTGCCGCAAGGCGATCCTCTGCCCCTCCGAGACGGCGAGCTGGCGGGTGGTCATGTCTCAGCCCTTCGGGGCCGGACGCCACACGTTCACCGTGGCCTTGACCGCGGGTGCGGTCGTCGAGCGGGTGCGCCTCGAGCGGAAGAAGGAGCGCGCCCCGGACTACGTGGCCGCGCTTCGCCGCCTCGGCTTCGACCCCGGCCCCGAGGGCCCCGTGAGCTGGGACAAGGCCCTGGCCGCCATGCGCTTCATCCGGGACCAGCGGCCAGCCCTGCTCGCTCGCCTGTGCGGCGACGTGGCGCTGCCGGAGCTCGCGGGCTCGAGCCCACAGGTCGCGGAAGCGGGAGCGGCGGCGGCCCGGTCCCCAGGAGTGGGCACGTCGCGGCCACCGCCCATCGGTCCGGTGGTGCTCCCTCCCCTGCCGCCCGCGAGCCCGGTCCTGCCCCTCTCGGCGGTGGAGGTCGCGGGCCCCCGTTCCTGAATGGCCCTCCTCAACCACGCCACCAAGGAGATCACGGCCAAGCTCGTCTACTATGGCCCCGCCCTGTGCGGGAAGACCACGAACCTCCAGTGGATCCACGAGCACGTAGCCTTCATGGGGAAGGGCAAGCTGCTCTCGATCGCCATCGACGCGGACCGGATGCTCTTCTTCGACTTCCTTCCCGTGGAGTTCGGCACCATAGAGGGGATGAAGACCCGAGTGCAGATCTACACCGTGCCGGGGCAGGTCTTCTATGACGCCACTCGGCGCATGGTCCTCAAGGGCGCGGACGCGGTGGTCTTCGTGGCCGACTCGCAGGCGGCCTTGCTGGACGCGAACCTCGAAAGCCTGGAGAACCTTCGGGAGAACCTGATCGTGAACGGCCTCGATCCCGCCCTGCCCATGGTCCTCCAGCACAACAAGCGGGACCTCGAAACCGCGCTTCCGGTCGCGGTCCTGAACGCGCGCCTCAACCCCGGGGGTCTTCCCTTCCACGAGGCGGTGGCGGTCAAGGGGATCGGCGTGGAGGACACCCTGAAGACCGCCACGAGGCTGCTCTTCAACTCCCTGTCCGACCTGTACGGCGGGGAAGCGACCCCCCGCCCGGCGACTGCGGAGGGGGAGGCGCCGCTCGAGCTCTCGCGCGACCTGCTGAAGCCGATCGAACGGCCGGCCGACGGCCCGAGGCGCCGCAGCACCGACCGTTCGCCAATCCTGCGGAGACTCGGCGAGCCGGAGCTGCCCCGCGCCGCTCTGGGGCCGGATCAGTGGGTCTATCTCCTGGAAGGCGAGCAGCGCGGCCCCGTCGCGTTCGACGACCTGGTCGATCTCGTGCTCACCTCTGTCCCGGAGGAAACGAGGGTGTGGCGCGCGGGGCTCCCGCGCTGGACGCCGGCGAATCTCGTCCCTGAGATCGCCGAGCAGATCCCGCCCCCCCTTCCTCTCGCCAGCCCCGAGCGAGAGGAGGAGTTCCCCGACTTCGACACCGTCCCCGAGATGCTTCGCACGGCGCTCATCGCGGACGAGGACGCCGCGTTCCGGCAGCGGCTGGCGCTTCCCCTGGCCGCGCAGCGCTTCAAGCTCTACGAGGCCCGCGACGGTGCCGAAGCGTGGAAGCTGGCCACGGAGCACCGTCCCTGGCTGATGCTGGCCGACCTCGACATGCCGGAGGTGGACGGTTTCGAGTTCTGCCGCCGCGTGCGGGCCAACAGCCTCCTGAGCCGACGGCCCCTCGTTTTCGTCTCCGGCTCGGACCGCTACCGGGACCGCTACCGCGCGATGCAGCTCGGGGCCGACGACTTCCTGTCGAAGCAGACTCCCATCCGGGAGCTCCTCATCCGCATCCAGCTCCTCCTGACCCGGTATTCGGACCTCGGGGTGGCGCCGGGCAAGCAGGTGGGAGCGGGGAGCGGGACGGTCGCCGGGGCCCTCGAGGGGCAGATCGAGGCCTTCGGCGCGCCGGGCGTGCTGCAGATCTGCAACCAGGGACGGCTGACCGGGATCTTCACGGCCCGCGGACCCGACGATTCCGGCGTCGGCGAGAAGGTCGCCGTCTTTGGCCTCCGGGACGGCGAGATCATCGCGGCCACCGTCCAGGAGCTCACGGGCCCGGAGGCGGTCTACGCCTTCTTGGCATGGGACCGCGGGCAGTTCAAGTTCGTGCCGGGCGATCCCGGGGCGGGCGCTCCCCTGGCCCAGAGCCTCGAACACCTGCTGCTCGAAGGTTGCCGTTTGTTGGACGAATCCCGGGCCGCGGACGGATAGCGGCCGGATTGCCGGCTCGCCGTGCTCGCGCCCCGAGGAACTCCTATGGCTTCTTCGCCGATCCCGCCTCGAGGGTCGCCCGGAGGAACGTGGGAAGGCCCCGGGCGAAGCGAGCCCCGCGCACGAGGACGTGCGTCAGCTGGAACGGGAGGCGCGGCCAGGCGTTCCAGGGAGCGCCCACCCCCATGGTCCCCTCGATCGGGTTCGGCCAGTGTTTGCGCAGCTCCGCGAACGCCCCCCGCGGGTGGCGCAGGAACGAGCCCATCGGCTCGCGCAATCCCGAGCCCTTGCCCCACTGGCGCAGGGTCGCCGGGACGAGCCAGGGCGGCAGACGCTCCACGCGCGAGGCGACGGGAGTCGTCCCGGGCTCGGCGCCCAGCACGGCCCGGGCCAGACCGAGAGCCACGACCACCGCCTCGGAACGACGCGGGTCCCCCGCGAGAAGGCGGTCCCAGTCGAAGACCGAGGGGCGAGCCTCCAGAGCGGCGGCGATGTCGCACAACCAGAGGGCGCGCGAGACCCCATGGCGGAGAGCGTGGAGGCAGAGGAGCCGGAGGTGGTCCTCGGAAGACGGGATCCGGACGTCGACATCACAGAGAGAAACGAGTCGTGAGCGCGCGAACACATCTTCCATCTCGTGGTCGTCGAGATCAGCCAGGCCGCGGTGGAGGTCGACGGGCGCGGGCGCCCCCGCCACGAGCGCTTCGCGGGCCAGCGCGTGCTGCTCGGGACGCACGAGGAGATCGATGTCGCCGTAAGGACGGAGGCCCGGCTCGGGGTAGAGCCGCGTCGCGGCCCAGCCCTTCACGAGCAGGGGCTCCACGCCGGCCTCGCGCAAGAGCGGCACCACCCGCGAGATCTGCTGCTCGTGGATGGCACCCTGGAGGGCGTGCACTCGGTAGGCGGCATGCAGCGGCTCGGCGGGGCCGTCCGGCGGCGGCGTGAGCCCCGACCCCGCCCGCCGCAAACGCCACCAGCCGAGCGCTCCGCAGCCGGCGGCGAGAAGCAGGGGCACGACGGCCGTGAGCTCGGCGGAAGAGGGTTGCCAGGGAGGCGCCGACGCGCGCCACGCGCCGGCAAGCGCGTCGGCCAGCCGCCCACCGCGTTCGAGCGCGGAGGCACGGCTGGACCCCGCCGGCAGGACCACTCGTGACGGGGCCAGAGGGGAACGGCTGGTCAGGAGGTGCAGGGGGGGGCGCCGCCACCGACGGTGCAGGCGCCAGCGCCGTTGCAAAGGCAGCCGTTGAATTCGCAATTGACGGGAGAGACGGAGTAGCACGGCGTGCCGAAGGGCTTGCCGGTGCAGTCGTTGACGCAGCTGGCCGCCGCCTCGGCCGAGGTCGGCGCCACCAGCGAGGTCACGGCGGGTAGCAGGACCGCGACCCCCGCGCGGCGGACCAGCTCGCGGCGTGAGAGCCGGCCCGCCTCCTTGGGCCGCCTCACGCGCTGCCGCAGGAGCCGGGCTTTGCCGAGGCGGTCGAGGGCGAGCCAGACACAGTCGGGATCGGCCGGTGCGCCCAGCTCCCGCTCCAGGAGCGCGGCCAGGTCCTCGACGCTCCTCGTGCCGTCGCAGTGCTTGAACACGACCGCGGCCGCCGGGTTGAGGCAGTGGGCCCGGTGCCGCTCGAGGTCGTAGATGAGCATTTCGCCCATCAGCTCCGTCACCACCAGTCCCTCGGTGCGCCTCGCAGGCCTCACACCACCCCCCCGAAGCGGTCGAGCTTCGCTCGTCCGGTGAAGGGAGCCGATGATAGGAGCCGTGGCATCGGACCTGCAGCGCTCGCGAGCATGACGGTCTCCCTGTGTCTGTCCAGAAGCATACCAGAGACCGACAGCCGAACGAATCCACCAAAATTCTCCTTTTTGTTAAGCACTTGCGCTGTCTCTCCTCAAGAAGTACACTCACTTCTGGCTCACGGACAGCGTCGGAAGGGGCGTCGCCATGGCGCTCGCATGGCCAGTTTCGGACAACGGGCTGAGTCATATCCATCGGGGGGCCAGGTCTTGAAGGCTGACGCAGCCATTCGCCTCGGCGATCGGGCGGAGACCTGACGGTGATCGGCGTCGCGGTCTCGGCCCTCGCCCTCGGGTTGGGGGGAGCCCGGATCGAGGACGTTCGGCTCGTGAGAGTGGGTTCCCAACTGGGCGTCCAACTCCGCGTGTCGAGTCCCCCGGCACGGGTGATCGTCCACCGCGGGGGAAGCATGGCCCGGGTGTCGCTGGAGGGCGCCGCGCTCGGCGCCCTGTTCGCCGGCGCAGAACGCTTCGAGTGGCTTCGGGCGGGAGCGACGTGGTATCTGCCCTCCGGCTGGCCGGCTCTGGAGGCGGTCCGAATCCAGGCAAGCGCGGGCGAGGTGAGCCTCTACTTCCGCCTGCCACCGGAGACGTCGATCGAGGTCCGGCAGGAGGGCCGCGCGGTGACCCTGGTCTTTCGCGAGCCTCCCGCCTCCGACCTCCCCACGCTCGTGGCTTCGGTGGCGGCGCCGAGGCCGCCGCCCGGCCGACCGCCCCCGAGCCCGCCGCCGACCGCTCTCCCCCTGCCCCGCGAGCCGCTCACGGATCGGCCGAGTCCGGCCCAACCCATCGTGGGTGCCGACGGCGAACGCCAAGAGCCACCACCCCCCAAGCTCACGGCCGAGCTGGGTACGGCGCTGCTACGCACGCTGCGCGTCCCCGCCCCTGACCACGCGACGACAGCGAGTGACGAGGAGACGCCCGGCGCCTCCTCCGCGGATCTCTATCGCAAGCTCTTCCCCTTCGCGCCCCCCGAGCCATCGGAGGTCACGGCCGTGGAGGGCGCGACCGGGGCGGGGCCGCCCGAACCCCGGACGCTGACCCTGGGCTTCCTCACCCTCCGTCCCGCGCTCAGGCTGAGCTACGTCACGGGGGAGACCACGCTCGAGTCCGCGCAGCCCGTGAAGGCGAGCTACTTCCAGATCCAGCCGAGCCTCGACCTCACCACCAGCTTCTGGGAGGGCCGGCTGGGATTCGGATACGAGCCCTACATCCGCGGTTTCTCCTCCTACGACATCCTGGAACAGACCACTCATCGGGCGGCGGCTCGGCTCGATCTGCCCGTGGGGACCCGGTTCAGGTTCAAGGCCACGGACGCGTTCACGAGCGGTGTGCTGGAAACCCAGGAGGTCGACCCCGGCTACGAGTACTTCTTCGGTCTCAGCCGCTTCAGGCGGAACACGCTCGCAGTGAGCGGCAGCTTCGAGGTGGCCCCACGGCTCACCATCGAAGCCGGAGGTGCCTTCAACGCAGTGCGCTTCGATCGGCCCGGGGCCTTCTTCCCCTACGATTCGCGATCCGCCTTCCTGGGGGTCGGGTTCGAGCTCGCTCCGAGGCTCAAGACCTCGCTCGACTACGTCTACGACCGCGTGCCACCCCCGGACGGACGTCCGGTGGCGGAATCCACCGCCCACTCGGTGCAGGTCGCGCTATCGGGTGAGATCACGCCCTTCCTCGACGGCCACCTCACCCTCGGGTACCGCGACCAGACCAGCCCCCGAGCGCCGGAGAGCGGACGGCGCTTCCGGGGCCCGACCACCTCCGGCTCCCTGACCCGGGCCTTCGGCGCCGCCTCGTCGCTCACGCTCGCGGTGAGCCGGGCGACCCCGGTGTCGAACTTCGAGAACAACGCCTTCTACGTGAGCACGCACGTGGATGCGACCCTGCTCCTGACCCTGCCGCTCGCCCTGTCGCTGGAGTCGGGCGTCGGCCACCGCTGGAACGGCTACCGCACGGACGCGTTCGAGCTGGGCCGCCCCCGGAACGACAAGGTCCTCGGCTGGCGAGTGGGCCTCCGGCGCGCGTTCGGCCCGGGGACCAGCTTCGCGATCGGCTACCGCCGCGACCGGCGTCGTTCCAACCTCGATCCGTTCGACAGCGACACGAACAGCCTGGTCCTCCAGCTCGATCTCAACGTCTTCGGGACGGCCGGGTACCGATGACCGTGGTCCCACCCGCTCTGCGGATCCTGCTGCTGGTCCTCCTCGGCCAGGGCCCGGTCTCCCCGACCCTCCCCGCGGCCGGCTACCACGTGGGGCCGGGAGACGTGCTGGAGGTCACGGTCGCCGGGCGGCCCGATCTTGCGCGGCTCCCGACCGTGCAGACCACGGGTCTGATCTGGATCCCGCACTCGCCGGAAGGGGTGAGGGTGGAGGGTCTGACCGCCCTCGAGATCGGGACGGCGCTGACCGAGTTGCTGGCCCGCCTCGAGCCGGCACGCCCCGACGTCACGGTCACGGTCAAGGAGTACCGGAGCCAGTTCGTCTTCGTGGCGGGAGAGGTCAACCAGCCAGGGCGGAAGGCGCTGAAGGGCCGCACGCGGCTCCTGGACGCGCTCTTGGAGGCGGGCGGGTTCACCGCCCGCGCGTCGGGCGAGGTCCTCGTCCGGCGGCAGGAGGGAACGTTCGAGGATGGAAGCACGGTCCGCCGCCTCCGCTTCCCGCGCACGGGTCCCGCCCCCGGCGGCGTCACGGAGCTGGAGACGGTCCCGACGAGAGGAGACGTCGTCACGGCCTCGCTCGGCCGCTACGTGACGGTCGCGGGCGAGGTCGTGCGCCCCGGCCGCTACGCCCTCGATGGAGAGACGACCCTGAGCACGATCCTGTCGTCGGCGGGAGGTTTCACTCGGTTCGGCGACCGCCGCGTGAAGGTCCACCGGCGCGATCCGACGAGCGGCCAGGTCCAGGTCCTCCGGGCCGACCTCGAGGCCATCGAAAAGGGGCGATCGCCCGACGTCGTCCTCCTCCCCGAAGACCGGATCGAAGTCAAGGCGAGGCTGCTATAGTGGTGAGCGCATGGCCACGCTGACCCCGGCCGCTCCGTCGTTCCCCTCAGAGCGGGATCTGGACTGGCGTTACTACACGGACCTCCTCTGGCGCAGCCGGCTGCTCATCCTGGCCGCGGTCCTCGGAGGGCTCGGCCTGGCGGTCCTGGTCGCCGAGGTCCAGATCCCCCAGTTTCGCGCCCGCACGCTGCTCCAGGTCGCCCCCCCCGCGCCCACCTCCATGAACGTAGCGGACGCCCTCATGATGACCGGCAACCCGATCCGGGACCGCCAGTTCTTCAACACCCAGCTCAACGTCCTCTATTCCCGGGCCCTGGCGGAGCGCGTGATCCAGCGCCTCAAGCTCACCGATCAGCCTCCCTTCAAGGGCAGCGCGGACGCGGCCGGGCTCTTCGTCGGCCGGCTCCAGGTGGAGCCCGTCCCCGAGACGTTCGTGATCGCAGTGCAGATCACCCACACGGACCCCAAGGAAGCGGCCCTCTGGGCCAACACCCTGGCCGACGTCTACGTCGACTACAGCATCGAGGGCCAGGTGGAGGCGGCGAAGCGCGCCTACGACTGGGTGAACGAGCGGCTGGCCGAGACCCAGCGCACCATGCAGGAGGCACAGGACAAGGTCCTCAAGAGCTACCAGGGCCAGGAGATGTTCGTCCCCGAGGGGAGCGTCTCCGCAGTGGCCAGCTCGATCGGCAAGCTCAACGACGACCAGGTGCAGGCCCAGGCCCGCCGCATCGCCCTGGAGGCGGAGCTGCAGGAGATCGCCGACATGCGCAAGCACGGCCGCAGCCTGGACAACCTCCCCCGGGTGGCGGCCGACCACGTGGTCCTCGACCTGACCGGCAAGCTCGAGACCCTGAGCATCGACCTCTCCCGCCTCAAGGAGAAGTACCGGGCGGCCCACCCGGAGATCCAGAAGGTGCAGCTCCAGATCGACCAGATCAAGAAAGCGCGCCAGGCGAGGGCGCTCCAGATCGAGGAGGGGCTGCGCGCGGAGCACCGCCAGCTCCAGCGCCGCGAGGCCGAGCTGCGCGAGGCCGTCGAGGCGCAGAAGAGCCAGGCGGTGGCCCAGAGCCGCAAGCTCAGCGAGCTCGAGTCGCTCAAGAAGCAGGCGGACTCCGCGAACAACCTCTACACCGTGCTCCTCCAGAAGCTCAACGAGACGAACATCGCCTCCTCGATCCAGAACAGCAACGTGCGCCTGCTGGACCGGGCGGTGGTCCCCTCCGCTCCGTTCAGCCCCCAGAAGCGCAGGATCGCGTTCGTGGGGACGCTGATCGGGCTGCTCCTGGGAGCGGGCTACGTGCTCCTGCGGGACTACGTCGCCAACACGATCAAGGACGGCGAGGACGTGGAGCGCTACCTCCACCTCGACCTCCTCGCGGCCGTTCCCCGCTACGGCAGGGAAACCATCCACATCGCGACCGAGGCCTACCAGACCCTCCGCACGGCCCTCCTCTTCGGGCGTAAGGGCGACCTCGGCCAGGTCGTGCTGGTGACGGGGACGACACCCAAGGAGGGAAAGACCACCACCCTCCTCAACCTGGCCAAGCTGCTGGCGGTCTCCGGGGAGAGCACCGTCATCCTGGACGGCGACCTGCGGCGCCCCATGCTGCACCAGCGGCTGGGCCTCCAGCGCGACCCGGGGGTCACCGACTTCTTCACCTGGGGAGCGGACCTCGGTTCCCTGGTGCAGCCCACGAAAGTGAAGAACCTGTCCGCCCTCACCGCGGGCCCCCTCCCCCCGAGCCCGCCCGCCCTCCTCGCCCGCGCGGACGTGGGCGCGCTCCTGGACCAGCTCCGCCGGCAGTTCCGGTGGGTGCTCGTGGACTCGCCGCCCCTGGCCTCCGTCACCGACACCCTCCTCCTCGCCCAGCACGCGGACTTGACCGTGCTCGTGATCCAGCACGACAAGGTGGACAAGAAGGTCGTGAAGCGCAGCCTGGCCGCCCTGCGCAAGGCCACGCCGAACGTGCTGGGGGCGGTCCTGAACGCGGTGGACATGAAGGCCCGTGGCCACTACTACTATTACTATCCGAAGAAGAAGGAGAAGCCCGCGCTGGCCAAGAGCCAACGCTCCGGCGCCCTGGCGACGGCGGACGTGGGCGATGCCCCCCTCATCTGAGGTCGCACTGGCCGCGCTGCTCCTGGCCGCGCCCTCCGTGGTCGGGAGCGCGCCCCCCGGGTCTTCAGCTCCCCCCGCCCTGGCCCGCCTCAGTTTCGTGGAGCGTCGGGTGGAGCGCTCT
>Ga0137361_10000104_pt1 | contig 37534 bp, 28 predicted proteins | sample Mad1_80_16metaG_FD_104923 | JGI IMG/M metagenome (GOLD analysis project Ga0137361, IMG submission 104923) | Vadose zone soil microbial communities from Angelo Coast Range Reserve, California, USA - Mad1_80_16 metaG | ecosystem: Environmental > Terrestrial > Soil > Vadose zone | place: USA... | reverse complement strand
GCGCCGGAGGAAGCCCCCGCGACGGCCTTCGAACCCTCGTCGCTCCTGCCTACGCCCGAAGAGGAAGTCTCGATCACGGTGTCGGTCGCCGAGGAGCCCGAAGCACCCCCGCCTTCCGACCTCGCGCCGCCGAGCATGGCGCCGGAGCCGGTGCTCGCGGTCAGCGAGCCGCCGATCATCGACGTCCCGGCGGAGGAGCCCGCCGCCCTCTACTCCGAGTCCGCCGCGAGCCCGCCGACACCGGACGAGGAAGTCTCGATCCCGGTGCCCGTCACCGAGGAGCTCGAAGCGCCCCCGTCCCCCGACCTCTCATCGGCGAGCGGAGCGCCCGAGCCCCCGCTGTTCGCCGAGGAGCCGCCCGAGGTCTGGGTCCCGTCGGAGGAGGCCGCCGTCCTGTCCGCCGATTCGTTCCCGGCCGCGGCCGAAGACGCCCCTTCGGTGGCCCCGCTGCCGCTGCTCGACGAGGAGGACGTGACGCCCTGGCGCACGGCCCCCGCGATGCGGGGCGCGCCGGTGGAGCGGCCGCCCTCCCTCGACACCCGGAACCTGCAGGTCCTGGCGGAGGAGACGGCGGCGCCCGGGGGAAGGCAGGCGAGGTCCGAATCCATCGAAGGGCTCCCGGCCATCGGGCTGAAGCCGCTCGCCGCCGAGGACGAAGCATCCTTCCGGGCGGCCCTGCAGCCCGAAATCTACGAAACCTTCGAAGAGGAAGATCTACAGGACGAGCAGGTCCCGTTCCTGGAGAGCAGCTTCCTCGGCATGTCGCCCACCTGGGACGCTCGCCTCAAGGGCTGGTTCGATCGCCTCAGCCGGGGACTCAGCCTCCTCGGCCGGGGCGTCGATCGCCTCACGCCGCGGGCTCGCCCGTCGCCGCCCGCCCTCACCGTGCCGGCGCCCGTGCGGCCTTTCGCGGAGGAGCCCGCGGCCCCCCGCAGCGTCGCGCGGCCCGCCGCCCACGTGGCCAACGCGATCGCCGGCGCGGCCTCGCGCGGACGAGCCCTCTTCGCACGAATTCGCGGCGTGGCCGCCGCCGGGGCCTATCGGGTCCGCGGGTGGGCCGATCGCTTCACGCGGCGGGAGCCCTCTGGCCTGTGGCTGTCATCCGACGGCCCCGCGGCCACCCCGGGCGCCGCCCAGCGCAAGGCGCTGATGCCGCCGCCCAACATCAGCGAGCTGCCGGTACTGCGCCTCAAGGCCGACGACTCCGAGAGCGAGCGCGTGGACGACGACGTCTACGAGGGGAGTGCCTCCTTCGGTGTCGCCTGGCTCTTGGTGAAGCGCGCAACCCTGATCGGGGTCCTCCTGGCGGGCGGGATCGTCGCCGCCGGCACCTGGGAGACCTGGGTTCCCGTGGCCGCGCGGTTCGGCCGGGCGATCGTCATGGAGATCGACAAGCGCGCGCACCAGGCCCGGACGGGCCGGGACGAGGAGCGCTCCCAACCCGGCGGAGCCCCGCTGCCGGCGGCCGCGGAGCAACTGCCCCACCTCGCTCCCCAGACAATCACCCTCGTGTTGTCCAGCAGCCGGACCGGCGCCCTCGACCCGCCGGAGGTGTTCGCGCTCGCCTACGAGGCGGCAGAGCGCGGAATGTCCGCGCTGACCCCCGCGGAAACCCAGGAGTTGGGCGCGCTCCGGCGCGCGTTGCACGCCGCGCTCTCCGGAGCGGACCGGCAGCGCCTCCGCGAGTACGACCTCCTGCGTACCCGACGCGCTCCCCTCCCGACCGAGAACCGCGAGGTGCTCCGGTCGTTCGCGCGCGGAGCCCGCAGCCTGCCGTCGTTTGCCCGCGAGCGGCTCCAGGAGCTGCTCGGCAAGGCAATCGCCGCCGCGCTCGCCGGCCCCTCGGACGCGGCCCCCCGAGCCACGACCGCGCGCTAGGGGCCGAGCACCCCTTCGTTGCAAATTCTGCCCGCCGTGCACTTCTTACATCGACCACACCCTTAAGTACCAGAGGAAGGCAGCGTCCCCCGTGGCACGACGGTTGCTCGTGCAGGGTTGCGTCGGCCTTTCGCGAGGAGCTGAGCGATGAAGCGGAACCTGGGAATCAAGCTGCTGGCCGTCTGGCTGATCCTCACCTGCCTCTCTCCGTTCGTGGTCATCACCCTCCAGGGGTTCGCCGTGCTGACGGCGCTCCTCGGCATCGCCGCGGGACTGCTGCTCCTCGCGGGGCGTTGAGCCGTCCGGGGGCTCAGGGCAAGAGGACCGTCGTCGTCAATGCCTCGCGGATGTCGAGCTCACGGTTGAGCCCGCCGTCGACCGCGAGCGTGTAGTGCCCGGGGACGACATTCTCGAACCGACGCACGGGAGAGGTGAGGACGAAGCTCGGGTCGGGAGAGAGCCCAGGGTAGTAGGGCTGCCCGTCCGGGCCCAGAAGGCGCGCCTTCACGCCGGGGTGCGCCGCGGTCTGGGGCCCCACCGTGATCTCGAGGGCGCCGCCCGGGGTGAGGCTGACCGCGAGGGTCGGGGCGGGGACCGCGACCCCGTGCAGCGCCACCGCGGCGTACCCGCTCGCGCCGATCCGCATCTCGTACTGGCCCGGCCGGAGGGACGGGGTCTCTCCGCGCCCATCGCTGTCGAGGGAGACCGCACCACCGAAGACCTGGGTCCCCGCGCCGTCCGTGACTCGCACCAGGAGTCCGCGCAGCGGGGTGCCGAAGGTCCCGTCGCGGGCCACGATCCCGATCCCTTCCCCGCGGCGCATTTCGATCTGCACCTCGGCATCCTCGCTGGCCGTCACGTCGCGAGTCTCGGTCTGGTAGGCGGACTTCTGGACGACCAGGCGATAGGGCTTCGGGTCCAGGCCATCGATGACGAACCGCCCGGCGCTGTCCGTGAGGGCCATCGCTCGTCCGCGGAACTGTCCGGGCTCCGGGTCCTCGGCTTCGACCGCGGCCTCGGCCAGGGGCCGGGCCGAGTCCACTTCGACCACGGCTCCCGCGATGCGCGCGACCGGGGCCTCGAGATCGACCGTGGTGTCGCCGGTGACCTGCACCTTGCGCTGGATGGGCGCGCCCCCGGTTGACATGGGCATCGCGCTGATCGTGTAGGTGCCCTCCCGCAGACCCTCGAGGGTGAAGGCCCCGTTCTCGTCCGTCCGGTCGGAGGCGTCGCCGCCGGGGCCGCTCGTCGCAAACGCGTTCACGAACGCGTCCGTGACCGGCCGTCCGCCGCGGGTGACCCTCCCGTCCACCCGGAAGCCCGTCTCGAACACGATCTCGGCCGCGACCTCGCTCTGGCCGTCGGCGATCGCGACGTTGGCGGTGGCGGTGCGCATCCCCCCGCCCATGAAATCGCCGGCCCGCGCGGAGAGCGCGATGGAGCCGTGGGGAGCCCCCGTGAGCTCGAACGTGCCGTCCGCGCCGGTGCGCGTGGAGGCGAAGTAGGACTCGGGGCCGTGGGCGCTGACGCTCACGCCCGCGCGCGCCGCCTCGGGCAGGCCAGAGACCCGGCCGCGGATGGTTGCCCCCTCCGCCAGGACCAGGCTCACGTCCTGGACCGCGTCCGCCGTGGGAAGAACCACGTCCACCGGGGGGCTCGACTGCCCGCGCAGGGACGCGGTCGCGGCGTAGCGGCCGGGGGTGAGGCGCTCGAAGCGGAAGCGCCCCGCGTCGTCGCTGATCGCCTCCTGCTCGCCGCCGAAGGGACCCCGGAACCCCTCCCCCGCCGCCGCGAGCATCACCGACGCCCCCACCACCGGGTGCGCCGCGCTCACCACCGTGCCCGTGATCGTCCCTCCCTGGCCCAGGCGGATCTCGACGCTGGCCGGTGCGTCCTTCAGCTCCACGCTGGTCGTGGTCTCGTTCCAGCTCGGGTGGGACGCGGTCACCCGGTAGGGGCCGGGTCCGAGGCCCGTGATCTCGAAGCGCCCCTCGGCGTCGCTGGAGGCCTCGTTGTCGCCCGGCTCGGGGCCCATGCGGGAAAGCCGGGGGCCGGTCGCGGCGTCGGCCCGCACCGAGGCGTCCATGACGGGCCGGCCCGAGCGGGCCTCGAGCACGCGGCCAAGGATGGCCGCTCCCCGGGTGAGCCGGACCTCGACCCCTTCCGCGCTCCCGCCCTCTTCCACGCTGATGCCGGCCGCGCGACCGCGCTGATAGCCGGAGGCGGTCACCTCCACGTCCCACTTCCCGGCGGGGACATCGTCGAGCTCGAAGCGGCCGTCCTCGGCGTGGACGGAGACCTTCTGGCCGGGGCCCCGCCCGCGCCCCGGGCCGACGCGGACGGAGAAGCGCATGCCTCCCCCGGCAGCGGGCGGGATGTAGGCCACCTCGAAGTCGGTCACCGCATGGCCGTCGGCGTCGGCCACCTGACCCCGAATGCGCCCCTTGCCGGTGACCGTGATCTCGACCCCCTCGGCGGGCGCCGTCACGCCCGCCTTGCGCGCGCCCGGTCCGGTTTCCGACATCACCTGCAGCTCGTACGACTCGCCCGCGGCGAGCCCTTCGATGAAGAAGCTCCCGTCGGCCCCGGTGGGCTCCTCGGTGAGGGGGCCGCCGAACGGTCCCATCATGGGACCGGAGGCGGCTCCCGACGGACGGGCGGCCAGGCGATAGCCGGGGACGCCGTTGCCCCCGCGGTCCTTCACGAACCCGCTGATCGTAGCCCCCGGCTTCAACACCAGCTCGAAGGCCTCGCCCCCCCGCCCCTCCGCCACCTTCACCGGGTCGATCCGGTCCCGGGAGTAGCCCCGCTTGCTGGCCACGACCGTGTAGTCGCCGGAGCTGAGGCCGCGGAACTCGAACCGCCCGTCGGGGCCGGTCTGCTTCCGGGGCCGGCTCATCGGCCCCCCCACGAACGAGAACTGCGACGCGCCGCGGCCGGACTGGAAGGTGAACGCCCGGGCCATCTCGACGTCCGCCCCGGGCAGAGGCAGGCCGTTCTCGTCCTTGACGATGCCGCGCACGCCCAGGCCCTTCGGCAGGACCACGACGAGCCCTGATGTCGTGGCCCCGGCCGTGAGAACGATGCCGCCGATGGTGTGGGCTTCGTAGTCCTCGTGGCTCACGATGAGGCGCTGGTTGGCGCCGGGCAGCAACCGAGTGGCCTTGAACGAGCCGTCCCCGGTCGTCCGGAAGGCCCCGATCCCGCCGCCGGTCCGGAAGAAGAAGCGCACGGGGTGCTCGCCGCTCGCGGACAGGATTCCGCCCGCGCCTTCGATCGGCCGGCCCTCCTCGTCCACCACCCGGCCCGCCAGGCTGGCCCCCTGCACGAGAGGGACGTCCTGGGCGGCCGCCTGGCCCGCGGTCACGGCAACCGCCTGCCGCCTCCAGGGCACGTAGCGCGGGTCGTCGGCCGAGAGCCGGTAGGCGCGAGGGGCGAGGCCGCGAATCTCGTAGCGTCCGTCCCGGCCCGAGCGGTCCCAGAACGCTCCGCCCTCACCGCGGGCCATCACGCGGATCCCCGCGATGGGTGCGGCCGTGTCGGCGTCGACCACCCGGCCCCGGACCGCCCCCGTGGGGGCGAGCACGACCACCGCCCTCGCCCCTCCCGCGGGCGCGGGCGTCGTGCCGCGGCCCCGCTCGCCGGCGTCGGCCAGGACCATCCCCCCCTCCCGCGGCAGGCCCTCCAGGACGAACGAGCCGTCGGCCCGCGCTTCGGCCCAACGACCGGTGACGCCGGGGGCCTCGAACCGCACGAGCGCGCCGGGGGCCGGGTTCTTTCGATCCGGCAGGGTCACGACTCCCGTCACGGCGCGGCCCAGGGCCAGGACCACGGGACGCCGCAGGGCCCCCGAGCGCAGGCCGGTGACCTCCGCCGCCGCGAAGCCCGGGGCCTCGACGCGCAGTCGGTTGCCCCGCTCCGTCGCCTCGGTGAAGCGGAACCGCCCGTCCGCGCCGGTCGTGGTCGTGGCGGGCACGGGCTCGCTCGGCTCCCCGCCACGGAAGCCGCGGGCGGACCCGCCCCAGAGCGTGACCGAGCCCCCCACGACGGGGCCGCCGCTCCTGTCCACCACCCGGCCGGCCAGCGTCTCTCCACGGCCGACCTCGAGGTCGCCCACGTCGTCGGTCTCGCTCGGCTCGAACACCCGCTCGAGCCGCACCGGGCAAACCCCGCCCCCGATCTGCAGCTGGAAGGGCGGGGTCGAGGGCGCGCTCGGGACCGCGAGCAGGAACGTGCCGTCCGCCTTCGGGGTGGCCGTGGCGAGGGGCTTGGGAGGCTCCTGTCGGCGCGCCTCGCGGCGGGCGGCCTCGAGCGGGGACTCCAGGGCCACCGCCGAGACCGTCGCTCCGACCACCGGCTTGTTCTCGGCCCGCACCCGGCCGTGGAGATCGCCGGCTCCCGCGTGCCGCGCCGCCAGGCACACCACGGCCCCGGCCACGACAAGACGCGTCGTCATCCCGCCTCCCCGCCCCCCGCCACAAGTATGGCCCAAGCTTCCGAGTCTTGTGACGCGGACCACAGCGGGAAGGTCTGATCGGCTTCGAGAGCGACGCCGAGGTCGACCTTCGAGGGTAGCCCGGCGATTCAGGGCCGGGAAGGCGCGGCCAGCGCCTTCCGCATCACCACGAAATGGCAGCGGCGGAGCAGCCGCTCGCGCTCACTCTCCGGGAACGGGGCGGTACCCGCGTCCACGTAGCCCAGTCGCCCATAGAAGGAGAGGAGCTCGGTCCGCAGGCTGACGACCAGGATCTCGACCTCCCGGCAGCCGGCCGCGCGCAGGCGCTCCTCGGCCGCGGCCACGAGGCGCCGGCCGAGGCCCCGGCCCTGCCGGGACGGAGCCACGGAGAGCAGCCCGAAGTACCCCCGGGCGCCGCGGAGCTCGACGTAGACGCAGCCGGCCAGGCCGCGCATCTCGTCGGCGAGCAGGAAGCCGCCGGTCTCGAGATGGTGGCGGACGTCGGCTTCGTCGATGCGCGGCCCCCGCACGAAGAAGGCTTCGACCCCGTAGGCCTCGTTCACGAGGGCGGCGATCGCGGCCACGTCCGCGGGGCCCGCCGCCCGAACGGAAGCGGGCTCGCTCAGCTCCACTCCGCCTCGTAGCGGCAGAACCGCCCCGGTCCCAGCGCGAGATCCGTGGCGAGGTGCGCGGTCTCGCGGATCACCGGGCGAGGGCCGGCCCCGAGGGTCAGCTCCAGGGCCCGCTCCATCCACCCCTGGACACGGGCGCAGATCACGGGGTCGGCGCAGTCCCAGTCCTCCACGCGTATGGAGGCGCGGCGGCCGGACGTTCCCTCGAACACGTAGCGTCCGCCGCTGTAGTAGTTGTTCCAGACGCTGGTCGCGCGGCTGAAGAGGGTGGCGGGACCGGTGAGCCGGAGGAGCCACTTGAAGAAGCGGTTCACGTCCTGGAACGCGATGTACTTTCCCACCGCCCGGGCCAGGGCGAGATCGCCCCTGCCGCAGACCCGATCGATCTCGCGCGTGAGGTCGCTCACGAGCGCGCAGTCGTACCAGCCCGTGGTCACGATGGGAGTCGTGGCTCCGTCGCCCAGGGCCCCCCGCGCGGCGCCGGTCAGGCCCGCCAGCACCTTCCTCAAGGCCTCTTCGCCGAAGGTCTCGCGCGCGTACCGGAGGGTCCCCAGGATCGAGGTACCGCGGATCTTGGCCACTTTCCCGGGAGGCTAACCCCCGCTCGTCCCAGGGTCAACCGGTCTCAGGCCTCCCTGCTATGATCATCCACGCCATGCTCGCCTTCGGCGCTTTCGGGCTGACCCTGGCCTCGGGCCTGGCCGCGGGAGCGTTGCACGTGGTGAGCGGAGTCGACCACTTGGCCGCGCTCTTGCCCCTCTCGGTGGGCCAGCGCGGGAAGGCCTTCGGCCTGGGCGCGCGCTGGGGGCTGGGCCACAGCGCGGGCGTGCTGGTGATCGGGACCCTGGGCGTCCTGCTCAAGCAGCGCCTCGACCTCGAAGCGGTGGGGGGCTGGGGCGAGCGGATGGTGGGGGTGATGCTGATCGCGATCGGCCTCCTGGGCATCCGCCGTGCCCTGCGCCTGGAGGTCCACGCCCACCCGCACGAGCACGACGGGGTGGCCCACGCCCACCTCCACGTGCACGGGCCCGCGGGGGCGCACGCGGTGGCGCCGGGGACCGGGGTGCACCAGCACCGTCACACCGCCTTCTGGGCGGGCACCGTGCACGGCGTCGCGGGAACCGCCCACGTGCTGGGGGTCCTGCCCGCCCTCGCCCTGGGCAGCGCCGCCGCCTCCGGCGCCTACCTTCTCTCCTTCGCGGCGGGGACGGTGCTCGCGATGGGCGCCTTCGCGGGACTCGTGGGCGCGGGCACCGCCCGCGCGGCCGGGCGGGCCCCGGTGCGGCTGCGGGGGATCCTCGGGACGGCGGGCGCCGCGGCGGTGCTCGTGGGACTGGCCTGGCTGAGCTGAGGGTCACGGGTCCCCAGGTGCCACGCGTCTCGCGCCGGCGCTTCCTCGCGTCCGCCGCCGCGCCGCTCCTCGTCCCCCGGGCCCGCCCTGGTGCCGCGGGCCCGGACCGCCGCGTGGTCGTGGTGGGGGCAGGGCTGGCCGGGCTGTCCGCGGCCTACCTCCTCGGCGAGCGCGGGTACGAGGTGACCCTCGTCGAGGCGCGCGATCGGCCGGGCGGACGCATCTGGACGTGGCGCGAGCCGTTCAAGGACGGCCAATGGCTCGAGGCGGGCGCGCCCTCGAGCGACGACGGCAGCAAGCGCCTGCTCAAGTGGTGCCTGGCCTTTGGCCTGGAGCTCGAGGCGGCCCCACGAGCGAGCGCTCCCTCCGACGTGCTGCTGCACCTCAAAGGGGAGACGTTCCCCGCCCGCGAGCTGATCCTGCGCAACCCCTATGGCCTGCCCCTCGATCTGGCCAAGGTACCCCCTCACACCCTGCTGGCCCGCTACATCGCTCCCCAGGCGGCGAAGCTGCCCGATCGCGGGGCCTGGACGCGGCCCGAGTGGGCTTCCTACGACGGCAAGTCGCTGGCCACGCTCTTGCGCGAGGTGGGGGCGCCGTCCGCCGCCCGCGCGCTCCTGGCCCAGGCCGCGGAAGGGGGCAGCCTCGCTTCCACCTCGGCGCTGTGGGCCATCCGCGGCGCGGCGCGCCCCCGCCTGGCCGGGGTCACGAAGTCGCTGACCGTGAAGGGGGGGATGGACCGCCTGCCCCAGGCCTTCGCGGCGCGGATCAAGGGACGCATCCTCCAGGACACCGCGCTGGTGGCGGTGCGGGTGCGCGGCGAGCGCGTCACCGCGTTCGTCGAGAGCAAGGGACGGGCGGCGCCCCTCGAAGCCCGCCACGTCGTGCTCACCGCGCCCTTCGGGGCCCTGCAGGACGTGGAGTTCGACCCCGGCCTCCCCGCGGGCAAGGCCCGCGCGATCCAGGAGCTGCCCTACGCGCAGGTCTCGCACGTCTACGTCCAGACCAGGAGCCGCTTCTACGAAAGGCGGGGGCTGCAGAGCCTGCTCTGGACCGACACTCCGATCGGGCACGTCCTCGTGGCCACCCCTCCGGATTCGCCGAGCGGCCGGGGGCTCCTTCAGGTCTCGATGCAAGGGGAGGCCGCCACCGAGGTCGACGGCATGGTCGAGGAGAAGCGCATCCCCTACGTCCTGGCCCTGCTGGAGCTCGTCCTGCAGGGAGCGCGGGAGAACGCCGAGACCGTGCGTTTCCACTCCTGGAGCCTCGACCCCTGGGCAAAGGGCGCCTGGTGCCGCTACTCCCCCGGCCAGGTGGCCGCGCTCCATCCCCACCTCGCTCCCCCGGCCGGGCCTCTTCATTTCGGAGGCGAGCACACCAGCACCGTCGAAGCCGGCCTGGAGGCCGCCCTGGAATCGGGGGAGCGCGTCGTGGCCGAAGTCGCGGGCGCCTGAAGAGAGACAATGAGCGGGGAGGGACGGCCCGTGCCGCGTCCGTTGCAAGGCATCCGCGTCCTCGAGATGGGCCAGCTCATGGCCGGCCCCTTCGCGGGGACCATCCTGGCCTACTTCGGGGCCGAGGTGATCAAGATCGAGCCCCCCGGCAGCGGCGATCCCGTGCGGGCCTGGCGCCTGATGGAGAACGGCACCTCGCTCTGGTGGTCGAGCCTGGGCCGCAACAAGAAGTGCATCACCATGGACCTGCGCAGGGAGGAGGGTCGGGCCCTGGCCCGCCGCCTCGCCGAGAAGTGCGACGTGGTGCTGGAGAACTTCCGGCCGGGCACCATGGAGAAGTGGGGGCTGGGACCCGAGGACGTCCGTCGGAACAATCCCGGCGTCGTCTATGCCCGCGTGTCGGGCTACGGCCAGACCGGCCCGTACTCCGGCAAGCCCGGCTACGCCTCGGTCTGCGAGGGAGTGGGCGGCTTCCGCTACGTGACCGGCTTCCCCGATCGCCCGCCCGTCCGGCCGAACCTGAGCCTGGGCGACAGCCTGGCCGGGCTCCACGCCGCCTTCGGGATCGTGATGGCGCTCTACGCGCGCGATGCCCGGGAGCAGCCGGTTCGCCGGCGGGGGCAGACCATCGACGTGGCCCTCTACGAGACCGTCTTCAACATGATGGAGTCGCTCCTGCCCGAGTACGACCGTCTGGGCGTGGTCCGCGAGCGGGAGGGAGCGCGGCTCACCGGCATCGTCCCCAGCAACACCTACCTGTGCAAGGACGGCCAGCACGTCATCATCGGGGGCAACGGCGATTCGATCTACAAGCGGCTGATGCGCGCGGCGGGCCGGCCGGACATGGCCGACGACCCGCGCTTCGCGACCAACGCGGACCGGGTGAAGCACGAAGCGCTGGTCGATGGCGCGATCTCCGCCTGGACGGCGACCAGGACGGCGGCGGAGGTGGTGGAGGTCCTGGAGAAGGCGGAGGTCCCGGTGGGCCGGCTCTACAGCGCGGCCGACATCGCCGCCGACCCCCACTATCAGGCCCGCGGCATGTTCGAGGAGGTCCGGGTGGGCGGTCGTCCCCTCAAGGTGCCGGCCATCCCCCCCAAGCTCTCCGACACCCCGGGGGGCACGGACTGGCCGGGCCCGCCGGTGGGCGCCCACAACCGCGAGGTCCTGGGCGGCCTGCTGGGCCTCTCCGACCACGAGATCGACGAGCTCACGGCAAACGGAGTCATATAGCGGAGCCACACGTGGACCAGCATTCCCTCCCCCCTACGTGGGGGAGGATAGGAGGGGGGGTCGATGAATGACGGGCCTCAGCGCATCGGGCGGATCTTGACGTTCCGGAACCAGAATGCGCTGCCGTGGTCCTGGAGCACGAGGGGGCCGCTCTTGGCGAGCCCGTAGTCCGGCGCGTCTTTCCACTTGCCGGAGTCGCGCAGCTTCTTCCATTCGTCGTTCCAGCGCTCGAACTCGAGGATCTTCCTGCCGTTCAGCCAGTGCTCCACGTGGGTGCCCTTCACCACGATCTTCGTGTTGTTCCACTCTCCCACCGGCTTGAGCTTTTTCTGGTCGTTCGGGAGGTGCATGGCGTAGTTGGCGCCCGCCTTCTGCCACTCCTCGAGCTTCTGGGGGAACCCCACGTCGTCGATGAACTGGTACTCGGGACCGGTCATCCACGCCGCCTTGTACTTGGGGTCCTCCACGACCCCGTACATGACGCCGCTGTTCCCTCCCTTGGACGCCTTCCAGTCGATGCTGATCTCGAAGGCCTCGTACTTCCGGTCGGTGACCAGGTCGGCCCGCAGGTCGCTGCCGTAGTTGCCCTCGGTCCCCACGGACGCGAGGGCGCAGCCCTCCACCTTCCACGACCCGGTGCCCTGGCCGTTGTACCCGTGCCATCCCGTGAGGCTCCGGCCGTCGAACAGGAGCTCCCAGCCCGAGGCCTTCTCCGCGTCGGTGAGGGCATTCATCCCCTCGCACGGAGAGGCCGCAGGCGCCGCCCGCGCGGCCTGCTCCGCGGCCAGGAACCCTGCGAGGGTGAACAACGCCCGAAAAGCTCTCGCTCTCATCTGGCCCTCCCGCCTCCTCGAGGCTACCTACACCAGTACCGGGGTCACCGCGCCGTCCAGCCTCCGTCGATGAGGAGGGTGGCGCCGGTGACGAGGGAAGCGGCGGGCGAAGCGAGATAGACGACCGCTCCCGCCACCTCCATCGGCTCGCCGATCCTCCCCAGGGCAATGCGCGACAGGACGTCAGCGCGGAACCCATCGTCGGCGAGGCACGCGTCCGTGCCGGGGGTGCGGATGAAGGTGGGCGCGACCGCGTTCACCGTGACGTTGTAGGGGCCCCATTCGACGGCCAGGCACCGGGTCAGGTGGCTGATCGCCGCCTTGGTCATGCAGTAGATCGACTCCGTGGGCAGGGCCACGAAGCCCGCCTGCGAACCCAGGTTGACGATGCGCCCGTGCTTCTGCTCGATCATCACCCGGCCCGCCGCCTGGCTCGCGAAGAACGTGCCCTTCAAGTTGACGGCGAGGGTCTGGTCGAAGTCCTCCTCGCACACGTTCTCGGCGCGGTTTTCCGGCGCCACCCCCGCGTTGTTCACGAGGATGTCGAGCCTCCCGAAGTGCGCGACCGCCGCATCCACCGCCTGTCGGATCTCGCCGATGCGGGTGACGTCCATCTGCAATCGCAGGGCGCGCCGGCCCATCGCCTCGATCTCCTTCGCCAGGTCGCCGCCGGTCTGTGCATCGCGCAACCCCAGGGCCACGTCCGCGCCGGCATGGGCCAGGGCCAGGGCGCACGCGCGTCCGATGCCGCGCGCCGCCCCGGTCACCAGGGCCACCTGGCCTTGCAGGTCGAAACGCGGGTACTCCTCGCTCTTCATGGGGGCGTCCTTTCGTGGCCGATTCTACCCGCGTGCCAACCCACGGGGGAACTCGGCCGGTCCGGGCGCGGCATCCACCGGCCGGTGTACGCTTGCCTGGCACGGAAATCAATGCTGCGGAGGGCGAAACATGGCTTCGAAGGCGGCCGGCCGACGCCGTAGCCCGAAGACCGGCAAGGCACGAGCGGCGAAGCCCAGGGCCAAGATCGGGCCCATGGGCATCCGTACCGCGCCCAAGGGCGACCGGTTCTACTCGGCCGAGATGGCGCTGCGCGACCACGCGCTCGGCATGCCGGAAAGCCGCGAGGACTTCCCGTGGGGCCACCGCGCGTTCCGGGTGTGCGACAAGGTGTTCCTCTTCCTCGCCTGGGACGACGGCGTCTTCTCCCTCACCGTCAAGCTCCCGCAGTCGCAGACCATCGCCCTCATGCTCGCGTTCACCGAGCCGACGGGTTACGGAATGGGTCGCAGCGGCTGGGTGACGGCGCGATTCTCCGGCCGGGACGAGGTGCCGGTGGGCATGCTCTGCCAGTGGACCGACGAGAGCTACCGCGCCATCGCGCCCAAGAAGATCCTGGCGCGCATGCCTCCGGCCTCTGGAACGCTCAGGTCGGGCGGGACAGGCGGCTCGCCGCTTCCCCGTCGACGAGGAAGACGACCCGGCGGGCCCAGCGCGTGACCAGGGAAAGGGGCAGAGCCGACTCCGGCTGCTCAAGGGCTTCCCGCACCACCTCCGCCTTCTCGTGGCCGAGGGCCGCCACCACGAGCAGGCCTGCCGCGGCGAGCACGGGCACGGTCAGGGTGAGCCGGCGGGGCGGGGGTTTCGGGGAGTCGTGGACGAACGCCACGTACCGGCCCTCGTCGCGCAGCAACGGGTGGCCGGGAAAGAGCGAGCAGACGTGGCCGTCCGGCCCCACCCCGAGGAGCACCAGGTCGAGCCGCGGCGGCGCCCCCAGGAGCCGCACCAGCGCCTCCGAGTAGGCCCGAGCGGCCGCCTCGGGATCCGGGACCTCGGCCTCCATCCGGTGGATCCGCGAGGCGGGCACCCCGGCCGGCTCGAGCCAGAGCGAACGGGCCAGGGCGAAGTTCGAATCGGGGTCGGAAGGGGGAACCGCCCGCTCGTCGCCCCAGAAGAACTCGGTCCGGGACCAGTCGACGACGGCCCGGGCCAGACGGGGGAAGAAGGTCGTGCCCACGGACCCCCCGGGGAGGGCCACCGAGAACAGGCCGCGGGCGGCCAGGGTCCGGCGGGCCTCCTCCTCGAAGCGCGCGGCGAGCGCCTCCGCGAGGGCGGCGGGCGTGTCGACGATGAGCTCCGGCGGCATGGTGCCCTCCTTCCCAGGATACGCCTCCGGTGGTACCTTACTTCCGCCGTGACCACGGTGCTCATCTACGCGAACGCAGACCTCGAGGCGGACCTGCGCGCGACCCTGTTCTGGCGCGAGGACCTCGAGCGCTACCTCGCCGAGCGAGCCGACGAGGCCCGCATGCTGCTCTTCTCCACGGAGCCGCACGTCCTGGTCGTCGATCGGACCCTGGCGGGCGCCGACGAGCTGATCGGGGCGCTGCGGAGCCAGTCCCTGCCCCACCCCATCTCGATCGTGGCCCTGAGCCACGGCGGCGCGGACTCCCACGACGACCAGATGGAATCGGGCCCGGTGGACGCGGTCCTCCCGCTGCCCCCGGGGCCGGAATGGGACACCCGCCTCGTCGACGTCCTCCAGGTCCCCACCCGGAAGCAGGCGCGTTTCGACGTCAGCCTGGAAGTGGAGACCCGCCTCCGACACAAGCCCACCGTCCATCGCGGCCACACCCTGAACATCAGCGCGGGCGGGATCCTGGTCGACTGTCATGGTCTCGGCTTCGAGCCCGGCGACGACGTCAGCCTGACCCTCCAGATCCCCGGCGCGGGGGATCCCGTCGAGGGACGCGCGCGCGTCATGCGACAACCCCTCGAGGAGCGCCTCGGGTTGCGCTTCGAGGCGTTCTCTCGGAACGGCGACTCGCGCGTCCGCGACTTCCTGGCCCGGCTGGCGTCCCCTCCCCGTCCCTAGGGCTCGTCATAGGGGCACGGGTCGAAGCATACGTAGCTGTCCTCCGGACTCTGCAGCGGCCGCAGGTGCAGCGGATGGTTGTAGAACTCGAGGCGGTAGGCGGCGTGAGCGTAGGTCTTCCCTCCCTGGAAGGCCACCAGAAGCTGATAGAGGAATACCGACCAGGAGAGGGCGACGAGGGCGAGGGCCGCCATCCTCGCGGGCGTCGTGGAGAGGGCTCGGCGGACCCGGGGAGACAGGCGGATGCCGATCAGGACGAGTCCCGTGGCCGTGAGCATGGGCATGATGGCGACCCGGCTGACGCGGTTGCGCAGCAACGCGATCGTGCCCAGATAGAAGGCCAGAAGGATGACGTGGCCCCAGAAGAGCGCGCGCAGCCCGGTCAGCTCGCCGCGGCGTCGGCCGGACAGGGTCGCCTCGATTCCGTTCCGCGACCAGGCGCTTCCCGGAATCGACTCATGAGCAACGGCTGCGGCGAGGACGATCAACGCCACGGTGAGGGCGGGGCCGACGGTGTAGAGCGAGACGTGGGGGAGCCACTCGACGAGGGGATGGAAGAACGCGACCTGCCCGCTCTTCTCCATCGTCGAGGGGAGGGTGGCGGCCAGGGGTGAGACGAGGGGCACCACGAAGCAGGCGGCCACCGAGGCGAAGACGGCGGCCTCCGGCCCGCGGCGCTCGAGAACGAGGCCCACTATCGTGGAGCCGAGGATCACCAGGAGGCTCGGCGCGGCGTACTCTCTCGCCGCGCTGAACAGCCCGATGCCGTAGGCGAGTGACCCCGCCACCACGAGGCGCGCCACCAGGGGCCGGGACCCGGGACTCGCGGCCGCCTCCCCGCCGAGAAGGCGAGCGGCCAGGAACGAGAGGATCGGACCGGCGGCGAGCACCAGGTTCTCCGTCAAGATCCATCGGCTCATTCCGAAGACCACGGGAGCGGAGATCCACAAGAAGGCGAAGGCGCTCGCGAGGGGCCAATCCCGGGTCGCCCAGTAGGCGAAGAGCGCGAGGGTGAGGGCCTGAAGGCCCAGGAGGAGGACGTTGACCGCCTGGAAGTCGAGCTCCCCCTGGCCAGGGGAGATCCGTCTCCCGAGCTTCAATCCCGCGACGAGCCAGCGCTGGTAGCCGTTGAGGCGCCCTTCCAGAACGGGCGGCGGGTTGGGCAGGGTCAGCCGCGCCACGGCGGACACCAGGGTCTCCTGTTGCGCCTCGGTCCGGGCCGCCCTTCTGATGCTGCTGTCGTCCCAGGGCGTCCGGATCGGGATGGTGCGCACGGCTGCGTAGAGGCGCAGGGCCAGGACGGCCACGAGGGACAGGGTCCCGGCGGTCAGGAGGAGGGCACGCACGACCCGATGCGCCGAGGCGAGAGGTGGGGCGGCGGGCGCCAAACGCGGAATCTTACCCCACCTCGCAGGTGCCCTGGGCCGGCGCATCTCTTCTCGAAGGATCCCCTTCTCGAAGGGTTGTCAGACTCGGCCTCCGGTGCGATAGTCTGGTTCCCCGAAGGACGCACCCTGTCCGAGAACCCGGGAGGTCGAGCATGCCGGAGCGCGTCATTCTCTGCATCGGGACCAAGAAGGGGCTCTTCGTCGCCGAGGCGCCGAGAGCCCGGCGCCGCTTCGCGTTGCGCGGGCCCTTCAGCTCAGGGGTGGCCGTCTACGCGGCGCTGGTCGACACGCGCGGCACGCCGCGCCTCTACGCCTCGAGCTGCAACGCCTTCTTCGGCATGAAGGTCCTGCGCTCGACCGACCTGGGGAAGAGCTTCCAGGAGACGAAGGCGGCTCCCGCCTTCCCGAAGGAGGACGGGCGCGCGCTCGCCAACATCTGGTCGCTGGAGGCGGGCGCGGGCAGGAACGATCTATGGTGCGGAGTCGAGCCGGCGTCTCTCTTCAGGAGCCGCGACGCCGGCGACTCCTGGGAGATGGTTCCGGGCATCAGCGACCACCCGCACGCTCGAAAATGGAGCCCCGGGAACGGCGGGCTCTGCATGCACACGATCCTGCGCGACGGGAATCGGGTCCACCTCGGCATCTCGACGGGCGGACACTACTTGAGCGAGGACGGCGGCGCGACGTTCACCGCGTCCAACCGGGGCATCGGCGCCGGCTTCGTGCCCGATCCCTTCCCGGAGTTCGGCCAGTGCGTCCACAAGATCGCGCGTCACGCGGACGCGCCCGGCCGGCTCTATCTGCAGAACCACGGGGGGTGGCCCGACCGTCCGGGGATCGGGGTGGCGCGCAGCGACGACCACGGCCACACCTGGCGCTCGATCGCCAAGGGGCTGCCCTCCGATTTCGGCTTCCCGATCGTCGTCCACCCGCACGACCCCGACGCGGTCTACGTGCTGCCCCTCGAGCCCCAGACGCGCACCTGTCCGGGCGGCGCGCCCGCGGTCTGGCGCAGCGAGAACGGGGGAGACTCCTGGGGGCGGCTCGCGCGCGGGCTGCCGAAGAAGGAGAGCTTCTTCACGGTCCAGCGCGACGCCATGGACATCGACGAGCTCCGCTCGCCCGCGCTCTACTTCGGGACCACGACGGGTCAGCTCTGGATGGGTCGAGACGGGGGCGAGGACTGGAGCTGCCTGTTCGAGTCGCTCCCTCCGATCCACTGCGTGAAGGTCGCGGTGGTGTGAGCCTCGCGCTGGCGTTTAGGCGTGGCGAATAGTGGCTAAAGAAATCGTATTGACCGGAGGGCCGCGGAAGCGGAGGCTCGCGCTTCCATGCCTCGCATCCTGCTCGCGGACGACTCGGAGGAATTCCGTGTGGTCATCCGCGAGGCCCTGGAGGCGGAGGGGTACGAGGTTGTCGTCGCCGAGGACGGGCAGCAAGCCCTCGATCTCTTCGGCACGGCCGGTCCCTTCGATTTCCTGCTGTTCGACCACGACATGCCCCGGGTCACGGGGCGCGACGCGATCGCGAACCTGCGCTCGCGCGGCGTGCGAACCCCGGGCCTGATCCTGACCGGATCACCGCTGCTGACGCAGGAGCAGCTGCTTGGTCTCGACGCCACCCTCCTTCGCAAGCCGGTCTTTATCGACGTCCTCATCGCGGAGATCCGACGAGCCCTGGGCGCCTGACCCTGGCTCCTCCCGGACGCGGGCACGACCGGCGCCACCCTTCGACCGGCCCTGCGGGCTTGTCAAGGATGACCTCCGGTGCCATAGTGTGCATCCCCGAAACACGGTACTCCAGGCCAGGGGGAACCCCGCGATGCCGACGCCCGACCTCGACACGCTCTGCGTCAACACCATCCGGACCCTCTCGATGGACGCGGTGCAGCAGGCGAACTCCGGTCATCCCGGAACCCCCATGGCCATGGCGCCCGTGGCCTACGCGCTCTGGCAGCGGCACCTGCGCTTCGACCCCAACGATCCCATCTGGCCGAACCGGGACCGTTTCGTGCTCTCCATGGGCCACGCCTCGATGCTGCTCTACTCGCTGCTCCACCTGGCGGGGGTCAAGGCGGTCAACCCGAAGTACGAGGCCCTCGGCCAGCTCTCGGTGAGCCTGGACGACATCAAGCGCTTCCGCCAGCTCGACAGCCGCTGCCCGGGCCATCCCGAGTACCGCTGGACCTCGGGGGTGGAGACCACCACCGGCCCCCTCGGTCAGGGGGTCGCGACCAGCGTGGGGATGGCCATCGCCGGCAAGTGGATGGCCGCCCACTTCAATCGCCCCGGCTTCGAGATGTTCTCCTTCGACGTCTACGCCATGGCGGGGGACGGATGCCTGATGGAGGGCATCTCCCAGGAAGCGGCGTCGCTGGCCGGCCACCTGAAGCTCGACAACCTCTGCTGGATCTACGACAACAACCACATCACCATCGAAGGCCACACCGATCTCGCCTTCAGCGACGACGTGGCCACCCGCTTCATCGGCTACGGCTGGGACGTGACCCGGGTGGGGGACGCGAACGACCTGGCCATGCTCGACCGGGCCTTCGACACCGCGAAGAAGACCACCGACCGGCCCACCCTCATCATCGTGGACAGCCACATCGGTTACGGGTCTCCCACCAAGCAGGACACCCACGCCGCCCACGGGGAGCCCCTCGGCGAGGAGGAGATCAAGCTCACCAAGCGCTTCTACGGCTGGCCCGAGGAGGCGAAGTTCCTGGTGCCCGAGGGCGTGCGCGAGCACTTCGCGGCGGGGATGGGCGCGCGCGGGGCCAAGCGGCGCGGCGAGTGGATGGCCCTCTTCGAGGGCTACAAGGCCAAGTACCCGGCCCAGGCGGATGCGCTCTACCGGATGCAGCACCGGCAGCTTCCGGAGGGCTGGGACAAGGGCCTCCCGAGCTTCCCGCCCGACGCGAAGGGGGTGGCCGGACGCGACGCCTCGGCCAAGGTCCTGAACGCGGTGGCCCAGAACGTCCCCTGGATCATCGGCGGCTCCGCCGACCTGGCGCCGTCCACGAAGACGCGGCTCACCTTCGAGGGCGCGGGGGATTTCGAGGCGGGCTCCTTCGGGGGCCGGAACTTCCACTTCGGGATCCGCGAGCACGCGATGGGCGCGATCCTGAACGGCTTGTCCCTCTCCAAGGTGCGGCCCTACGGCTCGGGCTTCCTCATCTTCAGTGATTACGGGCGGGCCCCCATCCGGCTCGCCGCCATCATGGAGATCCCGGTCATCTACGTCTTCACCCACGACTCGATCGGGGTGGGCGAGGACGGGCCGACCCACCAGCCGGTGGAGCAGCTGGTCGCCCTGCGCGCCGTCCCCGGGCTCGTCACCCTCCGGCCCGCCGACGCGAACGAGGTGGCCGAGGCCTGGCGGGTGATCCTGCAGTTCCGCCACGAGCCGGTCTGCTTGATCCTGACCCGGCAGGCCCTGCCCACCCTGGACCGGACCCGATACGCCTCCGCGGCCGGGGTCGCGAAGGGCGCCTACGTGCTGGCCGACCCGCCGGGCGGGAAGCCGGAGGTGCTGCTCCTGGCCACCGGCAGCGAGGTCGCGCTCTGCGTGGCCGCCCACGAGCAGCTCCTCAAGGAGGGCCTCAAGAGCCGGGTGGTGAGCATGCCGTCCTGGGAGCTCTTCGAGCACCAGCCGCCGGAATACAAGGAGGCGGTCCTGCCGTCCTCGGTCAAGGCGCGGGTGTCGGTCGAGCAGGCCTCGACCCTGGGCTGGGAGCGCTACGTGGGAGCGACGGGCCGCACCATCGGCATGCGCACCTTCGGGGCCTCGGCCCCCCTCAAGGACCTGCAGAAGAAGTTCGGCTTCGATCCGGGGAACGTGGTGGCCGCCGCGCGGGAACAGCTCGGCCGCAAGGTCTGAGGCGACGAAGCCGGCAATGGGCGAGAAGGCGCGGAGCACATCGCGGAACAGCGTTTCCCTCCCCCGTCGTGGGGAGGGATAGGGTGGGGGGTCGATGAAGATCGTCGTCGGCTCCGACCACGCGGGCTTCCTGCTCAAGCAGGAGGTGGCGGAGTCCCTCCGCAAGGAGGGGCACGAGGTGGTCGACGTGGGGACGAGCTCGACCGCTCCCGTGGACTACCCCGACTTCGCGGAGGCGGTCGGCCTGGCCGTGCGCGAGGGCCGGGGGGAGCGCGGCGTCCTCATCTGCGGCAGCGGGGTGGGGGCGGCGGTCGCCGCCAACAAGCTGCCAGGCGTGCGGGCCGCCATCTGCCACGACACCTACTCGGCCCACCAGGGGGTCGAGCACGACGACATGAACGTGCTCGTCTTGGGCGGACGCGTCGTGGGCCCCGCCCTCGCCCACGAGCTGGTGCGCGCCTTCGTGGCCGCCCGCTACTCGGGCGAGGAGCGTCACGCGCGGCGCCTCGCCAAGGTCATCGCCCTGGAGGGCCGCTACCGTTAGCCTTTCCGTCATCATTCCGAGGAGAAGCAGTCATGAGCAGCCCGTCTTCCCGTCCCGCGGCGGTGGCCAACCCCGTGGCCGCCCTGCGCCAGTACGGCCAGTCCGTGTGGCTCGATTTCATCCGCCGCAGCCTCATCGCTAGCGGCGAGCTCAAGCGCCTGGTGGAGGACGACGCCCTGGGGGGCGTGACCTCGAACCCCGCCATCTTCGAGAAAGCGATCGACGGCAGCAACGACTACGCGACCGCCATCGAAGCCATCACCCACGACGAGCCCGGCCTGCCCGCCAAGGAGGTGTACGAGCTCCTCGCCATCAAGGACATCCAGGACGCGACCGACGTCCTGCGGCCGGTCTACGAGAAGACGAGCACGCGCGACGGCTACGTGAGCCTCGAAGTGTCGCCCGACCTGGCGAACGACACCGACGGCACCATCAAGGAGGCCCGCCACCTCTGGAAGGCGGTGGCCCGGCCCAACGTGATGATCAAGGTCCCCGCCACCCCCGCCGGCCTCCCCGCCATCCGGACCCTCATCGGCGAGGGGGTCAACGTGAACGTGACCCTGCTCTTCGCCCGCGAGGCCTACGAGGCGGTCGCCAACGCGTTCATCGAGGGCCTGGAGGCGCGGGCCCGGAAAGGCGAGCCCCTCGGGCACGTGGCGAGCGTGGCCAGCTTCTTCGTGAGCCGGATCGACACCCTGGTGGACTCCTTGATCGCCGAGAAGCTCAAGACCGCGACCGGGGCGGACAAGGCGCGGCTCGAGGGCCTGATGGGCAAGGTCGCGATCGCCAACGCCAAGCTCGCCTACGAGAGCTACAAGAAGATCTTCGCCGGCCCGCGCTGGGAGGCCCTCGCCGCCAAGGGCGCCCAGACCCAGCGCGTGCTCTGGGCCAGCACCGGCACCAAGAACCCCCGCTACCGCGACGTGCTGTACGTGGAGGAGCTGATCGGCCCCGAAACGGTGGACACGGTCCCTCCGGAGACGCTCTCCGCGTTCCGCGACCACGGCCGGCCCCGGGCCAGCCTGGAAGAGAACGTCACCGAGGCCATGGACACCCTCGACGACCTCGAGAAGGCGGGAATCTCGCTCAAGAAGGCCACGGACGACCTGCTCGCGGACGGGGTCAAGAAGTTCGTGGAGCCGTTCGCGAAGCTGCTGAAGGCGGTGGAGCGCCGGTGCCGCGAGGCCAACAAGGCGCGCATCAACGGCCAATCGCACGCCCTGCCTTCCGCCCTGGCGGGCGAGGTGGCGGCGAAGCTCAAGGAGTGGGACGCCCAGGGCGGTACCCACCAGGTCTGGGCGGGTGACGCCTCGCTCTGGACGGGCAGCGACGAAGCGAGCTGGATCGGCTGGATCGGCATCGTCGAGTCCCAGCTCGACGACCTCACCCCGCTGCTCAACCTGCAGGCGGAGGCGAAGAAGGACGCCTTCAAGCACGCGTTGCTGCTCGGCATGGGGGGCTCGAGCCTCTGCCCGGAGGTCTGGAAGGAGACCTTCGGGGTCCTCCCGGGATCCCCCGAGCTCCACGTCCTCGACTCGACCGATCCCGCGCAGGTCAGGGCCTTCGAGGAGAAGGTGGACCTTCGCAAAACGCTCTTCATCGTATCCAGCAAGTCCGGCTCCACCCTGGAGCCGAACATCTTCAAGGCCTACTTCTTCGACCGGGTGAAGCAGGCGTTGGGTGCGGACCAGGCGGGCAGCCGGTTCGTCGCCGTCACCGACCCCGGGTCGAATCTGGAGAAGGAGGCGAGAGCCGATCGCTTCCGCCACATCTTCCCCGGGGTGAAGACCATCGGGGGCCGCTACTCCGCCCTCTCGAACTTCGGGATGGTGCCGGCCGCGGTCATGGGGCTCGACGTGGAGCGCCTCCTGGACGAGGCGGAGCGCATGCTCCACGCGTGCGCCCCCGGCGTCCCCGCGGAGGAGAACCCGGGGCTCGTGCTGGGCACGATCCTGGGCCTGGCCGCCAGTCGCGGCCAGGACAAGCTGACCCTCTTCGCCTCCCCTGGCCTCCACGACCTCGGAGCCTGGCTCGAGCAGCTCCTCGCCGAGTCCACCGGCAAGGAGGGCAAGGGCATCATCCCCGTGGACCGGGAGCGCCCCGGGCCGCCCGAGGCCTACGGCGACGACCGGGTGTTCGCGTACCTGCGGCTCGAGGAAGCCCCGAGCGCGGCCCAGGACGCGGCGGTCACCGCCCTCGAGAAGGCGGGCCATCCCGTGGTGCGGATCCACGTGGCCACCAAGTACGACCTGGCCGAGGAGTTCGTGCGCTGGGAGGTCGCGACCGCCATCGCGGGCGCGATCCTGCGCATCAACCCCTTCAACCAGCCCGACGTGGAGGCCAGCAAGGTCGCCACCAAGGCCCTGACCTCCGAGTACGAGAAGACGGGAAAGCTCCCGTCCGAGGCGCCCTTCTACGAGGGCGACGGGGTGAAGCTCTTCGCCGACGAGAAGAACCAGGCCGCCCTCAAGAAGGCGGCGGGCAGCCCGTCCCTCACCGCGTACCTGAAGGCCCACCTGGAACGCCTCGGCAAGGGCGACTACCTCGGCCTGCTCGCCTACGTCCACATGACCGCCGCCCACGAGGAGGCGCTCCAGACGGCCCGCCACCGCGTGCGCGACCGCAAGCGGGTGGCCACCTGCCTCGGCTTCGGGCCGCGCTTCCTCCACTCCACCGGACAGGCCTACAAGGGCGGGCCGAACAAAGGGGTGTTCCTGCAGGTCACCTGCGACGACGCGAAGGACCTCGCGGTGCCTGGCCAGAAATACACCTTCGGGGTGGTCAAGGCCGCCCAGGCCCGCGGCGACTTCCAGGTGCTCGCGGAGCGCGACCGGCGCGCCCTGCGCGTCCACCTCGGCCCCGACGTGGCCGCCGGCCTCAAGACCCTGAACGCCGCCCTCGAGAAGGCGCTGAGCTAGGCAACGGACGGCGCGCGAAGGCGGATTCGCTCCGCCGTAGCGCGCGGGGGTTCCAGGGGGCACCGACGCAGCGCCCCCTGGCTCGAGGAAGAAAGGAAGATGCGATGCAGTTCGGGATGATCGGTCTCGGGCGGATGGGCGCCAACATGGTGCGGCGCCTGATGCGCAACGGACACACGTGCGTGGTCTACGACCGCTCGGCCCCCGCGGTGGAGGCGCTGGTCAAGGAGGGCGCCGCGGGGAGCGCCTCCCTCGCCGAGCTCGTGAAGAAGCTCGACAAGCCCCGCGCGGCCTGCCTGATGGTCCCCGCCGCCTTCGTGGACAAGTCCATCGACGACCTCGTGCCCCTCCTCGAGAAGGGCGACACCCTCATCGACGGCGGGAACTCCAACTATCAGGACGACATCGCGCGCGCGAAGCGCCTCGCCCCGAAGGGCCTCCACTACGTGGACATGGGGACGAGCGGGGGCGTGTGGGGCCTGGAGCGCGGATACTGCCTGATGATCGGGGGCGAGAGCGAGGTGGTGAAGCGCCTGGACCCGATCTTCGCCACCCTGGCCCCGGGGCGGGGCGACCTCCCGCGCACGCCCGGACGGGAGAAGGTCGGGGGCACCGCGGAGAACGGTTATCTCCACTGCGGCCCCAACGGGGCCGGCCACTTCGTGAAGATGATCCACAACGGGATCGAGTACGGCCTCATGGCCGCCTACGCCGAGGGCCTGAACATCCTCAAGAACGCCAACATCGGCAAGGCGACCCACGAGGCGGATGCCGAGACCACCCCTCTCCGCAACCCCGAGCACTACCAGTACGACTTCAACCTGGCCGACATCACCGAGCTCTGGCGGCGGGGCAGCGTGGTGACCTCCTGGCTCCTCGACCTGACGGCCCAGGCGCTCGTGGGCGACCCCAACCTCGAGAAGTTCGGAGGCAAGGTGGCCGACTCCGGCGAGGGCCGCTGGACGGTGGCGGCCGCCAACGACATGGGGGTGCCCGCCCACGTGCTGACGGCCTCGCTCTTCGAGCGCTTCGCTTCCCGGGGCCTCGACCTCTTCCAGAACAAGGTGCAGTCCGCCATGCGGTTCGGCTTTGGCGGCCACGTGGAGAAGAAGTGAGCGCGACGGACCGGGCGCCCTCCGACGCCCTCGTCTTCTTCGGCGCCACCGGAGACCTGGCCTACAAGAAGATCTTCCCGGCCCTGCAGTCACTCGTGCGCCGGGGCCGGCTGAACTTCCCGGTGGTGGGGGTGGCCAAGTCGGGCTGGACCAGGGAGCAGCTCGTCGAGCGGGCGAAAGCCAGCGTGACCGAGTGCGGGGGCCTCGACCCCGAGGCCTTCGCGAAGCTGGCGGCGCAGCTCCGCTACGTCGACGGCGACTACGGCGATCCCGCGACGTTCAGCCGGCTCAAGGCCGAGCTCGAGCACGCGCAGCGCCCCACCCACTATCTGGCCATCCCCCCGAGCCTGTTCCCGGCGGTGGTGGAGAACCTGGCCCGGGCCGGCTGCTCGAAGCAGGCGCGGGTGGTGGTGGAGAAGCCCTTCGGACGCGACCTGGCCTCGGCCCGGGCCCTGAACCAGACCCTGCACGGGGCCTTCCCGGAGGAGAGCGTCTTCCGCATCGACCACTACCTCGGCAAGGAGGCGGTCCAGAACATCCTCTACTTCCGCTTCGCCAACGCCTTCCTGGAGCCGGTCTTCAACCGGCACTACGTGGAGAACGTGCAGATCACCATGGCGGAGAGCTTCGGGGTGAAGGGCCGGGGGAAGTTCTACGAGGAGACGGGGGTCATCCGGGACGTGATCCAGAACCACCTGCTGCAGGTCGTGAGCTACCTGGCCATGGAGGCCCCCTCCTCCACCTACGACGAGGCCATCCGCGACGAGCAGGCCAAGGTCCTGCGCACGGTCCGCCCCATGAGCACCGACCGCATGGTGCGCGGGCAGTTCCGGGGCTACCGCGACGAGCCCGGGGTCTCGAAGGACTCCTACATGGCGACCTACGCCGCCCTCCAGCTGTACGTCGACTCCTGGCGGTGGGAGGGCGTGCCGTTCTACGTCCGCGCGGGCAAGTCCCTGAAGATGACGACCACCGAGGTCTTCATCGAGTTCAAGAACCCGCCGCAGGTCGTCTTTTCCGAGCCGACCCCCTCCGTGGGCAACTACGTCCGGTTCCGCCTGAGCCCGCAGGTCGTGGTCGCGCTCGGGGCCCGGGCCAAGCGCCCGGGAGAAGGCATGGCGGGCCAGCCGGTGGAGCTGAGCGTGGTGGAGCGAGGAGAGCAGGGGGAGGCAGGTCGCATGGACGCCTACGAGCGCCTGCTCGGGGACGCCATGCTGGGCGACGCCACCCTCTTCGCCCGCCAGGACGTGGTGGAGGCGGCTTGGGCCATCGTGGATCCCGTGATCCACGGCCCCAGCCCGATGTTCGAGTACGAGCCCGGCACCTGGGGCCCCGCCCAGGCCGACAAGCTGGTGGCCGACGTGGGAGGCTGGAACACACCGCAGTAAGAAGCGCGGAACCGGACGTGCACCAGCGGTCCCTCCCCCCTACGTGGGGGAGGTTAGGAGGGGGGGTCGATGAAGGATCGGAGCACCGGTGGGTGTCGCAGAGCGCGGAGCCCAATCATGCCGCAGCCCTTCCCTCCCCCTACGGGGGGAGGGATAGGGTGGGGGGTCGATGAATGAATGTCCTCGTGATCGACGTGGGCGGCACCAACATCAAGGTCAGCGTCACCGGGCGCAAGGAGCCGATCAAGATCCCCTCGGGCCAGGAGATGACCGCGGCCCGGATGGCGGCGGCGGTGAAGAAGGCCACCGCCGGCTGGAGGTACGAGGCGGTCTCCATCGGCTACCCGGGGCCGGTGGTGAACGGCAAGCCGTCGCTCGAGCCCGCCAACCTGGGGGCGGGCTGGATCCGCTTCGACTACAAGAAGGCGTTCGGGAAGCCGGTGCGGGTGGTGAACGACGCCGCCATGCAGGCCATGGGCAGCTACCAGGGGGGGCGCATGCTCTTCCTGGGCCTCGGCACCGGCCTCGGCTCCGCCCTCGTGGCCGACGGGGTGCTGGAGCCGCTCGAGCTGGCCCACCTCCCCTACCGCAACAACCGCACCTACGAAGACTACGTGGGCCTGCGGGGATACAAGAGGATGGGCCAGAAGAAATGGCAGCGGCACGTCGAGAAAGTGGTCGCGATCCTGAAGCAGGGCCTGCAGGTCGACTACGTCATGCTGGGCGGCGGCAACACCAAGAACCTCAAGCGCCTGCCGCCCGGGGTGCGGCTCGGCACGAACGCCCACGCGATCCTGGGCGGGTTCCGCCTCTGGAACGAGCCGGCCCGGAAGCCCCTCCCCCGGCCGAAGGTGGCGCGCTCCCCGCGGAAGGCCACGGTCAAGGGGGCCGCGGGCGGCGACGCCCCTTCCCCGGCCTCGGCCTGAGCCCATGGCCACGCGCCTCTACCTCGTGCGCCACGGGGCCACCCAGCTCACGGCGGAGGACCGCTTCTCGGGGGCGGTGGGGGTGGACCTCTCCGACGAAGGCCGCATGCAGGTTCGACGGCTGGCCGAGCGCCTCGCCCACGACGGCATCGGCGCCGTCTATTGCAGCCCGCTGAGCCGCACCGTGGAGACGGCCACGATCCTGGCCAAGCCTCACCGCCTCACCCCGGTGCACCGCGACGGCCTGCGCGAGATCAGCCACGGACGCTGGGAGGGCCTGACCCGCCTCGAGGTGGAGCAGCGCTTCCCCGAGGAGTACGCGGCCTGGGAGCAAGACCCCTTCACGTTCGCGCCCAAAGAGGGCGAGTCGGGCCTCGGGGTCCTGGCCCGCGCGCTGCCCGTGATCCGCGAGATCGTGGTGGCCCATCCCGGGGAGTCCGTGCTGGTGGCCTCCCACAAGGCCACCCTGCGCCTGATCCTGTCCAGCCTGCTCGGGTTCGACGCCCGCGGCTATAGGGACCGCCTCGACCAGTCCCCCGCCTGCCTGAACGTCGTGGACTTCAAGGACCCGGTGCGGGCGCGGCTCATGCTGTTCAACGACGTCTCCCACTACGCCGACCGCCCTCGGGCGGCGGAGAGGAACCTCTCGAAATGGTGGGACGCACCCGCCACGCGCGGCTAGATCGCGCCCTGGGGTTCGGGGCCCCCCTGCTGGCGGCCGCCCTGCTCGGGGCGGCTCCGGGGAGAGCCGGCGACCCCCCGGCGGAGGGTCGGCTCCTGCGCCTCGGGCTCGTCGGCCTCGACACCTCCCACGTCGTCCAGTTCACGCAGATCCTGAACGACCCAAAGCGCCCGGACCACGTTCCCGGCGCACGCGTGGTCGCCGCCTTCAAGGGCGGCAGCCCCGACGTCGCGGCGAGCGCCACCCGCATCGAGCGGTTCACCGCCGAGGTGACCACGAAGTGGGGGGTCGAGCTGGTGGACACCATCGAGGAGCTCTGCACAAGGGTGGACGCGGTCATCCTCACGAGCGTGGACGGCCGGAAGCACCTGGAGCAGGCGCGGCCCGTGCTGGCCGCGCATCGGCGCGTCTTCATCGACAAGCCCCTCGCGGGCAGCTTCCGGGAGGCGCAGGAGATCGTCCGCCTCTCGCGCGAGACGGCGACGCCCTTCTTCAGCTGCTCGAGCGAGCGCTTCCTGCCGGAGCTGCAGGCCCTCAAGGCCAGCCCGGAGCTCGGTGCGATCGTGGGGGCCTCCACCCACGGGCCCTGCCCGATCGAGACCTACGTCCCCGACCTCTTCTGGTACGGCATCCACGCGGTCGAGATGCTCTACGCGCTCATGGGGCCGGGGTGCGAGACGGTGACGCGCGTCCACGCGCCCGGGGCCGACGTGGTGGTCGGGCGTTGGAAGGACGGCCGCATCGGCGTGATGCGCGGCATCCGGGAGGGGCCCACCACCTACGGGGCGGTGGCCTACGGGAGCAAGGCCATCCTGTCTCTCGGCGCGCCGCGTCCGGGCGGCGTCCGGGAGCCGCCCTCCGCTTCGAGCTATTCCGAGATGCTGAAAGCCGTGCTCGAGTTCTTCCGCACGGGCCTTCCTCCGGTCGCTCCGGAGGAGACGCTCGAGATCATGGCCTTCATGCAGGCGGCGGACCTGAGCAAGTCGCGGCAGGGAGCTCCCGTCGCCCTGAAGGAGGTCGTGGAGGGGACGCGCTAGCGGAGCGCGTGGCGGCTCTACTTCGCCGCGGACCGGAGCAGGACGAGCGCGAAGAGCCCTTCGTCGTCCGTGTACCACTGCTCGGGCTGGAAGCCCGTCCCCGGCAGCAGGGCGTCGAAGGATGCGCGCGTGTACTTGCAACTGATCTCGGTCCGGATCTCGTCGCCCGCCTCGTAGCGGAGCCGAAGGCGGGCCCTCCTGATCCGGACCAGGAGGCGCCGGCGGGCCCGGAGGCGCATCTCGATCCAGGCCCGTTCCCGGTCGTAGAAGGCCACGTGGTCGAAGGCCGCGGGGTCGAAGTCGCCGTCGAGCCTCTGGTTGACCACCCGCAGGATGTTGCGGTTGAAATCGGCGGTGACGCCGGCGGCGTCGTTGTAGGCGGCGTGGAGCCGGCCCTCGTCCTTGACGAGGTCGAGGCCCACGAGAAAGGCGTCCCCCGGGGCGAGGCGTCGGCGGAGACCCCTCAGAAAGGGGGGGACCTCGGAGGGATGCAGGTTGCCGATCGTCCCCGCGAAGAAGACGGCCAGCCGACCTTTGCTCCGTCCGAGCAGGTCGAGGTCCGCCGAGCCGAAGTCCCCCACGATTCCCGTGAGCTGGAGGCCGTGGTAGTCGGCGAGCAGCCGCGCTCCCGCCTCCTCGAGGCTTCGTTCGTTCACGTCGAAGAGGATCACTCGCTCGAGGCCGCCCGCCCCTCGCGCGGCGTCGAGGAGCAGGCGGATCTTTCGCCCCAGGCCCGAGCCCAGCTCCACGAGCTCCCGGGGCCGGGTGCGGGCGATGACGTCGGCGGCGATCCGCTCCAGGATCCGCTCCTCGGTCCGGGTCTGGTAGTACTCGGGCAGGCGGGTGATGGCGTCGAACAGCTCGCTCCCGCGGTCGTCGTAGAAGTACTTGGAGGGAAGCGAGGGGAGCGGTTGGGTCAGTCCGGCGCGGACCTCCTCGGCCATGCGGGCCACGGAGTCGGCGTTGCCTCCCCCGTGCGCGATGACGACAGGGGGTCTGACGAGCTCCCGGAGGAGCCGCCTCCAGCTCTCCCGCTCCCGAGCCGGCGACACGAGGGCGGCGAGGGCCCGGCCGCGGCGGCGGAGGTCGGCCAGGAAGGCGGGATCCTCCTCGGCCCGCGCGAGGAGAGCGGCCAGGCCTTCCGTGTCGCCGACGTCGAAGTAGCCGGGATGGTCGGGCCCCAGGATCCCGATGGAGCCGGGGATGCGCGAGGAGAGGATCGGCACCGCGCAGGCCAGCGCTTCCGACACCACGTTGGCGCCCCCCTCGATCTCGCTGCTCACCACCAGGGCGCGGCTGCGGGCGAGGAGGCGGAGGGCCCGCCCGCGGGGAAGGGGCCCCAGCCACCGGTACCGGGGATTGCCCGCTTCCTCGCGCCGGGCGGCGCGGGCCGCTTGCGGGGTCAGGGCGGCCCCGGCGTGGAGCACGCGAAGGCGCGACGAGGCCGGCCGCAGGCGCGCCGCCGCCGCCGCCCGCAGGGGGTCCTTGACCGGCCGGAGGTGGGCGAGCACGACCACTTCGAACTCCTCCTTCCGCGACGGCACGCGTCCGCGCGGGCGGATGGCGGACTGGTGGATGACCCGGGCCTTGGCGCGCGGCGAGGGAGGCAGCTCGTCGAGGCCGGCCGGCTGCAAAAGCACGAGCCGATCCGCGATCTCCAGCGACCTGCGGGCCTTGGCCGACTTCCGCAGGTCGCCGTAGAGGTCGGTCCCCGTGAGGGCCACGACCACCGGCCTCCCCGGCCGGTCCCGACGGAAGCGCGCGACGCTCGGGAAGCTCTTGCGCGCGTGAAGAGCCACGAGCACGTCGGCGGCGCCCCCGTCGTACTCCGGCTGGATGGTCGCCCGGTGCCCGAGCTCGCGCAGGAGGCCCGCCCAGCGTCGCGCGGTGACCTGGTTCCCCGTGTCCAGTCCCGGTCGGCCCGGCGAGACGAGGATGACCCTCACGGGAGAGCGCAGGTCCTCAAGCCGGCCCAGACGTCGCGCCGGTCGGGCGGGTAGAAGTTGCGCCACGTGTTCCGCAGGAGTCGGCCTCGGGTCACCCAGCACCCGCCGCGCAGGACCCTGTGGGTATGGAACCAGGGCTCCGAGTATTCCTTGTAGGCGTCGGGGACGAAGCCGGGGTAGGGGACGAAGGCGCTCTCTGTCCACTCCCACACGTTGCCCATCATCTGCCGACATCCGGTGGGGCTGTCGCCCTCGGGGCAGGCCGCGACGTCGGCGCAGCCCAGGGCGCCCCCGTCGAGCCGGGCCTGCCCAGGTCCAGGGGCAGCGCCGCCCCAGGGGAAGCGGCGCTTCGTCCCCTTCGTGGGGTCGAGGGCCGCCGCGGCCTCCCACTCCGCCTCCGTCGGCAGGCGGCGCCGCGACCAGCGGCAATAGGCCTGGGCCTCGTGCCAGCTCACGTGGAGGACGGGGCGATGCGGCTCCAAAGCCAACCAGCGGTCGAAGTCGCGCCGCTCCCAGCCGTCGCCCGCATGACGCCAGTAGACCGGCCGTTCGGCGCCGACCATGGTGCGCCACCCCCAGCCCTCTTCGCTCCACAGCTCGCGGCGGCGGTAGCCGCCGTCTTCCACGAAAGCGGCGAACTCGTGCTGGGTCACCGGCGCGCGCGCGATGGCGAAGGGCGCGAGGATGACGGGATGCGCCCACTTTTCGTTGTCGAAGACGAAGGGCTCGTCGGCCGTCGCCCCGAGGAGCATCGCCCCGCCCGGGACGAGAACGTCGCCTGGCCATGGGCCCGCCTCGGTCGGGGTCGCCCGCGAGCCAGAGACCTGTGGCGGCGGGTAGCCGTGCGTCTGCCGCGTATAGGTGAACGCCTCGTCGTGCATGTCTTCGTGGAACACCGTGTAGAGCGCGAAGTGGCAGAGGCGGCGGTCGCTCGGGTGACGGACCAGCCGATCGAGGACGCGGTCGCGCACTTCCGTCATGTAGGCGAGGGTGTCCCGGCGGGAGAGTAGCGGCAGCTCCCATCGCGCGTCGTGGGCCACGGCCGCGGAGTCCCACAGCGCGTCGCCGTCCGCCCGGATCGGCGGCTCGTTGAGCAGGTGCCGGAGGACCCACTTCTCCTGAAACCAGGCCACATGGCCGATCTCCCACAGCAGAGGGTTGACGATGGCGAGGCGCGAGCCGAGGAGCTGGGGGTCGTCGAGGTCGGCCACCAGCTCGAATGTGCGCCGGCGCGCGTCCACGACCCACTCCCCGAGCATTGCGGGCGTGAGCATCACCGGCCTCAGACCAGCAGCCCCCCGGCCACCGCGAGGAGGAACGTCCCCCCTGCGAGGGCGACCGCGTGCCGCGCGGTCGTCGTCCGGCTCACGGTGAGCAGGGAGGGGAGGTTGATGGCCGGACCGGCGATCATCAGGGCCACCGCCGCCCCGGCCGGCGCGCCTCCCGCGAGCAGGCCCAGGGCCAGTGGGATCTCGGCGAAGGTCGGAAGGGCGAGGGGCAGGCTCACCAAGGCCACCAGGAGCACCGCGGCGATGCGCACGGGCGCCTCCCGGAGGCGGTCGACCGGCAGGAGGTCGATGAGCAGGGAGGACAGCAGCACTCCGGCGATGATCAGCGGCACCGTGGTCCGCGCGAGGCGCGCTACCTCGTGGGCGAAAGAGGTCAGCGCCTCCCGCGGTCCCTTCGGGCCTTCGCCTTCGAGCGGGCACGGCGCGTAGGCGACTTCAGGGCTGGGGAGGTAGCGGGCGGCCAGCGCGCTCACCCCGAAGACGAGCAGCAACGCCATCGCCAGCCGCGCCAGGGCCACCTCGGTGGTGAAGAGCATGAAGGTCAACGCGAGGGCGGCGGGGTTCAGGGACGGTGAGGCCAGCATGAGGGCGCCGGCGGCTCCGCCCCGGCGCGTGCGCTCCTGCACCGCCGCGAAGACCGGCGCGACGCAGCACGAGCACAGCATGAGGGGCGCGCCGGCCAGGCCGCCGACGAGCTGCGATCGAAGGGAGGTGTCACCGAAGAGCCGGGCGACCCAGGCGGAGGGCACGACGGCCCGGACCGCTCCCCCGATGAGGACACCGAAGACGAGGGCGGGCCACACGATCGCGAAGTAGTTCGCGGTGCGCAGGAGCGGTCGCACGGCGGCGGACGCGCTCGACGTGGCCAGCCACTCCGCCCATGGCGCAAGGGTGTGACTCCCATGGACCCGGGCGATGGTCGCGAGCGAGCCGCTGACCTTGTAGGTCACGAGCGCGGCCAGAAGGCCGAGCAGGATCAGGGCCCCGACGATCCATGGGGATACCAGGGGCGGCAGGCGTTGGGCTCTCGCGCCTTCCACCTTCACCCATACCCTCCTAGCTGCGCCAGCGCAGGGTGACGGGGCCGGGGAGCGGGTGCGGGAGCGGCTGCCCGGTGCGCCGGGCGTCCAGGCAGGCCTGCTTGAGCGCAAAGTACCACTTGGCCGGACGGTCCGCGTCGTCGATCAGCAGGAGACCGGGGTTGTGCCGGAGGCCTTCGGCCTGCCGCTCCATCGTCCGCTGGTCCTGCCGGACGAACTTCTTGCCGAAGAAGCGGCCGATGGGGAGCACGATCGGGGTCGCCCACAGGAAGAGGTTCCAGGCGGCGCGCACGTCGATCCGGCAGAGGCTCGGGGTGACGGGGGTGACGGTGGTCAGGGTGGAGAACCAGGCCGCCCCGGAGCGGACGACCTCGAAGCGCATGTTGGGCAGGACGAAGTCGATCGTGGTCTCGACCCGGTCTCCCGGCTCCATCCCCGCGAAGCGCATGAGCCGGTAGGGGGCGCTGTTGGCGGACGGGGTGTGCGCGCTCATGCGGAAGCCGTCGGAGATCGGCTCGAAATGCTTCTGCTTGTCGTGGATGCTGCCCCGGCTGCGCCACCACCAGGATTGGTGGACGAAGGGCCCGTGGGCGGGGTCCATGAGGCCGATGATGCCGTGGTCCACGCTGCACGGCAGGTCGGCCGTCAGGTGGGTCAGCACATGGCGCTCCGAGAAGGCGGGGACGCGCGGGACCGGGGGCAGGGTGCTCGGGACGCTGGCCGCCCCCGCGCCGCGGTCCGCGCCGGGAGGTACGAACACCCAGAAGAAGCCGTCGGCCTCCCGGCAGGGGAAGGCCGTCGCGTAGATGCGGTCGACGTGAAGGCGGGACTCCGGGGTCAGGGAGGGGATGGCTCGGCACTGGCCGGAGGGTGGGTCGAACCGCCAGCCGTGGTAGCAGCACTCCACCTCCCGGCCGTCGAACTTGCCGTACGAGAGGGGAATCCCGCGGTGGGGGCAGCTATCCCGCAGGGCGAAGGCCTCGCCCCGCGCGGTGCGGCCGAGCACGAGCGGGATGCCGAGGAGCATGGCCGAAGCCATCCGCGTCCCGCGGACGGCGGGGCTGCGCAAAGCGGGGTACCAGAACCCGTAGAGCCACTGCGCGTCGGTGGCCGCGGGAGCGGGCGTGTCGACGGGGGCCGGCTCCGGCCGGGCGGCTCCGGCCGGAAAGTCACGACCTCGGACGGACATGGCTCCTCCGGACCTCGAAACATACCACGACCACCTTGAGAGACCGCGGCTCCCTCACTAGAATGGCCGCCCGAGATCCGCAAGGCCTGCTCGCCGAGAGGAGGGTCGCCATGACACGTTACAGGATGTCGTTCTTCCCGATGCTCGTCGCCATTCCCGCGCTGCTCTCGCTGAGCGCGGCCGCCCAGGGGACCGATCCCCCGCCCGCCCCGTCCGAGGAGCAAGCGCTCGAAGAACGGTGGATCCAGATGAAGCTCGAGCAGGGCGAGTCCCATGCCTCGGGCCTGCGCCCGGAGCTGGGCCCCGTGATCCTCGGCAACCCGACCCAGGCGGTCGTCGCCCTGCGCGTCGGGCTGTACTACTCGTACACGTCCACCGGGGCGTACTCGGAGTTCGCCTCCCTGCACCACCCGTTCGTCGACGTCAGCAACACGGTGGGTGACGCCCACGTCCTCGACCGTGCCTCCGGCAAGCAGATCGTCGCCATCGCGCCCGGCACGATCGTCCACGTTGCCCGTGACGGCACGGGATACCAGGTCTCGCTCGGCGGAGCGCCCTTCGGCACCTTTGGCGGGCCCATCTTCTTCCGCCCCACCGACGCCGCCAATCTCTTCCGCGTGGAGAGCATCCGGCGCTCCTTCGGGGGGGTGCAGGTGCCGCTCTATCGCGGCGCCCTCGAGGTCGCCCGCGGCAGCGCAACCCAGGCGAGCCGGGTGAACCTCGTGAACCTGGTCGAGCTCGAGGACTACGTACCCGGGGTGGTGGCCAACGAGTCGCTCTCCTCGTTCCACGTGGACGCCCTGAAGGCGCAGGCCGTCGCCGCGCGCGGCTACGCGGTCGCGAACGTCGGGCGATACCAGGGGCTCGGGTACCCGTTCGACCTCGTGGATTCGAGCTCGTCGCAGGTGTATCGGGGCTTCATCTCCGAGCATCCGAAGGCGGTGCAGGCGGCGGCCGAGACCACGGGGCTGGTCGCGTCGTACGAGGGGCGCATCATCTCGGCCCTCTACTCGTCGTCGTTCGGAGGGCACAGCGAGAGCAACGAGTGGATCTTCAACAACCCCTCCTCGCAGCTGCCGGGGACGAACGTCACCCCCTACCTGCGCGGCGTCTACGACGGCGAGGGCGCCCCCCCGGACTTCACCAGCGAGGCGGAGTTGGCGGCCTTCTGGACGGTTCCCCAGCCCGCCATCTTCGACGACTGCGCGCGCGTGGGGAACCGCTTCTCGCGCTGGCGGATCGTGCTCACGGGCGCCCAGATCAAGGCGCGCCTGACCCCGGGGCGCTACGTCCTCCTCGCCGGCGACGTCACGGGTAGCATCGCCGAAGTGCGGCTCGTCACCCGGATGGGCGCGTCGGCGCGGGCCGCCATCGCGCGCATCGGCCTGACCACGGGGGAGGTCGAGGTGCGGGGGTGGGACAACTTGCGCAACGTGCTCGGCCGCACCGCGGCGAGCACGCCCGCGACGTGCGCGGCCTCGCCGATCGCCGCCAACTTCACCCTGGACAACCCCAGCGTGATCGAGGTGGCGAAGAACCTCGAGGGGCACGGTCGACCAGGTGACGGCGTGGGGTGGCGGCTGGGGACACAACGTCGGGCTGAGCCAGTACGGATCCAACGGCAGGGCAAAGGCGGGCCAGGGCTTCCTGCAGATCCTGAAGGCGTACTACACGGGGGTGGACGTGGGCGCCTACCCGCTCGACATCGGCCGGGAGCCGGGCGCCGGACCGCCCACGCTGCGGCAGTGGTTCTCCGCGCCGAACGCGCGGGGCACCCTCGTGGTGCGGCCGGTGGGCCTCAAGGGGCTGCGCGTGCACATCAATCAGGCGTACGACCTCTACTTCGACGAGGCCGAGCTCGCGGCGGGCACGGTGACGTTGGACGTCTCGCCCTATCTCGTGCCCGGGCTCAACGAGGTCCAGTACAACCCGGTCGGGCGCGAGGGGAGGGCGACCGTCACCGTCGTCATCGAGTAGCGGCGCGCACCGGGGAGCCCGCGCGGGAGCGGAGCGCGCGGAGGGCGTCCAGGAGGCCCACCCCGCGCTTCCGCCGGTCGTCGTTCCACACGATCACGTCGTCGATCACGCTGTAGGCCGCGGGGACCACGAACAGGGTGAGCAGGGTGGAGACGGCCATGCCGCCCACCAGGGCGAGGGCCATGGGCCGCTGCAGCTCGGCCCCGGGGCCGAGGGCGAGGGCCGGAGGCAGGGCCCCCGCGATGGTCGCGATCGAGGTCATCAGGATGGGCCGGAGGCGCAGCGGGCAGGCCTCGAGCAGGGCGTCGTGCCGCTCGACGCCGGTGGCCCGGAGCTGGTTGGTGAAGTCCACGAGCAGGATCGAGTTCTTCTTGGCGATCCCCATGAGGAGGATCATGCCGAGGAGGCTGTAGACGTTCAGGCTCTGCCCGGCGACCCAGAGCGCCATGAGGGCGCCGCTCATGCTGAAGGGCAGGGCGAGCAGGACCGTGAACGGGTGGGAGAAGGCGTTGAACTGGGTGGCCAGGACCATGTAGGCCACGATCAGCCCGAGGGTGAACGCGAAGAACAGCGACTGGAAGGACTCCTGGAAGGCCTGGCTGCTCCCCGAAGCGATCGCGCGGTAGCCGTCGGGGAGGATCCGGCGCGCGACCTCCAGCGAGCGGTTGATCGCGTCGTCCTGGGAGGCCCCGGGGGCCACGTTGCCGAAGATCGTGATCGCCCGCTCGCGATCGCGGCGGGTGATGGTCTGGAGGGTGGGCCGCTGCTCGACTCTCACGATGTCGCCCAGGCGCACCAGGCCCCCCTGCCCGGTGCGGACGAGGAGCCGCTGGATGTCCTCGGGCCGCTGGCGCTGGGGGGCGAGCAGGCGCACCCGGATGTCGAAGCGGCGCCCCTTGTCCTTGAACTTCCCCACCCGCTGGCCGCCGATGGCGGAGTTCACGGTATCTCCGATCGTGGCCATGCTGATCCCGAGGTCGGCGGCCTTGTTGCGGTCGGGAACGATCTGGACCTCGGGCATCCCCACCTGATAGTCGCTGTCCACGTCGGTCACCAGGGCGGCCTGGCGGACCTCGTCCATGATCTGCCGGGCCGAGCGGGCCAGGAGGTCCCAGTCGCGGCCCCGGACGTTGAACTCGATCGGGAAGCCCCGGGTCGAGCTGAAGCCCATCTGGGAGATGTCCTGGAGCGATCCCCGGCTGCCCGGGATCGCGTTCACGGTGTCGCGCACCACCCCCATGAACTCCGCTTGGCTGAGGGGACGGCCGCGCTTGGGGTCCACCGGGCGATCCCCGGGGTCCTTCATGGTGATGAAGACCACCCCCGTGTTGACCTCGCCGCCTCCGAAGCCACCCACCGCCCCCGAGTACTTGAGCACCTCGGGCCGCGAGTCGAGGAAGGTCTCGATCTGGCGGAACACCCGGTCGGTGGCGTCCAGGCTCGTCCCCACCGGGGTCTGGAAGCGGACCAGGAACCGGCTCATGTCCGGGGAGGGGATGAACTC
>Ga0137361_10000103_pt1 | contig 37818 bp, 37 predicted proteins | sample Mad1_80_16metaG_FD_104923 | JGI IMG/M metagenome (GOLD analysis project Ga0137361, IMG submission 104923) | Vadose zone soil microbial communities from Angelo Coast Range Reserve, California, USA - Mad1_80_16 metaG | ecosystem: Environmental > Terrestrial > Soil > Vadose zone | place: USA... | reverse complement strand
GTCCTGGCTCGGCAGATAGGCGCCGCCCGAATCCACCAGATAGATGCAAGGCAGGCAATTTTGCTGAGCGATTTCCTGGGCCCGCAGATGCTTCTTCACCGTCAGCGGGTAATAGGTGCCGCCCTTGACCGTAGCGTCGTTGGCGACGATCACGCATTCCCGGCCCGAGACGCGGCCGATGCCGGTGACGATGCCGGCAGCCGGCACCTCCTCCCGATAGACCTGATAGGCGGCAAGCTGGGACAACTCGAGGAAGGGCGCCCCCGGATCGAGCAGCAGGTCGACGCGCTGGCGCGGCAGCAGCTTGCCCCGTGCCAGATGGCGTTCGCGCGCCTTCTCGCCGCCGCCCAGCTCGACCTTGGCGACGAGCGCGCGCAGTTCGGCCACATGCGCCTGCATAGCCTCGGCATTGGCCCGAAACATAGGCGAGCGTGGATTGATTCCCGACGTCAGAGCCGGCATGGAGTTGTCACCTACCCTCGCCTCCTAGCATCCCCGCCGGCCGCAGGACGGGCAAGGGGAAAACTCGCCCGCCATTCAGACGGCCGCTCACCTTGGCCGCATCCCATTCCTGGTCCGTCAACTCATAGATTAAGGCCAATATCTGGGGTGAAAGCCGTCCGGACGCCGGATCGAGCTTCAGCCTCGGATGCTTCATTTTCGCCTGGCGGCAGATGCCGCAAATGCATCGGCTAGGATCTCGGCATCATGGGATTTGCGGCAATCCGGCTAAGGTTGCCATTACATGAGTCCATGTCTTAGTTTGGCTCCTTTTGCTTGGGGGCAGACCGCGAATTCAATGAGATCAGAACTCGTCGAACTCGACCGAATCAGCGACTATCCCTCGTATTGGGCGGCACGATATCCCGATCGCGAGGCGATGGTACTGGGCGACCTTCGCTGGTCTTACGCCGACCTCGCACGGAATGTGGATCTCTACGCTCGGGCGCTGTGGGCCAACGGCCTGCGTCGGGGCGATCGCATCGCCATGCTGGCCACGCCGCGGCCGGAGTCTCTCGCCATGTTCCTGGCCGCCGCGCGCATCGGCGCCCTGTTCACGGGCCTCAATCTTCGTTTCCAATATGAGGAGCTGCACTTCGTCGTCGATGACGCCAAGCCGCGCCTGCTAGTCTTCCTGCCCGAATTTGCCGGGCGCGACTATCGACCGGATGTCCGCCGCCTGCTGGCCGAAAATCCGTCGGTCGAGCAGGCGATTACCCTGGGGACGGGCGAACCCAGCCTTGCCAAGTCATTCTCGGATTTTCTGAAGGCCGCACCGGAGGCACCGGATGGGGAAGTCACCGCGGCGATCGCTGCCGTCCAGCGCCTCGACCCCTGCCTGTTGATTTACACCAGCGGCTCGACCGGCCGGCCCAAAGGCGCCATGCTGCCTCATTACGGGCTTTGCCATTGCTCGCGCAATCAGCTCGACCATTGGTGGGCGGAACCGTTGCGTGTCTTGGATAACCTGCCTATCTCCAACATCTTTTGCATCGGCGATCTCTTCTGCTTCTGCCTGGTAGGCAGCGGCACCACGGTGTTCATGGAGCGCTTCGATGCCAAGGGCGTCTTGCAGACCATCGAGCGGGAGAAGGTGACGCTCTGGGGTCAGGTCGCCACCATGCTGCAATTGGCCTTGTCCCAACCCGAGGCTGACGGCCGCGATCTCTCCAGCCTGCAGATGATCTTCTGGGCCGGCGCCCGGGCGCCCCGCGATCTGATCGAGCGCCTGGCCCTGATCACCCCGTATCTCGGCAGCAATTACGGCCTGACGGAAACCGTGGCCGGCGTCACCTACACCGAGAAAGGCGCCAGCCTGGATGTTCTGGCCGACACGGTGGGCAAGCCCGATCCTCACTACCAGCTCCGCGTAGTCGCCTCCGACGGGCAGATCTGCGCCGATGGCGAGGCCGGCGAGATTCAAGTCCGCGGCCATTGCATGATGGTGGGGTATTGGAATCGGCCCGAGGCGACCGCTGCGGTGATCGATAGGGAGGGTTGGCTTCACACGGGCGATATCGGCTTGCGCCGGCCCGACGGCAATTTCCAGATCGTGGGTCGCAAGACTGACATGTTTAAATCCGGCGGTTTCAATGTCTATCCGCGAGAAATCGAGATAATGCTGGAGACGCACCCTGCCATCGCCATGGCCGCCGTTATTGGCGTCCCCGACGATCTCTATGGCGAGGTCGGCCACGCCTATCTCCTGCTGCATTCCGACGAAACTGCCGCGGAGCCGGATTTGACCGCCTGGTGCAAGGAACGGCTGGCTAACTTTAAAGTACCGAAGCGCTTTCATTTACGCCGGCAACTGCCCATGCTGCCTGTGGGAAAGATCGATAAAATGGCACTGCGTAGGGAGGTAGGGCTCGCGTGAACGACCTCGTGCTCAGCCAGCGCAAGGATGGCATCGCCATCCTGACGCTGAACCGGCCGGAGCGGCTGAACGCCATCAACGATGCGCTGGTCCAGGCGCTGCGTCGCGCGCTGTCAGCCGCCTTGGCGGATGCCGAGAGCAGAGTGATCCTGCTGACCGGCGCCGGCCGTGCTTTCTGCTCCGGCGACGATCTCGAGGATTTCCCCGCCCAAAGCCGCACGGGGGATGTCGCGCGGCGATATCTCAACGACCTTCAGGACGTGACGCGCCTCATGGTCATGGGCGAGAAGATGGTTGTGGGTGCCGTACACGGCTGGGCCGTGGGCGGCGGGCTCGAATGGGCGATCGACTGCGATCTGATGCTGCTGGCCGAGGGAACGCGGCTCTGCTTTCCTGAGGTCAAATGGGGAATGATCCCCACTGGCGGCATCACACAGATCCTGCCGCGCAAGATCGGCCTGTCGCGGGCCCAGCAATTGATCCTGTTCGGCGAGGTCATCGAGGCCAAGGCCGCCCTCGATATGGGGCTGGCCTGGCGAACGGTGCCGGGCGGACAATTGCTGGCCGAAGCCGAAGCCTGTGCTGCGCGCATCGCCGCACTGCCCCAACATGCCGTGCGCCACTTGAAACGTGCGCTCGCCCGCTCGGCCTATCTGCCGCTGGAAGACGTCATGGCGATTGAGGTCGACGCGGTGACGAAGGCCTTCATGGACCCGGCGACCGCGGCCCGGGTGGCCGATTTTCGCAAGCAGAAGCCGCGCTGAACCTGAACCTGTCTACCAGCCGCCGGTGGCCAGCCAGCGGTCGACCTGGGCCAGGCGGTCGTGACCCCAGAAGGCCTCGCCGTCGACGATGAAAAAAGGCGAGCCGAAGATGCCGCCGGCGATGGCCTGATCGGTCACGTTGCGCAGCTTGGCCTTGGTCTCCGGCAGTTCGATGCCTTGTTCCAGACCTTCGATGCCCTGCGCATTGGCAAATTCGGCGACGACGGCCACCGGCGTCACATCGCGGCCTTCCCCGAACGCGGCGTGATAGACGGATTTGGCCAGACGCTTGGCGCGGTCATCGCCGCCCAGCCAATAAAAGGCGCGGCTGGCGGCGAGCGCGAAGAAAGGAAAATTCTCCGGCAGCCGGAATGGCACGCCCAGCAGGCGGGCCGAGCGCGCGAAATCGTGAAGGTGATAGGGACCGCGCAGCGGCTGTTCAACCAGAGCCGTTTGCCCCGTCACCTTGAAAGCCGCGCCCAGCAGGAACGGGTGCCAGGCGACATCTCGCTTGTGCTTGGCGCCCAAGGCATCGATCTGGGTCGAGGCCAGATAGCCATAGGGCGAAGAGAAATCAAAATAGAACTCGATGGGTTTCGCCATCCTGCTAATCCTCTGCGATGCTGCGGGCGATGATCAGGCGCTGAATATCGCTGGTGCCCTCGTAAATCTTGCACACCCGCATGTCGCGATAGAACCGCGCCACCGGGTAATCGGCCAGATAGCCGTAGCCGCCGTGAATCTGCATTGCATCGGAGCAAACCTCCTCCGCCATTTCCGACGCATTGAGCTTGGCCATGGAGGCAAGGCGCAAGGCCGGCGCGCCCTCGTCGCGCAGCCGCGCGGCGGCATGAGTCAGGGCCCTCGCGGCCTCAATCTTGGTTGCCATGTCGGCGAGGCGAAATCCGACCGCCTGATGCTCGATGATCGTCTTGCCGAAGGTCTTTCGCGTCTTCGCATAGGCCAAGGCTGCTTCATAGGCGGCCCGCGCAATACCGATGGCTTGGGCAGCGATGCCGAGCCGCCCACCTTCGAGATTGGCGAGCGCGATGCGCAGCCCCTCGCCTTCTTCGCCCAGACGGAGGTCTGCCGGCACGCGGCAATTCTCCAACACGATATGCGCGGTGTCGGAGGCATTCTGGCCGAACTTCTTCTCCAGCCGGGCGACCTTGAAGCCGGGCGTGTCGGCTGGCACCAGGAAGGCGCTGACGCCCCGCTTGCCCGCGGCCGGATCGGTGACGGCGAAGACGATGGCCACGCCGGCCGTGCTGCCGTTGCTGACGAACTGCTTGCTGCCGTTGAGGACATAGGCCTCGCCATCGCGCCGGGCCCGGCTACGGATGGCAGCGGCATCCGAGCCCGCCTCGGGTTCGGTCAGACAGAAGCAGGCCAGCATCTTTCCCGTCGCCAGCGCGCGCAGGAAGCGTCCCTTCTGATTCTCGCTGCCGAATTTCAGAATGGGCAGGCAGCCGACCGAATTATGCACCGCCATGATAGTGCTGCAGGAGCCGTCGCCGGCGGCGATCTCCTCCACCGCCAGCGCATAGGCCACATGATCGACGCCGGCCCCGCCCCATTCCTCCGGCACCAGCATGCCCATGAAACCCAATTCGCCCATGGCGGCGACCGCCTCTGCTGGGAATCGGCCCGTGCGATCCCATTCGGCGCTGTTGGGCGACAGTTTCTCGGCGGCGAAGCTGCGCGCCATGTCGCGGACCATCGCTTGCTGTTCAGTCAGCGCCATGGTTGGGCTACCAGGGTAGAGGCTTGCCGTCGTAATTGAAGAACTTGCCGCTGTCGTCCGGCTTCAGTTTCGCGATCTCCTTGCGCAGAGAACTCACGCTGTCGGTAACGGCGAGAGGCGCGCCCTTACCACCCATGTCGGTCTTGACCCAGCTGGGATGAAAGACGGCCACGGTCACGCCCTTGCCCTTCAGTTCATGCGAGAGCCCCTTCATGACCATGTTCAACGCCGCCTTGCTCGAGCGGTAGACCGGGGAATCGCCGCTGTCGTTCGAGGCGATCGAACCCATGCGGCTGGTGAGACTGACGATCGTTTTATGCGTCGACCGGGCTACATGGGGGGCCAGCGCCTCGGCCAAGCGAAACGGCGCGATGGTGTTCACCCGGAATACGTCGAGCCAGGCCGCGGTATCGGTTCCACGGCGCGGGCCGTAAACGCCTGCATTGTTGATCAGAAGATCGATCGCTTGGCCTTTGAGGCGGCCGGCCAATTGGGCGATTTGTTCATCGTCGGCGACGTCGATGGCCTCAATGGAAACCTCGCCCTTTACCTTCTTCAGCGCATCGGCTTCGCCAGGCTTGCGGCAACAGGCGATAACCTGCCATCCATCGCCGGCGTACTGGCGGGTGAATTCAAGGCCGATCCCGCGATTGGCCCCAGTGACGAGAACCGTAGACATGACGACTCCTCAAACGATCTGGAAATGGGCGTTCAGCGTTTTCAGGCCATTGATCGGCGTCAGGTCCATGGGGCAGGCGGATGATAAGATGATAACATTCATCTCCCACCCTCACTTGCTCCCGCGTCGGCGGGCGGTGACTTCGATCTCGATGCGCATGCGGGGGTCGACCAGGCCAGCGATAATGGCCGTAGAGGCCGGCCGGATTTCGCCGAAGTAATGCCCCAGTATCGGGGAAATCTCCGCCCAATCCTTCACGTTCGGCACGATATAATTGGCCCGCACCACATCGGCCAGGGTCGCGCCGGCCTGCTCCAGCGCCGCGCCGATGTTCCGGAAGGTCTGATGCACCTGTTCGCCCAGATCCTTGGAGATCGACATGGTGGAATAGTCGAAGCCGGTGGTGCCGGCGACGAAGACCCATTCCCCCTCGACCACGGCGCGCGAGTATCCCGCGGTCTTCTCGAAGGGCGAACCGGAGGAGATGAGGTGCCGTGTCATGGATTTAGGCCTTCTTCTTGCGTTGCGGGCGCTTCACCAACTCGCCCCCACAGTTCGGACAGGTGCGTCGCATATTCTCGGTGCATCTGCCGCACCAGGTGCATTCGTAACTGCAGATATAGGCATCCGCCGACTCATGGGGCAGAGCCTTGCCGCATTTCTCGCAAGACCCCCTCATCTCCAAAGCCATGCTCCTCATCCCGTCTCGTTGAACAATTCGCGACCGATCAGCATGCGGCGAATTTCGCTGGTGCCGGCGCCGATTTCATAGAGCTTGGCATCGCGCAGCAGGCGGCCGGTGGGAAAATCGTTGTTATAGCCATTGGCGCCCAGAGCCTGGATCGCCTCCAGGGCCATCCAAGTGGCGCGTTCGGCGGCAAACAGGATGGCACCCGCCGCATCCTTGCGGGTCGCCTGACCGCGGTCGCAGGCCCGCGCAACCGCGTAGACATAGGCCCGCGCTGCATTGAGCGTCGTGTACATATCCGCGAGCTTGCCCTGCATCAGCTGGAATTCGCCGATGGGCTGGCCGAATTGATGGCGCTGATGGACATAGGGCAGAACCACGTCCAGGCAGGCCTGCATGATCCCCAATGGGCCCGCGGCGAGGATCGCGCGCTCGTAATCGAGACCGCTCATAAGCACCCGGACACCCTCGTTCTCCGCGCCAAGGCGATTTTCCGCCGGCACCTCGCAATCGACGAAGACCAGCTCGCAGGTGTTGGAGCCGCGCATGCCCAGCTTGTCTAGCTTTGGCGAGGTGGAAAAGCCGTTCATGGTCTTTTCGACGATGAAGGTACTGATGCCCCGGGGCCCTGCCTTGGCGTCAGTCTTGGCGTAGATCAGTAGCACGTCGGCGTCCGGGCCGTTGGTGATCCACATCTTGCTGCCGTTGAGGATATAACGGTCGCCGCGCTTCTCCGCCCGGGTGCGCATGGAGACCACGTCCGATCCCGAGCCCGGCTCCGTCATGGCCAGTGCCCCGACGTGCTGACCCGAGATGAGCTTGGGCAGATATTTGCGCCGCTGTTCAGGGTTGCCGTTGCGCCGCAGCTGATTGACGCAGAGATTGGAGTGCGCGCCGTAGCTGAGCCCGACGCTTGCCGAAGCTCGGCTCACCTCCTCCATGGCGATAGCATGTTCGAGATAGCCCATGGCGGCGCCGCCATATTCCTCCTCGACCGTGATGCCAAGCAGACCAAGCGCGCCCAGCTTGGGCCAAAGATCGGGGGGGAAGCTGTTGCTGCGATCGATATCGGCTGCCCGCGGCGCAATCTCTGCCGCGGCAAAGGCCGCCACCTGCTCGCGCAGCATGTCCACGGTCTCGCCGAGATCAAAATCGAGGGAATGCATGGTGTTAGGTTAACGTGAACTTGCGGCGCGAACAACGACGGCTATGGTCGGTCGAATGAGGGTCAGCGTTGCGCGTTACGCTGATCTAGATCCCCCGCCCTCTCAAGGCCGCGCGAATGTCTGTCGGAGGCTGCTGTCCCTATTTCCCCACCGCCATCGCCTGCGCCCCGGCCACGGCGACGGCGGTCATGTTGACCAGGCCGCGAACGGAAATCGTGGGGGTCAGGATATGGGCCGGCTGGGCCGCGCCGATCAAGATCGGTCCGATGGAGAGCCCCTCTCCGAGATAGCGCAGCAGGCCGAAGGCGATATTGGCCGCATCGAGGGTGGGCAGGATCAGCAGATTGGCCTGGCCCGTCAGCCGCGAATTGGGGAACAGGCGCTTGCGCAATTCCTCCGAGATGGCGAGCTCGGCCTGCATCTCGCCCTCGACTTCCAACTCGGGCTCACTCGCCAGTATCAGGGCCAATGCGGCGCGCATCTTGCGCGAGGACGGCTCATCGCTGCCCCCGAAGCTGGAGTGGGACAGCAGCGCCGCCTTGGGTTCGATGCCGAAACGGCGAATTTCCTCGGCGGCCAGCAGGGTCATTTCGGCGATGGCCTCGGCGCTCGGCTCCCCTGTCACTTGCGTATCGGCGAGGAAAAAGACGCCCTTGGGCAGCACCAGGGCGCTCAATGCCGAGGGGGCCTGCACGCCCCGGCGCAGGCCGATGATGTCGCGCAGATGCTGCAGGTGGCGGGCATAGCGGCCCGCCGTACCGCAAAGCATGGCATCGGCCTCGCCACGCTTGACCATCAGGGCGGCGATGATGGTGGTGCTGGTGCGCACCAGCGTACGGGCGTCGTCAGGCGCGACGCCGCGGCGCTCCATCAGCCGGTGGTAGGACTCCCAGTACTCGTGATAACGCGGGTCGCTCTGGGGATCGACCAGCTCGAAATCTTCGTCGAGCTTGATGCGCAGCCCCAGCTTGCGCAGCCGGCTTTCGATGACCCCGCGCCGCCCGATCAGGATGGGCAAGGCAAGCTTTTCATCGATCACTGTCTGGGCTGCGCGGAGCACGCGCTCATCCTCGCCTTCGGCGTAGACGATACGCTTGGGATCGCGCCGGGCGCGATCGAACAGCGGTTTCATTACCAGCCCGGTGCGGAAGACGAATTGGCTGAGGCGGTCGCGATAGGCGGCGAAATCCTTGATCGGCCGGGTCGCCACGCCGCTGTCCATGGCGGCCTTGGCCACGGCGGGTGCCAGTTCGACAATGAGGCGGGGATCGAAGGGCCGCGGGATCAGGTAGTCGGCCCCGAAGCTGGGCGATTCCCCGCCATAGGCCGCGGCGACAATGTCCGAGGGCTCGGCGCGCGCCAGCGCCGCAAGCGCCTCCACGCAGGCCTTCTTCATCGCCTCGTTGATCGTCGTGGCGCCCACATCGAGAGCGCCGCGGAAGATGAAGGGAAAACAGAGGACGTTGTTGACCTGGTTGGGATAGTCCGAGCGCCCGGTGGCGATCACCGCATCGGGGCGCACGGCCCGTACCTCCTCCGGCAGGATTTCGGGGACCGGGTTGGCGAGCGCGAAGACCAGCGGGTCGGCCGCCATCTTCTTCACCATCTCGGGCTTCAGCACGCCGGGCGCCGACAAACCTAAGAAGATATCGGCCCCCTCGATGACATCGGCGAGACGCCGGTCGCTGGTTTTCTTGGCGTAACGCGCCTTGCGCTCATCCATCAACTCCTCGCGGCCCTCATAGACCACGCCGGCGATGTCGGTCACCGTGATATGAGCCATGGGCAGGCCGAGGTCGACCAGCAGATCGAGGCAGGCCAGTGCCGCGGCCCCGGCACCCGACGCCACCAGCCTCACCTTGTCGATGGTCTTGCCGACGACGCGCAGGCCGTTGAGCATCGCGGCGGCGACGATGATCGCGGTGCCATGCTGATCGTCATGGAATACGGGAATGTGCATGCGCTCGCGCAAGGCGCGTTCCACCTCGAAACATTCCGGCGCCTTGATATCCTCGAGGTTGATGGCGCCGAAGGTGGGCTCCAGGCTGGCGATGATGTCCACCAGCTTGGCCGGGTCCTGCTCGGCGATCTCGATGTCAAAGACGTCGATCCCGGCGAAGGTCTTGAACAGCACCGCCTTGCCTTCCATCACCGGCTTGGCGGCGAGCGGGCCGATGGACCCCAGGCCGAGCACGGCGGTGCCATTGGTGATGACACCCACGAGATTGCCCCGCGCCGTGAGCTGGGCCGCCTGGCCGGGATCCTCGACGATCGCCTCGCAGGCCGCGGCCACGCCCGGCGAATAGGCCAGCGCCAGATCGCGCTGATTGGCTAAGGGCTTGGTCGCGACGATGGCGAGTTTGCCCGGCGTCGGCAGGCGATGATATTCCAGCGCGCTCTCGCGCAGCTTGTCGGCCATGGGTCCTCCGGGCTCAGGCGCCGGGCAGCGCCTGCTCAGTCTTGGGCCGCAATATAGCCGACGGCCGCTTTAAATAGGTATTCAAGGTTGCTTAGCCCATCACCTGACGACCGCCTTCCGAATGCTGACCGATAGGAATCGTAGGGCACCACAATTCCCACGACGCGCGTGCTAAGGTCGGGCCAGCGGCGCGCCTACAATTATTGCCATCGCAAGGCCCTGGAAACAGGGCCGATCGATACCGCGTGTGAGGAGACACGAAAGCTGGTCAGGACAAGACATTTAGGTAAACATTTGCATGGATGGCGCGAGGGCGAGGCAGCGGTGCGTGCCGAGCCTTGGCCAACACCATCGGCGCTACGCCGAGAATAAGCTGCACTGGCCCTGGTCTCGAAACAGTGGGGGCAAGCATGATCATCTGCGCTGTACTTCTTGGAGAATACGCATGACGACAAACGAACCGGTCCAGGGCCCTGCCCTGCTTGAACATGCCGGCCGGAACGCGCGGGCGGAAGCCGTCGCGCCGCGCGCCTAGGTATGGAAGCAACCCGCGAGCCCGAGCACGGCGAAATCCGCGCCGCGGTGCAAAAACTCTGCGCCCAGTTTCCCGGCGAATATTGGCGAAAACTGGACAGCGAGCGGACCTATCCTGAGGCATTCGTCGCCGCTTTGACCGAAGCGGGATATCTCGCAACGCTGATCCCGGAGGAATACGGCGGCGCCGGATTGACGCTGTCGGCCGCCGCCGCGGTTCTCGAGGAAATTCACCGCGCGGGCGGCAACGGCGGCGCCTGCCATGCGCAGATGTACATTATGGGGACGCTGCTGCGCCACGGCAATACGGTCCAGAAGGCGAGATATCTCCCACCGATCGCCTCGGGCCAGTTGAGGCTTCAGGCCTTTGGCGTGACGGAGCCCGGCAGCGGCAGCGACACCACATCGATCCGGACGGTCGCGGTGCGGGACGGCGATTGCTATGTCGTCAATGGCCAGAAGATATGGACCAGCCGCGCCGAGCATTCGGATCTCATGCTGCTGCTGGCGCGCACCACTGCCCGGGACAAGGTCGCGAAGCGGACGGACGGTCTTTCGGTATTCATCTTGGACATGCGGGAGGCAAAGGGCTCGGGCCTGTCGACCCGACCGATTCGGACGATGATGAATCACGCGACCACCGAGGTGTTCTTCGACAATGTCCGTATCCCGGCCGAAAATCTGATCGGCGAGGAAGGCAAAGGATTCCGTTACATTTTGTCTGGCATGAATGCCGAGCGAATCCTGATTGCCGCGGAATGCATTGGCGACGCCAAATGGCTGATCGAGCGCGCGACGACCTATGCAAAGGAGAGAACGGTGTTCGGGCGCCCCATCGGCCAGAACCAGGGCATTCAGTTTCCCATCGCCAAAGCTTACGCGAACACCTGCGCCGCCGAATTGATGGTGCGAGAAGCGATCCGACTTTACGAGGCGAATATCGACTGCGGCGCCGAGGCGAACATGGCCAAGATGCTCGCCGCGGATGCGTCGAACGAGGCGGCGAACGTCTGCATCCAGACCCATGGCGGGTTCGGTTTCGCTGAAGAATATGACGTGGAGCGCAAGTTTCGCGAGACCAGGCTCTATCAGGTGGCGCCGATTTCAACCAACCTGATCCTCGCCTTTCTTTCCGAACATGTGTTGGGGCTGCCCCGGTCTTATTAGGGCGGGAATGCACCATACGGTCCTTCCGGCTATTTCGGTGAACGCAGGACCGGCAGAATTTCGTCGGACGTGACAACGGTGGCCTGTCGCGGGAAGACCTTCTCGACCAAGCAGCGATGAACTTCGTCGTCGCGATCCAGGCAACAGTCCCCGACCACGATCATTCGATAGTCCGCGTCGGCGGCGTGACGGATCGTGGAGAGAACAACACCGCTCGTCGCAATGCCGAACAGGATCAATGTATCGACCTCCCGCGCCCGCAGGACCGTTTCCAGATCCGTCCCGGCGAAGGCGCTCACTCGACGCTTCACCACGATCAGGTCACCCGACTGCGGTTCGACGGCGGGGTGAATGCCCGTGTCAGCCTCGCCGAGCAGGAAGCGGCCTGATTGGCCGATGGCACTGAAACTCTGATTGCGCGCGCTGACTTCGGGATAGCCCTTGCGGAATCCGACTTGGATATAGATCAGGGGCAGGCAGGCCCGCCGCGCGGCCGCGAGAACGGCTGTCGCTCGCTCCAGGGCCGCAGCGCTTCCCGGTGCGTGCATGGTTACGATGCCGACCTGATAGTCCATGACCAGGAGGGCGGATCGGCCGAGATTTATGGAGAGCGGTTCCGTCATTCTGAGACTCCCGTATCGAGCCCGCCGGGGATCATAGGCTGCGCCGTTCAGTTGCACTTTCTGTAGTTCGACTCCAGACACGCCCTCGCCATTGCTTGTGCTTGCTCGATCTGCGCAGGTGTCATCTTTGCAGCGATATTGTCCCGATTGCCCACAGCAGCTTTCCCTTTTTCGTCACGGAATGATGACGAAGCAAGGCTGTACCACATGTGCGCACGAACGTAGTCCTGCGGCACGCCCTGACCATTTTCGTACATGAAACCGAGATTGAATCGCGCACCCCCGTCCCCCTGGGCCGCGGCGAGTCGGAACCACTTCACAGCCTCGCTATTGTCTTGAGCAACGCCCCGACCGCCCACATACATAAGCCCGAGATTGTTCTGCGCCAGCGCATTCCCCTGGTCCGCAGCCAGCCCGAACCATTTTACTGCTTCGTTATCATCCTGCGGGACGCCCTCGCCATTTCTATACATAAGTCCGAGAGCGCACTGCGCATATGCATTCGCCTGGGTCGCCGCCAGCCTGTACCACTTCAAGGCTTCGTTATAATCCTGCGCTACACCCTCGCCCTTTTCGTACATGAGGCCGATATTGAACTGAGCATCGGCATTTTGCTGGTCGGCGGCTTTGTGAAACCAATCAAGCGCCTGCCGATAATCCTGTACGACGCCCCAGCCGTTCAGATACATCGTTCCGAGGTTGCCTTGCCCATAGGCCTTCCCCTGCTCGGCCGCCATCCGAAACCATTTCACCGCTTCCTTGTAGTCCAGCGTCACGCCCCAACCGCTGCGATACATCCAACCAAGGTTACCCTGCCCATACGCGTTGCCTTGTTCCGCGGCCAGCCGGAACCACTTCACCGCTTCCTTGTAGTCCTGCGTGACGCCCTCACCGTTTTCATACATGAGTCCAAGATTGCCCTGCGCGCCCGCGTTTCCCTGTTCCGCGGCCAGGGCAAACCATTTCACCGCTTTGTCGTAGTCTTGAGTCACACCCAAACCGTTTTCATACATGAGGCCCAGATTATTCTGCGCATCCGTATTCCCCTGCTCCGCCGCGCGTCGGAACCAGCTCACTGCCTTGTCATAATCCTGCGCGACACCCTGCCCATTTTTATACATCACGCCGAGACCGTCCTGAGCATCGGCAATTCCCTGCGCAGCGAGCGGGCGCCATAGCGTCAACGCGGTCGCATAGTCTGCCTGGTCATAGGCTGCGAGCCCGTCATCAAACTGTCCCGCGCAGGCGCCCACGGCGCCCCAGGCTAGAAGCGCAACGCTAAGTAGCAAGGTCAGAGCGATCTGTTTCATCCGGGCAACATCCGGGTTCATTTTCTGGGCATAATCTATCACTGAAACTGACAGGAACCGGAGGCGCCCGGTCTGCGAGGAATCGTGTGGAGGTGTCTGGACCGGAGGCGGCGCCCAACGGGGGATGGAAAGCGTGGACACGCTGGTTTCGTTCGCCTTCAAGACCATGCACGGGGAGCGACTGCCTTTAGGATTAAACGGAACACCAAAGACTGTAGCGGCTCCAGATCATCCACGTGGCCCGGCGCAGTTTCGTTTGTCAGGTGGACCGCGTCTCAAGTCTGAGGGTGGCAATGTAATTTCATGACATTTCAATACGTTATTGAGTAGGTGCCATGGCTGCGACAGCAAGCAGCGATCACTTTGGAATCATTCCTTCGCCCCACCTCGTAGACGTGTTGAGGCTGCTCAGTACCCGGCTCCTATTGGGCAAAGCGCTACGCCTCCCGCGCAGCTGAGGGTGTGCCCCTCGCAGGTTTGCAGAGACAGCTCGGTGCGACCTTAACAATAGCTTCAATCAAGCGTGACGACGACATTGCCGATCAGTTTGCCGCTTTCAACCGCCTCATGTGCCTCGGCGGTGCGATCGAGCGGAAAGCGAGCGGCGATGCGGTGCTCGAAACTCGGATCGGCCAACAACTTCCGGCTCGCTTCGATCGCCGCCGCGCGGATGGAAGGCGGCAGCTCGTAAACGATGAAGAGGGCCAACTCGATGCCATGGACCAACCAGGCGCCTAGCGGCAGCTCGGTCACCCAACTATCCGAGCCATAGACCACAACCAGCCCTTCGTGGCCAAGATACTCGGCATAGCGCCCCGCATTGGCCGACAGATTGACCTCAATCACCCGGTCGATCCCGGCACCGGCCGCGAAGCGCTGGACCGCCTCGGCCAGATCCTGGGTGCGGTAATCGACCGCCGCCTCGGCGCCGGCAGCTCGCGCGATCACAGCTTTTTCGGCCGAACTGACGCTGGCGATCACCCGATAGCCGGCTCGCTTCGCAAGTTGCACCGCATAGTGGCCAACGGAGCCGGCACCGCCCGCGACGAGCATGGTCTCGCCCGGTCGGGCCGGCCGCCAGTGCACTGCACGCCAAGCCGTCAGCAGCGGAATGCCCAGGCACGCGCCGACTTCGAACGGCACGGCAGCGGGTAGCGGTACCGCCTGCGCGGCGGGTAGTGACACATACTCGGCCGCGGTGCCGAACGGGCGGCGCCACTGGCCGTTCCACAGCCAGACCCGCTCGCCAATCCTGGCCCGATCGACGCCGGTGCCGACCGCATCGATGATGCCGGCCCCGTCACTGTGCGGAATGGTCAGCGGAAAGCTGGGCGCTCGACCCGAGCCGCGCCGCGTCTTCACATCGGACGGGTTGACGCCAGAAACCTTGACCTGCACGCGCACCTCACCCGGACCGGGTTCCGGTATTGGCCGCTCGCCGATTTTCAGCACGATCCGGGCTGGCCCGTTCTCCTCGTAGTAGGCTGCACGCATGGTTCCGCATCTCCTTGGCATCGATGATGGTGGGAAGCTAGGGTGAAGCAGCTTGATTGAAAAGTACGCACAGTTTTGTGCAATAGTAACATGGAGCCGAGCGCCTCACCGACACCTTCAAGGGTACGAGGCTTCCACCGGTTCCGTCGATGCCGGTGATGATCATGATCATAGAAAATGCCGCGCTCAATGCCCTCAAGGCCTATCTCGAGCTAGGCGAGACCGCCGAACATCTGGCTGGAGTCGATGGTTTCGAGCCAGGGCAAGGATGAATAGTCGGTGATCATCAGCCCGCCGTCGACAATCAGAGTGGTACCGGTAATGAAGGAGGCTTCCTCGCTCGCCAGGAACGCGACGGCAGTGGCAATTTCGTCGGGCCTTCCGCTGCGGCCAAAGAGAGAGACACCCTTCTGCCAACTCTTGTCCGCTCCTGTGTTAACGGCATCAGTGCCGATCCAGCCCGGCGAGACGCTGTTCGCCCGCACCCCATGGGGTGCACCCTCGACCGCGAGGGAGCGGGTAAGGGCTTCCACCCCGGCCTTGACGATGCCGTAGTTACCCCAAGTTCCGTGGAAGGTAGCGGTGGAGGAGATGTTGACGATAGCGCCGCGCCCGGCGTCTCGCAGATGCGGCATGGCGTAGCAGCCGACGTAGTAGGCCGCTTCCAGATTTGAGGCCATCACCTTGCGCAGGCGCTCCCCCGGCGGATCCTCGGGCAATACGCCCGCCTTCCGGGCGCCGCCGCCAGCATTGTTCACCACCACATCGAGGCGCCCAAACCGCTTGGCCACGGCCTCGACCATCTCGCGGGCAACGGCCTCGCCGCCGAGATCGACCGCGTAAAACTCGGCATCGGCGCCGAGAGCCTTCATCTCGGCGAGCGTATCTGCGCCCTTGACCTTGTCTCGGCCGACGATCGCGACCCGGGCGCCTTCCTTCACAAAGCGGTGAACGATGGAGCGGCCGATTCCCGAATTGCCGCCGGTAACCAATGCAACCTTGTCCTTAAATCTCATAGGGTATCTCTCCTCTATCCGGCGCGCTCTCGCGGATCTCGATCAATATGTCATGGACGCAGATTGTCCCCGACCCAGGTTGCGGTACTGCAGAGAAATCCCACAGCGCTGGAACGCCGGCTGCCCGCAATTCAGCCCGGTTTATGCCCCCTGAGATGGATTGGGCGCAACTCGCCGCTGTCGAGCACGACCAGCATCCTCTCCCAGACTTGGGTCTGCCGCGCTGCCTCCGCCTTTCCCACCAACTCGATCAGGCGTTGACGGAGCGGTCCGTTGATCGCTGCAAGCTCGGCCCGTGCCGTCCTGGCGTACCAGGCATTGCGGTCGGCGATCGCGATTTGGGCGAATCCCGCCGCGGCTAGGGCCTTTCGGTAACGCTGTGGGGAAGCCATGGCAAAGGACAACCCTTCGGCTTCGATATAGCGGCGCATCTCGTCGCTGGGCGGTGCGTCGTCGCCCCGCAGCCAGTCGCTGGCGGCAAACCGTCCGCCGGGCTTCAGCAGCCGCCAGATGTCGCCGAACAACGCTTCCTTGTCGGGGATGTGGATGATGGCATCCTTGCTGAAGACGATGTCGAAGCGCCCGGCCGCAAACGGCAGCGGCGCCCCAGGCTCGACCACCTGGAAATGAACACGGTCCGAAAGGCCGCGGCGCGCAGCCTCGATCCTGGCCCGTTCGATATTTGCCGCCTCCACGTCGACGCCGATGACCTCGCCCGCGCCGTGGGTCTGTGCGAGCAGGAAATCGATCCCGCCCACGCCGCAGCCGATGTCGAGGATTGCGGCACCCTCGAGATCGAGTCCGGAGACAACGCGGGCGACCTCATCCGGTCCGCCGGGCGATAGAAAACCCGAACCCCAGACTAGCTCCAGGGCCTCGACCATGGCGTCGCCGTATTCCGCTCCATCAGACTGGTGCAAGCAGGTTACTCCCCTTTGCAAGTCTTAGCCGACATCCCCCGAATGGCCGCGATTAGTCTGCTCCTGGCTATTCCGCGACATCACGCGACAGAACCTCTCGGAACGCTATCAGCCCCAAGAACGCGCAGCTAGGTTTTTTTGATAACAGAATGGGTAATTGATCTAGCAGGATGCCCGCGCCGCGCCCATGTTCGTCGGTCGATCCACCGCGAAGTGTCCAACGCTATCTTCGAAGCCCAGATTCCCATCGGGTACTGGCGTCATCACTGCTATCCTGGCGTCGGACCCATTTGGGGCCGCGGTGGCCCTGCGAGCGTTTGGATGGATCAAATGCGCAACTTGGAATTTTTCTGCTCAATCGGAGGCCGGTGATGATGCAGGCGATCGTTGCAACCGGCCTTGGTGGGCCAGAAGTCCTGGAGCTTCGGTCTGTGCCGCTGCACTGGCCACGAGGATCAGGCGACGTTCTGGTTCGACTGAAGGCGGCAGCGATCAATCCTGCCGACGCCTATTTTCGGCGCCACGGACCCTATGTTCAGTCCACAGGGCCATTCATACCCGGTCACGACGGAGCCGGCGAAGTCGAAGCAGTGGGCTCACAGGTCCGCCGCTTCAAGCCCGGCGATGCGGTGTGCTTCTGCAACGGAGGTATAGGTGGTGATCCCGGCACATACGCCGAATTTGCGGTCGTTCCGGCGAGCCAGCTCGTAGGCAAGCCCCTGCAAGTCGATTTCATTCAAGCGGCCGCCATGCCGCTCGTCGCCATTACTCTCTGGGAGTCTCTTTACGACCGGGCCCGCGTGAGATCGGGTGAACAAGTGCTGATTCATGCAGGTGCCGGCGGAACGGGCCATATCGGGGTCCAGTTCGCCCGCCTCGCTGGGGCAAGAGTTGCGACCACCGTCAGTACTCCAGCAAAGGCAAATCTAACTGCCGAACTGGGGGCAGAGCTGGTCATTAATTATCGCGAGCACGACTTTGCTGCTGCCGTCCGGGATTGGACCCAGGGGCGCGGGCTCGACGTCGCCCTGGACAATGTGGGAGCCGAGGCGATGCAGCGAACATTCTCCGTCATGGCACCCTATGGCCGAGTCGTCACGCTGATGGGTACTCCCGGCGATACGGCCGACGCAGCCGCCTATAATGGCAATCTTACCATCCACAATGTGATGATGCTGACGCCGATGTGGCGGAGACTGGGGGCACGGTTGCGCCAGCAAGCGGATCGGGTCCAGAAGTCGATGGTGCTATTGGCCGAAGGCAAGCTGCGTGTCGTCGTCGACCAGGTCTTCCCGATGGCAGAGGCGGTGGCCGCACATCGCTACCTCGAGAGCGGCCAAGCGATCGGCAAGGTGGTCCTAGCCATCTGATGGGCAACAGGCAGGCTCCACAACCGCTGTGATTGTCATTCGGCATGCAAGGTGGCTGCAATCCGCCAAACGTGCCCGATACAAACAACATATAGCCTACAGCCTCAAAAAATACCGCCGGGGATCTTGCCCGGCGGTTCAATGCTCCAAGTCTAAGAACGTTATAGGACGCCGGCGCCTCTGCCGCCTGTGGCGCCGGTGGCGCCGGTGCCTACATGTCCGCTCGAAGGGGGATTGTTCTTTCCCATATCCGTCAAGGGGCATTCCGGCGAGAGTATACGATTCACGCAGTCGTTGCGCGAAGCCGCCACGTCCGCGGGCACCGAATTATCCTCGCGATTGTAGGCGCCGAAGTCGTTGCCGGCGCTGGCCGTCCCGGCGAGAGCCACTAAGAGAGCCGCAGTCAAAAGAGTGGATTTCATAGCGTAGTTCTCCTTGGGGTTGGTTAAGGGTTAAGCGAGTGGGAGACGAGCTCGATGAGCGGAGGCGCCGAGCACTTTGGCGTTCAGACCGCCGGATCCTGGTAACCTGGCGCTCCGCAGTCATGGGATACTCATGACGTAGTTCCTCTTCTTAGTTCCGGTGGTCAAACCATTTGGCGAGGATACCGTTGACGGCGACCCAGACGATGGGGGACCGTCCCTCGCTGGCTCTATCCTGCGATCTTGAGGTGCTTTCGGTCTTTCGACATGGCATGAGGAATTTCAAATTGGCATGCTCGGCGCGTTGCAAGGGCGGATCGTCGCTAACGCTGTCCGGCTTCAACTTCATGCATTAGCCAGCAATCTCGCCAACTTCAGTCGGACGCACATCCTCGCCAATCATGGGCCCCGATTCGCATCAGGAGGTGCCGCACCTTCATGTTCAGGTTTTCAGCGGCCAGCGCCTCGGTCGGATGATCCAGCCGCTGGCCCAGAGTGCGTCAGCACAGGAGGAATCGTTTCTAAGAGCTACCAATCAGGATGCCCGTGCCAAAAACCAGCAAGCCGCCGACGACGATTTGAAAGGCGGCGGAAAGCAGGGGCGTATCCATATAGCGGTTGCGGACCCACGCGATGACGGCGAGCTCGACAGCAACGACAGCGCCGGCGATTGCTGTCGCCATCCAGAAGTTCGGGATCAGATAGGGCAAAGCGTGGCCAAGGCCGCCAATCGTCGTCATGAGCCCGCAGACAAGGCCCCGCAGTAGCGGGCTTCCGCGGCCGGTCAGCGAGCCGTTGTCGGAAAGCGCTTCCGCGAAGCCCATTGAGATGCCGGCACCGATGGCGGCCGCGAGGCCGACGAGGAACGTCGGCCAGCTTTCCTTGGTTGCGAAAGCAGCGGCAAAGAGCGGCGCCAGAGTCGACACCGAGCCATCCATCAGTCCCGCGAGACCGGGCTGGATGACCTGCAGGACGAAGAGTCGTCGTTCCGACTCGTGTTCCTCTTTGCGAACCTCGGCCGGCACGTATTGAGCCTCGAGCTGCTCCGCGCGGGCCTCGTGTCGACGTTCTTCCGCGGCAAGGTCACCAAGGAGCTGGCGGATCGCCGCGTCGGTCGAACGCTGCGCCGCTCGCGTATAGAAGCGCTTCGTCTCCGCTTCCATCAGCTCCGCTTGCTCGCGCACCTTGTCGAGGCCGAGCGGGCGCATCAACCAGACAGGCTTGCGCGCGACGAAGCCTTTCACGTCGTGGCGGCGGATCAGCGGGATGTGCTCGCCGAACCTTTTGCGATAGAGATTGAGAAGGCGATGGCGATGACCGTTCTCTTCCTCGGCCAAGGCGAGGAACATGTTGGCCGAGTCCGGATAGTTCTCTCGTAGGCCCTCGGCGAACTCGCCATAGATGCGGCTGTCTTCCTCCTCGAGGGAAATCGCGAGGGCAAGAAGGTCTTGCTCCGTAAGGTCAGAGAAGTTTTTCATCGGTTCGCTTGGACAACGTTGGAAGGATCATCAGCGCAAAATAGGAGATTCGCCAGCAGCAATCGGCAAATTTTGCCACCATCTACGGAATCCGGGCTTAATCTAAGTTCATCCGTCAGGCCGCGCGGGCGCCGCGGCTTGGTCACTTGCTAATGGCCGGACGAGAGACCGGGTATCCCCAGCCCTAGCGCCTGAAGCAACAGGATCGCATTGAGCGTAAGCACAGCGGCAGTAGCGCCACACGCCACGACCGAAGTCATGCGGCTCGCGACGAAACTGCCCATCACGGACCGGCGTCGGCTGAGAATCAACAGAGCGATCATTGGCGCTGGCAGAACGAGGCTAAGCACAATCTGGCTGATAACGAGCGCAGCAGTCGCGTTGTAGCCCATCGCGACGACGAAGAAGGACGGCACCATCGTGACGAGACGCCGCACCCAGAGCGGGACTTGAAACCCTACAAAGCCCTGCATGATCATCTGGCCCGCCATCGTTCCTACCGCTGAACTGGAGATGCCGGAGGCCATGAGCGAGAGCAGGAATACGCCCGCCGCCCCCACCCCGAGCAGCGGGACCAGGGTGTGGAACGCGGTTTCGATCTGGGCGACATCGCTGTGCCCCTCATGGAAGACCGAGGCCGCCATCATCACCATGGCTATGTTCACCAGGCCCGCGAACGACAGGGCCACCACGACCTCCCGATTGGAGAAGGCGATCAGCCGCCGCCGTTCCTCGGTGTTTCGTGCCGGTGCCCGGCCCTGCGTAAGCCCGGAGTGCAAGAAGATCGCGTGCGGCATCACAGTGGCACCGACGATGCCGACGGCGAGCATTGCCGCGCATGCATCGGGCAATTGCGGCAGCAAAGTGTGGGCTGCAGCCGCGCCCCAATCCGGCGGGGTAATGACCAGCTCGATCAGGTAGCTGATGCCGATCACCCCGACCAGGGCGCCGATGATGAGTTCCACAGGACGGAAACCCGCCCGCTCGAAAGCGAGAACGCCATAGGTGATGGCCGCGACGGCGACCATGCCAAAGAGTAGAGGCATGTGGAAGAGCAGCGACAGGCCGATGGCGCCGCCCACGAACTCGGCGAGGTCCGTCGCCATCGCTGCAATCTCGCTGGCGATCCACATCGAGATGACGACGGGTGGGGGAAAGTTGTCGCGGCACAATTCAGCGAGATTGCGGTTCGTGACAATGCCGATTTTGGCCGACATGGCCTGGAAGAGCATGGCGACTAGATTGGCCAGCAGCACCACCCAGAGCAAGCCGTAGCCGTAAGTGGCGCCCGCCTGGATATTCGTCGCGAAGTTGCCCGGATCCATATAGGCCACCGAGACAATCACCGCCGGACCGACAAAGGGAATGAAGGCCCGAATGCCGAGGCGGCGCCCCTCGAGTGCCTCACGGACAGCCAGAGTGGTTCGCCCCGACAGCGTCCCTGAAGCGGAAATGTCGCCCAACGGATGCATCATGAACTAAGCGTCTCCCGGCTCGATCAGTGTGGTCCGAGAGTGCCACCTGCGGTGCTTCCGATCTTTCGGCATAAAATGATGAATTTTGAAATCGCACGACCGACCTTGCTGGTGAGTTACCCCGAAAATCGGTTAGCCTTGGGCGTTTGTTTGTGCCTGCAAGTAAAAAAGCGACCTTACAAGCCCGGGAGGGAAAGCGTGCGGGCGCATGCCCGGGCCGCGTCACTTTGTCGGCGACGTGCCGGTGCTCGAAACTGCCCTGCCGGGTGCCGGCTATACGCGGCGAGTCTGTATGCTGCGTACACAGTGGCGGGCAGCGCCGCTCGGCAGTTCACGAAAGCCGGAAAGTCCGCTCCGGCACCATTCGGACAAACGTGGGTGATGGCGCATTGGTCCAACGGCGGACCCAAATCGGATTGGTGACCCAAATGGGATCGAGCCACGGAATAAAAGGGTAATTCTCGAATCCCTGCATCCTCATCGCCGCCGGTTACCATTCAAGAACTCTGCCCTCAATCCGCTAAGTGGCTGTAGATCAATCGGAAAATCATTGGCGATTTGTATAGTTGAGCCAATGCCGGACCAATACCGGATCACCAATTATGGGTCCAACGGGCCGCGTAGGGCGGGCCGTAAGTCACAAAGGAGATCCGATCCATGTTCCGCATGAGTCTCATCCCCGTTGCCATGGCAACGGTCATCGCCGTCGGCGCCACCGCCGGCCTGGCGTCTGCCGGCACCAACGACAACGCCCAGGAAATGGCTGCGTTCAGTAGCGCGAAGATCTCGCTTAGTCAGGCCATCGCCGCAGCCGAGCAGAAGGTCGGCGGCAAGGCTATGGACGGAGGTCTCAACAACGAGAACGGAGTCATGACCTTTGCGGTCGAGGTGGTTGATAAGGCTAACACCGTCCAGACCGTGCTCGTCGATCTCAACACCGGTGGGGTGATCAAGGTAGCGCCCGCCGATACCGAATCCGAAGGGAACGCCGAGCAAGACGGCCAAGAGAGCGGCAACTAGTCGACTAAAGGGAAAGCTGGCCCGTTCCCCTCGCGGGCCGGCTTTTCTTCGCTTCCTGTTTCAGGGAGAAGCACCATGTTGATCCGTAATACGGGGATCGCTGGGCACCCGGCCTCACCGGCGGCAATCGCTCTGGACAGTGCCTTGCCGTTTTCAATGGCAAAGAAGATCAAGGGTAACGCCGGAAGAAAGCTCGTGAAACCGATGAAAATCCTGCTGATCGAAGACGATGCCGAAACAGCCTCATACATCGCGAATGGTCTTCGCGAACATGGGCACGTCGTCGATCATGCCAAGAACGGCCGTGACGGTCTATTCCTGGCGGCAGGCGAGGCTTACGACGTCATGATTATCGATCGAATGTTGCCCGGCCTCGATGGCCTCAGCATCGTCAAGACCGTGCGGGGCGCCGGGGTTAAGGTGCCCGTCCTGTTCTTGACGACGATGGGCAGCGTGGCAGATCGCGTTCAGGGGCTTGCGGCCGGCGGCGACGACTATCTGGTGAAGCCGTTCGCCTTTGCCGAGCTCCTTGCGCGGGTTGAGGCGCTCGGGAGACGCCCCCCGCTGACCAAGATTGAAACGACATTGCATGTCGCTGATCTAGAGATGGATCTTCTAAAGCGAAAGGTGGTTCGAGCCGGTCAGGCGGTCGATCTGCAGCCACAGGAATTCAAGTTGCTCGAATACTTGATGCGGAATTCCGGGCGTGTCGTGACTCGTACGATGCTTCTCGAGAACGTCTGGGAGTTTCACTTCGATCCAAAAACCAACGTCGTTGAAACTCATATCAGCCGACTGCGGGCTAAGGTCGACCGCGAGTTTGCCATCGCTCTCATTCATACGATCCGCGGATCGGGGTATTGTCTGCGTGCCCCAGATCAGAATTTTTCGCACGACGGCGTTTCGACACGCTTTGAGGTATTCGGCGCTGTTCGGCGCCTCGGTGACTTGCCTGTTCGTGTTTGTCTATTGGCAAACCACGTCCTTCGCCACGGGACAAATGAGAGCCGCGATTTCGGCAGAAGCCGCGACGCTCGCCATGGAAGCGCGAAAGGATGGCACCACGGAATTGGCCCGAAAGATTGAAGCGCGGCTGCGATCTGCAGGCTGGCGCTCGTTCGACTATCTGCTGATCGATCGCAATGGCCAAACGCTGGCCGGAAATCTGCGCGGCGTTAATCCGGGCCCCGGATGGGGTGAGATTCACCAGCATAGATTGGCTGGCAATCCCGAGGAAATGCCTGACGATACGATTCTCCTGTTCGGCCTTGAATTGCCGGACGGCGCCCGTCTTTTTGTCGGCCAAAGTACCGATTCGCTTGTCGACTTGAGCCAGCTGGTGGCCGAGGCGTTTGCTGGGGCGGGAGCCGTCACCGTGGGGCTTGCCTTGCTGGGTGGCTTATTAATGAGCGGCACGCTTTTGCGTCGTGTCGAGACGGTCAACGCCGCAGCCGCGCGAATCATCGACGGCGATTTGGCCAATCGGATTCCCGAACGCGGAACCCAAGACGAATTCGATCGCTTGGCTGGGAACCTAAATCGGATGCTGGATCGTATCGAACATTTGATGGTCGGCCTTCGTCAAGTTTCCAGCGACATCGCCCACGATCTTCGCACGCCGCTCTCGCATTTGCGCCAGGATCTGGAAGCGGCGCGGCTTAAGGCGCCGTCGGCTGAGGGCTACATAGCGACCATCGATCGGGCGATCACGCAGACCGACGAGATCCTGTCTACATTCGGCGCACTCCTCCGCATTGCCGAGATCGAGGCGGGTGCAAGTCGGAGCGCCTTCACCGTGGTCGATATCTCTGAGGTCTTTACGCGCATCCGCGACGTATATGCCGCGGTCGTCGAGGACGAAGGGCGAATATTGCATGATGCAATCGAGCCAGGACTCACGGTCCGAGGCGACCGTGAGCTCTTGACGCAGATGCTCGCAAACCTTGTCGAAAATGCTATCCGGCACACGCCCCGCGGTACACGCATCCACCTCATGGTGAAGTCTGGCGAATCTGGTCCTGTCGGCATCGTCGCGGACAGTGGTCCTGGTATTCCCGAAGAAATGCGTGGCAAGGTTCTGCAGCGCTTCTTCCGCCTGGAGATCAGCCGCACTACCAGGGGAAGTGGCCTTGGTTTGTCATTGGTCGCCGCGATCGCCGACCTTCACGGCATCTCGCTCTCGCTTGAGGATAACCATCCGGGCCTTCGAGTCAGGCTAGAGTTCAGCCCGAAATATTCACAATTACCGCCCTAGTCCACACAGGCATGGGCTCGATCGACCGGCGTCCAAAATGGTTGTTCCTAACGACCTTTTCGACGCCGATGTCCGAAGCGGTGGTGGTTATTGGTCTCTTTATACCTGGCACAGCAGTTCTAACCGGCCCTACATGATTTCAGCCGTTTACCCTGTCCCCCGAGTAACAATTGGCAGCAGTGATCCTTTATGCGACGATAGATCGGGTGCATCGCTTATAGTGGGATCTGTAATCGCGCGTTGCGACGAGGCCTATGGGCACCAAGGGCTTTATCACTGATGTCATGGCTGACGGCAGTCCATATGGTAAAAGCGGCGGCACATTGGATCTTATGCGGACGGCATAGGATCAGTACCGCGCTGATAGTAACAGCGCTGAGCGGCGTCCTCGCGGGCTGTGCCGATCATAAACTTGACGCGACGTACTTCTATTTTAGCGACCTGCCCGACAATGGGCATAGCCGTGCCTATACATATCCGACCGACATCACGCGCGGGTATACGACTTATCCAGCCTTCCGCGTTCTCGATACGTATTAATCATTCGCCGTCGTGAATTGACGGTCTGGTGGCTGTTCCTAAGTCGGCATCAGGTCGCGCCAGGCGCAATCGGCGCAAAGCGCGCCGTTGCGCCGGGCGTGCGAACGGCTCGGGCTGATTCCATCGCAACTGATGCGTTGATCCGGAAGGCGGTCCGGGCGGCGCGAGATCGCTTGGCACAAGGCCTGCCAGTGGCGAACAGGCCTTCGCCAACGATGACCAAAATAGGCCTCGCGAAAATCAGGCGGTCAACCGTCCGCTCAATGGCACGGCGCCGGACCCGCATTGATCTGTTGAGGCGTGGTCAAGCCACCCACCGCGGCGCCGCCGACAGCGCCTGCTACGGCGCCCAGCAGCGGATTTCCACCGAGCGCGCCCAGAACGACGCCGCCAGCAGCACCGAGGCCAGCACCCGTCGCCGCCCGACACCCGGGCGTTTGGCCGCAAGCCGAGAGCGCAAGCAGACCCACTGCGAGGACCGGAAAGAGCATTTTAGTACGCATGTTAGTACGCATGAGGCGCTCCATTCGTGAGGGACAGGGACAGAATTAAAAAAATGCTGATCTTGCCGAATTGGCTCAATATCTGACTGACGCATCGTACTGGTGACTCAGATCTCCGTCGCACAGTGCGCCTTGAAAGTTCAGCGCCTTTTGGCCCCGTCCGAACGGCGGCAGATGCTCGATGCTCCGTTGACTCATACCTTGTCCTTTTCACATGCAAGCCCATTGCAGCCGATATATTTGACCCTTCGTGCCTTTTCGAAGCGTCTTCGCGGCTCGATCTTGTGACCCGAAAATAACGCCTGCGGCGCCTTCGGTCTTTCGGCCTAACGTCGGAAATTTTGCAATGGCACGATCGACCTTGCTGATGGGTTAGGCGGCAAAGCCAATCGTGCCAATTCACAATTCCCCGTGTTCGGCCGAAAGACCGAATGCAGGGCGGTGGTCATTTTCCGACCACGCAGATCGAACTGGGGAGAGGCTCCGATAAGGCCCGCTCGCTCGACTGTGTCGGTTGTAGTGGTCGTACACGTGAAACGGACAAAGGAGACACTAAATGTCGAGGCGCATACGCACAGTCGCCCTTTCCGCCGCTCTTGCCGTGATCTGCGTTTTGCCGGCAGCAGCCGAGAGCGGCTACAAGTTGATCAAGACCATCAATCTACCCGGAGAAAAAAGCGGCCCCGGCGACTGGGTTGCCTTCGACCGGCGAACGGACACCGTCTGGCTTTCGCAATCGCCGGATCACAACATCGTCGTCATAGACGCCAAGACGATGAAGGTCCGGGGCGTCGTGCCAGGCATCGCAAACGGCAATGGCATCGCCATCACGCCGCAATATGCTTTCGTGGCAGACGCTGACAGCAACGATGTCGTGGTTGTGGACAAGAACAGCTTGAAGATTGTCGCGACATTAAGGCCTCAGGGCAAGACGCCCGATGGCGTGGTTTACGATTGGAGGGCCGACCGGGTCTATGTCACTTGCGACGACAGCAACGACATGACCGTTTTCAGAGGCAAGCCACCGTTTGCCCAGGTCGCCCATATCCAGCTGAAGCCCAACCCGGACAAGGACGGGCCGGATGTCCCGACCTACGTCGGCGCCAAGAAGCGGATCTACCAGCCGGTTCACAACGTCGTCGACGTGATCGATCCCGCGACGAATACGATCGCGACCATTTGGAAGTTCGACATCAAGGGCGACACCAAGCCCATGGTGTACGATTCCAAGACCAATCACCTGTTCATGGGCACAACGGACAAGATGATGCTGGTGCTCGATGCCGATTCGGGCGCCGTCGTCGCCTCGATCCCGCTCAAGGGGTCGGTCGACGAAACGGCCATCGACGAGAGCGTCCGCCGGGCCTATGCTGGCGACAAGGCCGGCAATATCGAGGTCATCGACCTCGACACGAACAGCGTCGTCGACACTCTGCCCTCGGAAAAGAATGTCCATACGCTAGCCGTGAACACGACAACTCATGACGTCTACGTGTATCGCGGCGTGAGCAACAAAGTGGACGTCTTCCAGAAGACGTCGACCAAGTAGGCGGCGAGATCATCCGGCCGCGCTCGTACGAAGCCGAGACGGCATCTCGGAATGCTGAGTCATGAATTCGGTTGTTAGTAATCCGATTACGACGAGATTGAACGCGGAGCTGCCGGTGGCGACGCGTGCAATGCCTGTGTCCCGTTCGGCAGGAGCAGACCTGTTGCGTGCCTTGGCGATCTTACTCGTGATGTTATGGCATCTTCCCACGACTGCGACGCCTGCGCTGCTGACAGGATTGAAGCCCTATAGCTGGATCGGGGTGGACCTCTTCTTCGTCCTAAGCGGGTATCTTATAGGAACGCAACTTCTGACCCCTATCGCACGCGGCGAACGCCCGGACCTGGGTGCGTTTTACCTGCGTAGATCATTGAGGATCTTGCCGGCGTTTCTAGTTGTGCTCGTCCTCTACACAGTCTTGCCCGCCCTGTGGGAAGCGCCCGATATGCAGCCGCTGTGGCGATTTTTGACTTTCACGATGAACTTCGATCTAGCCTATCAGTTGAACGGAACGTTCTCTCATGCGTGGTCGCTCTGTGTCGAGGCACAATTCTACCTCATCCTGCCTCTTATCCTTCTTCTGTTTGGACGAATCAGGTCAGCCACTCCTGCGCTCGCTGTGGCCATCTTGATTGTTTTAATCGGGATGGTCCTTCGATCTGCAATTTGGAACGAAGTCATAGGAGCAAGACTCGAGATGGGAAATTACAAAGGGCTCGGATTCCTCTATTTGAAAGATATCTACTACCCCACCTATTGTCGCCTGGATGGCTTGGTGTTCGGCGTTTTGCTCGCGGCCGCAAAAATTTTTTGGCCGAAACTCTGGCGGCACGCCGACAGCCGGGTCATGTTTACCGGCGGCGCCGTGTCCCTGGCGGCATCGCTCGCGCTTGCCGCCTATCGCGGTGCGCTCGCGCCCGCGCAGGCGCACTTGCCGACGCTGTCGCTACCGGGCGCTGTCGCTGCCTACCCCCTCTTTGCCTTTGGGTGCACGCTGATCTTGGCGTCGCTGATCAAAGCCGAGGCATTGCTGAGCCGCTGGCGCCTGCCGGGCGCCACATTGGTCGCCGCGCTCTCCTACAGTCTCTATCTCACTCACAAGCTGGTCATGCATCTGGACGGCCTGGTCATCGGCACCGACCGCCTTCAAGGCTGGACAGGTCTCCTCGTCTATTTCGGCACTAGCTTGGTGGCTGCCGGCGCACTTTGGCTGGTCATCGAGCGGCCATTTCTCCGAATGCGAAGCGGCATCTTAGCTCGGTCGCGTTCGTGGACAATGCGATCCAACGGGATTGGCAAATAGGTTGTCGCCGACGTGGAGTGGGCGGTGTCTGAACTGAAGGGCGATGGAGTCATGGGCGCCCGGATAGAGAAGCGGTCATTTGGCGGCAGCCGATCGGCTTTCGTGAACTGCCGACCGCCGATTGCTGGCGGATTCCCCTCGCTCTCTGTACCCCGAGCAGCGGTGCTGCCTGCCACAGTGCAAGCATAGGGACTTGCCGCGCAAGCTGGCGCCCGACATGGCGGTTTCAAGCGGCGCGACCTCGCCCGACGGCGTGGCGCAACCCGGGCATGCGTCAGCACTCTTGCCCACTCGGGCCTATAAGGTCTTTCCGGCCCTGCCGCTCCAAACTAGCGCCCAAGGTAAACCATTTTTGGTATAGCTCAGCGGTAGGGCCGGTCGTGCGATTTCAGAATCCCTGACTTATTCCGAAAGACTCAAAGCACCGCAGTTGTTATTTTTCGGACCGAACCTATTGATCCGGGGAGACGCCCCGTTCTGGATGCATCCGATGTCCAAGTCAACGCGCAGACAATTGCTCGCTGCTATTGGATTTTCCGGCATCATAAGCGCTGGACGCCGAGTCCTGGCTGTGGCGGCCACGGACGAGTTCTCCGATCGAGTACGGCAACCGGGCAGCGAAAGCAAAAACCTGCTCCCCGCCCGCGAACAATCATTAGTTAAACAATGTGGCCTAAAGGACGCGCCTTGGCTCAAGAAGAAAATCTTCAACGAATTCGAACAGCACCAGACCGGCTGGGGAGCGACGCGGAATGCCTATCGGGATCGTTGCGAATCCATGCTTGGAGCCCTGGTTGAACGTCAACGATTAGGTTTCGCATGTCCGGTTGCTGACCAGATCTTTGCCGAGGCCCGCTGGCTCGCACTTTCCACAACTGACAAAAACCGAATTCTCAAGCGCTTTGCAGATTTCGATGAAGCTTTCGAACAGCAGAAGAATACGATTAATCCTCCGCCAATAGAGCAATCCGAGGACGGCTCCTGGGCACCGTATGTCAGTCAGCCATTTCAAAAACTCGACATCAGCATTGATTACATCAACCGCATAGTCGACCCCGAGGTTCCTCCGTCCCATTGTAACGTGGTGCCGCCAACGCCAGTGCTCAAGCGTCCCCTCACCTTTTTGAGGCATTGGGCAGATGCTGACGCAATGGTACGGCAGCTTCGGAAACTCCAACGGTCCGCAATACACAAAACCGGGAGGTGGAATCGCCAAGAGTATAGCTCACTTCTGAGTACTCTGGCGCAGCTGATGTTTAAAAAACCAATCGTGCGGTGGCTTCGGCAGGATGCCCATGACGACACCTTCACCGAGAATCATTCGAAAAAGTTTATTGAGTTTCTTGACGATGCGCAGGACCCTTGCACCGGCTGCTGGCGACACGGCTATGACTTTGCTGACGGCACGTCCCACGATGCATATGACCTTTCGAATCTCTATCACATCGTCCAGTATCGCAGAGACGGCATCAAGCATTGGAATTCAATCGTCGACGGACTGATAGCCGTTCGCCAATTCCAGTACCCTCAGGGGCCGGTTGGCGACTCGCATCAGGCAGATCACAACGTCTACGATGTCGTTCGTATCGCCATACGCTGTCTCGACGAGGCAAATCCGCCGATATCCAGTGATCGGCGCAGCCAACTGATGCGGTATGTTCGAGAGCTTGCACTGGACGCCGTCATGCGCCTCAGCATGAACTATCCTTCGCTGGATCAGGCGGTGCGGCTTTACGCCGTCCCCGGTGAGTCAAATTACTTCACCGTCAAGCTTCTCCACCTGATTGGCTTCTGGAGCGGCAAGAGCCGGTTCCTTAAGCCGGAGGAAATGAGCGACCGACGCAGACTGGCTGAGGCGGTGCTCCAGCGTTTGGTCGAACACCAAGACTCCTCGCCAATGCCTCAGCAATCGATCGCTCTGCTCAAGGGCTATTTGGGATACTGCTGATCACGCGCTCGTCGGCACCTGAGACTTCACGTTGGCAACCCCCTGATCGCGCTGTGCCAAAGCCTGCTCTGTCCAGTAGCAGCGCCGAAGGAAACAAACCCTGGCCGGCAAGCTCATTCGCCGCCGGCGGGAGAGCCAACCCCTAATTTGACGGATCGAGTGGCGGGAACCCTGGACAGTCGGGGCCCTTACCTCCGGCAGCATGACAGGGCGTGAACCTTGGTATCAAGCACTCAAACTTCAATGGCACTTGAGAATACTCGCGTTGAATAGATACGCGGGGTTCTAAGACCCATGCTCATCCTCGATAACGCAGGCAAAGAGGGATCGATCATGCGTCAAGAAAACCCCCTCCGAGCAGCAATCGGCAGAAGGTGAGCCAATGAAACTCCGCCACACCGTCGGCCTGATCTTCCTCGCCATGCTGTATGGCGCGCAGCAGGCCCAGGCCTCCGAAGTCATTCCGTGGTCTGATGTCGAGACAGCCTACAACACCTGCGGCCATGTCAGCTTGGACCGCTTGCATCCGTACTCGCTGAAGATGCTCTCGGCTCTGAGCCAGGGTACCTTGCTGCGCGACGACCCGCAGAACGAGTTCCTCCGGTCGTTCACCATGCCCAACTCCGAGTATGAGCAGGTCGGCGTCTGCATCCTCGGCTTCCTCAGATCTACAAGGTCCGCGTAATCATGTGGGTAGATTAGGGTCATGAGCCTGCTGCGGGATTTCCGTCGCGATTGGGGCCGCTGGTGTGCAGCCGAGCGCATAAGCGCGGTGCTATTCGTGCTCGTGGCGTTCGGCGCATCTGCCGCGATGTTCGTTACCGCGCATTCGTCCTAGACCTGCACAGAGGCGGCAATGTCCTCGCCATACAGGTCGTGGCAGGAAGATTAGGCGACGGAAAACCCGCGACAGGATGTAGATCGCCGATGGCGATACAGGCGCGGGAGATCGACGAAGTTCATAGGAATTGCGGGTATGTTGATTCGCGGCAGGTTATCGACGAAGGCTATTCCAGTCTTGATCGGCATCGGTCTTTTTCCGGCTGCTTGCGCGGTCACATCAGACCATAGCCCTCCTGCATACGAGTACAATGACCCGATCTATAGCTCGGTCAATTTTGACACTGGCGGCTGGAGCGGCTGGGGTAGCTGGAGCGGCTGGCGAGGTCACAGTGTCGCAGGCCACGCCGATTTTGGGGAGCATAACTAGCAATTCTTCGATCTTGGCGGGTGCGCCATCGAACGCGATCCCGTCGCCCAGCGTGGGCACACTGCCCGAATCGCACGTCACTGCCATCAATGCGCTATGCGAGCGACACACCGACCAAGGTGGTCGCAAAACAGCTTGGTCATGAACTCGATTGCACCGTCCCTTGTCGCCTGAGCCGACATGGGTATCGCATGGCGCTTATAATCATGGGCGCATGGTCAGCGATGCCCGTGTCCGCCGCCGCCGAACGGAGCCATGTGAGCTCCGTGGGCCGACTCGTCCGGACGATGGAAGCCGCCCCAAGCATGGAAAGGAGCAGCGTAACCATAATAGCCCTGGAGAGGGTATACCGGCTGAACATATGCCTCGCCCGCTATGAGGCAACCGTAGAGAGGATCGTAGTAGTAGCCCGGGGCGCATGCGACTTGAGCGGCAGCGAGTTCGGCCGCCACCTCGGTCGCGGCGATAACGCCGAGCATTAGACTCACTCTGATGAGCATTGTGGCGCGAATCATTGCAACCTCCTTTGGGCTCCTTCGCCAGGACGCGATTGTCGCTGCCATATTCGAAGCCGCTCGGAATTGAACCGGCTCCCGTCGGCCGTCGCCAAACAAGGAAAGGCGTCGTCAGCGGGATTGATCATCGCTTCATCCTCCTCGACCGAAGCTCAACCAGGCCAGAGCGTCGTCGTCGACATCCACTCAAGGTGTCAGGGCTGCTTTCGCCCGCGGAGACGATGGAACCACATACGAAGCGTCCCTTCTTTCCTGCGAATTCATCATCTATCTCGTTCGCACGGCTCCGGCGCTGGTCTCCGGTAGGGTAAAGCCGCACACCGCAGGCATGGCTCGGGATCGTGTTGGATCAATTCAACGTCCGCGCGAAATCCATTCGCAATTCAGCGTCAATGGCAGCAAACGGCCGGACAAGCCAAGCCAGCATAAGTGGACCTGAACCTCAGTTGGCCGGCTCGCCCCAAGAATCCATCTCGTGCAGCGCCACGGCAAAGGGCTTGGTTTCGTTGCTCTTCCCACCTAGGGCAGAAACTTTCGGAAAGAGCAGAATCGGATCAAGGGTTGTCTACCCGCGATACCGTTCTTGCAAATCGATCGAACCAGTAAGGTCGGTCGTGCTCTTTCAACATTCAACGTGCTAGGCCGAAAGACCAAAGGCCGGGCAGGTGCCATTTTTGAATCGCGAATTGAACCTGGGCATGCCTGCGGAGCAAGATCATGAGCCGAATTGGCCGCACCGTTGCCATCGCCACCCAGCTGACCGTCCCCGGCTTCTCGCAGGCGCGCGCGCAGGCCGCAGACGAAGAACGGTGCGCCCTTACTCTTCAGCGGGACGGGCGAGGATTCGCATGGACAAGGATGACTAGCTCTATGGAGGAGCATGTATGCGTGTTTCGTATTGGCGCTACCTTGCCTTGACCGTGCCCTTTCTGTCCACGGCCCTGGCGCTGTCACCGCGGTCGGCGCTCGCCCGGGAGGAATCCCCTCGCTGCAAGGCCTCGACGACGGCTGTCATCATGAACGAGATGCGCAGCATGCCGGACGTCCAGGTCTTCGAGTTTCGCGGCGTCGACGCCAACCTCGGCATCAAGCTCTACAACGAGCTTCCGCCGCACGGGGACGAACACGGCGACCGCTTCTATATCCTGATGAAGCCCGGCGCGCCGCTTTCGCAATTGATCGTCGGCGATTCGGGTTGTCTGCAGGACGCCGCTGCCGTCGATCACGGCACCGCCAGCGGGATCAAAAAGGCAATCGAGCGCACGGCCGCGGCCGACTCGATTTGAGGATGGGAGTTTGAATGTCATGACCCGGATTTCAGCCACTTCCTTCGCCATTCCACTCGCGCTCGCAGCCTCGCTGCTGACCGCCCACAAGGTCCAAGCCGCGGGAGATGCCGCCGCCGGCCAGGCTTACTTCAGTCACTGTGCGGCCTGCCATTCGACCAGCCCCGGCGTCAACAAGATTGGACCGTCGCTCGCGGGAATCGTGGGCAGCAAGGCCGGATCAGTCCCGGGATTCAATTTCTCACCGGGGATGAAGAACGCGGAAGTTACCTGGGACGACGGCTCGCTTGACAGGTTCCTGCAGAATCCCAACGGCTTTGTCCACGGCACCAAGATGTTCTACAGAGTCACCAATCCGACCGATCGCCAGAACGTCATTGCCTATCTCAACACGCTCAAACGGTGAAGCGCGCAGCTCTGGCGGCGCCTCAATCCAACGACGGAGAATCTCATGCCCCGGATCTCGATCAATGGCGTCCAACATGATATCGACGCCGACCCCCAGATGCCTCTGCTGTGGGCCCTTCGCGACATCCTCGGACTGACCGGCACCAAGTTCGGTTGCGGGGTCGGCGCCTGCGGGGCATGTACCGTCCACGTGGACGGGGCAGCCGTCCGCTCGTGCATGACAACCCTTGCCGATGCACATGGACACGCGGTCGTCACAATCGAGGGTCTCAGCCCCGATGGGAGCCATCCGCTACAGCGCGCCTGGGAGGACCACACCGTTCCACAGTGCGGATTTTGCCAACCGGGTCAGATCATGCAGGCCGCTTCGTTACTCAAGCAGACGCCGAGACCAACCGATCAGCAGATCGTCGACGCCATGGTGGGCAACCTCTGCCGCTGTGGCACCTACATGCGGATACGCCAAGCCATCAAGTCGGCGGCGGAGTCGGTGTGATGGCCAACATTCAGAATTTGAGCCGGCGAGGTGTGATCAAGGGTGCCGCCGTTGCCTCCGGACTTGTCCTCGGCTTCCACCTCGGCTTTCGCCATTTCCCTCAGGCCGAGGCCGCCCGGACCTGGCCCTTTCAGCCGAATGTCTATCTCGCCATCGATGAAACAGGCCTGGTGAGCATCATGGCGCACCGCTCAGAGATGGGCACGGGCATCAAGACCGACCTGCCCCTGATCGTCGCTGACGAGCTCGAGGCGGACTGGAAACGGGTCAAGGTCGTCCAGGCCGAAGGCGATGCCAGATATGGCGACCAGAATACCGATGGATCGCGCAGTACCTGGCAATTCTACCAGGCGATGCGTGAGGCGGGCGCCGCGGCGCGCCAAATGCTGGAAGCCGCCGCCGGCAAGATGTGGGATGTCCCGCCGGGCGAGTGCCGGGCGGAGAACGGAGCCGTCGTCCATGCCGTCAGCGGACGCCAGCTTTCCTTTGGCGCCCTCGTCAAGGTCGCGGCGAGCCTGCGCGTGCCCACATCCGACAGCCTGCGGCTCAAGGAGCCGAAAGCTTGGCGCTATATCGGCAGGCCGATGCCCATCGTCGACCTCAAGGATATCATCCGCGGCAAGGCGATCTATGGCCTCGACGTGGCTCTGCCGGGCATGAAATTCGCCTCGATCGAACGCTGCCCGGTCTATGGCGGCAAGGTCAAATCGTTCGATGCAACGGATGCGCTGAAGGTCGCAGGCGTGGAGCGCGTCGTCGAAATTCCCGCGACGCCCATTCCATCGGGCTTCAAGCCGTTGGGTGGCATCGCCGTGATCGCCAGCAACACCTGGGCCGCGCAGCAGGGCCGCGAGCGTCTCAAGATCGATTGGAATGAAGGGCCCAACGCCGCTCACGACAGCGCAACCTATCGCGCCGAATTGGAAGCGACGGCGCTCGAGCCGGGGCGACCTGTCCGTAGCCAGGGCGACGTCGACACCGCGCTTGCCACCGCCGCCCGGAAGGTCTCGGCGGACTATTTCGTCCCTTATCTGGCCCATGCTCCGATGGAAGTGCCCAACGCCGTGGCGCATTGGGAGGCGAATACCTGCGAGACCTGGTCCCCGGTCCAGAATCCGCAGGCCGCGCGTACGACTGTCGCGCAGGTGCTGGGCATTCCGGAGGCTGACGTCACGATCAACGTGACCCTTCTGGGCGGCGGCTTCGGGCGCAAATCGAAACCGGACTATGTGGCCGAAGCCGCCTTCCTGTCTCGCGCCGTGGGGGCACCGGTCAAGGTGACTTGGACCCGGGAGGACGAGATCCGGCACGACTATTACCATGCGATCACAGCCCAGCATCTTGAGGCGGGGCTCGACCGCGACGGCCGGGCTACTGCCTGGCTTCACCGGACCGTCTTTCCCCCGATTCCCTCCACGTTCCTGCCCGACGTCGTCTATGGCGATGCCGGCCATCTGCAGCAGGGCGTCGTCGATATGCCCTACGACATCTCGAACGTGCGCTGTGAGAACGGACCCGCCGCCAACCATGTGCGGATCGGGTGGTATCGCTCGGTCTACAATATCCCGCACGCCTTTGCCGTCTGCTCCTTCGCCGATGAACTCGCGTTCGCGGCGGGCAAGGACCCCGTCGAATACCTACGCTCGCTGCTGGGCGAGCCGCGTAAGATCGATCTGAAGGCGATGGGCGTCGACTATCCGAACTACGGGGTCGACGAACTGCTTCCGGCGATGAGCCACGCCTACCAAATCGACACCGGCCGGTTGCGCGGAGTGCTCGATCTCGTCGCCGAGAAAAGCGGCTGGGGCGGAAAGCTGCCGCCGCGGCAGGGACGCGGCATCGCCGTCCATCGCAGCTTCCTCAGCTATGTGGCGGCGGTCGCGCATGTAGAGGTCGGCCATGAAGGAGAGGTAACCATCCCGAGGATCGACCTGGCGGTGGATTGTGGACTTGTCGTCAATCCCGATCGCGTGCGAGCGCAAATGGAAGGTGCCGCGATCATGGGGATCAGCAACACGCTCTTTAGCAATATCACGATGAAGAAGGGGCGCACCGAACAGAGCAATTTCACCGATTACCTGGTGGCGCGCACCGACATTACCCCAGACACCCGCGTCCATATCGTCGAGAGCAGCGCGCCGCCGGGCGGCGTCGGAGAGCCCGGCGTGCCACCGATGGCGCCGGCGATCTGCAATGCGATCCACGCTGCCACCGGTAAGCGAATCCGCGCCCTGCCCGTCGATCCCGATCAACTGAAATCCGCCTGAAAGGACTGACTCATGGTTTCGCAAGCCTACACTCTCGCCAGCCGCATGGAACATGCCGATATCCCTGGCACCTCGCTTAGAGTATCACGCGTTGCGCTCGGAACATGGGCGATTGGTGGCTGGATGTGGGGCGGCACCGACGATGCCCGGTCTATCTCCACGATTCGCGCGGCAATCGACAATGGGATCAACCTCATCGATACCGCGCCCGCCTACGGCTTCGGTCATTCGGAGGAAATCGTCGGAAGGGCCATCACGCAAGGCAATCTGCGCTCGCGTGTCCATCTCGCAAGCAAGGTCGGGCTCGAGTGGCAGAACGGAAAGGTGTTCCGCAACGCCAGCCGTGCGCGGATCATGCGTGAAATCGACGAATCCCTGCGCCGGCTCCAGACGGACATCATCGATCTCTATCAGGTGCATTGGCCGGACCCGACGGTGGCGATTGAGGAGACCGCCGAGGCGATGCACGATCTTCTGAAGCGGGGCAAGATCCGCGCCATCGGCGTCAGTAATTTCTCTGTGGAGCAAATCGAGCGATTTCGCAAGGTCGCCCCGCTGCATAGCGTGCAGCCGCCCTATAATCTCTTCGAGCGCGGCATCGAGTCGGACATATTGCCTTATTGCCGTCTTCACGGCATCGCAACCCTGGGCTATGGCGCCTTGTGTCGCGGGCTCCTGTCGGGACGCATGCGCAATGACACCACCTTCGAGGGCGACGATTTGCGCCGCACCGATCCGAAGTTCCAGCAGCCTCGCTTCGGCCAATATTTGGACGCCGTGGCTCGGCTGAATCAGCTCGCCAGACGTTATGACAAGCGGATGATCCACCTGGCCGTGCGCTGGATGCTGGACCAAGGGATCACGGTGGCCCTC
>Ga0137361_10000102_pt1 | contig 37926 bp, 33 predicted proteins | sample Mad1_80_16metaG_FD_104923 | JGI IMG/M metagenome (GOLD analysis project Ga0137361, IMG submission 104923) | Vadose zone soil microbial communities from Angelo Coast Range Reserve, California, USA - Mad1_80_16 metaG | ecosystem: Environmental > Terrestrial > Soil > Vadose zone | place: USA... | reverse complement strand
CGGCCCTGGCCGACTTCGGCAGCTATTAAGCGAGCGAAATCGGAAACATCCGATTTCACCCGAAGTCGGCCCTGGCCGACTTCGGCAGCTATTAAGCGAGCGAAATCGGAAACATCCGATTTCGCCGGGCATGACAAGACTGTGATTCACTTAATCACGGACGAATCCTAACGGACAGATCGATGCTGCGGATGATCCCGTTTTTGCGCGGGTTGTCGATGCCATGGAGCGGGATGCCCTCGCGTGAGGCAGGCGCATCGCGCCGATCCGATTGATCCGCCCTGCCGGCCGGCAATGCATGAAATCCAGGAACCAGAACTTACCCGACGGATTTATTCATGGCCGTCTGGTGGCTCACCACTCGCGAACAACATGGAGTCAATCATGATCTCGAAAATCCTGGCCGGCGCTGCGGCGCTTGCCCTCACCGCCGTCCTGGCTACGGCCGGACCGGCTTCGGCGCAGAATTGGGGCTGCTACAACGCGTGCTATCCGAGTTACGCCTACGCGCCGGCGTACAACCATGCGCCGCTTTACGGCAACTACGGCGGTTCCTATGACGGCCGTTGGAGCTACCGCGGAGGCCCGCATCCTTCGACCGGGCACCTTTAACGTTCTCGGGCCGCGTGCTGTTTGAGCCTGGCAACGGCGCATCAGCGAGCCGGTGCGCGATGGTCAGACGTGGCCGGGTTTATACCGGCCACGTCGATTGTTTTTGCGCCTCCACCCTACTCTCCTGGTAGCCCGCATGAAGCGAAGCGTAATGCGGGGGCGGTGTTCCCGTATTTCGCTGACGCTCCATCCGGGCTACTTGGAGGGCCAGAGTCGGGGAGGTCGCGGGACAAGCCGGACGGCGACGCAATACGTAATTCAATGTGATCGCAACTCGCCCTAGCCCTGTGCGATTACGCTCGCCAAATTCAACTCTACGAGGGGGCGAGGAAAGAAAGCCCGAGATGAAACCGTCAATCACATCCTTTGTTGCGGGCGCAATTGTGCTGGGCGGAGCGATGACCGCGCAAGCCCAATCCATCACCGACACGGAGGGGTTTCCTCGTCTCCCAAGCGTGTTCAGAAACTGCGAGGAACCGCTTCCATGGTATTGCGCAAGGCCCACCGGATTGCTGTGGCTCGGGTCGCCCGCGACGCTCCAACACGCCCGCCGAGTCGCTTCATTGCGCGCGAAAGGATTTTTGCACCGATGATGGCGCGGTCGCGGCAGACGGGCCGGCGCGGCCGGTCCTAGAGCGGGACGACTTTTCTTCGAATCGTCATCCCGCTCTAGCTTGTTGTTGGAAGCATGATCTTATCCGAAAACCGGTTCCCACTTTTCGGGATCATGCTCTAGCTCGTCATTCTTCTCGCCAGCGGCATTGCGGCAGCACAAAGGATCGCCATCACCCAGAACGCGTGGCCTCCCAGCCACGCATAGAGCGAGCCGGACGCGAGGGTAAGGAGCGCAATTGAACTCCCGATGGCCACGGTGCCATAGAGCGCCTGGGCAGTTGCCGCGAGGTTCCTGGGCACGGTGGTGCCGATCAATTGCATGCTGGCGAGATGGAACAACGCGAAGGTCAGGCCGTGCAGCGGCTCCACCAGCGCCAGCGGCACAATCTCGGTCGTGGCGCCCAACACGGACCAGCGCACAACCCCCGCACCGGCGGCCAGCATCGCGGCGTTTGCCGCACCGAGCCGGTGGAGAAGCGCAGGCCCGACCACAAGAAATACGATAACCTCCGCTATCACTTGTTCCGACCACAACAGGCTCGCGGCAGCCGTGCTGATCCCGGCGTTGCGCCATCCTATCACCGCGAAAGTATCGTGGAGCGCATGACTGCCCAGCACGAGCGCGCCAACCAGCAACAGCCGACGAAACGCGCGCATGTGCAAGAGCAGGAGAAAACCGCGGGCAGGTCGGGAACCGAAGGAGATGGCTCCCACGGAAATGTTTGGGACCAATAATGCGGCGAGCGCCGCGACAGCAAGCAGAACAGCATTGAGCCAGATCGAAACCGCAAGTCCCAAAGACGCCGCCGCTTGGCCGGCGGCGAGCGATCCGACAACGAACGCCGCCGATCCGCCACCCCGCACCCAGCCGTACTCAAACCCCTTGCCGGTCGTGGGAAGCGAGGCGGACAGCGCCATCGCGTCTGCGATGGCGGCGAGGGGAGCCAGGAAGGCAGACTGCATCAAGCTCACCAGCAGAATCGGTGCGAAGCTGCCCGCCGGCAGGTAGGCGAGCGCCATCACGCCGGCGCCCGCCGCGCAAACCGATAAGGTTCCGCGCCATGTCCGCTGGCGGTCTGCAAGTCGCCCGATGAGCGGCCCCGACGCCAGCCGGATGGCCGTTCCCGATCCGATCACGAATGCGATCTGTTGCGGCGTCAGGCCCCGATCCCCGAAGTAAGCCGGCAGGAATGGGGAAACCACGCCGAACGCACAATAGAGGGCCGTGTACAAGATGATGAACCTGGCGAGAGACGAGAGGCGGTACAAGGGACTGGTCTCGCGCTTTTCGGCTCAGAGCCGCGGCCATGAATCCGGGTTCAACGTTCACCGTCGAATCTAGGTCCCATCGATGATTCAAAAGTTGCGTCGGGGAGAACGACCCATGCAATAAGACCGTGCTACTGTGGACGTCATCGGCAATGGATCGTCAACGCCAACACAGCAAGCTTATGGGGGGACAATCATGAAGCTGCACCGCGTCAAGGAGCGCCTCAATGTGCACGACTCCGATATTTCCGGGTCGGTTTATGACGACGTGAATATGTCGGGATCGACAGTGGGCAACGTGAATCTGGCGGGTTGCTCGTTCAAGAACGTCAACATGTCGGGAGCCACCTTTGAAGACGCCGACTTGTCCGGTTGGAAGCTCAACGACGTAAACCTCGCCGGCCTCAAGATCGCGAAGGCGAATTTGGCAGGTGCATCGATTACGCAGGGTCGAATGGAGGGAATGACGATTGAGGGCATTCTCGTAAGCGACTTGCTGGCCGCCTACCGAGCGAGCACGTCGGCAGAAAACAAGAGCGAATGATCAGGAGCTTCGCCCTGTGGTCCGGCCGTTTCGAGCGATAAACAGCCGGCCCATCCGTGAATAAGCTTCAAGGAAGCGCTAGCTTCGCTTCTTCCTGCCACCGCCCTTCGGCGGCCTGCAGATGACATCGACCGCCGCGTCCGCAATCGCTTCGAGTGCCGATCGTCCTTCGCCCGCTCTCGCATGAATCGTGAGTGAATAGAGCGTCGCGGAGGCGAGCTTGGCGAGCTTGGCCGGATCGGCGTCTGCGGACAATTCTCCGCTGCGCTGCGCGCGAGCGATGCGCGCCGCGAAGGCGTCGTCGATCTCGTGCAATGCGTCGGCCAAGGCGGCGCGGGTGTCGGGGTCGGTCACGGCTTGGGCCACCGCGGTGCCGATGATGAAGCAACCGCGTGGCCCGCCATCGCCCGAAAGATAAATCGAAATCGCCGTGTCGTAGACATTGCGGAGCGCTATGCGCAGCGGCTGGCCGCCGCCCAGCGTGTTGGCAAACGCCTCCCGGGTGCGCACCCGGTAAAGATCGAGCGCTTTGCCGTAGAGCGCCTGCTTGTCTCCGAATGCCCCGTAAAGGCTCGGCCGATTCATCCCGGTAGCCAAGGTGAGGTCGTCAAGCGAGGTCGCCGCAAAGCCCGCATCCCAGAAGGCGTCGACGGCACGCGCAAGTGCAGCGTCGGGATCATAGGCGCGCGGCCTGCCGCGTCGGGCCGGTGATTTTTGTACCATTTCGCAAAAAATCCTTGACCATCGATTATATTTGTACCATACGATACAAAAATCAACAGAGGAGACCGACATGGAGCTTTACTTCTCCCCGATGGCTTGCTCGCTCGCGACCCGGATTGCGCTCTACGAGGCCGGCGCCGCGGCCAAGTTCACCGCCGTCGACCTCAAGGCGAAGCAGACCGCCGATGGCGCCGATTTCTACGCCGTCAACCCGATGGGGCAGGTTCCGGTGCTGCGCACCGAGACGGACGGCCTCATCACCGAAAACCCGGTGGTGCTGCTCTACGTGGCTGACCATTGCCCCGGTTCAGATCTCGCCTCCGGCCACGGCCCGGAGCGCTACCGCCTCCAGCTCTGGCTCAACTTCATCACCTCCGAGCTGCACAAGCTCGTTTTCGTCCCGCTGCTCAGCCACAAGAGCAACGATGGCGCCAAGGCCTTCGCGCGCGACCAGATCGCGTCTCGATTCGCCTACCTCAACGCCCATCTCGACGGGCGCGATTACCTGCTCGACCGTTTTACGGTCGCGGACGCCTATCTGGTGACGGTGCTCAATTGGACGACGCCGACCGGAATCGACCTGACGCCATGGCCGGCGCTCCACGCCTACTTCCGGCGCATGCACAAGCGCGAGAGTGTCGCCAAAGCGTTTGCGGAGGAGATGGCGCTGTATGAAGAAGAGCAGGCGCGGGCGGCTGCGGCGGCGTGAGCACGTGGGCGCGATTTCTCTCAATACTGTCATCGCCCGCGAAAAGAGCGTGTGAAGAAACCCTCATCCTGAGGAGGCCGCCCTCTTGGGCGGCCGTCTCGAAGGATGGCAACAGGTACGGCCGAGCAGCTGGCCATCCTTCGAGACGCGCCGCTAAGAAGCGGCGCTCCTCAGGATGAGGTTAGATTATTTGCGCGTCGCGGCCCCGCCGGCCGGTTAGTCACCGGTTATCGCTGCAAGTCGCACGGGCCTCTGCGCCGCAGATCGCCGTGACGCCGAGGCCGGAGATCTGCACTTCATAGCCGAACGGGTCGTTCACGTACACGCTGAATGGGCCGCCATCGCGGACGTTCTTGACGCCCACGGCGGCGAGCTGCGCTTTGGCCCGCTCGCGGTCGAAGTCGGCGACCGTAAAGGCGATGTGATCGATCACTGCACTGGCTTTGCGACGCGGCGGCCCGCTGCCCGCCGCCGCATCGAGAGGCCGCGTGCGGCAGATGATGTGGGTCAGCGGCACATCGTCGGCACTGACGCCGTAAGGCTTTTCGCCCTTTTTGCCGAACGGCAGCGCCACGTCGCGCGCGGTGGCGCCAATCTGATCCAGATTGAAGACCATCGAGTACCAGTCGGCCGCCCTGCGATAATCCGGGCAAGTGTAGGAGACGTGGTTGACAAGCGCGGCATCGAGCCCCGATGGCTCGGCGGCACCGGCGCTCTTTCCCGCATAGGCCGTGGTGGCAGCGAGCGTGAGGATTTCGATCAGCCGGCGGCGGCTGATCTTGCCGTTCTGGTAATCATGGACCTGCTTGGCGACGAACCCTTCCATGACACTCTCCTCTCAGCGCCTGAAAGCGTTTTCTTCGGCTGCCGACGCGATCTGCACGTCATAATCGAACGGGTCGTAGACATGCAGGCTGCCGTCGCGCCCGGTGACGTCGAGCCCTTTCGCCTTGAGTGTTGCGCGCACGCGCGCCTCGTCCCAGTTCGGAATGGTGTAGCAGACGTGGTCGATTGAGGCCTCCGCTCCCGGCTTTGCCCCGGCACTGCCGCTGGCGACGCTGCCCGGGCTGCGCGCGACCAGGAACGAACCGCCCTTGCCGGGCTCCGGCCCAAACATCAGGTTCGCCCGCTTGCCGTCATCCCGCGCGGCCTCACTCTTCATGTTGAGGACCGATGCGTACCAATCGCGCGCCTTGGTGTAATCCGGACAGGTGTAGGACATGTGGTTGATGCCGATGATCTTGAAGCCGCGTTGGACCTGGGCCTGCGCGGCATCGCCGGCACCATAGACCGCGGCAGCGAGGGCCACGGATTTGCAGAATTCGCGACGATCGATCCTACCGCTGTCCAAGCTTTGGACCAGATCGACGATGAAGCGTTCCATGCGAGACCTCCCTGTCCGGCGTCGCTCCGGCGCCGATCATCGTCGAGGCTAGCAGCTTGACCCGGCGGGGGAAAGCGAGGCGGCGTCCACATTGTACGCACCACCTGGTCGACCGTCTCGATCCCAGTCAACACATCGCAGAACAACGGCCCTGCGGCTCGCAGGCGCTGATCAACGCCCGCAAGCCGCGTCGCTACATTAAGCAATTTCCGCCACCGACACTGCGACGCGAGGTTTATGCGCGCGTTGCCGCGCGTTGGACCGAGAATTGCCAATAATTCGATTGATCTTGTGTGAAAGTTGCGCGAAACCTTGGACTGCCTCAGCGTCTCTCATGCCCGGAACCGATCGCTTGGCAAACAACGATGATCCGCTCGCGGCCTCCCGCGACCAGATCGCCTCGCGCGAGGCGGCGGACGCGCTTCCCGAGCGCGGGCTGGGCGCTCCCGCAACGGTCGCAGGAATTCCTATCGCCTCGGCCATGCTGCTGCCGGCAGACCATCTTCATGCGCAATCGGCATGGAATCAGCACATTCCCTTCGCGTTCTGGCTCGTGCAGGCGCACAGGCCTGCCATATTTGTGGAACTCGGCACGTTTCGCGGCACATCGTATTTTTCATTTTGTCAGGCGGTCGCGGCGCTACGGCTGCCAACGCGGTGCTTTGCGGTCGATACTTGGCAAGGGGATTCGCACACCGGATTCTATGATGAATCCGTGTTTGGTCGCGTGAATGCATGCAATGAGCTCAAATATGCCGGCTTCTCGCGCTTGGTGCGCTCGAGCTTCGACGAAGCCTTGACGCATTTCCTCGACGACTCGATAGATCTCCTGCACATTGACGGCCTGCACACCTACCCAGCGTGCAGGCACGATTTCGAATCGTGGTTGCCGAAGCTGTCGCCACGCGCCATCGTACTGTTCCACGACACCAACGTGCGCGAGCGCGGCTTCGGCGTGCACCGCCTGTGGGCCGAACTGGCCGAGCGCTATCCGCATTTCGAATTCTTGCACGAGCACGGCCTCGGCGTGCTTGGCGTCGGCGCGAGGCTCGATGGGCCGGTGCGCGAGCTGTTCGCCGCTGCCGACGATGCTGTTTTGACCTGCGAGATACGCTCAACGTTCTGGCGGCTCGCAAGCGCAGTCCAAACCAAAATAGAGCTGAAAGCCAGCGGCGAGGAAAGGGCGAGGCTGGAGACCCTGCTGGGTGTAACCATAGGCGAGTGCGAAATCGAAGTTTCCCGCCTGACCGCCGAGTTGGCAGGTCTGCGCCCCGCACTTGAGGAAAAGGAGCGCCAAGGAGCGGAGTTGACGGCGCAGTGCGCCGCGGCGCGCAATGAGAATGCCGGGCTTGGCATGGCGCTCGCTGAGGCGCGCAGCGAGACGGCCCAACTCGGCCGGGCGCTCGCTGAGGCGCGCAGCGAGACGCTCCAACTCGACAGGGCACTCGCGGCGACCCGCAGCGAGACGGCCCGACTCGACAAGGCGCTCGCTGAGACGCGCAGCGAGACGGTCCAACTCGACAGGGCGCTCGCTGAGGCGCGCAATGAGACGGCCCAACTCGGCCGGGCGCTCGCTGAGGTGGGCAGCGAGAATGCCGGGTTGAATGACGCGCTCGCCACCGCTCGTCAGGAGGGCGCCGATCAGCAAGCCGCATTGGACACGAAGGCGACGGAGCTCGCCGCCGTTCGTATCCAGGCCGACTGGGCTGAAGCGGCCGTCGCTGCCGCCCGCAAGGAGCTTGACGCCGTCCGCCGCAGCACCAGCTGGCGCATCACCCAACCGCTTCGACAGATCGCCGCCCGCTCTCGATTCGCGCGACATGTCTTGCAGATCGTCAAGCTGCCTTGGACGATGGCCTTTCAGCCCTGGGCCCGCGCTCGCCAGGACCGCCGGCGACGGGCAAATATCAAATTGATCGCGGCATCCGGCTTATTCGATAGGGATTGGTATCTGGAGCAATATCCGGATGTTCGGGCGTCCGGTATTGATCCACTTGGGCATTACCTGGACTTTGGCGCGAACGAAGACCGCGATCCTAACCCGCTCCTCGATAGCGACTGGTATCTCAACCGCTATCCGGCCGTCCGCGCCGCCGGCACCAATCCTCTGGTGCACTACCTGCGCTACGGCGTGGCAAAGGGCTGTGACCCGTGTGGGTCGTTCAGCACGCGGGACTATCTTGCCAATAATCCCGACATTGCCGCAATCGGCATGAACCCCTTGGTTCATTACTATACCGGCGCACGCAAGACCCGGCCCACTCCCGCGGCCCCCGATCCGCAAGGGCAGGCCGCCGTCGCCACATATCTTGTTACCAATTTTGCCGTTGCCGGGCCAGCTGCCAAGCGACAAGACGCCCGATCGAAGGCGCCGCTTATCGTCTGCATCTGCCATGTTTTTCCATGGCTGCCGCGCGCGGGAAATGAATATCGTATCGCCCGCATGCTTGATTGGCTTGCGACACGCGGGCACGACCTGTTGGTCGTGGTTGCCCCTAGCGAAGACGATGACTTCGTCGAAAGACGTCGCGGAGAGCTATTCGCCAAGTACGCAAACGCCATGGTCTGCCGCCGGGATGGCCGCGTCTTCGCCTCCATCAAGACACTCCCTCTCTCTTTCGCGACCCTCGACCGGCGCCCGGTTGCTCAGGTCTTTGAGGAGATCAAGCGGAGGGCCCCTGCGGCTGACGAAGCCTTTCACCATCTGGAGCAACACTATTGTCACGATGCCCTGATCGGGATTCTGTCAGACATCGCAAGACAAGACTCGAATGCGATCTATTACATTAACTATGCGTTCATGACTCGTTGTCTTCAGCACTTGCCACGCAAGGCGATTTCGTTTGTCGACACGATCGATATTTTTTCGCATAAAACGACGCAAGTTCGTAATTATGGCGTTCCCGATGTCATCGTAACCTCCGAGGAGGAGGAAAGAATGCTTCGGCGCCCGGATGCCGTCATTGCCATCCACAACAACGACGCCCAGGCGCTGAGGCGCCTTGTGCCCGGCAAAACCGTCATTAACGTCGGCGTCGACTTTCCGCCAACCGATGTTGGCCCGCCGTCGCGCGCTCCCAATATCCTTTTCGTCGCGCACCTTAATCAGATGAATGTCAAGGGCATCAGTGATTTTCTTCGATTTGCCTGGCCGCTCGTCAAAACAGCCATTCCCGATACGCAATTTGTCGTCGTCGGCAAGATCGGGGAGACCATCACAAGCCGGGATCGCCAAATTAAAATCGTCGGGGCAGTTGATTCACTCGAGCCATATTATCGCGATGCCCGTGTCGTCGTAAATCCTGCAGTGGCCGGCACGGGGCTAAAGATCAAGACGCTTGAGGCTATTGCCTATTTCAGGCCCGTGGTGGCCTGGCCTAATGGCGTGGATGGCATTTCTCCACCCATGCGTGATCTTTGCCGCGTGGCGGAGAATTGGTATGACTTCGCGGAGCAGACGATCGCGCTGTTGAAAGACGGAGAACAACGGACCGAGTCAGGCCTTGACCACGGGTCGATCAGACGCGAACTCAGTCCGGACGTGGTGTACAGTGAGCTATCGGCGTGGCTTTCGCATCTTTAAGCTAAATCTCTAGATTATAAATCAGAAATCATAATCATGGACCAATTGTCTCGACACTCGTTGCCCACCGCCCCGTACGATGCGCGGCAAGCTGAATTGGACATTTACATTTATGCCGCTCATCTGCAGCTTTCTGAAGCCGATCTGAGCTCGCTGATCGATCGAGTATTTGTTGAATTAGATATTGGCTACTTGTCTGCGGATATCTCGATAATCGTTGCTGACGATTTCAATTGCGGCGGCTTTGCCGATTCAAGAGTTGGCCTCCTGCAGTCATCCGGTGCTGCGCAGGCGTTTCGTCTGCGCTGTCGCCAACTTGAATTTTACCCGCGCGATATCGTTGTTTGCTTTGGCGCCTTCCTGCCATCGGCCGATGTCGTCGGCCAGTTACGCAGGACGTTGCATCAGGACGTCATGGTGTCTGCCGCTGCCCCGAGAATTGCGATCGAGCCCAAGGGACACCTGGTCGCTATCGGCCGCGACGGTTGCACAGATTCGCCGCTTCTTCTTGATCGCAAAGAATCGGCTGCCCTTCCTTCCGTCTATTATTCGCCGGAACAACTATTCCCCTGCCTGTGCATCAAGGACGCGATGGTCGGCAACGTCGGCGTGCCCGATGAGTTCGACTTATTTCCCGACCTGGTGTTGGCATTTCTGCGGGCCGGGCGCCGTCGGGGGTTTTCGGTTCTGGTCGACAACGCTGCAGTGATATCGGTTTTGCATTACGATTTCGACAAGCGTAAAATCCTCGGCGAGACCGACAAGATGCAGCAGCTCTGGCCGGACTATGAGGCGGTCAAGGCACGGCTAGAAAGGCATCCGGCGGTTGACGACGAGCGCAGACTGCAGGTGCCGGCCAGCCCCCGCAACCCCGCCGAACTCTCCCTGCTCCTCGACTGCATGCCGATGGGGCCGATACATAACGGCACCACTGAGTTCATATTGGGAGCTTTGACGGGTATCAATCGGACGGACCGGTTCGATTGCGCCGTCAGCGCAATGACATCTGACGAGGCGCGCGAGTATCATAGCCTGAACTCCCGGTTTCCGGCCATCTCATTTGTACCGGCGTCGGAGCAGCGCTTGTATGATGTCGCACTTCACCTCACGCAGGCGTGGTCGCTGTCTCAGATCGGCGACCTCAATCGACGGGCACGCTCGATTGGTATCACGATTCTTGATATCATAGGGCCCGATATCATCTATGTCGGGCCGGCCGACACCGAAGAGGCGTTCCAATTCGCGGGCGAGCACGCCGACGGATTAATATACATATCCGAGTTTTCGAGGCAGCAGTACCGGCGCCGCTACTTTACCTCAGCGGAGCTCATTGAGGAGGTGATTTATCTCAGTCTCGATCCGGCCGACTATGTGCCAATCGAGCATAAAACGCCGGCAAACGCGGAGTGGATTCTTCTGTTTGGAAATCCGTATGATCACAAGGACCTGCCGCGAACCATCGAGATCCTCGCGTCTGCGTTTCCATTCGAAAGCTTCAAAGTCGTCGGCGGCGAGATGCAAGGGATGGCAAACGTCGAGGGATTTCCCAGTGGTGACCTCGACAACAGCGTGGCTGACAATCTCTATCGTAACGCAAAATGCATCATATTTCCGTCGCTTTATGAGGGGTTCGGCCTGCCCGTCGTGAAAGGATTGGCGCACGGCAAGACCGTCGTTGCAAGAAGTTCCCGTCTGCTGCACGAGGTTGCCCCGATGTGCGCCAACCTGGGCCGATTGATCGAATTCACCAACAGCATGGACCTTTTGCCGATTGTCGCGTCGGTGCTGAGCGGCAGTTGCCATCCCGCCATTGCATTGGGCGACAATCTAGTCGCGGGTCAGCCCACGTACAGCTGGCTGACGTGCGGCGAACGCATTCTGGATTTTGCCAAGCGTTTGAAGGCTTCGGAAAGTCCCGACCGATGGCGGCGGAGAGATCGTGCGCTACGCTATATACTCGGACCTCGCTGACCGGCGGAGTCGCTGATGCGCGTTCTGGTTCTTTTCGTCCGCCATGGCGCAGAGCGATACAGCCATGCGCTTGATGAACTGACCCGGCTGTATGAGCGCCGCGCGCCGCGACTGACACGATCAACGATTGTGATAGACAATGCGCTCCCGGCGGGATGGTCGACGGAACTTGGACCTGACAGCCTCCTCATCGGCGGCGATAACACTTGGTGGGAATTCTCGGGCTGGCAGCGTGCCATCAACCAGCTTGGAAGTGAGGTCAAGAAATATGACGTGGTGCATTTCGTCACCTCCGCATTTGGGACGCTCTATACCGATTACCTGGAGCGTTTTTGTCCTCAGGTCGTAGAGCTCGCCGCGGAGCGGCCGATTGCGGTGGGGCACATCGACTACTATCCGCATCCCGTCCGGGTCGGATCGTTTGTATCGCGCCATTGGATCCGTTCGGCTTTTTGGCTGATCAACACGTTCGAGCTGCTCCGGCTGCGCAGCCTGGTTTCGCTCGATAGCGTCGCGGAATTGTTCGCGAGTGAGGGCGGGTGGCCGTTCGCCGAAACCGCGCCATTGTCGTGCGGGTACCAGCGGTTGATCCATGATTGGTTAACGACGGATCAGGGAACCGGTCAGGGAACGACGTGGCATTCGCGCTTCGAGTTGAACGAGACGACGCGGAGGTTATTTCAGAATAAGACAGTCGCCATTCTCAACGAGCACCTCTTGAGCATCCGGTTGCGCGCACAAGGGACTCATCTACTTGACCTGACCTATCTCGCCGAGATTGGTGATGAAGGCCGACCGGTTCCTGCTCGCTGCCCGCACTGGCGGGCGCAAATGAAAATGTCGAGAATTCCGGGCCGCGAGGTTCTCGGAGACACCACGCCCGAGTAGCTGACCTGCAACAACCGGCGCGCGACGCTGGCGCCGTCGAGATGCGGATTGATGCCGGTCTCTCGTGGCTTGGTCAAGGACGTCATCGAGTTGCTGGTCGCACGCGACTGTCGTATTGTCGATTGATGCCGATCGCGTTTTGCGTGCAGGGCTTGTCGAAAGAATAAGCCCGATCTTCCCGAGGCCGAGTATGACTGAGTGCAAGACGATCTGGAGGCAAGTCCTTGCCGACGATTGGTCGGAGCGGCGTGCACGCATCGATTGGATGGGTATCCCGCAGATGCACGACCACGTCAATGAAGTCATGACCGGCGGTACCAGGGCCGAGAACGGCGACTGGATTGACTATTCTTTGCGCTCACATCTTCGGAGACTGCAGGAGAAACGCGACCCGCCGGGTTCGAAAGCCAAAGGCCTGTCGCTGGTCTCTTTCGGCTGCGGACCCGGTACGATAGAGCAAGAGTTTCTACGGCGTGGCTGGCCGATCGATCGAATTGTGTGCCGGGAGTATGATACCGATCTTTTGTCTAGAGCGCGAGATAATTTGGACCAGTTCGCCATCAGTAAGGATTTTGAGCAGTTCGACTTCAATAACCCAGATAAAAATGGGTTTGAGAAATTCGACGTGGCGTTTTTCTGCCATTCTTTGCATCATTGTACGGATATCGAGCGGTTCCTGGCCTACCTTAACTTGGTGGTCAGGGACGACGGCATGATCTTAGGCGTTGACTATTTCGGACCGCCACGTCTCCAAATCGCATTTGAATCTATTAAGATTATCAACGATATATTCGCTGCACTGCCAGACCGGCTGCGGGCCAATCTCTGCTCCGAGGGCGTCATCGATGAAACCTTCAGTGTGCCCACGATTGCGGAGTGCCGATCCGGAGATCCGAGCGAGGCGCCCCGCAGTTCGGATCTGCGTGCGCTGCTGTTTGCAACATTCCCGGTCATCGACGTGCTCCCGATGGGAGGCACACTGCTTCGCCCGCTGCTCGCCTATCGGGCCGGCAACTTCCAAACTGAGGAGGATTTCTGCATCCTGCGGCTCACTTCAATTCTGGAGCGAGAACTCATTCGGGGACGCTTGATCACCTCGGACTTTCTCTACTTTGCGCTCGGGAGGTCGAACAGGCTGCCGCAGGCGTGAGATCGAGGTAGCGGTTCGCCTCAATCGGATGCGCTCTGCCGTGATCGCTACCTCGTGTTCAACATCTCAAGCATGGCGTCTCCCCCTATGCGAATATGGCCCTATAGACGCGGTGGAGCACCGGTCTTGCGGCGATGACCGCTTGACCCATCGCTGGCACTCTCATGAGCGGAAGAACGACGGAATAGAATATCCTCCTGCGCCATCCGAGCAGCGGCACAAGGGCCCTGGCGTCATCTATGTACTCGTTCATTTTTGCCCGATTCTTATACCTTCCCGCTCTGATGTACATTTGAAGCCAGATATTGATGAAACGCGGAGCGATCACGTCTCTGGCGTAGTAGTGACCTCGCCACTTGTCGTCCGGATACAATCTCAGGAGCTTGCCGATGTAGTACCGGAGCGACTCATCGTTGCGGTCCGATGCGCCGCAGGATGATTCGTGAATTCTCCATTGCGAAGTCGAATGGTCGATGAACACATTGTCGAAGTTCTCGCGAAAAATTCTCAGGAACAGGTCATCATCCTCATATCCACACATGCGTTCGTCGAAGCCTCCGACGGCCTCGAAGGCGGCGCGGCTTATGAGAGTGGCGGACGGCTGGATAATCGCCCCTTGTCCTAACAAGGTAGGAAGATGACGTTTTGGATTTTCGAGTCGCGACTTGTCGATGAACGAACGACTGACCATTTTCCCATCGTCGTCGATGTCGTCGAAGTCGCTATAGACCCAACCAATCGGCAATCCCTTGGGCTTCTTGAATAGCTCGACCAGTTCTTCCAGGTGCGTTGAGTACCAGACATCGTCCTGGTCAAGCAGTGCGATCAGTGCGCTTGTGGAATGTCTGGCGGCGAAGTTGCGAGCGGAAGACTGGCCCCCATTGGGCTTGTGCAGCAGTGCGATGATCGGATGTTCCTGCGCCAACCGTTCGACGATGGCCGCTCCCGCCCCGCCATCCGTCGAACCGTCGTCGACCACAATGAATTCATCCGGTGCGAGTGTCTGCGCAAGCACGCTCTTGATAGCTTGCTCGATCCACCGCGCTCCATTGTAGAGCGGAATGATCGCCACAATCGAAAGATCAGAACGCGTTTGTGTCATCCGATCTGCCCCCAAACGATGCGAATCGATGCTGGCGGATGACGAAATGTCAAGGGCTGCTCACATCAATTCGGCACCAGGATTGGCAACGATGCCGTCAAAAATATGGCCCGTCACTTCAAGGCGTGCTCCCGTTTGATCATAGCTTGCGAAGCCCAACGTGCTGCATCGGGATTCCGACCAATCCGGTGCAGACGCTGCTGGAGTGCGACTTGAACAAAATGGCGTCATGTATCCAATGATGCTGCAAATGCTCCATCTGCGTGCCTTCTGCGACGGCAACGCAGATGCTGTAGTCGCCCATTGGAAGGATCGGCATGCGGAACTTGAACAGGGCCTCAAACTGCTCCCGCGCTTTCACGCTGGCGGGACTGCCGATGTAGCCGAGATAGCTGTTATCGCCGAACAGCGGTTGGCCAAGCCGGTCCTTGACGTAGAATCCGATAATAGGATTGGAGATGTCGGCATGAGCCTCACAGCGCACGCTGAGCGCAACGTCTTCGCCGCCCACGCACCAGCCAAGGCGTTGACCGTCGGCGTGTCGAAGCTCTACGTCGACGATCGTCGCTCCTCCCTTGCCGAAGCTCGGGCTCGCCGGGTCGAAACGGAATACTTCGATATCGTTTCTGAATTTTGAATGGTTCAAATAGTCCAGTCGCTGATCCCGCGCCTCTGGCGGGGACGTGTGCTCCTCGGGCAGCGGCTTGGCGGCGCCGTTGCGCGCGGCGCTCGGCCCCTGCTGCACTTCATAAAGATCGGCGAGGTAAGCCTCCGCGATCTCCTTGGGCGGGCCGAGAGCCCGGATCGCGCCGTCATGCAACCACATCGCGCGCTGGCACAGGTTGATGACGGCGCCAGTGTCATGGCTCACGAACAGGATCGTTCCTGTCTCCATGAACCGCCGCAGGAACCGCATGCATTTCTGCACGAAGAACGCATCGCCTACGGCCAAGGCCTCGTCAATGACGAGGATGTCCGCATCGACGTGGGCAATGACCGCAAAGGCGAGCCGTATGACCATGCCGGTCGAGTAGGTCTTGATCGGCTGATCGATGAAATCGCCGATATCCGCAAAGGCCGCGATATCGTCAAAGCGGTCGGCCACGTCCCTGCGGCTCAAGCCGAGCACGCTCGCGTAGAGATAGACGTTCTCGCGACCGGAAAACTCGGGATTGAAGCCCGAGCCGAGTTCGAGGAGCGCCGCGACGCGCCCGGCCATCGTGACGGTCCCGCTGTTGGGATGCAGGGTGCCGCACAGAATCTGCAATAGCGTCGACTTTCCGGCGCCGTTGCGGCCGATGATGCCGAAAGTTTCGCCTTTGCGGACCTCGAAAGAGACGTCCCGTAGCGCCCAGAACTCGCGATAATACGTGTGCGACGGCTTTCCGATCAGGCGCTGGAGTCTCGGCACGATCGATTGCTTGAGCCGGTCCTGCGGACGGTCATAGATCAGGTAACACTTGGAAAGGTTGTGAGCCCGGATCACCGGTTCGCCGCCGGCGTGCTGCGGCGGTGGTGCGCAAGACTGACCGCGGCCGCGGATGTCGGCGGGCGCGGCGGGCGGCCGGTCTAGGCCTCCTCGGTCAAACCACATCGGCGAATCCTCTGCGTGTCCTCTGGAACCACCAGAAGCCGAGCCACGCCACGCCGAAGTCCGCGGCCGCGTAGAGTGTCAATTTAGCCCAGTCGGGAGTCTGATGCCAGATGAGGACACGCCGCGCGTCCTCGATGACGGGCGTCAGCGGGTTCAAGAGCAGCAAAAAGCGATAATTTTCGGACAGCGCGTCAACCGGATAGAATACCGGGGACAGAAACAGCAAGACCAGCGTGAAGATCCCGATCGTCTGGCCGATGTCGCGCACGTAAACGCCGATCGAAGACAAGAACCAGGCAAGGCCCATCGTGGCAAACAGCAGCGGCACAAGCACGATCGGCAGGAAAACGACGGTCCAGGCCAGCGCATGTTGAAAGACGAGCTGCGCCGCCAGCAGCACCGCGATGCTGACAGCCGAATGGAAGAGCGCGGAGCCTGCAGCCACCCACGGTAGGATTTCAAGCGGAAATACGACCTTCTTGACGTAATTGACGTTGGTGAGGATGAGGCCGGGCGCCCGGTTGAGGCACTCGGCGAGTAGCCCGTGGATGATCAGCCCGACGAAGACCACGATGGCGAAATCGGTGGTGCTTTCTTGCTCCAGCCCCCAGCGCGCCTTGAATATGACGGAGAACACGAAGGTATAGACAGCGAGCATCAGCAACGGATTGAAGAACGACCACGCGAGCCCGAGGACCGAGCCACGGTAGCGGCTCATGACCTCGCGCTGCGTCAATTGCACGATCAGTTCGCGGTTGTGCCAAAGGCTCGCGAACAGCGCGCGCGGCGATGCCGGATAGCGTTGATTTATCGCGTCTCGCATTTCGGCGCGTGCCCTGCTTGCCTCTCTAGAGCGGGATGACTTTTCTTCGAATCGTCATCCCGCTCTAGCTTATTGCCGGAGCATGATCTTTTCCGAAAACCGTTCCCACTTTTCGGGATCAAGCTCTAGTGCGATTCCGATCGGATCGAATCGCCCATCCATCGTCATGCCCGCGCTTGTCGCCGGCATCCACGTCTTTCTTAGGGCATCTAAAGCAAGCAAGACGTGGATGGCCGGGACAAGCCCGGCCATGACTCGGAAACGGTCAGAGTTTCAAATCTTGTTCAGCACCATGGCGGCGACGAGACCGAGGTTGCCAAGTGTGGTCTGCCGGTAAACACCGGTTTGTGCGAATATGGTGGCACGCCGCAACAGCGGCTCGTGGCGAGCCTTGCGAAACAATTCGAAGATTCGCCGGTTTTCCGCGCTCATGCGCGGCCTAAGGCGCGCCAGCGCCGCCACGTTAAGGTCTTCCCAGTGGCGGAACCGCCCTTGTCGCACCATGTGAAGGCGGTGCATGCTGGCAGTCCAGCCCATGTTTGAGCCGATGACGTTATGCCCATGCTGCCGATAGCGCACCGAGGGGTTCGCATCATAATGCACCTGCCCGCCACACGCGGAAATGACCTGGTAGAGCCACCAGTCGTGTGAGGGCACATCCACGTCGGCGCCACAGAACACAAGGAGCTCGCGGGCCTTTTGGTTGAATACCATGGTGTTTCCGCCGGCGATGCTTTGCACCAGCGCGCTTCGAAATTCCGGCCTTCTGTGGTAGAGCGGGGAAAAACCGATCTCGCTGCCGGATTCATCGATCAGCCTTGTGCGCGAGCCGTAGAGCGCCGGAATGCTTAAGTCTGTCCGCTCCAATGCATCGATCGCGCGCGCCAATTTGTCCGCGTCCCACACATCGTCCTGATCGCAAAAGGCGTAGTATTCGCCGACGAGATTTTCCGCACAGGCCTGAAACAGGAAATTTGCGGTCACCCCGCGCCGCGGGCCGTCGATGATCTCGACCTTACCGGGCTGACAAGACTCCTGGAAGGCACGCAGAATAGATTTAGTGCCATCGCGGGAGCCGTCGTCGGAAGCTATCAGTTTCCAATTCTTGAAAGTTTGCCCTTCGAGCGAAGCGAGTTGCTGGGCCAGAAAACGCTCACCGTTGAGCGTGCAAAGAAGAATCGTAACCGCGGGGCTGGTCGCCGGTGGTAAGCGTCGCGATTTGCGGGTTGGCAAAAAGCCACCCTGCACGTGAGGCGATAAAGCGCTTCCTGACACTACCTCATCCTCTCCCGGCTGCAACTGAATGCAAGACTGGCTACTACCAATTAATGGTGAAATTCAAGCGACACTCGGCTTGAAGATGGGCGAGGAGAGGCCGTTTCGTCGAAACCGGCACGCCTCTTTTGCGATGATCGTTACTGCGAGCGCTGCGGGGCCAAAAGCCGTGTCGGCCCGGCGACAGGCGCGGGTGTGCCCGTGGACGGCCCTGGCTCCGGAGCGGGAGCACCCCTCGAACCCAACACCGCCGGGGCTGGAGCAGGCGCTCCGGATGGCCCCAGTTCAGGAACCGGGGACGGCGGTGCGCCCGACGCGGGCAGAACCGGTGTCGGAGATGCAGGCGCTTGTGCAAGCTCGACGGCCGGAAAAGGGGCGGTCGCGGAGGCCGAGGCCGAGGCCGCTGGTCGCGGAAGACCTTCGACAACAGACGGCGGCTGTGCCGCCAGAGCGGCCGCTGGCGGCTGCCGAACAACCTTGGCGCCGGACGGCACCGCAGCTGCGGCGGCAGCGCCCGGCGTTCCAAGCACCGTGACAACGATACTTCCGTTGTCGGTCTTCAGAATGAAATTGTAGCCGTCCAGAATACGCGTCACCACCCGCCGGAGTGGTCCCACATATGTCCCGGACAGCCGCTTATCGAGATTGGTCGACAACTGGTAATGCATACCGAATGCACGGCTAAGAGCCGCAAGGATTTCCTCGACCGGGGCATCCCGCGCCTCGATTCTGACGGCCTCGGGGCTGCCGCGAACCTGCATTTCAGCGCGCACCGGCGTCGGAGCAACTGCCAAGGCGGCGCCGAGTAAGATCGCAGCCCGCATGACGAAATGAGGCGAGCCGATGGTGCGGACCGGGACGATTGCTGAGTTGGTCAATTTTTGATCCCCCGCAAGTGCTGGTGCTGCTCAAGTGCTGGTGCTGCTCTCGTGTCCAATCATTCTTAATCGGATAGTACGTCGCGCCCCCGGCGTCCAAACGAACAATAACGCGCGCCGCAATGTTATGAAGACGGCGAATCTGCCGCCGACGGCGATAACACGCCCCGGGGCCGAACTCAATGACCGGATCAGATCGTATCCTGGCTTCGGCGTCATCCCATGCTGGCATTGGGACGCTCGTCAGTCAACCGCTCCCCCGACGTCGTCGCGCCATGACAGCAAGCGAAATGGGTCGACGTCATCATCGAGGAGGAGGACGACGGCCTGCGAACGCATGCGGCGGTTGCCGTCGAATCGCACATCGACCGTTATGCGGTTCGCCTTGCTGGATTGCGCAGTCACGTATTGCGCCGCCATGCCAAGCTGCGCCTTTAGAATATCCTGCGGCGCACCGTCACGGCGGGCGAGCAGGACCTGCATGCGCTCAGGCGTCAATCCAGGCAATGCCGCGAGCACTTCCGGGGCGGCGTTGAACACGTTTACCTCCGGTTGGCCGCTATATACCGTTAAATACGGCAAGGCGCGGCCGACGACGTCCGGTGTCAGATTCAGCACGAGCCCAAGCTCATTGACATGCGGAAAGGGGCCATGCCGCGGGCCATAACTCTTTCCGGCAGTGCGATAAAGAAAGGCTTCGCTGTCTGCGTTTCCCGATGCCGGCGTCCGCCAAGCGATGATTCGATCGGCGAAGTCCTCGGCAGCTTCGGGCTCGCTCCCGAGCACGGTGAACAGCCCGGCCAGGAGCTGCCTGGGGGCAAAATTCAAATCGATGCGTCCGCTCTCGGAGCGAAAGTCGACCGCCACGTCGGCATTGCCGAGCCGGAATGTAAATTTCCCTTGCGCGGGCTGCGCCTCGGGATTTTCCGTCAATTTGTACACGGCGAGCTCAACTCCGGCCATTGCCAATTCCTGTGCCTGAAGCCGGACGTCGTAACCCGCCAAGGAAAATGCGGTCGCGTTCACATAGACGCCGTACGTCGTGGCAAGTGTCGCCAGCGCAGCCAGAATCCACAACACCGCAACCACGATGAAGCCGTCCGTGGCTCCTTGACGCGAGAGAATCTTGAATGACCGCATATTATGGCTGCTGGAATTCTTCGGCGCCCGCGCCGACAGAAGCTTTTCTGCCGTCAGGACGCGCGTTCGATGCCGGCCGGGTATGAATGCATTCTGCGACGGCCTTCGCTGACGCGCAGCGCGCCGGAAGCTCCGCACGAATGACCGTGCTCGTTGATACCGCCAAGGTCCTGGAGGCGGCGGAGTCACGCACGCTCACGCGAATCGCCCGGGGAAGCTGCGCTGCGCTGCGCCAGGTGTCCCTCCACATGCGATCCGGGCCGGCGTACGAGAATGAGATTCGATACGGCGCGCGAATCAGAACGACCGGATTCGAAAAATCGACTTCGCGGAGGTCGCGGATGACAGGCGTGAACGGCGCCGTGTCTCGCACAAGCGCGGGGCCGCGATTATCGCTTGCCTCCTCGATTCGAGTGACCTCGAGACCCGTGAAGGTGTTCGGGCCGACCGGCGTGCGCACGAACATGACGGCGGATTCGGTGCCGTCGAACATCGGCATGTTGGTGGCGCTTCCGGCGATGATTTCCGCTGCGGCAACATCCGCCACCAGCCGGTCCAGCCCTACAGCCAACAGGTCCACGCTCTGGATGCGGGTGAAGCCACGGTCCCAGCTGCGCAGCCACTGCGACGTCATCTGGGCGAGCGCCGCCATGATGATTGCCATCAACAATGTGGCAAGCAGCGCTTCGATCAGCGTGAAGCCCGCGCACTGCGATCGGGAGGCGACACGCCTCATTTTTTGCTCCCTTGCTCATGATGCAAGCGAACGGTGTCGATCCGCAGCACCCGTCCGCTCGGGGAGCGCACGTTGATGACGACAGCTTGCGGCATCCATGGGCCGGGGCCGCGGGGATCGACGAAATCGGCCACGAACGGCAGGACGTCGACTTGCCAGCGGTGATTGGCAAATTCACCACGCAAACTGCCCGAAACAAGTTGCTCACGATCGGGCAGGTCCGTGAGAATGGCGCGCGTTGTCTCAACCAATGCCAGCCGTTGACCAAGGGCCCCGGTGCCACGAATGTTGGTTGCCACGACGGCGCCGATGGCGGTGATCGACACTGCGACAACAGCGAGTGCAACCAGCGCTTCGATTAACGTGAATCCGGCCTTGTTGCGGCGGGATTTGAGGTTAGTCGATCGGTTCAACCGCGACCCTTCCGGTTAACAGACTTGTCCGTAGGAAGGACGACCACGACGCCTCGCCCGCGTAATCATCTCGCCACACGATGGCCGAAATGCGAACGCTCAAGCCGGCGGATAAGAATTGCATTATGTCGCGAGCATGGTCTCCATAGTGATATTGGGCGAAAGGTACTGGCAGGAGAGAACGTGAAAAGAAACATTCTTGCTGAGTTTTGGCAGCCGATTTTTAGCTTGGACAAGACCGCACGGGTTTGCCTCGTTCGCGCGGCGATCCTTTTCGGCGAACTGGGCCGTATGAGGAGAAATTTTCCAGAATCCATTTTGGCGAACGAAGCCACCGGGCTATTCCAAATAAAATCAAAGGGATGTCTCTTCAGAGACGCATTGGCAGCGGGCGGCTTCAACCTTTGATATATCACGGCCGAGCCACATATCGCTCAATATCGATCTACTGACCATTGTGTATTTATTCCTGCGCCACGATCCGTGCCGGGTCGACGACCTCGCAGCCAGGCGCGCGCACCTCTGCTCCTTATGTGCAACATTGGGCCATCGCAGGCTCAGAACCAACATCAGGACCAGTCACCGCTCTACGTGGCGGGTGCCAAGCAATGTTTCATTCGTTACGTTAAGGCCCAAGACGCTGAAGCTGCCATCGCGGAAGGATTACACAATTCGGGTAGGGAGCAAACAGGCTGATCGCATAACGTAAGCGCTAGGGGAGGAAGCCCATGTGGCAAAGTGATTTGGCGCGTTCACGAGGTCCATTGTCTTGCCTGTATTAAGAGCGCTCTCCGCCAAAAATAGTCTCCTCCGGCTGGGATGTCCTTGTCATCGGGCTTTCACTTCAGCTGCCACTGTTCTTCTCGCAGGTGGAGTTCTGCGACAACCTCATCTTCCGGCGCCGCGCGGCCCTTGACAACCTCGGCGAGCGCCTGCTCGACGCCATCGCACAATCGGCCAACCCAACAAGATCACCGTGATCTTCGGGCGCAGGATCAGCAAGCATTATCGGGGCAAGCTGCAAACCGAGATCGAAGACATGAACCTGCCCAATCCGGTGATTCGCAGCCACTATGGCAACGGCTTCATCAAGCAGTACGTCCGCGACCACCTGATGCTACGCACCGAGGCGGCGAGCAACAATGTCAACGACTACGGCGTCAACAAATCGGTGGAAAATCTGCCACTTCTCCGCAATGCCCTTGCGGCGATCAACGACAACTACCTCAACGTACAACAGGACATTCTGGAAACCTTCATCGATCGCGGCCAAGCGAAAGCTTGCGGAACCAACTATCACGCCGACCGGAAAGCGCATCCCCGGCCTCAAGCTCGACCACCCGCGGCAACTCGCCTTGATGCACGCACTCGTGCGCTTCGCCCACATTGCCGGGGGCAACACCTTTACCACCGCGGAACTTTATCTACGCGTCCTCGCCGCGCTCGGCTGCCCAGCCGTGCGCTACACCCTCGCCTCGCTTCGTTACGACCTGGCAAAACTCCGGGCCAAAGGGCTCGTCGCCAAGCTTCCCCGCTCCCGCCGCTATCAACTACCGCCGCACGGATACTCAATCTGCCTCATCTTCCTGAAGGTGTTCGAACGCGTCTATGCGCCGCTCACCGCCGGCCTACTCAGCCCGGTCAGCGCAGATCGCCAAATCGGCCAGCAAAAGCGATCGCAACTCGATCGCCTCTATCAGCGCGTCGTCGACGATCTCGATGCCCTCGTTCGTGCCGTCGGTCTCAAAGCGGCATGACAAAGGCGCCAAAACAAGAACAAAATCCCGTCACAGCCGCTATAACGGTCTAAGTTCCATCCGGCGAGGCCGCTTTGTTGTCCTTGAGGAAAATAGAAAGAACTTGTCATTTGCGTTCCGCTCATGATCCAGTAAAGGATTTTTCCCGTGGTTATTTCTTGCCACAGGAGATCAGGTGAGCCGTCACCATTGAGATCCATGGTGCCGGCGAGGCGTAGATCCTCCGTAAGTCCATTCGTACCCCGGGGAAATAAACCATTTTAACGCCATTCATGATCCAATAATATAATATATGTTGCCTGAAGCGCTTCGTGTTCTCGGAATCAACTGATCACAATGCCCCAAACGTCAATTTTGCGCCGGGAAGTAGACTAGCTCAGAGAACCCTCTCGATCCTGCGCTACCGAGCCGCGAGGTGACGATGCAGCGCGCTCGCGGAGACCGATCCCCCGGTACCACGGCACGGCGTGAGGATCGATCATGCGTCGGCCGTCAACAAGCAGCGGTGGCTGTCCACCACGCGCGGCGATAAGCCGCGGCAAATCGCCGAAATCAGACCAGCGGGTGACGAGAAGGATCGCATCAGCGTCCCGCACCGCCTCATCGAGAGAAGCTGCTAAGCGCGGCGCGGCTTTCCCGAATGTGCGCACGGCTTGGCCTGCCGCCACCGGATCGAACGCCGTGACTACGGCGCCCCGCCGCTGCAACTCGCGAACGATCGGGATCGCAGGCGATTCCCGCATGTCGTCGGTACCCTGCTTGAACGCCAGTCCGAGCACGGCGACTCGCCTCCCGACGAGGGTGCCCAACCCTGCTTCGGCAAGATCCACCATCCGCAGGGGGCGCCCTGCGTTGACAGAGATCGCCGCCTCGAGCACGTTCATCGGCAGGTCCAGGGTTCGGCCGTGCGCGGTGATCGCCTTGAGATCCTTCGGGAAGCAGGAACCGCCGAAGCCGCACCCCGGGAAGAGGAAGCTGGTGATCGGCGCCTTGACCCGGCCGGCGCGCTCGTCGAGCGGCGTGAGCTCCTTCATCGAATGGACCCCGCGCATGACTTCGGTGGCATCAACGTCGCCAACTGCCTCGCATAAATCCGCGATCTCGTTGGCGAACGAGATCATCAGCGCCTGGAGCGCGTTGGACGCGTATTTCATCATCTCGGCGCTGCGATTGTTGACACGGAGCAGGGGCACGCCGGGAAAGCCCTCGTAGAGGGCAGCGATCGCGTCCCGGGTGCGCTCGTCGATCCCTCCAGCAACGATCCGGTCCGGTTGCATGAAGTCGGCCACGGCCACTCCCTCGGACAAGAACTCGGGGTTCATCCCGAGCCCGAAATCCCGACCCGGTACCTTTCCTGCCCCGGCGGCAACCGCCGGCCCGACGACGTCGTCCGTCGTGCCGGGCACCACAGTGCTCTTCACCACCACGACATGATAGGCGCGTTTGCGTGCGAGCGCCTCACCGATGCGACGGGCGATCTCGCGGACATAAGACAGGTCGATCCGCTCACCGTCGAACGGCGTCGGCGCGGCGACCAGCGTGAGGTCCGTCTCGTGCACCGCGGCAGCAAGATCAGTCGTTGCGGTGAGTGTCGAGCCCGCGTGTCGCGCGATGATCGCAGGCAGGCCTTCCTCGTGAATCGGGCATTTGCCGGCGTTGACCGCGTCGACCTTCGCGCGATCCACGTCCACGCATACCACCTCGTGGTTCTTCGCAGCGAGACATGCGCCGGAAACAAGCCCGACATATCCGGTGCCGATGACGGAGACTCTCATGTCCGCAACCCCTACTTTTCCTCGCCTTCGCGGTTGCCTGAATACCACACGAGGGCGCGGCGAAGACCTTCCTTCAGCGGCACCTGCGGGCCGTAGCCCAATTCATCGCGTGCCTTGGCGATTACCGGGCAACGTCTGTTAGGGTTGTCGACGAGGTAGTCGGTATCCGCGCTCTGGCCCCGCACGACCTTTCCCGGGTAGCCGGACAGCGTGCGGCCGAGGCCGACCAGCGTCTCTGCGAGAGCCCCGACGCTGATCTCGGGAGTTTCGGTGCCGATGTTGTAGGCCTCGCCGGGCCGGCCGCGAACCAGTATCTTGTAGTAGCCCTGGACGGAATCGGCCGAATAGCAGAACGTACGCGTCGGTGATCCGTCGGAGAGCATCACGATGTCGCGCCCAGCGAAGATGTCGCGCGCGAAGTCGGGGATGAGGCGGCCGTCGGTGATTTTCAGGCCCGGGCCGTAGTTGTTGAACGGACGCGCCACCTTCACCGGGATGCCGTGTTGCTTGGCGAAGTTCACGCACAGGGTCTCGCCGAAGCGCTTCGCCTCGTCGTAGCACGCGCGCGGCCCGGTGCACGACACGAATCCGCGATACGTTTCCGGCGTCGGGATGTTCGCCGCATCGGGGTCGCCGTAGATCTCGCTAGAGGAGAAGAACAGGAATCCCTCGACCGGGCGGCCTTTCACCTTCTGGACGAGCGCATAATCGAGGAGGTTCCGCAGCCCGTTGATATTCCCGTCCATGGTGCCGATCGGGTCTACCCGATAGTAGGTTGGCGACGCAATCGAGGCACCGTGGATGATGTATGAGAACTCCTCCATCGGCGCCGGAAGCGGCGCACGCAAGTCGTGCGTGACAACCGTCACCTCGCCCGCGTCTCGCAGCGGCACGAGCCAAGCCGGCATGCCGCGCGAGAAGTTGTCGAAGACCGTGACGCCGATCCGGCCTGCGGAGGAGGCCGACCGGTTGAAGTGCGTGGCGGTCTGGACGAGGTAATACCCGAGAAATCCGGCGCCGCCCGTGATCAAAAGCTGTTTTCCGGCGAGCTGCGGGAGCTCCTCTGCCAGCATGCGGCAGAGCAGGTCGAGATCCTCCCGGACGATGTCGGTTGCAGTTTCCATTTTGGGACTCTGGTAATGAATAAGTTGGTGCCCGCTCACCGCGGGGACGCCGTGCAAGAATCGGGAGCGGCAACCCGCGGCGCCTCATCGCGTATTGATCCAATTGGGGGGCGCCGGCGGCGCGATCCGCCCTACCCGACTGCGGCCACGGCCGGACGTTTCTCCTCGAAATAGGCGGTCTGCTCCGCGCGCAGCTTGTCGCACAGGCGGTCCTTCGGGAGCTCAACGTCGCGATAACCGATCGGCTGGTCTTTCGGCACATCACGCTTGAGCCGGCACCCGACGGACAGCGCGATCGGCAGCAAGTCGTCGCGGCGACAGGCGTCGTAGCTGTCGACAAGCCCGTAGCAAGTGAAGCCCCCCATTCCGTCCAGCACCTCGCCCGCTTTCAGGTCGCGTTTCGCCACGGCGAGGGTGTCGCAAACCGGTCTGCCCGCGGGGGTGAGGGTCGCGTCCTTGAAGAGCACCGCGCGAGCGACCGAGTGCGGCAGTTGAACGTGCGGAAGATGGTAGGGCGTGTAGAAGACGTACAGAGGCCCGTCACCCATCTTGAAATAGCTCATGTATTTCCGCTTGACCGGATGATCGTTGTAGCCAACGACGAACGCCCCCGTATGGGGCTCTGCGCCGAGCACGAAATCCACGAGGCCGCCGTTGGCGAAGTCGTTCACGCTGAATTTGGTGAGCAACTCCTTCACGTGCGCACACTGGTGGCCGTACATACCGCGCCGGCCCGGCACGAAGCCCATCGCGTTACCCATAATGGCCGACTCGATGGCGAGCTTCGAGCCATCGGCGAACGAGGCGACCATCGCGGCCTTCTGCTGGTGCTTGGCGGCGAACTCCTGTTGCGTTTCGGGATTCCGGTAGCGGTTGAGAAACCCTTTAATCTGACCAGCGAGGACGGGCTTGTACCCGACGCTCTGAACGAAGCGGAAGAGATTCATCGCGACGCCGGGCTCGTCGCCATCGCTATACGTGTAAACGGTTCCTGCCCGGTCCGCGTACACCTTCAGGATCGGACCGATCGACGCATCCACCTCGGCGTTGAGCAGGACAAGATGCTTGCCGTTTCTGATTGCCTCAAGCGCCACTTGCGCGCCGAACTCCACTTCGCCGGTCGTCTCGATGATGGCCTCCACCTGCCCTGCTCGACATAGCAACATCGGGTCGTCGGTCACGGCGTACTGGCCTTGACTGATCGCCTGCTCGAGCGCCGACTGTGAACTGATCCGTCGCACGGACTCGACGCCGGCGTCCCGATAGGCCCGCTCAGCTTCGCTCAACGTGCGGTTAGAGATCGCGACGAGGCGGATGCCAGGCATCGCGGAAAGGATCTGCAGCGCTATTCCGCGGGCCATGTAGCCCGCCCCGACCATGGCTACCCGTATGGGATTGCCGGCCTCGAGGCGCTTCGCAAGTGCTGTGTCGACAATGATCATCGGTTAAGAACCTCACTTTCTAGGAGCCTGCCCGCGTAATAGCGGTTTTCGCTGAAAGAAGCGAGAGTGCCATCACATCAAGCTTGATACGGATCTTGATACACATGAAAGTGCTCTTCGCGGATGGATCCGCAGTCAAAAGAAACAGGCGGCCTGAGGATTGCGGCAGCATCACGGGCTTCTACGAACGGCCGTGGCGCACATTGCGTTGGCGGCCATCCTCGGTCAGCATGCGCGGTGAGAAAATCCGCGACCTCTGCCTCTACGGCCTGAGCCAGTAGGGGTGCGCGCATCTTGCCGGAGAATTTCCCTGAGTCGCTCGTCAAAAGTTCCGGCCGAGTCAAATTTGCCCATGCTACCGTTCAACCCATATCGCTCCTTCGATAGAGAAGTGGAGGCTTCAGGCACCCCCACCCTTCGGATTCGAGCCGTCGCCAACTTCCAGCAATAGCTCCGAACCTTAGTCGCTATCCACTCTCCTTTGACACGCTTCAATACCGAAACAACTCATCAAATTGACTCCTCAGTCGCTCCCTGTTTATCGTCAAGCTCGCGGCCATGCGGCTCTTGATTTCCTCCGCATTATTCACCATCGACGCAAACCTCTCCGTCAACTGCTTCAGATCAAAATTCCGGATATCTACACAGTAACTCGACAGCTCGAGCTCCGTCATCAGATCCGTGACCTTCGGGTGATGCGCTATTGCGAGAACGGGCTTGTTTAACAAATGGGCAAACACGACTCCGTGAAATCGGCACGTAACAACATAGTCCATCTCAGACATCGTTGCGAGCAGATCCTGCGTCGATTTGATGGAATGGCTGACGCCGTATTGCGATGACGGGATGCCGTGGTGGCTACGTAAAGCCACTTGGAGATCTTCAATGGCCAGCGGGTCGACGCCGATGTCAGTACCAAAAATCGCTAGCCCGTACGATTGACCAGCAAGCCACGACGCGAAAGTCGCAAGCTTCCGGATCAATTCGGCGTAAACAATCTGATCCTTTTCTGCTCGGTACCCGCGCGGATCAGGGTCAGGATAAGGCATCGGCGCAAAACCCACTATTGGCTGAGCGTGTCTTTGTAGTGAGCCTCCAGTCGTCGTGGCGACCTCGAGGCTGTAGACGCTGTCAGGACACACCCGACTCTCGCCTGTAAACCCTATCTCATGAACAAGCGCCCTGGACTTGTCATCACGTAAAGACACATAGTCCGCGGCCCGCAAAGCCCGCATCACAAAAAACTTGCTTAACGGACGAGTCAGCGGCCCAGCACCGATGTTCAAGAATATACACCTCACTCCCGCAGATCTCGCGAGCACGACCCACTTAAAGATCGTATACGGGAATCCCCACGGTCCATCCTTTTCGGTGAGCTGACCCCCGCCACTTATGATCAAAAGGTCAAGTGACTTTATATGACGACGCGATGACACTAAAAACGACAATTCGCGAAACACCTCACTCGGTAGGCGAACGACCGCGTTTGTTGCTTTAAGCAAGTAAAAAATGGCCCTGTATTTGCGCGTCAGGGCCTTTACGCTCTCCTTGAGGGGGGCCTTAGGTCCCCCAGGCTTATGCCCGATCCTCCAACCCTTTCGCCGGACAGGGTGAGACATAATCCCGTGACGTGCTTCAGTGTCATCGGGGTTCATTGATAACGCAACTAATTCTGCTTTCGGCCATCGCCGTCTTATATTGCCCGCGATTGCTTCGAAGGTCGCGTCGTCGCCAAGATTTCCGCCACCGACATGATGTAAAAGAACAATCTTTGTGCCAGCCTCGCTCAAGCGCGATCCATCCTTACTTCAACAAATAGCCCTGGGAACGATGACCCGCTCTCCTCAACGGAAACGCAGGACTCTCACGTGAGTGTTCCGTCGGTGCCTCGCCCGTCTTGCGACACAATCTCCGCGAGCTTCCTAAGACGCTCCTTCCTTTCCAGCACTCCTTGCATCGGTTCAAGACCTGCGGACTTGAGTATCGCTTCCCACCGATACACCCAGTCATGACGCGTCAAGGCTTGGACTAGGCCGGTTCGCCGTGTTCTGTCCTGTCGTTCCTGATCACTATCGAGATCCTTGATGACCTTATCTATATCGCATGAATCGTAAGGCAGCTGCGTCACGGCTTCAGGCCAGTCGAACAGCTTCTCGAATTCCTCATTGTTTGGGCGTTCTCCCACCATTATGGCACCCGATGCTGCTCCTTCAAAGTACCTGTTGCTGGTCTCAAACTGATTACCCCTTTTTTCCGGTTGATCGATCAACCCGGGATTAACGATAAAGTATCGACTCCTCTTGGCGACGTTCGCGAAAAGCGCCCTATGCTCCTTTGAGTTGATGGCCAGGTTCCCGCCAATACTGTCATGAAGATAGAATAGACCGCTTTCCCGGGCCATCCTTAGAAGTCTTTGGTGTGTTATCTCCGATCTACGCCCGATACTATAAACGTCTATGACTCTCTTAGGCGGGTTCGGATAGGGACAAAACAAAATGGCGTCTACACCCGGTGGCAAAAAGACGCATTTGCGTCCGATTTGCTCGCTGAGCGGTTTCACCGTTTGACTATAATACAGCATGACAACATCAAATTTAGCGAGGACGCGCAAAAAGTGCCGATGCTTGAACATCTGCTTTGCCCAGAGCTCGTCAACCAAACACACAGATGTTCTGCACATGTCTCTCACATGGCTGACGGCATTGATCATCAGTAAATCATATGGAGAGGCCAGCCCTCCGCAGACCGCGAAAAACATGTCATAATGCGTTTTTGGTGATATTCTTCTAATGCCCGGGTTCAGCGTTACAGGAGCATGGTAAGCCAATCGCATGGCAAATGTGGAACGCATACTATAAGGGTCGAGCTGTGGCGCCAACAGCTCAGCAGAATCAATCTCACAAATCGTGTCTTCGAACTCATAGAGAGGACACCTAAAAAGAGCTTTCGGGAAAATATTTCTAAGCGAAAAAATAAGTACGCGCGGCTCACCAGGTTGGGTACCCATGGTTACGTCACTCGTCACTACGAAACCCTTTCACGTTGACCGAAGATGTAGATTTTCGCCTTCTAGCGGATTATCGCGCCGCTACGCCCTGTTCGATTTTGCGCCGGGAAGTAGACTAGACGGCCGCTCTTGAAGGTTGCATGTTTAAGGCCTTTTCGCCGGCGAGCTCGCCGCTCTTGAAACTTTCGTCCGTCCACATGTATCCCCAGTCTCCATAGCGACCGCAATATGCGATGCCGATATCGTCGAGGTAGCCGTGAATTGTCTTGACTGCCGCTGCGCGGTCGAGGTCGAAGATGACATTGGCGTAGGGAATTAACATCGCCTTGCTGCACAGTATGGAATCGTCCTCGCGAAGAATGCCACAGCGACGGAGATCTTTGATGACTGGTTCAATCCAGTCTTCGGGCGAACCAGTGAAAGGCTTGTATTTTTCAGAGAAATAGACTTCCGCCTGAACACTTCCCGCGCCTGCTGGAACAGTGTTGGGAGAGAGCATGTGAGGAAAGCTCAATCGACTGAAGCAAATGTCCTCGTCGTAGAAGTAGGTAATTTGAGCATTCGAAAGATCTTCGCGGTCAACGCCGATGTTCACAAGCACACATGTTGAGCAGGCCAGGCGCTTGGATGCGTCCAGGACATCATGCGGCGCGCCTTTGACCATGCGTACGAGATCCGGTAGGGGGAGCGAAGAGACCAGGGCATCGTAGTGCGTCACGAGGCCGTTCGAGAAGCGGAGCTGTCTTACGCGAGGATCAATCGACATCAGCTCATGACTAAGTTTGATATGTCCGAGTGGGACAAATTTCTTTAGATAGGATACAAATCCACCGTAAGTGGGATAGCGGAAGTTGCTGATGTAGTGATTGTCCGGAACTGACGGGGAGAGACTGCCGCGCAACACCTCTTCAAGACTAGGGCGGTAGATGCGTGGCCCCAGCCAGTCGGTGCTCATGTTTTCGGCACTCGTGGTCCAGTACTTCCGCGTGTACTGCATCGGAAAAAGTTCCGCGAAAGTGCGACCGAAGCTTGATACTAACCAATCAGCGTAGGTCTTTACCGGCCGCTCCGGCCTTTGGCGCTCCTCCACAAAATCAGCAATGACCTTGACAATGACGTCTTCCGGGAGTCCATGGAGGTGGAGCTGAACAGGGTGCTGAGGCCAGTAGCTGCGCCAATAGTTGTTCAGGTAAATCTGCACACTCTCGTACTGCTGATCAACGCTATCCGCAAACAGGTCCTGAATGCGGGGATCCTTGGTAAATGAAATGTGCGGCCCGATGTCAAAAATGAAGCTGTTCCCATAGCGGAAGGAGGCTGTGTGGCCGCCATGGTAGGGGTTCTTATCATACACTGTTGGCGTGATGCCCGCACCGTGAAGTCGGTAAGTGGCACCCAATCCGGCCATTCCAGTTCCAAGGACGATAATGTTTGGCATTGGAAAAGAGCCTCTCCGGTTCATGGGCCTAAGTTTTATCATCGCCTGTCTTCCATTTCCGTCGCCCGACGTGGGACCAGAGGCGATGACTGCGCGTCGACTAGTCGGCGCGCTTCATAACATTGTATTTGCGTTCGTGTAAGGATTTTAACATTGGTCCTTCGCTGAGAATCGCGGTATCTTTCCGCTATCCAACCGAAGGCCTGCTTTCGACGCGTCCAACTCGAGAAAGTGGGCTTCCGGGGCGCGCTGCCACACCGCGTTTCCACGATGCGCCATTCCCCCAAGACTGCGGCAATTCGTCTGCGATCCAGGACACTGGCTTGGCGTTTGCTCAAGGAGAACCAAAGTTCGGGGCACCAGTGAAACGGGCACTTAGTTAGTAGATTTCGCTTCGGGATCACTGTCAAGTTCTCCACCGAGAGTTGCGGACCGTCGGCTTATGAAAGTTTTGACGTTCCGGGCGTGTCGGCCGCCTCTTCCTCTTCAGCGATGTGCTCTTATGCCTCGGCCGGCCATCGGCGTCTGGTCATACCGCGCTACAGCAGCTGCGGTAATTTTACCGCGTTGGCCTTGAGCTTCTTTCGGGGGCATTCAAGCGTCGGAGCCCATACGGCAACTGGGAAGCGGGTGAGAGACATCTCGTTCTCTTCATACGGGAATCTCAATAGCTCAAGGTGGAGACGTTTTGCCACCAAGGAAGCCTTCAGCGAAGCGGCTTGGGGACGCCGAGAGGGCAGCGTGTTTGCCATCACCCCGAGGAGCAGAACGCGAATTGAATCGGGGAGGATTTTTGGCTATGTTAAGTTTTTTCCGGGCTATCGTTAAGCTTTCAGGGCAAACATGACGCAGAGATTCAGGCCAAGTGAGCAAGATTGTGGCACAAGATAGTCAATGGCATTCACCCGCATCGCGCGACCTGAAGAAAGTCTGCATTGGAGCTGGAGAGCCCTGCGTGACGAGGGGGAGAGCATCGCCGAACTCTGATTCACACCGTTACTCCGATCGCCTCGCCCTCGCGTGGAGACAATGCAATGGACGCTCGTAATAACGACTATCTGCGCCAATCGGAGTATGATTATACCTCCGGTGGAAGTCCTGCTGCACCCACCGCAGGTCCTTCGATAGGCGTCGCGGACTTTCTTGGGACTTTGCGCCGAGAGTGGCGGTTCCCTTTGGTCGGATGTCTGATCGGGCTGACGTTGGGAGTTTCTTATGTCCTAGTCATGCCAACGCTTTATAAAAGCAGCGCCCGTATCCTGCTCGATAGGAGCGTGACCAAATATTTGGCGACCAATAAAATTGTCGACGACCCAACTTATGACGAGGCAGAGATCGCTAGCCAAGTCTATATCCTGTCATCGGAGAGCATTGCTGTTCCTGTCGTCCGGTCAATGAATTTAGCCCACGACATTGAATTTGTGGGTCCCCCAGATGGGGACGGCGGACCCCTTAGTAAGGTAAAGACACTCATCAAGAAATTGATCGGCTGGAATGACCATGCCGATGCCCCGATCGACCCCGAGGCTGCTCGTGAGCAAACCGCCGTCGAAAATTTCTTGAAGCGTCTGAGCGTCTGGCGGGAGGATGTTGCTAACGTTATCAGTGTTACTTTCGCTTCGGAAGATCCGAACAAGGCGGCCAATATAGCCAATACAATTGCTGATACTTATATCACGACCACTTTGGAGACCAAATTAAGGTCGACCAAGATGGTCAGCCAATGGCTTCAGGACCGGTTGATGGAACTGAAGACGCAAGCCATGGATGCCGATCGGGCATTGCAAAATTATAAGATAGCGAACAATCTGGTGAGTACCGGCAAGAACTCACTGAGCTCCGAGCAATTATCGAATCTGAACGCCCAATTGACTAATGCCCGAGTCGCGGTAAGCGAAGCCAAAGCGCGGCTGGATGGCGCCCAGCAGATGGCCGGCGAAGGAATGATGAGCAAGGCGGCCACTGAAAATTTGACCAAGCTTCGTTCGGAATATCGGGACGTGGCGGCGAAGGCAAGCGAACTAGAGGCCAGCGTCGGCGCGGGGCACTTCGCCGTCGTCAGGCTTCGCAAGAGAATGGAGGATTTGAACAAATCAATCAAAGACGAGGAACAGCGCATCACCGATTCCTACGCCAACGAGTATAAAATTGCCAAGATGCGAGAGAGCGAGCTTGCTGCCACCTTGGCCCAGTTGGTCGGGGAGGCAGGAACAAGCAGTCAGGCTCAGGTCAAGATGCGCGAACTTGAAAGTACAGCGGATACCCTTCGTACTTTATACAACAGTTTCCTGCAAAAATTCAAGGAGATAAACACTGCCCAGACTGAGACTATCCCGATCCAGAATGCGCGTATTCTTACGAAGGGAGCGCCGCCGTCCAAGAATTCCAAGAAGGCCGCAGCAGTGCTGGCGGGAAGCATTATGGTCGGCCTTTTTTTCGGGGCCGGAGCGGCCATAGCGAGAGAATGGGCAGCTGACGTGTTTCGGAATCCTCGAGTGGTCGAGGACGTCACGGGTCTACCTTGTGTTATCTTGCCGATGGCTCAGCCGAACCGGACGGCTTCGCTCCAGGGCTCCGCAGACTCGATGCTTTTAGAGGAATTTGTTCTCGATGCGCCGTTCTCCCGTTTCACGGAGACGCTTCGCAACCTTAAGGCATTGATCAATACCGCCCCGCTCGGAGACGGCGTCAAGGTCATCGGTGTGGTGTCTTCGCTCCCGAAGGAGGGCAAGACGACGATAGCGGCTAATCTGGCGGCCCTCATAATCGCATCGTCGGGGGCACGCACGTTAATTATCGACAGTGATATCCATCTACGGCAACTAACTGCCAAGTTGGCGCCTGACGCACGCGAGGGATTGATCGAAGCTCTCGTCGATCCATCGCGGCTTGCCACGCTCGTCTCCCGAAGGCGAGCTTCGGGGCTGGATGTGTTGCCGTGCACACTTTCCGCCCGCCTTCCCAACGCAGCTGAATTGCTCGGGTCGCCCGAGATGGAGCAACTGCTGATCGCTGCGCGAAAAGCCTACGATTACATCGTCATTGAGATTGCGCCAATCATGTCGGTCGTTGACATCAAGATGATCGAGCGATTTGTTGATAGGTTCATATTCGTCGTCGAGTGGGGCCAGACCAAGCGAAGTCTTGTCCTAGAGGCGCTTTCTGAGGCAGACATCATTCGCGAGCGAATCTCAGGCGTCGTCCTTAACAAGGCAGATCCTGTCTCATTACGTCTGGCTGAAGCTTACAAAGGGGAAAGGTACGGAGATTATTATGTAGAATAACCAACGCAGCAGGCCGATGCATGTCAGAGTCCCACGCGGGTAAATGCATCCGCGTGACAGTGTCTGGCAAAGAGTTCCCGCTCGTCCCGCCTTCACGGATACTCTGGCGTGGGCGACGATGGTTGCGAGGTCGTCTAATTAATTGCGGTTGCCGCCCCCAGCAAATGTCGGGCGCGGTCGGATTGCGCTACGACCGCGCTGGATCGCCGGGTCGTTGGCATTGTCATCGTTGCAATCTGTCCACCCGTTCGTCCATCGATGCAAATCCTTCTTCGTGCGCCTTGGCGGCTCACGATTCGAAGTTTCGTCAATGGACGCCCAGCATACAGCCCGGCTACTCCCGGAAGTCAAACTTCTACTCCCAGCCGGCAGAGCCTGAGGAACTCCCTTTGCTATTAGAATTGGAAATAGAGAAACCGTGCGGTGTCTGGAGCGCGAAAACGCTGATCGCAAAAAAAAACCACGGCGACAGCCCAGTAGAGGCTCGGCTGCCAGAGCAGCCTCGAGCTACCCTTCTCCACGACGCCGAGAAACGTCGAATAGTGTGCCAGGATTTGCTGAGTATTCGGCATCGTCCAGACGACGGCAAAGAGCGCGACGATCTTCAGAAGGAGCTTGGCCCTCTCCGGATGCCCGATGTTGACCGTCCCATGGGCCAGCAAAAACTCCCCCACGTCTCCCGGCTGCGGCACGATTGAAGCCGAAATGACAAGGCTTTCTCCATTCCATGGGCCCGATCATACCCGCGAGCATGGAAAGAGCGGAACCGGTAGAGTTCGCGCGGAAAAAGACCTGAGCAACCAGCACCGCTAAGAACGTGAGCATGGCTGTAACCGTCCGGTAGCGGCCGCCTTGCGCGCGCGGAATTGAGGCCGCTTCTGGTGGTACTGGTGCAAGCGACGTGATTTGCACTGGTGCAAAGGACGGTGCGATGAGCCGCGTGGAAGTGATGTCGGGCCGGGAGCGGCGCCGGCGGTGGAGCGAAGATCAGAAACGGGCGATCGTTGCGGAGGCATTTGCGCCTGGTGCATCGGTGAGCGAGATCGCTCGGCGCGTGGATGTTGTTCCGGGGCAGATTTATCGCTGGCGCCGGGACCTTGGGAGCGCTGCGGCGGGATTTGTTGAGGTGGTGGTGTCGCCGTCATCACGCGAGAGGTCTGTCGCCGATGCACCGGCGGTGGAGATCGACTTTGGCACGGGCATCCGGGCTCGAATTCCGATGACGACGCCCGACGAGTTGGCGTCTGCGGTCATCAAGGCGCTGACGGCACGATGATCGCGCTGCCGACCGGAGTTCGGGTGTGGATTGCGGCGGGCCACACCGATATGAGGCGCGGAATGCAGGGGCTGGCGCGCCAGGTCCCGGAGGGCGCTGCAACGTGATCCACACGCAGGCGATCTCTACGTCTTCCGCGGCCGCAGCGGCTCACTGGTGAAAATCCTCTGGCATGACGGCATCGGCATGTCGCTTTATGCCAAGCGACTGGAGCGGGGCAGGTTTGTTTGGCCGACGGCCGCGGTTGGTGGTGTGGTTTCGATCTCGGCATCGCAGCTCGCTTACATGCTGGACGGCATCGACTGGAGAAATCCCCGGCAGACTTGGCGGCCGCGCTCGGCCGGCTGAGCTTGTCGAAGCGTGAGCTTGTCGAAGCCCTGAGCTGTGACTCGTTGACTCAGGGCGTCTGATTTTATGCCCGCGAATCAAGCGCGATTGTGCTGCAGTGCTGCGCATGATCGCAGCTTCCAATCATGTCCCCGACGACAAGGATGCGCTGAAGGCAGCGCTGACCGACGCGCGCGCCAAGCTGTCCGGCGCCGAGGCGATGATCGCGCACCTTCAATGGTGATCGCCAAAATGAAGCGCGAGATGTTCGGCCCGCGCTCCGAGCGCAGCCAGCGGGTCATCGATCAAATGGAATTGAGGACGCCGCCAGTCGGAGGCAGCAGGCATCGCGGTTCAAGGCTTTACGCGGCGCAAGGCGACGCGGCGGGACTTTCCCGGTCACCTGCCGCGCCGGCGTGTGGTTCACCCGATGCCGACCTCTTGCCCGTGCTGCGGCGGCACCAAGCTCTCGAAGATTGGCGAGGATGTCACCGAAACTCTCGATGTCATCCCACGGCAATGGTTCGTGACCGAGCATGTGCGCGAGAAGTTCAGCTGCCGATCCTGCGAGACGATCACGCAGCCGCCCGCGCCCTTCCACGTGATCGCGCGCGGCTTTGCGGGGCCGAGCCTGCTGGCGATGATCCTGGTCGAGAAATACGCCAATCATCAGCCGCTCAATCGCCAAAGCGAGCAATATGCGCGTGAGGGGATCGAGCTGTCGGTCTCGATCATGGCAGATCATGTCGGCGCCTGCACGGCGGTGCTGATGCCGCTCTACGAACTGATCAAGGCTCACGTGTTCGCGGCTGAGCGGATTCATAGCGATGACACCACAGTGCCGGTGCTCGCCAAGGTCAAGTGCCGAACTGGGCGGCTATGGACTTATGTGCGCGATGATCAGCTGTTTGGTGGTGCCGACCCGCCAGCCGCCGTGTTCTTCTACTCACCCAATCGAAGCGGCGTATTGCGCGACAATCTGGATGAGAACGGCGCGACAATCTGGATGAGACGAGGCGGCCGAGCGGAGCGATAATTGACGCTGGTCGACGTGTTGGCAAGGCTTTGATTGACGCGGAGCGTCAAT
>Ga0137361_10000098_pt1 | contig 38109 bp, 33 predicted proteins | sample Mad1_80_16metaG_FD_104923 | JGI IMG/M metagenome (GOLD analysis project Ga0137361, IMG submission 104923) | Vadose zone soil microbial communities from Angelo Coast Range Reserve, California, USA - Mad1_80_16 metaG | ecosystem: Environmental > Terrestrial > Soil > Vadose zone | place: USA... | reverse complement strand
TCGCCGATGGCGACCGCGTGACCTCGATAACCGCCCGGGAGTGGGCAGCGGTCAAAACTTAGGGCGATTGGTATTACATCTCATCAACGGATTGTTCGATTGCCATCGCTCGCGCGTTCCCGTCCTCGCTAGAGCAGCGCAAATACCCGCGGCTGAGATCGGAGCGAACTACTTCCAGGAGATACATCCTCAGAGTCTACTCAAGGAATGCAGTCACTATTGTGAGCTTATCTCCGCAGCGCATCAGATGCCGCGGACGGTCGAGATCGCGATCCGTGAGGCAGTCGGCAGGCGCGGTGTTTCGGCGATCTCGCAGCGATCCTAACCCTGGCTAACGAAGGCCCTCGCCCACCATCCACGCGAGGGGCGAAAATAACGGTGGTAGCGGGAGAGCGATGCCTACTGCCCCAGGGCGGCGATCTTGGCTTCCAGCTCCTTGCGCTGGGGGCTGCCTTCGGGTGTCAGCGGCAGGACCTGCTGCCACAAGGCCCGCGCCCCCGCCTTGTCGCCATTGGCGCGGGCGACCAGCCCGGCGCAGTAAAGGCCCAGGCCATTGCCCGGCGCCAGCTTGCGAATGCGGGCCACGACCGCCGCGAAGTCCGGGGGCAGGGATCCCGTGTCGGCGATGGGGGCCACGGCCCCGACATAGGCAAGCTGGGCGTCCAAGCGTTCGGGGCCCCGGTTCGCTGCCTCGCGCCAGGCGGCGCGGGCGTCACCGGGGCGGCCCAACTTGTCATAGGCATTGGCAAGCTTCAGCCAGCCCTCCACATCGTTCGGCTGGGCCTTCAGGCGCGCGGCAAGCCCCGAGACCATGGCGTCGATGAAGGCGGCGCGCTGTTCTTCCGTCATGTTCGCCGCATTGGCCATATCTTCAGGCGTCGGCCCGCCGCCGGCCGCCGGCGGGGCGGAATTGCGGCCGGGCAGCGTCGCCGGATCGCGGCCGAGCCGTCTGGCTGCGTCGTCGATCTGGCTGGTCAGCAAGGGACGCCAGGGCGCATCGGCCGGGGACTCGGCCTCGAGCGCCACCCATTGGCCTAAGGCTGCGTCGAGATGGCCGGCCTGGGCTTCGGCCAAGGCGCTGTAATAGCGCGCGCGGGTGTCTTTGGGATTCAGGGCAAGCGCGGCGGCGAAGGCAGCCTTGGCGTTGGGCGTCACCTGTCCATCGGCGGCCGCGCTGAGGGCTTCGCCGTAGAGCGATTGCGTCTCGGCATCCGGCGCCTCGCCCTTGGCCTGGCCGCGGGCGATCGCCTGGGCATAGGCCTCCGCGCTCTCCTTGTAGCGGCCGATCTTACTCTCGGCGCGAGCGAGCAGGGCCCAGCCCTTGGGGTCGCTGGGATCGGCCTGCATCTTGGCATTGAGGGTCTCGATGATTTTGACCAACTCCTGGTCTGCTGGCGCGACCGGCGCCCGGCTGGCAAAGCGCGCAGAGGGCAGGCCGGGTGTGCCGAGGTCGAGATAGATCGCCACGGCTGCCGCGGGCAGCAGCAGCAAGGCGACAAGCGCCAATGCTGCCGGCCGCTGCCGCGAGCCGCCGCCGCGCGGCTCAAGCGAGGAAGTCTGGTTCTGGGCGGCGGCCAGCAGGCGGCGCTGGAACTCCAGGCGCGCCGATGCTGCCTCGGCATCCGGCAACAAGCCACGGGCGACTTCGCGGTCGAGTTCGTCCAACTGGTCGCGATAGACGGCGAGGTCCTGCTCGACGCCTGCCGTCGGGCGCCGCGGCCGGATCAGCGGCCAGGCGAAGAGCGCCAGCACGATGGCCGACAACAGCCCGGCTAGAATCCAGAACATCATTTGGATTGGTCCAGAAGCTGAGCCAGACGCCGGCGCTCATTTTCGTCGAGCGGTGCCGCCGCCACGGCGCGCCGGCGCCGGGCGGCGAACGCGATGATGGCGATTCCCAGCAGCAGCAGCGCCGCTGGCCCCGTCCAGAGGATCAGCGTCTTGGTCCTGAAGGGCGGATCGAGCAGGACGAAATCGCCATAGCGGGCAGTGAGATAATCCTTCACCTGCCGATCGCTGTCGCCCGCCGTCAACCGTTCGCGTACGATGACGCGCAGATCATGGGCCAGATCGGCGTTGGAATCGTCGATCGACTGGTTCTGGCAGACCAGGCAACGGATCTCCTGGCTGATGGCCCGTGCACGGGCTTCCAGCCCCGGATCCTTCAACATCTCGCTGGGTTCGACGGCCGCGGCAAGATTAACGGCGAACAGCAACAGCGCCAACGAGGCGACCGCGCGGCCGATAACAGCGCGGGCGGTCACTTCGATAGTTCCGCGATCAGCGGCTTGAGCTGGCCCTCGATCACGGCTTCGGTCAAAGGGCCCACCTGGCGAAAGCGGATGCGACCGTCGCGATCGATCAAATAGCTTTCCGGCACGCCATAGACACCGAAATCGATGGCGGTGCGGCCGGGCTGGTCGAGGACGACGCGGGCGTAGGGATTGCCGAGTTCGGCCAGATAGCCGTCGGCATCCTCTGGCTTGTTCTTATAGGCGATGCCGTCGATTTCGAGGTGCCTGTCCTGGGCGAGGCCGAACAGCAAGGGATGCTCCGCCCGGCAAGGCACGCACCAGGAGGCGAAGAAATTGATCAGGCTCACATGGCCCTTCAGGTCGGCGCTCTTCAGCCCCGGCGTGCCTGCGGTAAGCGGCGGCAGATCGAACGCCGGCACTTCCTTGTCGATCATTACCGATGGCACCAGGCTCGGATCGCGGTTGGGGGAGAGGCCCTGCCAGAACCAGCCAGCGATGCCGGCGAAAACCAGCGCCGGCAGCAGATAGATCAACCGCCGCGTCATCGCGCGGCCGCTTCGATGCCACGCGCGCGCAGCGGCGCGCCCACGCGATACCGCCGGTCGCTGAGCGAGACGATGCCGCCCGCTGCCATCAGCAAGATTCCGCCCCAGATCAGGGGCACCAGCGGCTCGTGATAGACGCGCACGGTCCAGCCGCCCTTGCCGTCGGGTTCGCCGATCACCGCGTAGAGATCGGAGAGGCGCGAAATATGGATGGCGGCTTGGGTGGTGGTCGTCTGAGCATCGGGATAGAAGCGCTTTTCCGGCGTCAGTATGGCGATCGGCTGGCCGTCGCGGCTGAAGGTGAACTGCGCGCGGGTGGCGGAATAGTTCGGCCCCTCCGCCGGGGCGACGCTGTCGAGACGATAGCTGTAGGCGCCGATGGCGGCGCTCTCGCCCGGGCGCAGCACGCGGATGTCTTCCTGTTTCCAGGAACTGCTGGCGGTCATGCCCAATATGGCGACCGCCATGCCGGCATGGGCGAAGGTCATGCCCCAGGCGGCGCGGGGCAGGCGGCGTAGCCGCACGAACGCGCCGGCGCCAAACAACCGTGTCCGGCCGGCGAATTCGCTGAGTGTGCCGATGAACATCCAGCCGGCCAGGGCCGCGCCCAGCGGCGCCAGCAGCGGGCCGCCCCGATGCCACCACCAGCCCAGCACCGCGAACAGGATCGCCGCGGCGAAGGCAAGCTTGAGACGGCTCAGCGCGCCCGCCAGGTCCGCGCGCTTCCAGCTGAGGAACGGCCCGATGGCGCAGAGCGCGATGAGCGGCACGATAATGGGAACGAAGGTGGCGTTGTAATAGGGCCCGCCGACGGAGACGCTGCCGCCCCCGCTGACATCGAGGAACAGGGGATAGAGCGTGCCCAGGAAGACCGTCGCCGCCGCCGTCACCAGCAGGAGGTTGTTGATGAGGAGGGCGCCTTCGCGGCTGATGGGCGCGAACAGCCCGCCGGGCTTCAGGCTCGGCGCGCGCCAGGCATAGAGGCCGAGCGCGCCGCCGATATAGAAGATCAGCAGCCCCAGGATGAACACGCCGCGGGTGGGATCGCTGGCGAAGGAATGGACCGAGGTGATGACGCCGGAGCGCACCAGGAATGTCCCAATGAGACTGAAGCCAAAGGCGAAGATGGCGAGCAGGATGGTCCAGCCTTTGAGCGCGTCGCGCTTTTCCACCACGATGGCGGAATGGAGGAGGGCGGTTGCCATCAGCCAGGGCATGAAGGAGGCGTTCTCGACCGGATCCCAGAACCACCAGCCGCCCCAACCCAGCGTGTGATAGGCCCACCAGCTGCCGCCGCCGATGCCGGCGGTGAGGCAGGTCCAGGCGGCCAGCGTCCAGGGCCTGACCCAGCGCGCCCAGGCGGCGTCGACCCGGCCCTCGATCAGGGCGGCCACGGCGAAGGAGAAGGCCATGGAGAGACCGACATAGCCCAGGTAGAGCGTGGGGGGATGGAAGGCGAGGCCGGGGTCCTGAAGAATGGGATTGAGCTCGGCGCCGTCGGGTGGGGCCGGATAGAGGCGCAGGAAAGGGTTGGAGGTGAACAGCATGAAGGCGAGGAAGCCCAACGCGATGGTCGCCTGCACCGCCAGCACGCGGGCCTGCAGGCGCGCCGGCAGATTGTCGCCGAAGGCCGCCACCGCTCCGCCATAGATCGCCAGGATGGTGACCCAGAGCAGCAGCGATCCCTCGTGATTTCCCCACAAGCCGGCCATGCGATAGATCAGCGGCTGCAGCGAATTGGAATTATGTGCCACGGCGGCCACGGAAAAATCACAGACGATATAGGCGCGCATCAAGGCACCGAAGGCGATCAGGATGCACAGAAGCTGCGCCATGGCCGCCGGCCGCGCCAGGCTCATCAGCCGCGCCTCGTTGCGTTGGGCGCCCCACATCGGCAGCACCGCCTGGACAATGGCCACCACCAGGGCCATCACCAGAGCGAAATGTCCAAATTCGACAATCATCTTGTGCCCATCATGGTGTCGTGGGGCGCCATTCCCCGTTCTTCTTCAAGGCCGCGGCGACCTCGGGGGGCATGTATTTCTCGTCATGCTTGGCCAGCACGCTGCTGGCGGTGAAACTGCCGTCGGAGGCCAGGCTGCCTTCGACCACCACGCCTTGGCCTTCGCGGAAAAGGTCGGGCAGAACGCCGCGATAGACCACCAGCAATGTGTTCTTCTTGTCGGTGATGCGAAAGCGAATGGTGGTTCCGTCCTTCGCCACACTGCCTTGCTCCACCAGCCCGCCGAGGCGGAAGCCCTGGCCCACCGGCTGGGGCTGGGCCAGCAGATCGGTGGGGCTGTAGAAGAAGACGATATTCTTGTTGAAGGCAAATAGCACCAGCGCCGTTGCCACCGACAGCATCGCTACGCCGATCAGGACGAAGACAAGCCGCCGGCGCTTGCGGGTCATCTTGGCCCCCGCGATTTTTCCAGTTCGGCCAGGGCTGCTTCGCGCCGGTGCAGGGTGCGCAGGGTCGCCACGACCATGCCGAGCATTACCAGGGCCGCGATCGCGAAAGCCGGCCAAACATAGCCGGCATAGCCGCCCATGGCGAGAAAGTTGGCGATCTTATCCATGGGGGCCAGCGTGGCGCATGGTCGAAGGCGCTGCTCAGCGGCCAGCTGCGGCAACCCGCAGCTTGGCCGCCAGGAACTCCGAACGCACGCGCAGGAACAACAACGTGACGAAGAAAAAGGTGAATCCGAGGGCCATGAGGAGAAGCGGCCAGAGGATCGAGGGGTCGATGGTGGGCCCGCCGAAGCGAAAGACGCTTTCGGGCTGATGCAGCGTGTTCCACCAATCGACCGAGAATTTGATGATGGGCACGTTGACGAAGCCGACGATGGCGAGGATCGCGCCGGCGCGATTGCCCCGGCTCGCGTCGTCAAAGGCGCCGAGCAGCGCCATATGGCCGAGATAGAGGAAGAACAGGATGAGCATGGAGGTCAGCCGGGCATCCCACACCCACCAGGCGCCCCACATGGGCTTGCCCCAGAGCGAGCCGCTGACCAGCGCGATGAAGGTGAATCCCGCGCCGATGGGCGAGGCGGCCCGCGCGATCAGGTCGCCTAGCGGATGGCGCCAGATGAGGGCGCTGGCGCTGGCGAGCGCGATGCAGGTGTAGATGAAGAGCGACATCCAGGCAGCCGGCACATGGACATAGATGATGCGCACGCTCTCGCCCTGCTGATAGTCCGGCGGCGCGAAGAAAAGGCCCCAGATCAGCCCGGTGCCGATGAACAGGATCGTCGCCGCCGTACTCCACGGCAGAACGACGGCGGCCATGCGCAGGAAGCGGGCAGGGTTGGCGAAGCGATGCATGATGGCGGGTATATAATGCATCGCCGGCCAGTGTGAAAGCGAGGGTGGGGCGCGGTGGTTCGAAGTTTGGCTACGGCCCCGCGAACGCAAGGGCAGCTATCTAGCTAGTCAGATTTTTCGGGAATTTCTGGGACTCGGGCGCCATGTGATCCCAAGGGTGAGCGCTGGCCGTAAAGATGTCCACTGTGGGCCTGTAAAGCGAAGGGTCGTCCAGACTCCCGGCCAACAGCCCGACGATCTCCGGGAAGCGCTCGAGGTTGCCCACTACGCGGCTCCCGCATTTCGGACAGAAGCCTCTTTCGACGGCGGATCCGCTTTCACCGACGATTCGGTAATACTTAAGGTCCCCTGCTATCTGGACAGAATCGCGCGGCACAACGACAACTGGCGCATAGGCCGACCCGGTTGCGCGCTGACAGTCGCGGCAATGGCAGTTGAGCATGAGAACCGGGTCCGCGTTCACCGCATAGCGAACGCCGCCGCAGGCGCATCCGCCGGTGATCTTTTGCATTGTGTTCATGCTGACAATCTCCCCCGGAAACCGTGTCATTACCCCACAAGTTGGCCCAACTCCGATTTCATGGTCACTGTATCCGATAGCCAATTATTCGACCACCGCACCTCGCTACTAGCGCGTGGGGCGTCCCATCCCATTCGCCCTCTCTTAGTCCCTTCTCATGAACATTCCAAATGCCCTCGTTTAGATCGGCCGTCTTGGTTTCTAGCCACTCTTCTTCACTCGCTTGGGGCGAAGATTTGATCCATCATCGCGAGCAATCCGAATTGCTGTCGCTGCATCGGGTACGGGCGGCTTTTCGGTGCATGCAACCGGTTCTCCGACCGGAACCGGTCCCGGCGAGTTTGTGCAGCCGGTGAGTACAAACAATATGAGTACTGTCGCGAGACGGCGCGGGATCTTCGAGAACGCTCAGATGCGGGTCCGGCTCTCACTAGCCCGCCGGCCGGACCTCGATCTTTACGCGCCGGCCGATGGGATCGCCGTCCTCAGTGCCGGCTGCACCGGCGCCGATGACCGCTACTTGCGCATCCAGCGGCAGGCCGCGGGCGTTGAGCGCGTCATAGACCGCATTGGCGCGCGCGCGGGACAATTCACGATTGGCCTTGGGGCTGCCGCTCGTATCGGACCAACCAGTGATGGTGACGCTGCCATGGGGGTGGCGGGTCAGATAATGGGCGACCGCCTGGAGTTTGGCAGTCTCGCTTGCCGGCAGGGCGGCGCTGCCGGGGGCGAAATGCAGGACCGTGGTCACTACCGGCACCGAGGCCTGCTGGCCTGATTCCAGTTTCGCGATGCGGTCGCGCAAGGGATCGAGGATGCGATTGAGGGCTGCTTCCGCCCGGCGGCGATGCTCGGCGGCCTCCTCGGCCATGGTCATGGCCTGATCGCTGAGGGTGCTGTCGACGGCCAGGTAGCTCGGCTGTTCGTCCAATTCCGCCCCCGCCTTGTCCGCCGCCCCGCCCTCGCGTGCCGCTTCATAGCCGTGATAGATCAAGGCGCCCACATCGCCGCCGAACGCCTGATCCACATCGGCCTTGATGGCGGCGGTCTGCGGGGCGCGGTCGGGCGCGGCACAGCCGGCCAGCAAGGCGGCCGATGCGATGACGGCAAAGCGAAATTCGCGCATGGATTGTCTCCCCCGGGAGCGGCAAGAAATCTTGTCGGAGGATATGCTGGCGCGTTGGGCGGGGTCTAGCCGCCTGTCCGCTGAATTCGTGACGTCACTCGAGGGCAAGGCGCAAGGCGGCGGCCCCCGCCCAGGGGGCAAGGGTGATCGCCGCCAGCAGATATGCGGCCAGCAGCAGCAGATGGGGCTGGGCCGAGAGGCCGGTGGCCGCCGCGTCCACGCCACCCACGCCGAAAATCAGGATCGGCACATAAAGTGGCATGACCAGCAGGGGCAGCAGGACGGCGCCACGCCGCGCGCCGAGGGTCAGGGCGGCGCCCACGGCCCCCACCAGGGTCAGCGCCGGACCGCCCAGCGCCAGTGCCAGAACCAGAACGCCGATAGCCGGGCCCGGCAGGCGCAGCAGGAAGGCAAGCAGCGGCGCCGCGACGAGCAACGGCAGCCCGGTCGCCAGCCAGTGGGCAATGGCCTTGGCGAGAAAACTCCATTCAAGGGCGAGAGGAGCCAGCGCCAGCTGATCCAGCCCGCCATCCTCCTGCTCCTGCTGGAACAGGCGGTCCAGCGAGATCAATGCTGCGAACAGCGCCATGGTCCAGAGAAGCCCGGCGGCGATGCGGGCCAGAAGATCGGGCTCCGGCCCCACGCCGAAGGGAAACATCATCACCGCCAGCAGATAGAAAGCCAGCGTGATCAGCGCATCGTTGCCCTGGCGCAACACCAGCAGCAGGTCGCGGCGCAGCAAGCTGACGAACCCCACGCCGTTCATGGCACTTCGCTCGTCGAGACGCATTGAGGCGCGAAATCGCCCAAGGCCAGCACCGCGACCTCCGGCGGCAAATTGTCGCCATGGAGCGCAATCGCCGCCATGCCGCCTTTGGCGCGATGTTCGGCGAGCACGCCGGCAAACATCGCCTCGGCCTCGCCATCGAGGCCGTTGGTCGGCTCATCCAACAGCCAAAGCGGCGCCCCGCTGGCGAAGATTCGGGCGAGAGCCAAGCGCCGGCGCTGCCCCGCGGAGAGGAGACGGGCCGGAAGTCGGGCGAGGCGCTCGATGCCGAAAGCAGCAAGGGCGGGCGCCACGGAATCGATTCCGCACCAGAAGGCGAGATTCTCGGCGGCGGTCAGCGCCGCTTTCAGCGCGTCGAGATGACCCAGGAAGGCCAGCCGCCGGCGGTGCGATTCGGGATCAGTCGCGAAGGACTGCCCACCCCAGGTGAGCGCCCCCTCGACCGGCCGCAACAATCCCGCCATCAGGCGCAGCAGACTCGATTTTCCGCTGCCGTTCGCCCCGCGCAGCACCAGCAGCCCGCCCGGCTCGAGTAAAAAATCCAGGCGCGCGAAAACCATTCGTTCCCCGCGTCGGCAGGCGAGATCGCGCCCGGCGAAGGGCGCCGGATTTTCCGTCGGATTGGTCATCGCCGCCGAAGCTAGCCCGGATTCCGTGAGGCGACCATACCGCTGCCCCCGCGCGAGAGAATCCGCGCAAGGCCTGGGACGGCGAGGGTTCAAAATAATTGCGCCGCGCCCCGCCGGGATGAAAAGCGGGACGCGGCGCGCGAGGTCGATAAGGACAGCCGCTGGGGGTCGCGGTGTGCTGCCCCTATTCCCCGGCCTTTCGGGGTTTGCACGGTTGGGCCGGGGAGCCTCGTTAGAGAAGGGTCGATGACTTTCGGCAGGCAAAAGATGGTAGCGGGCTGTGGCGGCATTACGCCGGGAAAATGGCGGAATTGTGATTTTTGCCGGCTTTGGCGCCAGGAGCGGTGATATCATCGGCGCCGCTCCGAACCGTCGCCCGAACCAGCATTGGAGTTTCCCCCCGTGACCGCTGCCATGGACAGTCTGAAGACGCGTCGCTCGCTCAAAGTCGGCAATCGCCGTTTCGATTATTTCAGCCTGAAGGCTGCCGAGAAGAACGGCCTGGGCGATCTGTCGCGATTGCCGTTTTCGCTCAAGGTCCTGCTGGAAAACCTGCTGCGCTCGGAGGACGGCCGATCGGTGCGTCTGGAGGATATCAAGGCATTGGCGCACTGGCTGAAGACCAAACGCTCCGATCGCGAGATCGCCTATCGACCCGCGCGAGTGCTGATGCAGGATTTCACCGGCGTGCCGGCAGTGGTGGATCTTGCCGCCATGCGCGATGCCATGCAGGTCATGGGCGAAGATCCGCGCAAGATCAATCCGCTGTCCGCCGTCGATCTGGTCATCGATCATTCGGTGATGGTGGATAGTTTCGGCAGCCGCGCCTCCTTCGGCGAAAACGTCGCCAGGGAATACGAGCGCAACGGCGAGCGCTATGCCTTCCTGCGCTGGGGCCAGAAGGGTTTCGCCAATTTCCGCGTCGTGCCGCCGGGCACCGGCATCTGCCATCAGGTCAATCTGGAATATCTGGCCCAGGTGATCTGGACGGCGAAGGAGGGCGAGCGCACGGTGGCATACCCCGACACGCTAGTGGGGACTGACAGCCACACCACCATGGTGAACGGCCTTGCCGTGCTGGGCTGGGGCGTGGGTGGCATCGAGGCGGAGGCCGCCATGCTGGGCCAGCCCATCTCCATGCTGATACCCGAGGTGGTCGGATTCAAGCTGACCGGCAAGCTGAAGGAGGGCGCCACCGCGACCGACCTGGTGCTGACCGTCACCCAGATGCTGCGCAAGAAGGGCGTGGTGGGAAAATTCGTCGAGTTTTTCGGGCCGGGCCTGGACGAGCTGGCCTTGGCCGATCGCGCCACCATCGCCAATATGGCGCCGGAATATGGCGCCACCTGCGGCTATTTCCCCATCGACGCCGAGACGATCCGTTATCTGAAGGCAACGGGACGAAGCCCGGGGCGGGTCGCCTTGGTGGAGGCCTATGCCAAGGCCCAAGGGCTGTGGCGCAGTGCGCGCACCCCCGATCCGGTTTTCACCGACACCCTCTCCCTGGATGTCGGCACGGTGGAATCGAGCCTCGCCGGCCCGAAGCGCCCGCAGGACCGGGTGCCGGTCTCCGGCGCCGCGAACGCCTTCCGCAAGGCGCTGGTGGAGAGTTTCGGCCGTCCGGAAGCCACCCCGCGCTTGCCGGTCGAGGGCAGCAAGCACGATCTGGGCGATGGCGATGTGGTAATCGCGGCCATCACCAGTTGCACCAACACCTCCAACCCGACGGTAATGCTGGGCGCGGGCCTCATCGCCCGCAATGCGGTGAAGCGCGGGCTCAAGGTCAAGCCCTGGGTCAAGACGTCGCTGGCGCCGGGCTCGCAGGTGGTGACCGATTATCTGAAGAAGGCGGGGCTGCAAAGTTATCTCGACAAGCTGGGGTTCAACCTCGTCGGCTACGGCTGCACCACCTGCATCGGCAATTCGGGCCCGCTGCCCGAGCCGATAGCAGCATCCATCACCAAGGGCGATCTCACGGTCTGCTCCGTGCTCTCGGGCAATCGCAATTTCGAGGGCCGGGTCAACCCGCTCACTCGCGCCAATTATCTCGCGTCCCCCATGCTGGTGCTGGCCTATGCGCTGGCCGGCTCGATGAAGATCGATCTGCTGAAGGATCCCTTGGGCCACGACAAGAAGGGCAAGCCGGTTTATCTCGCCGATCTCTGGCCCAGCAATCGCGAGATTGCGGACGCAGTCGGCCGCTTCGTCAAGCCTTCGAGCTTCCGCAAGCGGTATGCCGATGTCTTCGCCGGCGATCGGCACTGGCGCAAGATCGGCACGTCCGGCGGCCTCACCTATAAATGGGATGGGACTTCGACATATGTGCAGAATCCGCCCTATTTCACCGGCATGCCGGCGGAGCCGCAGGCTCTGTCCGAGATCAAAGGCGCGCGCCTCTTGGCCATCCTGGGCGACAGCATTACAACCGATCACATCTCACCGGCCGGCTCGATCAAGAAGGACGGACCGGCCGGCCAGTATCTCATGGCCCATGGCGTGCCTTACGAGGAGTTCAATTCCTATGGCGCGCGGCGCGGCAATCATGAAGTCATGATGCGCGGCACCTTCGCCAATATCCGACTGAAGAACGAGATGGTGCCGGGCACCGAAGGCGGCATCACCCGCCATCTGCCCGATGGCGCCGTCATGCCGATCTATGACGCTGCCATGCGCTATCAGTCCGAACGCATCCCGCTGGTGGTGGTTGCCGGCAAGGAATACGGCGCCGGCTCTTCGCGCGATTGGGCGGCCAAGGGTCCCAAATTGCTGGGTATCAGGGCGGTACTGGCGGAGAGCTTCGAGCGTATCCATCGCTCCAATCTGGTGGGCATGGATGTGCTGCCGCTTCAGTTCAAGGACGGCATGACCCGCAAGAGCCTGGGCCTGGCCGGCGAGGAGATTTTCGACATCGGCGGATTTTCCGGCGGAATCAAGCCGGGCATGGACGTATCCGTGACCTTGAAGCGGCCCGACGGGAAGGTGGAGATTTTCGGGGTCACCTGTCGCATCGACACCTTGGACGAGGTGGCATATTTCCGCCACGGGGGCATTCTGCCCTATGTGCTGCGGCGTCTGCGCAAGCAGGCGGCGTGATGGAAATTCGGGCGGTGCGTTCGTCTGTCGAGTGATTTCAAGCTGCATGTGGCGTCTGCTTCACCGGAACGTGAGTTGGCCGGATCGAATGCCTGGGCTAGTTGTGAAGGCATGAAACGTCGCCCCCGCCACGCTCCAATCGGCGCATTGCTCGCTTTCGCGACGCTGATGGTCTCATTTGCTGCCGGCGCCGATCAACCAGTGCCGGCAACAGTGGATGACATGCCCGTGGTGGTGGAGCTGTTCACCTCGCAAGGCTGCAGTTCCTGCCCGCCGGCCGACCTTTTTCTGGGCAAGCTGGCCGAGCGGCACGACGTGCTGGCGCTGGCCTTCCACGTGGATTACTGGGACTACATCGGCTGGAAGGATCCTTTCGCCTTCAGGATCGCGACGGAGCGCCAATATAGCTACGGCCATGCCCTGGGCCTCAACATGGTCTACACGCCCCAGATGGTGATCGGCGGAATTCATGATGCCGTCGGCTCCGACGAGGGCGACGTGGGCCAGGCCATCAAAACCGACGCGAGTCGCTCGAAGCTGAAGCTCGCCGTGGTCCGCGATGCCGAGGGCGCCTACAAGGTGGAAATTCCAGCGGGCGCGACCAATACGCCCGCCACGGTCTGGGTCGCCTTGTTCGATCGCGCCCATAAGACGCCGGTTCAGCGCGGCGAGAATTCCGGCTCGACCTTGACCGAATTCAACATCGTTCGCGAATGGCGGAAGATCGGCGAGTGGAACGGCCAGGCCACGGAGATCGCCCTCAATCTGACGCCGGAATCCGACGAATACGATGCCTGCGCGATCCTGGTGCAGGAAGGCGGCTATGGCCTGATCCGGGGGGCCGCCGCCTTCCGCATGGAAAAGCCCGCCGGGGGCTGAAGCCCTTGCTCTAAGCGGCCGGCTTCGGCAATCTCTCAGGTCTTCGCCATTTTTCAGGGGAGGCCAGCCATGGCCCGTGCCATTCCAAAAATGTTTCGCACTGTCACGCCCCATCTGACCATCGAGGGCGCCAGCAATGCCATCAAGTTCTACAAGAAGGCCTTCGGTGCCAAGGAGCTGAGCCGGATGAAGACGCCGGACGGCAAGCACCTGATGCATGCCATGATCAAGATCGGCAATTCGGTGGTGATGCTGAACGACGCCTTCCCCGAATGGGGCAGCAAGGGTCCGCAAGCCTTGGGCGGATCGGCGGTCGCCGTCCATCTCTATGTCGAGGATGCCGACAAGGTTTTCAAGAAGGCGCTCAAGGCCGGTGCCACCGTCGCCATGCCGATCGCGGACATGTTCTGGGGTGACCGCTATGGCCTGCTGGTCGATCCCTTCGGCCATCGCTGGGCGGTGGCCACCCATAAGAAGGACATGAGTCCGGCCCAGATGGCAAAAGCCGCCAAAGCCGCGATGGCTCAGCACGCGCCGCCGAAGGCGGAGTAATGAACGAGCGCCTCTCCCGATCCCTCATTCTTCCCCCGCCCTCCTTGATGTCCTTTGATGGGGGCGGGGATTATCGGGAGTGGCGCTAGTTTCCCGAGTCCTGAGCCTCTTGATGGGCGCGGGACAGGTGAGGCGCCAATGAGACGGCAGGCACGCTCACCCCATCGCCTTCAGCAGCGCGGCGTCGAGCCTTCGGGCAAAGGCGCTGACGTCGCCGACGGGTTCGCCCTGGACGATGCGGGCCTGGTCCAGCAGCAGCCAGGCGGCTTCGGTCACGTCCTCGGCGCTGCCTTTGGTGGAGAGGCGTTTGGCCAAGCTCCCGATCAGGGGATGACGCGGGTTCACTTCCAGCACCCGCTTCGCCGCCTTGTCCACCTGGCCATGCTGCTTCAGCAGGCGTTCGAGATGAATGTCCATATCGCCCTCGTCGGCCACCAGGCAGACGGCACTGACATCCAGACGCGATGACGCCCGCACGTCCTTGACCGCGTCGGCCAACGTGAGGCGCAGCAGCGCGATCAGCGCATCGGTGCCCGCGGGCTGCGGCTCATCGGCCGATTTCTTTTTGTCTTCGGGCAGCGCGATCTTCTCGAGATCGCTGCCGCCCCGCGTCACCGACTTCAATGTTTTGGAATCGTAAACGCCCACGGCAGGAATCCAGAACTCGTCCACCGGGTCGGCCAGCAGCAGCACCTCGATGCCGCGGGCGGCGAAGCCTTCGATCTGCGGGCTCTTGGATGCTGCTTCCACGCTCTCGCCGCTGATGTAGTAGATTGCATCCTGGCCCGGCTTCATGCGTCCCACGTAGTCGGCGAGGCTCACCAGCCCATCGCCGGCGGTCGAGCGGAAGCGGGCCAATTTCAACAGGCTCTCGCGCTGCTCGCTGTCTTCGTAGAGGCCTTCCTTCAGCACGGCGCCGAAATCGTTCCAGAATCCGGCGTAAGCCTCGGGCTCCTTCTCCGCCATCTTCGCCAGTTCGGCCAGGCTGCGCTTCACCAGGGCCGCGCGAATCTTGGCCAGCAGCGGGTTGTGCTGCAGCATTTCGCGGCTGATGTTGAGGGGCAGATCCTCGGAATCGACGATGCCCTGCAGGAAGCGCAGATATCCCGGCAGGATATCGGCGCAATCGTCAGTGATGAACACGCGCCGCACATAGAGCTTCAGGCGATGCTTGCGCTCGGGATGGAACAGATCCATCGGCCGCGCTCCGGGCACGAAGAGGACCGCGGTATAGTCGATCTTGCCCTCAGCCCGCCAATGGATGGTGAGGCGCGGCGAATCGAACCTGTGGCTGACGAAGCGATAGAACTCGGCATATTGCTGGCTGGTGATCTCGTTCTTGGGCCGCATCCACAGCGCCGCCGCCTCGTTCAATTTTTCTTCCTTGGTGCCGGGCTGCTTCATCAGGATGGGCAAGGCGATGTGATCCGAATAGCGGGCGACGACGCTCTTGAGGCGCGCCGGCTCAAGGAACTCGTCGGCATCCTTGCGCAGGTGCAGCACGATGCGGGTGCCCCGCGAAACATCTTCGGCCGGCGCGATGGCGAATTCGCCCGTGCCTTCCGAGGCCCAGCGCCAGCCCTCTGCTTCGCCGGCGCGGCGGCTGAAGACCTCGATCTTCTCGGCCACCATGAAGGCGGCATAGAAGCCGACGCCGAATTGGCCGATGAGGGACAGGTCCTTGGCTGCATCGCCGCTCGCCTGCTCCAGAAATGCCGTGGTGCCCGAGCGCGCGATGGTCCCGAGGTTGGCAATCAGATCCTCCCGGTTCATGCCGATGCCGTTGTCGGCCACTGTCAATGTCCGGGCTGTTGCGTCGGGCCCGATGGTCACCCGGTACTGCGGATCCTCGGCGGCCAGGTCCGGATGGGTGATGGCCAGATAGCGCAGGCGGTCGCAGGCGTCCGAGGCGTTGGAGATCAATTCGCGCAGGAAGACCGCCCGGTCGCTGTAGAGCGAATGGGCGACGATATCCAGCAATCGCCCGACCTCGGCCTGAAAGCCGTGCTTTTCTTCCAGCATTTTCGTCATCCCTCGGACACCCCTCGGCAAAACCCCTCCAGGATATAGGGGCTTAAACGCTGGGCATCAAGTAGTCGGCCTGACTTGCAATCGCAAGTCCGCTCGACGATGTTAGACTGATGATCGGCGCCCCGGGCCCCCGGTTGACGGCCGTACTCGGCCCGACCAACACCGGCAAGACCTATCTCGCGGTCGAGCGCATGCTGGGCCATGCCAGCGGCATGATCGGCTTTCCGCTGCGCCTGCTGGCCCGCGAAAACTACGATCGCATCCGCAAAATCAAGGGCGAGCGGGCCGTCGCCCTGGTGACCGGCGAGGAAAAGATCATCCCGGCGGGCGCCCAATACTTCATCTGCACCGTCGAATCCATGCCCCTGGACCGGCCGGTGGGTTTCCTTGCCATCGACGAGGTCCAGATGGCCGCCGATCCCGAGCGCGGCCATGTCTTTACCGATCGTATCTTGCATGCCCGCGGCATGGACGAGACCATGCTGCTGGGGGCAGACACCATGCGGCCGCTCCTGCGCCGATTGCTGCCCGGGCTGGAGGTCATCACCCGCCCGCGGTTTTCGACATTGCGCTACAGCGGGCCGCGCAAGCCCACCCGATTGCCCCCGCGCAGTGCGGTCGTGGGATTTTCCGCCGCCGAGGTCTATCGCATCGCCGAGGTGATGCGCCGCCAGCGCGGCGGCTGCGCCGTGGTCATGGGCGCGCTGAGCCCGCGAACCCGCAATGCCCAGGTCGAGATGTATCAGGCGGGCGAGGTGGATTATCTGGTGGCGACCGACGCCATCGGCATGGGCCTGAACATGGATCTGGTCCATGTCGCCTTTGCGGGCCTGAGCAAATTCGACGGAAGAGCGCCGCGCCACCTGACGGCAGCGGAACTCGCCCAGATTGCCGGGCGCGCCGGGCGACATATGAACGACGGCAGTTTTGGCACGACTGCGGAGGTCGGCGCGCTCGCGCCCGAGGCGGTGGAAGCCATCGAAAACCACCGCTTCGATGCCATCCCAGCGCTCCGCTGGCGCAACAGCGATCTCGATTTCCATTCCATCGATTCCCTGCGCCTCACCCTGGAGCGCCGCTCGCCCGATCGATCCCTGATCCGGGCACGCGAGGCCGACGACCAGCAGGCCCTGGCGGCGCTGGGCCGCGAGGAGGAGATCGCGCGGCGTGTGGGCGGCCCGGCGACCGTGCGCCTGCTCTGGGAGGTCTGCCAGATTCCAGATTTCCGCAAGGTGATGAGCGATACCCACGCGAAACTACTGGCCCAGATTTTCCGCCATCTCACGTCCAGCGCCCAGCGCCTGCCCACCGATTGGGTGGCGGCCCAAGTGGCGCGCCTGGACCATGCCGAGGGCGATATCGACACGCTGATGGCCCGCATCGCCCATATCCGCACCTGGACCTATATCGCCCATCGCGTGGGCTGGCTGGCTGACCCGGCCCACTGGCAGGAACGCACCCGCGCGGTGGAGGACAAGCTCTCGGACGCGCTGCATCGTTCGCTGACCCAGCGGTTCGTCGATCGCCGCCAGGCCTTGCTGCTGCGTCGCATGAAGGATGGCGGCGCGCTGGAGGGTGCGGTGACGCGCGCCGGCGAGGTTCTCGTCGAGGGCCAGTCGGTCGGCCAGCTTGCCGGCTTCCGCTTCATTCCCGATGGTTCCGGCGGCGCGGAGGAGCAGCGCCCGCTGCTGACCGCAGCCCGTCGCGCGTTGACCCGCGAGATCCCCGCCCGGTTGGCGCGGCTGGAGGCCGCGGGCGAGGAGGCCTTCGCGCTGTCCGCCGCCGGTGTGCTGAGTTGGGAAGGCGCGCCGGTTGCCCGCGCCCTCGCCGGGGAGACCATCACCAGCCCGCGCGTCGATCCCTTGCCCAGCGATCTGCTGGATGGTGCCGAGCGCGAGCGCCTGCGCCGGCGGCTTGTCCTATGGCTCGATGGACATATCGCGCGGCGGCTGAAGCCGCTGGTAGCCGCCGCGGCCGATGCCGGCGTGGCGGGTGCCACGCGGGGCGTCCTTTTCCAGCTCATCGAAGCCCTCGGCCTGCTGCCGCGCCGGGAACTGGCCGCGCAATTGCCGCTGGCCGATCTCAAGACCCTGCGTCGGCTGGGGGTGCGCCTGGGGCGCGAAAGCCTGTGGTTTCCCGCCTTGGCCTCGGCTGCCGGGCTTGCCGCCTTGCTCTGGTGCGTCAAGGCCGGCCGTGCGCCAGCGCCCTTGCCGCCGCGCCGGCCGGCGAGCTTGGTACGCGATCCCGCCTTGCCCGCGGATTTCTATCATGCGGTCGGATATCGCCTAGCCGGTTCTCTGGTGGTGCGAGCCGATGCGCTGGAGCGTCTCTCGGACCTGGCCCATCGGCTGGCCGGCCAAGGGCCGTTCCTGCCGGCGGAAGCCCTGCGCCAATGCATTCAATGCGACATGGCCGCGCTTCCCGCCGTGATCGCCGCCCTGGGCTATCGCTCTGTCGAGGAAGCGGGCGAACTGCGCTTCCACGCCCCGGCAAGGAGGAAGGCCGGCCGCCCGACGAAGCGCCGGCGGGCGGAGAGAAAGCCGCGGCATTTGCCGGATTCGCCCTTCGCCGCCCTGAGGGACATAAAATTCCAGAAATGACCGCGCCGTGAACGAGCCTAGCCTGCGGCTGGATAAATGGCTATGGCATGCCCGGTTCTGCCGGACCCGTACTCTTGCCGCCAAACTCGCCGCCGCCGGCAAGGTGCGCATCGCAGGATCGGCCGTGTTCAAGGCCCATCATGCCGTGAAGCCGGGCGATGTGCTGACGTTTCCGCAAGGGCCCCATATCCGCACGGTCAAGGTACTGGCCCTCGGCGAACGTCGCGGCCCGGCGCCGGAGGCGAGGCTGCTCTACGACGACCTCGCGCCGCCGCAACCCAAACCCGTCGAGCCTCCCGGCGGCGGCGAACGTCCGACCAAGGCCGACCGCCGCGCCATCGATCGCCTGCAGCGCGGCAGCGAGAGCTGAAGCAGGAAGGCGTCGGACCTCGGCCTCAATACGACCCGAACACGTAGCGCACCAGAGGTCCTTTCTGCCGAAATGGTAGCGTCAAGATGGCGGCCAGCATCTCGGTCATCGCCGAACAGGCCGCGCCATGATCCGATGTGGGCGAATCCAAGTTCGACAAGGCGGAAGCCAGGTTGGGATTCTGCTGCCGCAATTGCTGCGCCATTGCGGCGAGGGCCGCACCGACATCGCTTTTGGAAGGCACGGCCGCGTTACGCAGCGCGCCATCGCTGACCAACCGCGCTTGGAGATCGGCGAAGTCTTTCCACTCGTCGCCGGCGAGCACATCGTCGGCAGCGAAACCAGCCGGCGCCCTTTCGGGGTAAAGGATGAAATAGCAGGCGTCGGGATTCGCCCTGCCGAGTTTGGTCAGGTAGGACTGCAACGCCTGGGCGAAGTCGATCGCCATGGCATCGCTGGCATGGGGAAAATAGACGAGTGAGAGCGGCGCGATATCCCGCGTCGGCAGGGATTGGACGTCGCGTTGGCTGTCGTGCTCGCCGATCGCCAGAATCACCTGATCGCGCAGCGCCTTGTATCGAGCGGGGTCGCGCGTCTGCAGAATCTTGAAGGGATTTTCCTCCAGCAACTGGGCGGCCAGGTTCGGGGCGATCTTTACGTCGTCCGGCGTGGCGAATTTGGTGCTCACGTCGGTGATGACATGGGCGGCTTTCAACTCGCCCACCGTGGGAATCCAGATTTCGCTGCTGGGAATCGAGAAGGCCTTCTCCACGAAAGAGGAAGTAATGCCCATGGCCCGCATGAACTGCGCGTCGGTTTCTTCGACCATGTCGATTTCGGCCGGACTCATGCCGGGGGCGCTCTCCCGGTGGAAACCAAGCTTGGCGCCGGGCGCCAGATACCGCTCTTGCCCGCCGAGAAACACCAAGACGCAAGCCGACAGGCAATGGGCGTCGACGACGGTGGTCAGGCCGCGGTCGTGGACCAGATACTCCATCTTCCGCCCGTAGCCAACGCTGCCGCCATTGCTGGTCAGATGCAGAATTTTGACCGCGGGATTGCCGTTGAGCGCGCTGCGCAGGGCGCCGCTGGAGCTGAATTCAATGCGGCCGGAATATTCCATCTCCGTGCCGGAAGGCAGCACGGTGATCGTGAATTCCTTGGAGCCCGAGTCCCCGGCCACCGCAGGCAGCGCCGACCCGGTGCCGGCTTTCGCCACGGGCAAATTGGCGGCCATGAGGACGAGCATGGCGAACAGAATCTGACAGGCGCGAATCCCAGGCTTCGCGCGGGATCTCGGTCGCAACCTGCGGCCAATCCGGCTCATGCCGTCGCTCGCCTGCTCGACGCCTTCAAGGATCTGCGAGCCGCGCTCTTCCGCCCATTTCGAATCGCAGCAATTTGCGACCAATAGTTCAAGGAAGCGAGGTGCAGCAAGGATTGACTCGGGCGTCACTTGCTGCGGCTGCTGCCGGTCGGCGGCAGATGTGGAGCGCCGAGGGTTGGCGGAAGTGGGGAAGGTGGCTGGCCGGCGAAGACAAGGCGCAGAAAGGGGATGGGCTGGGAATCGGGGAGCGACAGGGCGCTGTCGAGAAAATCGACCATTACTTTGCAATCGCTACCCGACGCCGGCGCCGTCGAATTCAAATGTTCGAAGGCCGCGGCGGCAGTGGGATGTTTCGCCTTGAATTTGCGTTCGACCATGGCTTCCGACGACGCGATGGTGGATTTGCTGGGAAAGGAATTCCGGCTGGCGACGCCGTCCTTGACGACACTTACCTCGATCCTGCCTATGCGCTCGACCTCGCCGTCGGTTGCTTCGGAGAATGACCAATCTTGACCCGAGGAGTTCTTGTCCTCGACAAGCGAACACGCCTCAGGCGCTCGGCTTATAGACTTCCTCATCAGTTCCATGATGGCTGCCGCGAATTCCCGAACCATCGCATCGCTTGCCTGGGCCAAATATTTGCCCAGGACGTTTCCCTTCTGGATGTTAAACAGCGTGACGAAGTCGCTATAGGTTGCCTCGCCCTCCAAGGCCTCGATCAGCGCCGCACGCAAGGCGCGATACTGGTCCCGATCGACGCCCTCGATCGTGCTGAATAATTTGTCCTGGCGCATCACGACGTCGATCTGGTCTCCCGGCGTCTCGCCCCCCAATCCGCTCATGACGAAATCGCCGCGTATGTCGGTGACAATGTGCGCCGCCTTAAGTTCCTTCGTCGTCGGCATCCAAATATCGCTGTTGGGCGTGGAAAAGGCCTTCTTGACGAAGTCCGCCGGCACGCCCTTCGTCAGCATGAAGACCTCATCGGTCTTTTCATAGGCTTCGATCTGGCTCGCGGTCATGTGCGGGGCGCTTGCCTGGTGAAATCCGATGTGGGCGCCCGGAGACATGAACCTCTCCCGGCCGGCCAGGAACGCCAAGGTGCAGGCGGACATGCAACCCATGTTCGTGACGGTGATCAGTCCGCGTTCCTGGATAAGGCGAGAAATTTTCCGGGCTTCATCGATATCGCCGCCGCCGCTATTGAGGTGGATGACGGTCACCTTGGAGTTCGACTTCAGGGCGTCGCGCAGCTCCTGCGCCACGCCGCGGATGATGTCCCCATCGAACTCGAGCTCGGTCCCGTGCCGTAGGACCCGGATGAAATGTGGCCCGGCCTTGGAATCGGCTCGTCGACTTAAGGCTTCGAGCGGATGCCACAAGATCACGGCGAGCGCGATACTCGCGCAGGCAATCCAGCGCATCGGCACGGGCAGGTTCATCGTTCCATGATTTGTCACGGCTGAATTCTCTCGTGCAGATCGGCGTTCGTCCACGGAAAACGGACTCGTAATTCGCCTACATCTTCCGGCACAACCACCCTGGATCCGATAGGGATTCACGCATTCGATCTCTCTGTGTCTCCGTCGTGAACTTCGTTCGCCAGTCGGGTGCGACTACAACCGCCCCGCTTCGATGATCCGTTTCAGGAAGGCCCGCGTCCGTTCCTCGCGGGGGGCGCCGAAGATTTCGGCGGGCGGGCCCTCTTCGTGGACGCGGCCGTCGAAGAGGAAGCAGATCTTGCTCGCCACTTCGCGGGCAAATCCCATCTCATGGGTGGCCAGCAGCATGGTCATTCCTTCGGCGGCGAGATCGCGCACGATGGCGAGTACCTCGGAAACCAGTTCGGGGTCGAGCGCCGAGGTGATCTCGTCCAGCAGCATCACCATGGGACCCATGGCCAGCGCGCGCACGATGGCAACCCGCTGCTGCTGACCGCCGGAGAGGCGATCGGGATATTCCTTGGCCTTGCGTTCCAGCCCGATGCGTTTAAGTAGCGCCATGGCCTCGGCCTCGGCCTCGGCGCGGTCGGTGCCCAGCACCCGGATCGGCGCCAGGGTCACGTTTTCCAGCACGCTCATATGGGGAAACAGGTTGAAGCTCTGGAAGACGATGCCGACCTCCCGGCGTAGCGCGTTCACGTCCACCCCCGGTCCCGTCATGCGATCGCCATGGATGCGGATCTCGCCTGCCTCGATGGTCTCCAACCCGTTGATGCAGCGCAGCAGGGTGGATTTGCCGCAGCCTGAAGGCCCGATCAGGCAGACGACCTGATGCTCTTCCACTTCCAGGCTCAATCCCGTGAACACCGGATGCTCGCCGAAGCGCTTGTGGATATCGCGAATTTCGATCAGGGCCATGGCGCGGGCTTTCAGCTTCCGCCGGCGCGCATGCGCCGCTGATCGCGCTCCACCATCTTGTCCACGAGGCGGGCCTGGGGAATGGTGACGACCACGAAGAGGATCGCCACGGTCATCACCGGCGACAGATTGAAATGATTGCTGGCGATGATCTTGGCCTGGTTGAAGGCATCGATGGTGCCGATCACGTTGACAAGCGCGGTATCCTTCTGCAGGCCTATGAAATCGTTCAGCAGGGGCGGGATGATCCGGCGCACCGCCTGGGGCACGATGACATAGCGCATGGTCTGCATGTAGGAGAGCCCTAGCGAGCGGGCCGCGGCGGTCTGGCTCCAATGGATACTCTCGATACCGGAACGATAGACCTCGGCCACATAGGCGCCGTATGTGAGGGTCAGCGCCAGGATGGCGAAGGATTCCTGTGACAGATCTTTCAGGATCGGCAACCCCGTGAGCGGAATGCCGAAGCCGATGAGGTAGATGTTGATGATGGCCGGCAGGCCGCGAAACACGTCGGCATAGAATGTGGCCATGGCGCGGATGGGCCGGCCCGCCGGCCCCGGCGCCAAACGCGCCATGGCGATGACCAGACCCCAGACGAGGACCAGCACCTCGGCAACAACGAAGATATAGACGTTCGTCCAGAACGCCTTCAGCACGAGCATGAAGGTGCTGACGATAAGCGGCAGCAGGAAGAAGGTGCGGCTGACGGCCAGATCGTTGGCGATGAAGAATTGGACGACCATCAGGATCAGCGTCAGCGCGCCGGCGAAGCCGAAGCAATACCAGGCGAGGCCGCGTGCCGCCGCACCTGCCACCCGTGCGGCGATGAAGTCGCCGGCGGCGAGCGCGGTCTTGGCGCGCCCTGCGACCTGCATACTGCGCAGCGCCGGAATCAGCAGGCAAGTGGCGATGAGCCCGCAGAGAAGGATCAAGGCATCGGCGACCGGGCCCCCTTGCTGCAAGATAGCGAGCGCGCCGCGCACGCTGTTGAGCGTGCCCCAGGCCGCCGCGACGCTCAGTGCGGCGACGCCTAGGGCCGTTAGCGCCCAGCTCGTGGCATCGGTAGGCCGCGAGGCGGCGCGCCATTGGCGTTGGCCGCCGGAACGCCCCGAACGGCCGCCTCGGCCTTCATCCCCCGGTAAGCTGCCGCCAGCCGAGGTCATCGGCTGGCGGATCTCCCTGTCGTGCTCACCTCAAGATCCCGGCTGGAAATAGGGAACGGTCGTCGGATCAGTTCCCCAGGCCGCTGCCAGATATTTCGCCGCCAGCTTGTTCAGCGTCCCGTCGTCGATCAGCGATTGGATGATCTTGTCGATGGTCGCCGCGTTGGCGGAGCCCTTGGGGTAGAGAGCGCCGTAGGTCTCTCCCGTCGAGTACTGGCCCACCACCACCTGGGTGCCGTTGGAGGCGCTGGCCTGGGCGAGAACGATGGCCGTATCGGTCATGGCCACGTCGATCTGATTGGCCGCCAAGGCCGCCCACATGCTGGGCGTGTCAGGAAACTGCTTGACCTCCTTCGTCGGTTTCAGCTTGTCGGTCACGAAACTGGCGCCGGTCGTCGCCGTCTGCACGCCGATCCGCAAGCCCTTGATCGAGCTGCTGTCGACGGCCGTGCCCTTTCGAACCAGCACGCCGATGTCGGAATGGAAGTAGGGGATCGAGAAGTCGACCACCTTCTTGCGCTCGTCGGTGATGGAGATCTGCGAGAGCGCCAGATCGAAGGCCTTGGTCTGGCCCGCCACCAGTGCATCCCATGCGACGTTGGTGACGGCGACCTTATCCAGGCCGGCGCGATAGGCGATGTTGGCAGCCATGCAGTATTCATAGCCATCCTTGATGGTGTCGGGCGTATCGCCGTTCCACCAGCCCGGCGCCGGCAGATTGACCTCGACGGTCAACTGGCCGGCCTGAGCCGGGGTCAGCGGGAACGAGCCCTTCTGGCCGGTCATCTCGCAATTGCCGATCATGTCGGCGGCGGCGGCCGGCCGGGCGAGGCCCAGCGCCAGTACCACGCTCGCAAGTGCGACGCCGCCCAACATCCCCGCGGCACCAAAACGTAAACGCTTCATAGGAAAGCCTCCTGCTGTTGCAAAACCCGCCGCGGGCAGCCGGCGCTTGGTCCGGTTCCGCCCACCGATCCTCATTTGAGGCCGGGCGACGTGCAAAAGACAAGCCAATCCTCAACGCAGCAGCAGGATGCGGCTATCCCAGAATTCGCCGGCCGAGATATTCGCGGGTCGCAGCAGGCGGCGTTCATGGCCAAGGCTCAACAATCTATCGCGGGGCGCGTTCACATCGTCCTCGCTCAGGCTGATGGTGACCAGCGGCAGCGGATGATGCAGACGTGCCTCGCGAACCGCGCCGATCCAAAGCGGCTTTGCTGGCGCGCTGTCGGCCGTCAGCTCGACGCCGCTCGCCCATAGTCGCAGGACGAAGCGCGAACCGGCGGTCCCGGGATAGACGAGGATGAGAAGGGGAGCGCGGCCATTGTGCAACAGCGGCGCGACGGGAAGATCCAGCGGATCGAGATGGGGTGCCAGCCAGGCGAGCACGGCGCGCGCATTCCAGGCGACCGGCGGGCGCCACCCCTTGGCGCGCAGCTCGGCTGTTATCGAGGACAGATCGCCGGCCCATTGGATGGTGAAGGGCTCCTCGAGCCCGCCCAACAAGTCGACGCGCGAGATCGGCAGGCTCCCCTGATCGCCGGCCCACCAGGCATCCATGGCCAATAGCTGCATCTCCTCGCGCGGCGCAAAGCGCGCGCTATCGGCGTCATAGCGGTCATAAATGGTGGCCGCGCCGACGGTGGCGATCAGCCCCAGAACCAAAACGCCCAGGCTCCTTGGCCAGATGTTCACCGGGCGATGGTGGCGATAGGCAATGAAGAGCAGGCCTATCCAGGCCATTGCGAAGGTAAGCCCGGCGACGACATCCGATAGCCAAAGGGCGCCGAGATAGAGACGCGACAGGGCAAGTAGTACGACGAAGAAGCCGACAATTCCACTTACCCAAGGGCGCCAAGCCCGGGCCATCTGCGGCATCAGGAGCAGGGCGAGAAAGCCATAAATGGCAGCGTTGGTTGTCGTATGGCCGCTGGAGGAGGACACGGTAGGCAAGCCGGCATAGACCTGCTCGATCGGCAGCGCATGAATGAGCGCCACCGTGGTCACGCTGCTGAATGCGGAAGCGACGAAGACGGCAACGAGCCAATAGATGGCGGCCGACCAGGCACGCCGCCCGGTGAGCCAAAGAAAGACCGCAAGACTGACGGTCCAGACGACCGGCGCTTCGCCTATTTCACTGACGGCGATCATCAATTGGTCGCCGACGGCTGTCCGCAGACCTTGGAGAAGGCCGAAAACCGCCATGTCCATGCGCAGCAGAGGGTCGCCCGAAACGATGTCTTCCAGGACGCCAAGCAGCAGCCAGACCCAGCCGGCCAGAACAATGGCGGAGAACAGCAGCGCCTTGGCTTCGTTCTCCGCCGGATCGAGGAGAGCGCGAAACTGACGACCCATCCAGCCCGGCCGGCGCATCGCCCAGCCACGCAAGCGCTCGGCTGCGAGCCCGAGGCGGGGCAGACCCCAACGGGCGCCCGCGCGAACGCCCCAAACCACCAGCCAAAGCAGAGCCAGGATCATGAGAAGCAGTGCGCCCAGCCGGCCGGCGACCGCCCCGGCGAGCGTCAGCGAAGCGCCCAGGGCCACCCCGGGAAGGACATGAGCGGGTGCCCAGGCCAGTGCCGACAGGATGTTGGAAATGTAGAACCGGCGGACGGGCATATTGAGGATACCGGCGAACAGCGGCACAAAGGCGCGCAACGCCGGGACGAAACGGCCGAGCGCCACGCTCTTCGCGCCGTGGCGCTCGAAAAATCGCTCGCTACGTTCGGCGATTTGCGGGTAGTGGCTGAAAGGCCAACGCAACAAGATGGTTCGCTGATAGCGGCGGCCGAGCCAATAGGAAAATCCATCGCCGAGGATGGCGCCCATCACGGCCGCGCCCAGCAATGGCCAAAGGCCCAGCGCGCCGGAAGGCACCAAGGCGGAGATGGCGATGATGGTGAGCGTGCCGGGAATGAACAGGCCGATGACCGGCACGGCTTCCAACAACGCGGATATGAAGACCAGGCCATAGGCGAGGTATGAATACGCAGCGACGAAGGCGATAACGGCGTGAAGATATGAAAGCAATATGCTTCGTCCCGCGCTCGGCGATCCAATGACCGAGCATAACACGTCGAAGATGGGTTAGAGCGCCCGCTCCTGGAGCAAGATTCAACGACGCAACGGCTGATTTACCTCTCGAGCCAACCCAGCTTGAGACGATCAGGCGCTAGAGATGGCAGGCCGCGATATGGCCGGGGCCGCGCTCGGTCAATAGCGGCCGTTCGATCCGGCAGCGGTCCATGACGAAGGGGCAGCGCGGATGGAAGGGGCAGCCGGCGGGAATGGCCAGCGGGCTCGGCAATTCGCCGCGCACCGCATCGACCACGGTACGCCGGCCGGGGTCCAATTCCGGCGCTGCCTTGAGCAAGGCCGCCGTATAGGGATGGGCGGGCTTGGTGAACAGGGTTTCGGTACGGGCCAGTTCGACGATGGCCCCCAGATACATAACCGCGACGCGATGGGAGATGTGGCGTACGAGGCGCAGGTCATGGGCGATGAAGAGCACCGTCAATTCGAGCCGCGCCTGCAACTCCAGCAGCAAATTGACGATCTGGGCCTGGACCGAAACGTCCAGGGCCGAGACCAGCTCGTCGGCGATCAAACATTCGGGCTCCACCGCCAGCGCGCGGGCAATCCCGATGCGCTGGCGCTGGCCGCCGCTGAATTCATGGGGATAACGGTCGGCGGCATCGCTGGGCAGACGCACCAGATCGAGCAGTTCGGCCACGCGTTGGCCGATGGCATCGCCCTGGCGCAGATTGTGAAAGCCGATGGCCTCGGCCAGGGTCTGGCGCACGGTCATGCGCGGGTTCAGCGAACTGTAGGGGTCCTGAAACACCATCTGGACCCGGCGGTTGTAGGCCCGCCGTTCGGCGCCGTCGAGGGCCAGCACGTTGACGCCGCCGTAGTCGATGCGGCCGGCATCGGGCTGGTAGAGCCGCACCAAGCAACGGGCCAGCGTGGACTTCCCGCAGCCCGACTCGCCGACGATGCCCAGGGTCTCGCCGCGCTTGACCGAGAAACTAACGCCATTGAGGGCGCGCACGATCTTGGCCGGCCGGCCGGCCAAGCGGTCGAGAACGGTGCGCGGCCGCGCGAAGGTCATGGCGAGGTCGCGAACGGCAATCAAGGGGGCCAATGCTGCATCCATCCGGTCAGACCCCTGCCAAGTCGCGATGACGCAGACAGGCCGAGCGATGCTCCGGTGCCACCTCGATTAAGGGCGGCTGCCTCTCGCCGCAGGCCGGAATGACGAAGCGACAGCGTGGCGCGAAGGCACAGCCCGTGGGGATTTGGGAGAGCAGCGGCGGTTGTCCCGGAATCGACGACAAGGGCTGGCGCACCAGGCCCGCGCGGGGCACCGAATTCAACAGCCCCAGGGTGTAGGCATGACGCGGCTGGCCGAACAAGGCGGCGACCGGGCCCGTCTCCGCCACCCGGCCGGCATACATGACCGCCAGGCGATCGCAGGTCTGGGCGATGACGCCCAGATCATGGGTCACCAGAATGACGCTCATGTTGAGTTCGCTGCGCAGCCGCAGGATCAGCTTCAGGATCTGATCCTGGATGGTAACGTCCAGCGCCGTCGTCGGCTCGTCGGCCAGCAGCAGGCGCGGGTTGGAGGCGAGCGCGATGGCGATCATGGCGCGCTGGCGCATACCGCCGGAGAATTGATGGGGATAATCCTCCAGCCGCGATTTGCCGGCCGGAATCCCCACCTGGTCCATGAGTTCGACAGCGCGCCTTTGGCGGCCCGCCGGATCGAGATTCGTATGCTCCTTCAGGTTCTCGCGGATCTGCAATCCTACGGTCAGCACAGGGTTCAAAGCCGTCATCGGCTCCTGGAAGATGACGCCAATCTCGCCGCCGCGCACCCGGCGCAGTTCAGGCTCAGCCATCGTCAGAAGATCGCGACCGCGCCATGTCACCTTGCCGCTGACCCGGCCAGGCGGGCGCACCAGGCGCAGGATCGAGCGCAGGGTGACACTCTTGCCCGAGCCGGATTCCCCGGCGATGCCCAACACCTCGCCCAGGCCGACTTCGAAATCAACCCCATCAACAGCCACCAGATCGCCGCGGGAGGAGCCGAAGGTGACCCTGAGGCCGCTGACCGACAGCAGCGGTTCGGCCGATCCGCTTGTCATCGCGTTCAATCGCGCCGTCGAAAATAGTCGGCGATGCCGTCGCCGACCAGGCTGAACCCGACGCCGGCCAGAACGATGGCCACGCCCGGAAAAACCGCAATCCACCAGGCCGTGCTCATGAAATTCTTGCCGTCGGCGATGATGACGCCCCATTCCGCCGTCGGCGGCTGGGCACCCAGGCCGAGATAGCCCAGGCTCGATCCCAGCAGGATGTCCAGCGCCATGTCGGTCATCCAATAGACAATGATGGGAGTGATGGCGTTGGGCAGCAGGTGGCGGAAGATGATACGCGGCTCGTCATAGCCCAGCACCCGGGCGGCGGCGGCATAGTCGCTTTGCTTTTGCACCTGCACGTCGGCGCGCATGAGCTGGGCATAGAACACCCAGCCGACGGAGCTGACGGCGATATACATGTTGATCAGGCCGGGCCCGAGCACGGCGACGATGGCGATGACGATCACCAGGAAGGGAAATGTGATCACCAGGTCGACCAGGCGTCCGAAGACGGCGTCGAGCCAGCCGCCGTAATAGCCGGTGAGCGCCCCCACGATGGTGCCGAAGATCAGCGGGAAGATGGTGCAGAAGACCGCGATCTGCATATCGATGCGGGTTGCCCAGATAACGCGGGAGAACACGTCGCGGCCGAAATTATCGGTGCCGAAGGGATGGGCCAGGCTGGGGGGATGGGAGAGCTGGGTGTAGTCGAAGGCCAGCGGGTCGTAAGGCGCAAAAAATCCGGGAAACAGCGTGAACAGCAGGAACATGGTCATGATGGCGACGCCGACGTAGAACGGGATGCGCCGGTTGCGGGCCGAGCTGAAGGCCGAGGTGATGGCCGATGTCAGGGCCAGGCTCATCGCCGCGCCACCCGCGGATCGAGGGTCGCCTGCACCATGTCGGTTGCCAGGAAAACCAGGCAGACGAGCAAGGCCAGCGCCAGGGTCAGGCCCTGGATCACCGGATAATCGCGGCCATAGATCGAATCGATCATCAACCGGCCGACGCCGGGAATGGCGAAGACGGATTCGGTAATAACGGCGCCGCCGATCAACGTGCCGATATTCAACCCGAACAGCGCGACCGTGGATATCAAGCCGTTGCGCAGCACGTGGCGGCCCAGCACCAGGCGGTTGCGCAGGCCCTTGGCCCGGGCGAAATCGACGTAGTCGGCATTCAGGACTTCGATCAGGCTGTTGCGCAGATTGCGCATTAGAACCGCCGACAGGCTGAACGCCAGGGTGAGCGCCGGCAGGAACAGGTGATAGAGGTTCAGGCCCAAGGTGTTGCCGAAACCGCCGACCGGAAACCAATGCAGGCGCGCGGCGAAGAAGGTCAGCAGCACGATGCCGATATAGAAGACCGGCATGGAAAGCCCGATCTGGAATCCGGTGCGGATCGAGCTGTCGACCATGCTGTCGCGCTTCAAGGCGGCCAGCAGGGCGAGAGGCACCGCCATGAGCACCGCCAGCAATGCCGCGAAACCGGTCAGGAACAGGGTCACCGGCAGGCGCTCCAGAATCAGCCGGGTCACCGGCACCTTAAGGACGATGGAATCGCCCAGATCGCCCTCGAAGAAGTTCTTCAGAAAGAGCAGGAACTGGACGGGGATGGGCTGGTCGAGGCCGAGCTGGGCATTGATGCGCGCCACATCCTTGTCTGTGGCATGAATGCCGAGAATGGCGCTGGTGGGATCGCCCGGCAGCAGGCGCACCAGAACGAAGGCGATCACCATGATGAGGAAAAAGGTCGGCAAGATCTGGGCCAACCTGACGACCAGGTAGTTCAGGCTCACGGAAGGACCCTCTCGCTCTCGGCTTGCCGCGGGCGGCGCGGCATCAGTCAAAGCCACCGCCGGGGCGGTCGGAAGACCGACCCCGGCAGTGAGCTTGCCTCAACGGCCGAACAGCTTACTTCTCGATATAGGCGCCCGAAAAGATGTTGTTGCCGAGCGGGATCTGCACGAAGCCCTTGACCGATTTGCGCAAGGCAACCGGATAGGGGGATTCATACAGGAACGCGATCGGCGCGGCCTTCATGTATGTGGCCTGAATCTGCTTGTACATGTCGGCGCGCTTGGCTGGGTCGGCTTCCTTCTGGCCGTCCTCGTAGAGCTTGTTGATGGTCTTGTCCTCATAGCCGCTATGCAGCGACTGGATGTTGGGGAAATAGGCGAAGTAGGAGGTGATCTCGCTGGGGTCGGCGATGTCGTCGGTCCACAACGAGGTGCGCATCTGGAAGTCGCCGGCCCGATAGCGGGCGGTGCGGGTGGCGTTATCCACCTGGTCGATGACCAGCTTGACGCCGACGGCGGCCCACATCTGCTGGATCGTCGACAGGATCGCCGTATCGTCGGCACTCCCGGCCAGCGCGAAGCAATGAACCTCCGTGCCCTCGGCCACGCCCGCATCCTTCAGCAGGGCCTTGGCCTTGGCGACATCGTAGGGGTAGGCGGGACCGTCGCCCGAGACCAGCGGGGTTGCCGATGACATGAAGGAGGTGGTCGGCTTGCCCACATCGAAGGTGACGATCTTGATGAGGGCGGGCTTGTCGATGGCATAGTTCAGCGCCTGGCGCACCCGCTCGTCGGCCAGCGGATTGGCCGAGCCGTCCGTCATCTTGGGACGGACGTTCATGGTGAGGAAGGTCACCTTGGTGGAAGGGTAGAGTTCCATGTTCAGGTTCGGATCGCCCTTCAGCTCGGCCACCCGGGCATAGGGAATGAGCTCGGCGCCGTCGACCTCACCCGCCTGCAGCTTAAGGATGCGGGTGGCATCGTCCGGAATGATCTGGAAATCGACTTCATCCAGATAGGGCAGCGGCTTGCCGTCCTCGCCCATCTGCCAGTAGTAGGGGTTGCGCTTGATCACCATCTGGGTCCCGCGCTGCCAGCTGTCGAACATGAAGGGGCCGGAGCCGATGGGATGCTCGGCGAAGGCTTTCGCCTTGTCGTCCAAGGTGGCCCCTGGCGTGGCTTCGAAGGGCTTCATGGGCAAGATGGCGGTGTTGAAGGTGGCAAGGCCGGCGGCCAGCGTCGGATCGGGATGCTTCAGATGGAGGGCCACCGTATTCGCGCTCTTGATCTCCACGGAATCGACGGATTCGAGAATGAAGTTCCAGATGCCTTCCTTGGGATTGCGCGCCCGGTCGAGGCTCCATTTCACGTCGTCGGCGGTGATGGACGAGCCGTCGGAGAACTTGGTTCCCTGGCGCAGGGTGAGCGTAAAGGTCAGCCCGTCATCGGCTACCTGATAGGCAGTGGCAAGACCGGGGGTCACGCCTTTGCCGTCGGCGGTGGGCTGCAACAGCGTGTCGAAGAGGTTGGTAAGAACCCAAATGTCAACATTGGCGTCGTTCAGGACCGGATCGAGAAACAACGAATCGGCGTAGCGGGCATAGACCATCTTGCCGCCGCGCGTCACCGCTTCGGCGCTTGTGGTCAGGCCAAGCACAATGCCGGCCATGAGCAGCAATCGAATCCCTCGGTTCATCGGAGCATCTCCCTGAGAAAGACCACGACAAAGGCTTTGTATTGTTATAGTCAGTTATGACACCATGCCATATCGGCTATGTCAACTTGGCCTAGGTGGAGGCGGGCGGGGCATTCCCGAACAGCAAGGCCTGCGCCAACAAGCACCTGATGCGACTCGGGAAGGGGCAAATCACGAACGGGGGAAGGCCCTATCGGCAGCTTGAAGCGAGGCCGCCGGTGTTATAGTCTATGATAACACAACACTGAAAAGCACCCGATGCCCTTCAATATCGATCCCGATCTGCCGGTCCCGCTGGGCAGCCAGCTTCGCGGGGTGATCGAATACGGCATCGTCTGCGGCCAGTTGGCACCGGGCCTGCGCCTGCCGCCGGTGCGCGCCATGGCCAGCCAGCTGGGCATCGCGCCCATGACGGTCAGCCATGTCTACAAGGAATTGAAAGCCGTCGGCCTTCTGGAGACCAAGCCCGGCCACGGTACTTTCGTCAGCACCTCGGTGCTGGCCCAGGTCCGCCCCCAGGTTCTGGAACTACAGCCACGCATCGATGCGCTGCTGGACGACGCGATTGCCGCGGGCCTGACCGGTGCCGAGTTGGTGGCGCTGGTGAACACCCGGATAAGTCGGCGTAACCACGCCATGCGCGGATTGCGCCTGGTCTTTGTCGGCATCTTCGAGGAAGCAACCCGCGCCTATGGCGTCGACATCCAATCGCGCCTGCCCGCCGGCGACAGCATCCACACCACCACCTTGAGCGCGATCGCCAGCGATGAATTGGCGCGCAAGCGCGCGCTGAACGCCGATCTCGTTCTGACGCTGGCCAATCGCAAGGCCGATGTGCTGGATATCCTCGGCCCCAAGAAGCTTGTCATGGGCGTCAGCTACATCCCCTCGGAACGTACCCGCACCTTGCTTGCCCAGATCGATCCTTTGGCGCGCGTTGTCATCGTTTCGACGTTCCCGGAATTCCTGCCCTTCATGAAGGCGGGGATTCAACGCTTCGCCCCTCATGTCCACGACATCCGCTCGACGCTGTTGGAAAGCCCTGACCTGGCCCGGATGCTTCAGGGCGCCGAGGTGGTGGTGCGGGCCTCCGGCTCCGAACGCGTCGTCGACATGCTGCCGGCCGACGTGCCCTCCTTCGAATATCGCCATACGCCCGATCCGCGCGAGATCGATCAGATCCTGTTGCCGTTGCTGGAAGACATCCGCGGCACACTGGCGACGCAACCGCTCGCCACGCCGCCCACGCCCCTGAGGAGATCCCATGAGAATTAAAGACATGAACTGGATGCAGGTCGAAGACTACCTGAAGCGCGACAACCGCGCCGTGCTTCCCATCGGCAGCACCGAACAGCATGCCCAGCTCAGCCTGATGGTGGATTGCATCCTGTCGGAACGCGTGGCGGTGGATGCGGCCAAGCCCACCGGGGTTCCGGTCTTCCCGCCGGTGAACTATGGCATCACGCCCTATTTCCGCGCATATCCCGGCACCGTCACCTTGCGCCTGCAGACCTTCATCAAGGTCGTAGAGGATATCCTCGATAGTCTTTATGAGCAGGGCTTTCGCAACGTTCTCATCGTCAACGGACATGGCGGAAACTCGCCCTCCCAGACCATGACCCAGGAATGGATGACCGATCATCCGGGCACCCGGGTCAAATTCCATAATTGGTGGAACGCACCCAAGACCTGGGCCAAGGTGCAAGCGATCGATCCCGTTGCCTCGCACGCGTCATGGATGGAGAATTTTCCCTGGACGCGGCTCGAGGGCGCCGTCACGCCGGCTCAGCAGAAGCCCATGGTCGATTTCGACAAGGTCCTGGGCGACAACGCGCAAGGCATCCGCAAGAAGCTCGGCGACGGCAATTTCGGCGGCTATTACGAAAAGCCTGATGCCGAGATGATGGCCCTGTGGAACGTCGCCGTCGAAGAAACCCGGACGATGATCGAGACGAACTGGGAATGAGTCATCGGCCGATCCTGATCTGGGGCGCCGGCGCCATCGGCGGCACGGTGGGCGCATATCTGCAACGTGCCGGCGATGCGGTGCAATTCGTCGATCGCGCCGCCGATCATGTGGCGGCGATCGCCAAGGACGGGCTGCAGATCACCGGGCCCATCGAGGAATTCCGCGTCAAGGCAAGCGCCTCGACGCCGGGGGACCTCGAGGGTCGCTTCGATACGGTGTTCCTTTGCACCAAGGCGCCGGACACCGCCGGCGCGGTGGAGGTTCTGGCGCCTTTCGTCACCGATGACGGCTGCGTCGTCTCGCTCCAGAACGGCCTCAACGAACAGGCAATCGCGGCCAAGCTGGGCGAGAATCGGACCATCGGCGCCTTCATCAACTTCGGCGCCGACTACATGTCGCCAGGGATGGTGCATTACGCCGGGCGCGGCGCCGTGGTGATCGGCGAGTTGGACGGCAAGACGACGCCGCGGGTTGAGAATCTCCATCGGCTGCTGAAGAAGTTCGAGGAGCGCGCCCTGCTGACGGCCAATATCTGGGGCTTTCTCTGGAGCAAGCTCGCCTATGGCGCGCTGCTCTTTGCCACGGCGCTGACCAACGATTCGATCGCCGATTGCCTTGCTTCCCCGCGCCACCGTGGCCTGCTGATCGCGCTCGCCCGCGAGGTGGAGGGTGTGGCGGTTTCTTCCGGCGTGCGTCTCGAATCCTTCGACGGCTTCGATCCGACCGCCTTCCTCCCCCAGGCGAGTACGGCCGATGCTGCCGCCTCGCTGGATGCGCTGGTCGCCTTCAACCGGCGCTCGGCCAAGACCCATAGCGGCATCTGGCGCGATCTGGCGGTGCGCAAGCGCAAGACCGAGGTCGACGCTCAGCTTGGCCCCGTGGCCAAGGCAGGTGCCGCGCGAAAAATTCCTACGCCGCTCACCACGCGCCTCATCGAACTCATCCACGATATCGAGGAGGGGCGCCGGCCGTTGGATTGGGCGACGCTGGACGCCTTGGCCACCGCCTTTCCGGCGCGCGGGTCGGCGGCATGAAGATCTCCTTCGAGGGTCGCCGGGCCGTCGTCACCGGCGCCGGCCATGGTTTCGGACGCGCCATCGCCAAGGCATTCGCCGATGACGGGGCGCAGGTCTGGGCCTGCGACGTCAACGCCGAGGGGCTGAAGGTGACGCGGGAGGTCTGCGGCAAGGCTTGCGAGATCCGCACCGTCGATATATCCCAGCGCGAGGCGGTGACGGCATTGATCGCCGAGGCCGCCGGCGAGGGCGCCATCGATATTCTGGTGAACAACGCCGGCGGCGTGCGCGGCCAGGTCGGCCGGCCCATCGAGGCGATCACGCCGGCGGAATGGCAGGACATCTTCAATGTCAATGTGACCGGCGCGTTCTATTGCGCCCAGGCCGTGGCGCCCGGCATGAAGCGGGCCAGATACGGGCGGATCATCAATATTTCCAGCCGCGCCGGAATTGAGATCAGCCTGACCGGCATCCAGGCCTATGCGGCGGCGAAGGCTGCCCAGATCGGCCTCACCCGTCAATTGGCCCATGAACTCGGTCGCTGGGGCATCACCGTCAACAATGTGGCGCCGGGTTTCGTGCGCTCAAACCCGACGACGGAAAAGCAGTGGCAATCCTATGGCGAGGAAGGCCAGCGCCGCCTGGTGGAATCCATTGCCCTCAAGCAACTGGGCAAGCCCGAGGACATTGCGCATGCGGTGCTGTTCTTCGCCTCGGACTATGCCGGCTGGATCACCGGCCAGATTCTCAGCGTCGATGGAGGCAAGTAGATTATGGAACCGCTGGACTATGTGACAGCCCATCGCCAGGCGATCCTGGAGGATCTCATCGCCTTTGCCAGCATCCCCAGCGTCAGCACCGATCCCGCCTATGCCGCCCATATCGCCGAAGGTGCCGCCTTCGTGGCCGAGCGGATGCGCCGCGCGGGCCTCGAAAACGTGCGGATAAATCCGACCGAGGGCCATCCGGTGGTCACATGCGACTGGCTGCATGCAGCGGGCGCTCCCACCATCCTGGTCTATGGCCATTACGATGTGCAGCCGCCCGATCCCTTAGAGAAATGGAAGAGCCCGCCCTTCAAGCCCGAGGTGCGCGACAACCGCCTCTATGCCCGCGGCGTTTCGGACGACAAGGGTCCGATGTTGATTCCGTTGAAGACCGCGGAAGCCTTTCTGAAAACGCGCGGCAAGCTGCCCGTCAATCTGAAACTGGTGATCGAGGGCGAGGAGGAGCGCGGCAGCGCCCATCTTGGCGCCTTCGTCAAGGAACATGCCAGCGAACTATCCGCCGATTTCGTGCTCTCCGCCGATGGCGCCATGTGGCGACCCGACGAGCCCTCCATCACGGTGGCCAATCGCGGGCTGGCGGCCCTGGAATTCACCGTCACGGGTGCGGCCAAGGACCTTCATTCCGGCCGGCACGGCGGCAGCGTTGCCAATCCGCTGCAGGCCATCTCGCGGCTGATCGCCACATTGCATGACGACAAAGGCCGCGTTGCCGTCGCCGGTTTCTACGATCAGGTTCGTCCCCCGACCAATGCGGCGCGTCAGGCCATCGCCGATCTGCCCTTCAGCGATCAGAAGTATCTGGACGCCATCGGCGCGCCGGCAAGCCCAGGCGAGGCGGGCTACGGTCTTCTGGAGCGCCAATGGCTGCGCCCGACCCTGGAGCTGAACGGGTTGGGTGGCGGCTATCAGGGGCCGGGCACCAAGACCGTCATTCCCAGCGTGGCTCAGGCGAAGATCACCTGCCGCCTGGTTCCCGACCAGGATCCCGATGCCATCGTCGCCGCGATCTCGAAACATTTGCACGATCATTGCCCGCGCGGCGTGACGCTCCAGGTCACGCCCGGCGACCATGGGTCGAAGGCCTACGCCATCCCCGACGATCATCCAGGCCTGGCGCTGGCCGAACGGGTGCTGGAGGAGGTCTACGGCAAGCGGTCCTTGCGGGTGCGCATGGGGGCGACGATTCCCATCGGCCTCATCTTCCGCGAGGCCATCGGCGCCGAGACGGTATTCTTTTCCTTCTCCACCTCGGACGAGGATTATCACGCGCCCAACGAGTTCTTTCGCCTTCAGCGCCTGGACGACGGGCTCAAGGCCTGGATCCGCTACTGGGATCTGCTGGGGGCCGAGGGCTGGAACTATGCCGAAAATCCATCCACGGCGCGCCGGTCGCGCGCCTGATTTAAGTAGTTCGATCGCAGAAAAAAATCACATCGGGAGAAATGCCATGAAACGGTTGCTCGCGTTTGTCGCGCTTGTTGCCATGGTCGGGGTCGTCTCCGGCCTGGCGGGCGAGGCTCAAGCTGTCAGTCGCGGGGGCAAGATGACTTTCGCCCGCAACGCCGATTCCCTGTTCCTCGATCCGGTGTTGAACGAGCGCAATGTGGACATCTGGATTCTGAGCAATCTGTTCGACAGACTGCTGGAGCCCTCGGCGGACGGCAAATCGGTCGTCCCCGGCCTGGCCACCGGCTATCAGATCTCCGACGACGGGCTTTCCTTCACGCTCACCTTGCGCCAGGGCACGAAGTTCTCCGACGGTTCGCCCGTCACCGTGGGCGACGTCAAATGGTCCCTCGACCGGGCGCGGGATCCCAAGAACGGAACCTGGAATTTCCTGTTGGAATCGATCGACGCAATCGAGACCAAGGGTGAGGATAGGGTGGTCCTGCATCTGAAGCATCCCGACCCGTCTCTGGCCGCCGCACTCGCCATCTTCAACAGCTCCATCATGCCGATGAAGCAGTTCGAGGCCACCCCTGGCGCCACCGACGCGGACAAGGCCAAGGCGTTTGCCGAGCATCCCATCGGTTCGGGGCCGTTCGTCCTGGACAGCTGGCAGCGCGGCACGGAGATGGTGCTGAAGCGCAATCCCTACTACTGGCAGATGGGCGAGGACGGCAAGCCGTTGCCC
>Ga0137361_10000094_pt1 | contig 38430 bp, 30 predicted proteins | sample Mad1_80_16metaG_FD_104923 | JGI IMG/M metagenome (GOLD analysis project Ga0137361, IMG submission 104923) | Vadose zone soil microbial communities from Angelo Coast Range Reserve, California, USA - Mad1_80_16 metaG | ecosystem: Environmental > Terrestrial > Soil > Vadose zone | place: USA... | reverse complement strand
GCCGTGGTGTAGCTCGCTGAGATCGCTCCCGCAATGTTGGCCCCGTTCTTCTGCCATTGATAGCTCAGTGGCGCCGTTCCTGTCGCCACTACTGCGAAGGTCGCCGTCTGACCCGCCGTCACCGTCTGGTTCACTGGCTGCGTGGTGATCGATGGTGGTGAAACACGAACTGTCGAGCCAGTTGGTCCAGTGCAGCCCACCAGACCCATCACCATCAATGCAAAAGAGCGGTGTACGACGAAAACTCGGGAAGGCTTAAGTGGTCGGCCCCGCGAGCAAATTCCCGGCACATTCGTTACACTCGTGCGACTCATGATCATTCCGACAGGCGACGAGAGACTATCTTTTTGACCTCGTGCTGTTGCACATTCTCGATGGCACTTTGGTTGCGAAATTTCTCAACGCCCGTTTAGTTCGTTTCGCAGAATTGACGCTTCCAAGGGAAGCGACGCTCTTTTTCCGGACACTCATTAATCTATGGATCTCTTTTTGGCCGTTCACTAAGGTTCGAATGAGCCGAATTGATGAATGGGACACTACCGGGCGCCTTCATGTGACCACAAGGAGCTAAAAGTCCTCTTACATTAGGGACATTTGTACCCAGTAGACGGTTGATGACTTCTGTCAAGGGTTTGCTTCCCTCAAGCTCTGTTAATGACCTAAGACAAATGTCTTCCAATCAAAGGACATCGGGCTTCTTGTGTGCACCGGGAGAGTGCTCATAACATTTGCGTTCTAATTCACTGCCTCGCATGAGGTGATGGGTGGATGGGCCGCAACACACCCGCAAAGTCATTCGGTTCCCCTTGGTTGCACCAACAGTATTTTGGTGGGCGGACCGCGGAGTCGTAAAACGTAGTGAAGGCCGAACCCGCGATATGAGCGAAAAAGGAGCATTTGTTCGCACCAGTACTTGTCCCCCTCAGGGAATCGAGATTGGCTTCAGGGTTTTTCTTCCTCCGCTCGCTGGATCTCGACAGAAAACAAGGGTGGAAGCGGAAGGGCACGTACTGCGTGTCGAACAGGTCCGGGGGCACGAGGAATGCGAGGGCTTCGCGGTCCTGATAGAGCACATGCTTTTGCGAGTTAACAACGATATTTTTGACCGAGGAGAGAATCCTGGTAATGACCTTCAATTGAGTTAAGCAGTTTATGGGCCAGAGTTTCGGCTATCAGGTTTCGACCGACCGAACGGCTGATGTAGGACAGGGTGGGTTACCAAGTGTGAGTAGGCATGGGGTTCTGTAAGTCACAGGGCGAAGCTATACCTATTTCGCGAATGCAGCTGAACGGAAGTTAAAAAAGCATGAGTCCGGTTACTAGCTATCTAGGCGGAGTCTTATGACGGAAGAAAATCTCAGTCACGATTGGTACGCAGTTTGCACGCGCCATCAACACGAAAAATCTGCAGCCCGAATCTTGGAGTATAAACAGTTTGAGGTTTTTCTGCCGCTCTATAAAGTACGTCGCAGGTGGCAAGATCGCATCAAGGAGATCTCAGTTCCACTTTTCCCCGGCTACGTGTTTGTGCGGGGGGGGCCCGCCAGATGGCTTCAGATACTAACCACGGCTGGGGTCTCCAGCATTGTCAGTTGCGGAGGCCGGCCCGCCGCCATTCCATTTTCAGAGGTCGAAGGGGTACGGCGAATTGTAGAAAGCACTTTGCGTATTGAACCACACCCTTTCTTAAAGTGTGGGGACTGGGTCAGGGTAGTGTACGGCCCCATTGCAGGGGTAGAGGGTATATTGCTTCGAAAAAAGAACATGGCACGGTTGGTTCTTTCGGTGGAAATGCTTGGAAAATCAGCTGCTGTGGAGGTTGATGCGACCCACGTCGAGCGCATACCTGCGAAGCGCCCGAGATTAGCTTTGACTTTTCAGCTAGATCTCTTTCGCTTGGAAGGACAGGCGGTCCCGGTCTCTCCAGCATAGGCAAGCCCGGGCCCAAACGTTGCTCCAGCACTTTCAGTCTGTGATGGCTTTCAAGACTGACAGATAAACCATTAGATATGCACCTTCCCTATCAGGGAATTGGAATTTCATTAACGCGCCTGCCAATCGGTGCACTTTGGAAGCAATTGAACGGGTATCTAGGGGGGCGCCTAACACAGCCCCATGGTCGAAGACAAAAATCTGTTTCTCTTGCGGTGTTTCTCTGGTTCAGTATGGCCATAGTTCTTACCGGACGAATGGCCCAAAAAGGCGGGGATTCAGCCGAGCTTCCGCCTCGCTCCGATAAGACTTCTGCCGAGGAAGTCTTGGTGGGCACCCTATCGCCAGCTAACCGACCGTCATCCTGGGTTGAAACCTCGGTTCTTTTGAGGAAACCTAGCTCAATAGTTCCGAGTTCTTTATCCGAAGCCTACGGCCAGAGGTCTCTGGTTTTTGAAGCCAATCAGGGTCAGACCGATTCAAGAGTGAAGTTCTTTTCAAGAGGGGCTGGCTACGGCCTGTTTTTTACGCCGGATGAAGTCGTGATGGTTCTACATAACTCGGCACCTGCCGAGGGTCGTCACGCCAAGAAGCTTCATCGGAGGTCTGTAACAGGGACGGCAACGCTCGAAGCGGCAAGCCGCACTGCTCATTTTTCAACTCCTACCGTTGCTCCCAGTGCAAAATCTCTTGCAGTGATGCGGATGCGTTTTGTTGGCGCTAATCATGGGCCTCGTATTTCAGGCGATGAGCAGCTTCCCGGCAGCGTGAACTATTTTATCGGCAATGACCCAAAACAGTGGCGGGCCAAAATTCCCACCTATGCCCGGGCACACTACCAAAACGTGTATTCCGGTGTCGACGTGGTCTATTACGGAACTCCGGGGCACTTGGAATATGACCTCCTGATTGATCCAGGTGTCGACCCCAAAGTCATTACGCTGGAGTGCCAGGGCGCAAACAACATGAGAATTGATGCCGGCGGCAATCTTAGGTTTCTGATTGCAGGCGGTGAGATAGTTTTGGGGAAACCCCGCATCTATCAAATGACTGCGAGCGGGCCGTCACATCGAAAAAGCATTGCTGGCGGGTATGTGCTCAAGGCCAACAACCGGATAGGGTTTCAAGTAGGAGAATATGACCGGGGCCAGCCACTCATAGTCGACCCCGTGTTGAGTTATTCCACTTATCTAGGTGGGAGCGGATTTGATGCAGGGACCGCGATTGCCGTGGACTCCTTCGGCAACACTTATGTTACAGGGTTTACTCGGTCGCCCAATTTCCCAGTCATAACCGGGTCCCTGCAAACAAGCTGCGGCACAACTGGAACGTGCAATGGATATTTTTGGGATGCTTTCGTCGCAAAGTTGAATCCCAGCGGCACGCCGGTTTACTCAACCTTCTTGGGTGGCAGCGGGAATGACATGGGGAAGGCAATCGGCGTGGATGCCTCTGGGGCGGCGTACATCGCGGGCCAGACTTTTTCAAGCGACTTCCCCACCACGGCTGGAGCCTTTAAGACCACCTATGGAGGCTCAGGGGACGCTTTCGTCGCCAAGTTGAACCCGGGAGGGACAGCGCTTCAATACTCGACATACCTTGGGGGAAGCGGAATCGACAATGTGGAAGGCATAGCTGTGGATGTTATGGGCAATGCATATGTCACAGGTCAAAGTTACTCTACCGATTTTCCCACGGCCACTCCGATCCAGGCCTCCAAGGGGGGCAACCAGGACTCTGATGCTTTTGTCACTGAGTTGAATAACAGTGGTTCAGCCCTCGTGTATTCCACATATCTCGGTGGCAGCAGCATGGATTGGGGCAACGGGATTGCCGTGGATTCTTCGGGCAACGCCTATGTTGTGGGTTTTACGCGGTCAACGGATTTCCCACTGGCCGGTTCCCTTCAATCCGGCTGTGGTGGATGTCCTGGTTTCGCAGATGCTTTCGTGGTCGAGTTGGCACCCAACGGTCGTGCGCTTCTGCACTCTACCTACTTGGGAGGCAGTGGCGATGACCACGGTACAGGTATCACCGTCGATTCTGACGGCAACGTGTACGTGACCGGCTTTACTTATTCAACTGATTTTCCTACTACATCCGGAGCTTACCAGACCTCTCTGGCGAGCAGGCAATCGGCAGCATTTGTAACCAAGATTACGCCGGATTTCTCTTCGCTGACTTTCTCAACCTACCTTCAAGGCACATCACTGAACTACGGAAAAAGCATTGCGGTGGATACAGGGAATATTTTCGTCGCCGGACAGACCTTCTCTCTAACGTTTCCTTTATTGAGTCCCATACAAAGCGTGTGCGCTCCTTCAAACTGCTTTTTCGGCACAGGGTTCGTTGCCGAGCTGAACGCCGCAGGCTCAAGCTTGATTTTTTCAACCTATCTTGGAGGTTCGCACGGTGATGATATCGCCGCCCTCGCGCTTGATCCCTCTGCAAACATTCAAGTCACAGGGCAAGCAGCTTCGACTGACTTTCCTATAGCGAACGCTTTTCAGGTCACTTTTGGCGGCAGCTTCGGCGATGCCTTCGTCGCGAAGATCTCCCTCCAACCTGCGGCCTCGCTTTCTCCAACAAGCCTAACCTTCGGCAATCAAAGTGTCGGCACTAGCAGTACGCCGCAGACCGTAACCCTCTTCAGCAACGGTACTGCTCCTTTGCACATCGCCGGCATTTCAGCAAGCGGGGATTTTGCAGAAACGAATAATTGCAGGATGGGCGTGGCCGCGGGCTCAACGTGCACGATCAGCGTAACATTCGCTCCTACGGCGAGCGGCACGCGCACAGGCGCTTTCACTGTCAGTGACAACTCCAGTAGTGGGCCGCAGACAGTGAGCCTTACGGGCACGGCCACGCCTGCGGGGGCGCCAGTTGTAAGCTTCTCCACCTCAAACCTGTCGTTTGGAAGCCAGCCGTTAGATGTAACCGGCCCTCCTCAAAACGTTACTCTGACAAATACGGGCGGTTCCCCGCTGTCTGTCACTGGAATCGCCATTGGTGGCCCTGATCCTGGCGACTTCGCCCAAAGCAATGACTGCGGAACCTCGGTGGCAATGGGAGCCAGTTGCACGTTCAGCATCACGTTTACTCCCCTCGCGAGTGGAAATCGCTCCGCCACCTTGAACATTACCGATAATGCTGGCGGCAGTCCTCAACACGTGAGTCTTACAGGCACCGGCGTTGGTCCGATGGCCACCCTGAGCCCCACCAGCCTTTCTTTTGGCGGTCAGAATGTCGGCACAACCAGCGGCGCCAAGGGCATACAGCTCAGGAACACCGGGAACGCGACGCTCACCATTAGCAGCATCGCAATCACTGGAACAAACGCCTCCGACTTTTCTCAAACCAACAACTGCCCCAGTTCGCTGGCTCCCGGCGCTCAATGCAACATAAACATGAGCTTTTCGCCTTCGGCATTTGGAACTCGCGCGGCAACCCTGAAAGTTTCCGATAATGCGTTCAACAGCCCTCAGACGGCTAGCCTAACGGGTAGTGGAGCGTCCGGGTCCACCAATATAACTCTCACACCTAACAAGCTTTCCTTTGGCAATGAGCCGATCGGATCAACCAGTGCCCTTCTGACGACTACTCTCCAGAACACAGGTCAAGCCATTTTGGTCATCAGCAACATCGCCGTCTCCGGCACCAATCCTGGCGACTTCGGACAAACCGATGACTGCGGGACATCGGTGGCAGTCGGAGCCAGTTGCACATTCACGGTTACGTTCACTCCCACGGCGAGTGGTAACCGCTCGGCGAGTTTAAGTATCACCGACAATGCTGGTGGAAGTCCGCAGCACGTGAGCCTCACCGGTACAGGCGTGGGTCCCATGGCGACCTTAAATCCCACCGGCCTATCCTTTGGCAATCAAAAAGTGGGGACAACCAGCAAAGCAAAAACCATTCAGCTGAAGAACACGGGCAACGCGACGCTCACCATCAGCAGCATCGCCATTACCGGGACGAACCCCGCGGACTTTGCGAGCAACAACTGCCCTAATTCGCTGGCGCCCGGGGCCCATTGCAATATAAACGTCACGTTCTTGCCTGCCGCAACCGGTACGCGGACAGCTTTGCTCAACGTCTCAGACAATGCGTTCAACAGTCCGCAAACGGCGAGTCTCAGAGGAACAGGTCAGTGATAACAGTTCCATTTGATGAGAAGGAATGGAGGCTAGGCGTGAAGAAAGCCATTGCCGTTCTATGCTGTGCTCTACTCCTAGTACTTGGGTTGCCTACTGGGAGTGTTAGAGCGCAGACGCAGGATGTGGTGTTTGCTGGGGCAGGTGATATTGCCCGGTGCGGGCCGGACAACCTCTTTTATCCACAGGCAACGGCAACCTTGCTCGATTCCACTCCAGGTAGTGTATTTGCCATCGGCGATCTGGCCTATGTGGACGGCCTAGAAACTGAGTTTGCCAGGTGCTTTGATGCCACATGGGGACGCCACCGCGCGCGGCTACACCCGGTGCCAGGCGTACACGACCTCATCGCTCCAAACGCCTTTGGATATTTCAATTATTTCGGACCGACAGCAGGCGATCCTACAAAGGGGTACTACAGCTTTAATTATGGTGCGTGGCATATAGTGGTTCTCAACAGTGTTTGCACGCCGGCTCCGACCTTACCTGGGGGTTGCACTGCCACCTCGCCCGAGGGGCAATGGCTTCAAACGGACTTGGCCGCCAACCAAGCCGTATGCACCATGGCTCTTTGGCATACTCCCCTTTACAGTTCTACAAGTGCCGACGCGACTCTAGTCGTACAACCGTTCTGGCAAATCCTCTACAACGCTGGCGCCGACTTGGTAGTCAACGGGCATGCCCACAATTACGAGCGTTTCGCCCCGCAAAACCCCAATGGAAATATGGATTTGGTTCATGGCATTCGTGAATTTGTCGTCGGCACGGGTGGCGAAACCCTAATGTCTTTTGACGCGACGCCTGCGGCCAATAGCGAAGTGCGAAACAGTACGACTCACGGTGTCATTCAGTTCACTTTGCATGCGACAAGTTACGATTGGCAGTTCATACCAGTTGCCGGACAAACGTTCACGGACTCCGGCACACAAGCGTGTCATTGACGACCGCTGGTTCTGCGTGGCCGAACCGAAATTCGAACGAAGGGAAGCGAGGAGAAATATCCATGCAAAACAGAATTCTTTGTTTTTTCGGAGCTGGAGTTTTTCTTGTGACAGCTGGATACGCATGCGCGGCCCAAGGAAAGCCAGTGGCCTTCACAGCGGAAGCGCTGACCGCGGCGCGCGGGCCCGCAAGGACTGCTCAGGAAGCGGACCGTCCTGAGCTACATCGGCGGAATCCGCGATACCAATTGGGTAAAGACGACGTTCTGCAGCTGAATTTCGCTTTGACACCAGACTTGAATGAGACGGTCACCGTCCAGCCAGATGGCTATATCACCTTGCTGAGTGTCGGCGACTTACACGTGGAGGGACAAACAATTCCTGAGGTCACTGAATCGATTCGCCTTGCCTACGCGAAAACATTGCATAACCCCATTATCAACGTTCGGCTCATGGACTTCGAAAAGCCGTACTTCATCGTGGGTGGAGAAGTTGGGCATCCGGGCAAGTTTGAATTGCGCGGAGACACGACGTTGACTCAGGCAGTGGCCATCGCAGGCGGCTTCACAGAAGCCTCAAAACACTCACAGGTCTGGCTCTTCCGCCGTGTTTCGAACGACTGGGCGGAGAGCCATCAGTTCAACCTAAAGGAAATGCTCAAGACTGGCAATCTCCATGAAGACGCATATCTGAGGCCTGGTGACATGTTGTACGTTCCCAAGAACACCATTTCGAAGATAAAACGCTTTATACCGATTGTCACTGTGGGAACGTATTTAAATCCGGGGCAGCTGTAACCGCCGCCGCACAGCCGTTGAAAATTACCGAGTAACCGGGCATTTCTGTTTGGAATTCGCCATTCCCAAGAAACGGTCATAAGTAAAGCAAATGTTTCTAGATCACTTCGGTCTACGCGGGCAACCATTTGGGGTCACTCTCGATCCTCGTTTTCTTTACTTCAGTCCCTCACATGATGAGGCGCTGGCATCCCTATTCTACGGGATCCAGACGCAGCGGAATGTTGTTGACGCAAGGATCGTAAATGAAGTGCTCCAGGACCTGGATGTGGAGATACTTGCCTCAGATGGGGCGACATAGTGGCTGTGGGGCCACAATCAAAGCCTGGAGACTTTACTGACCCTGCTCCTCTTATGGACGGAAGGGCTTATGGGGATTCGAAATGGTTAGGGCAAACATCACCTCTGGCAATCTCAAATTGCTTTGCAAGATCGGCGCAGAAAGCGACGTCCACGATCCTGGCACCGAGCTCACTCAATTGTAAGCCGACCGAATGTGCTTGAAGGAGTAACGCATGAGCAAAAATATTGAAGTACTCTTGCGAGCCAAAGAAACAACAGAACTGTTTGGAGCAATTGCCACTTCTCAAAAAAGCTCAGAAGATCCGTGCATTTCCCTGCGCACTGACCCGATCGGTAGTGTGGAAGAGGCAGAGTTAGTGCGGAGAGTATTCATGTTGCCTGCTCACGAAGTGCCGCGCGTTGTGGTCTTCTGTGGAGTCGGGCAGATTGATGGAGCAGGGGGTATTTGCACTCGGGCAGGGCAGAACTTGGCCCACCACACAGGCTCCTCAGTATGCGTCGTTGAGGGAAACTTCCAGTCTCCCTCTTTGCACCAGTACCTCGGCTTGGACAACTCGCGGGGACTTTCCGATGCCATCTTCGAATCAGGGCCCATCCGAGATTTCGTTCACCCCCTCCAGGGAAGCAACGTCTCCGTGCTCTTCGGTGGTTCTCACTGCGGAAGGACACAGGCATTGTGGAAACGCGAGCGGTTGCGACACCTCATCGAAGAACTCCGCCAAGAATTCTCCTATGTTTTGATTTATGGCCCACCAATAGGTCAAAAATACATTGAAGCACTGCTACTTGGCCAGATCGCTGACGGAGTTATTCTAATTCTGGAGTCAATGGTTACACGCCGTGAGGCGGCGCGCACGGCAAAGGAAAATCTGTTTGCTGCAAATGTGAACGTACTGGGTGCAGTGCTCAACAACCACGCTTTTTCCATCCCTGAAACGCTCTACAGAAGACTCTAACCACCGAAGGCGAGGAGTTCATAGAAGGTCTGTACTGGACCCTTGCCCTTATTGGGGCAATGAATGAAGGTCGATCCAGAAGGTGGCTTCTCTTTCTCAGGAAATCAAAAACAGTGTGCGCGGAACGGTCGGATATATTGGCCCAAAAACATCGTACCTCTGATTCTCGATGGGCTCAAAAGGCTCGAATGCCGAGGCCATGATTCAGTCTTCACTATCCAGTGCATTCGGAACACTGAGGGCGCAAGGAGGGACCTGTCATGGAGAGCATGAATTCGGAAAAACTGAACGGACACAAGGGCAACGGAAATGAAAACGGCAATGGGAAGACGAAAAACTCCTTTACGCTACGCGATTTGGTGGGCATGGCATTCCGACGACGACGGGTGATTGTCATGGCCTTCGCAGGGCTAATGGCGGGATCCCTCTTGGCGATTTTGATTTTGCCTCCGACTTACGAGACAGAGATGAAGATCCTTGTACAACGGGAGCGCGTAGACCCGGTGGTATCCACCGAACCGAACGTCAACCAAGCCGATCGCAACTTGACATTGGACGAAATTACGTCGGAGGTCGAGCTGTTCCAGAGCCGAGATTCTTTGGAAAAGACAGTCCTGGATTTGGAACTTTATGAACCCAGAAACCCGTGGTCCGTCGGGGCCATCGAGCTGCGCGTGCTTGGAGCCCTTGGACTAGCGGCGGACAAACAGACGAGAGTGTACAAGGCAGTTCTCAAAATGGAAACGAAAGACCTACAGGTGATTCCGCTCAACGCTTCAGACATCATTAAAATCACCTATCAAGCTCAATCGCCGGAACTCGCTGCGCAGGTGCTCAAGGAGTTGGGGGATTTGTACCTCGCTAAGCACACTACAATTCGCCGACCACAAGGAACATCTGACTTTTTCCAGCACCAGGCACAGCAATACAAGACAGAAATGGAGGCCTCGGAAGGGCAGTTAGTGAATTTCACAGAAAAAACCGGCATTGTTTCGGCTGATTTCGAGAAGCAGGTAGCTCTTCAGAAGATCAACGATTTCGATCTCACGCTTCAGCAAACGCGGGCATCAATTGCGGAAACGGAGAAGCGCCTTGGCACGCTCCAGGCGGAAGGTGGGACTGTCCCCGAGCGCGTGACCACGCAGATTAAGGTGGCGGACAATCCTCAGCTCATGGCCAATCTGAAAACCACACTGCTAGACTTGGAACTCAAGCGCACAGAACTGCTCGAACGGTTTGATCCATCGTATCCACTGGTTGAGGAAGTCGAAAAGAAAATTTCTGAGACTCTTAATTCCATCGCCGAAGCTGAAAAACGGGGCATTCGAGAAGAGACGACGGATCAAGACCCCGCGCACGCTTGGCTCAAAACAGAGCTGGTGAAGGCCCAGGCGGACTTAATGGGTCTGCAAGCCCGGGCCTCGGCCATGTCCGGCGCCCTGAAGGCACTTGAGAGCAGAGCGCTGAAGTTGGAGGGCGAGTCGGTAGTCCAGCAGGACTTACTGAGGACGGCCAAAGCTAACGAGGAGAATTATCTCCTTTATCATCGAAAGCGCGAAGAAGCCCGCATCGCGGACGCTCTTGATCAACGGAAGATCATTAATGCCGCGGTTGCGGAGGCGCCCATGGTGCCGTTGGTGCCAGAGAGTCTGCCGACAACTGTAAAAGTGCTGCTGGCCGTGGTGGTTGCCACACTAGTCAGCCTGGGGCTCGGCTTCCTGATGGAATATCTGGACCCGTCATTCCGGACGCTCGAGGAGGTCGAGGAATACCTGGAGATTCCGCTGCTGGCTACTGTGCCGAGGAACAATGCCTGAGGAAGGGCGGATTCTCTTGCACTGGATCGCCTGGTGCAAGACGGCGTGCAATCCGACGGCAATCGCGCCCGAGAAGCATCGGGCGAAAATCTCAAATCGCTGACAACTTTTGACGCGCATCCCCACCGAACACAAGAACCTAAAGAAAGAATATGAAAAAGGACCAGAAGCGAGTGCTCGTTCTTGGCACCGCGGAGGCGGGCATCACCCTGGTGCGAGAATTTCTCGCGCGACCTGAACTAAACGTCAAGGTTGTCGGGTTTCTCGACGAGAAAGGAGAAAACATAGGGAAATCGCTTATAAATCCTTCCATCATTGGCTCCGTAAATCAGGTGAGTGACATTGTGAAAGAAAAAGCCGTCACCCAAGTGATCTTGTCGCTCAACGAACGACGAGGTTGCACGCCCGTCGAACAGCTCCTGCAATTGAAGTTTTCAGGAGTGCAGGTCGCGGACGCACATAGCGTCTACGAGAAAATGACCGGGCAGATTCTGTTAGCGAACCTGGAGCCGAGCTGGCTGTTTCTTTCCGCTGGGTTCCGGAAGTCTCGGTTTCTCCTAACCACGAAGCGCTCCATAGACATTGTCATTTCACTACTCGGAATAATTCTCGTGCTGCCGTTAATGGGTGTGATTGCGCTCGCCATATGTATGGAGACAGGGTTCCCCATCTTATTTCGGCAGGAACGCGTCGGGTTGGGTCAACATCCGTTTACTATCCTGAAGTTCCGTTCGATGTTTCAGGACGCTGAAGCCGGTGGACCGAGTTGGGCGCAGAACAACGACCCGCGCATCACCCGTGTCGGGCAGCTATTGCGAAAGTTTCGTTTGGATGAACTGCCGCAACTGTTTAATGTCTTGCGTGGCGAAATGAGTCTGGTTGGCCCGCGCCCAGAACAGACGAAACTTTGCCACATGCTGGAGCAAATAATTCCGATGTATTGGCGCAGGCACAGCGTCAGACCAGGAGTCACTGGCTGGGCGCAAATAAAGTATCAGTATGGATCCAATATCGAAGACGCAAAACGCAAGCTCGAATATGAGCTGTACTATATCAAGAACCTTTCCCTCATGCTGGATTTGGCCATCATCCTGGCAACTTTCAAGGTGATCCTTTTCGGTCGCGGGGCCAACTAAATCAGAGTTGCCGGATTCCCGCGTATAAGAAGCTGAAACGCACAGCGGCAAGTCTAAGCACAATTCCCTTTCAAGGCATTTGACGATTTCAAGCTTTTGGCGGCCGACTGATTCTTAAATTCGCAACGACCGGAAACAGCTTTTGGACAATTCGCATTCCACAAGAACTACAAAAGAAAGCTTGCGCATAAGGCACATACTGAGCGTGGATGTCGAGGATTACTTCCAAGTGGAAGCGTTCGCTAAGGACCTTCCGCGAAGCACGTGGGAGAATTGGCCCTCGAGAGTGGTTGAGAATACCCGCAGAATTCTGAATCTTTTCGAACGGCACGGTGCGAAGGGAACTTTTTTCTTCCTGGGATGGGTAGCCGATCATTTTCCAAGTCTCGTTCGGGAGGTGCAAGCGAAAGGGCATGAACTAGCCTGTCACAGCTATTGGCATCGGCGCGTCTGTTCCTTGACACCGTCGGAATTCCGGGAGGACGTGCGCATAAGCAAAGATGCAATTGAGCAAGCGGCAGGCGTTCCAGTCTGCGGTTATAGGGCCCCGTCGTGGTCAATCAACAGAGATTCCTTCTGGGCATTGGACGTCCTCAGCGAGGAAGGCTTCCTATACGACTCCAGTATTTATCCGATTCGCCATGATTTGTACGGTATCCCTGATGCTCCGAGATTTGCTTACGTCTATCCATGCCGTAACGGTGCAGAATTGACGGAAGTCCCTCCGCCAACGGTTCGCATAGCGGGATTCAACCTTCCAGGAGCTGGTGGGGGATATTTTCGCCTTTTTCCCTTTTCATACACGGAATGGGTCTTTTGGCATTTTGAACAACATTACAAAAAGCCCGTTGTCACGTATTTCCATCCGTGGGAGTTTGATCCCGAGCAACCTCGAATTCCGGCCAGAATCAGATCCAGGTTTCGCCATTACACGAACCTTGCGATTGCCGAAAAACGGCTCGGTTTGCTGTTGCAGAGGCATTTGTTTCAGCCCATTGCGAAGGCACTCGCAGCCGGAGAATTGTGCGTCGCGGAAGCAAAGATGAGAGTTATCAAGACGCCGGAATATGGCAACTATTCTGCGACTGCGCCTCGCCCCGTATTTCCTGCCGAACAGACTGAAGGGAGCAAAGGATAGGACGCATGTTCAGTGTCGCGTTGATTGGACCCGATGGCGCTGGGAAAACGAGCCTAACTGCTGGGCTAAGGGCCTCTCGCGCAGTCCCGATCAAATGCTTATACATGGGCATAAATATTGAAGCGAGCGACCACGCTCTGCTGACTTCTCGCCTGCTCGAACATTTTAAGCACCGCCAGAACACAAGATCCGGAGTCTACCGCTCCGGCGATGACTCGACTCCTAGGGGAGAACATGAAAAGCGGAGCTTGGGTGGCTGGCTGTGGGCCATTGGCCGCCTGATCAATCGTCTCTTGGAAGAGTGGTACCGGCAATTGTTGTCGTGGGGTTATCAGATTTGCGGATACGCGGTTGTATATGACCGTCACTTCCTCTACGACTTCACACTCGATGGAATCGGTGAGGAGAAGCAACCTGCCGACAAGCGTCTACACCGATGGCTTCTGCAACGTTGCTACCCACGGCCTTACCTCACAATTTATTTGGATGCCCCGGCGGAGGTGCTTTACGCTCGCAAGGGCGAAAAGACACTAGAGGAATTAGAGCGTCGCCGCCAGGCTTTTATTCGTTTGGGGGACAGGGTGAAGAACTTCGTCCGGATCGACGCCACTCGCCCCTTTGATGTCGTTTACGCCGAAGTCAGCAGGCTTATTGAGCAGGAATACCAGAACACGCGACCGGATGCCGGTCACGGGCTGAGATGGCGATTACAAAGATTAGGGAAATTGTTCGAATAGCGCGTCGATAAACGCAGCCCAGTCATCAGAACAGACCGGAGGAATGAGTTTCTAAGACGCACCATGGACCTTCCTGCCACAGCAACTCCTGAATCTCTTGGAAAGATTGACTTCGACATCCACGGTATGGTTCGAATCCGTCTGATCGATCCCTCGCCAAGGGACCTCAGTGCAGCCCACAAACTGCTCGGATGCCCGTCCAGACTGCCGCTGACCAACCCCGAAATCACTGTACGGTTTGTGGAGGATCTGTCTGCAAGCGGAATCAGATTTCTAGGCGATGACAGGGGTTTTACGGACGATGGATTCTTTCTGTTGCAAGAAGGAACAAGACGAGTCAAAGCCCGCATCCCTTTCGACCGGATTGGAGATTCATGCGAGATAGTTTGCAGGAGCCAAATCGAATCAGTGCCACTTTTGATGCCGATCGTCGGCTTGACAGCTCTCAAAAAAGGGTACATCCCGCTACATGCTGCTGCTGTTGTATACGACAGCGTAGGCCTATTGATGGCCGGTTGGGCGCACTGTGGGAAAACGACCGCGCTTTTGGGGTTCGCTTCAGAAGGGGCGGAGTATGTAGGGGAAGAGTGGGTGCTTTTCTGTAGCAACGATCAGAGAATGTACGGGCTCGTAAGGCCGCTCGAGCTTGCGCCTTGGCATCTTGCGAGTTTGTCCCAGGTACGGGGTGCAGTGAGCCTCATGAACCGTTGCGCATTCCGTGGAATCAACGTTCTGCACGGATTGCAAAAAATGATTCGCGGCGAGAGGATTCGAAGCAGCTTTGCGTTCCGTAGTCTCCAGAGAGTGTCAATGGCGCTCGGGGACCGGCTGCGGCAAGTCATACCGCTTTCAGCCATCTTCCGAGACAAGGTTTGCTGCACAGGTGCGCCAGCAGACAAGATATTTCTTTTTCTCAGCCAAGAAGATCAAAGAATCGATGTGGAACGCATCACTCCTTTCGAGATGGCTGCTCGCCTGACTTTTCTGGTACAACACGAGCTATCAGCGCTCCAGCGGCACTACGCCGCCTACCGATTTGTTTTTCCCAGTCGAAGGAATGAGTTCATTGAAAGCTCGGTCGAGTATTCGTTAGCAATACTCGCCCGCGGGCTCCATGGAAGAGAGACATACATCGTGCGGCTTCCTTATCCGCATGTGTTCCCCGAGCTCCTGAAGGCAATTCAGCTCTGCAGCAACCCTACGACCGCCGCGACTGCTGCCGAATCTATACACGCACTAGCATAAAATCGCCAAGCGGTTCAGTCCAGCAACATGCAAGTACTTTCTGAAACTGAAACGATACACACGCCCGGCGAGCAGGATGCCACTGGCAAACAGATCCGCGGGTCCAGCCTTTTCCTAGTCGGTAGATTCCTGGCGATGGGAATAAATTTTTCGACTCAGGTGTTGATGGTCCGCTATCTTGCCACGGCGGAGTATGGCGCTCTGGCTTACGCGCTGGCCGTGGTGGCATTTTTCCAACCATTCGCCACCCTCGGATTGCACGAGGCAGTGTCTCGCTATGTTCCCATCTATCAAGAGAACCGCGAATTTCCAAAGATGCTTGGCACGATCCTGCTTTCTATAGGCACGGTCTCCCTAGCGGGGCTGCTGATTATTGTGGCCATCTGGAGCGGACCCACGCTTCTTACCCATTTCATGACGCACGAAAAATTGCCCCGGCACCTTCTATCAATCCTGATTATGGCGGTGCCACTGGATGCGGCCGATGAGCTGTTTAATTCCCTCTTTGCAAGTTTTGCCGGAAGCCGGGCAATTTTTTTTCGCAAGTATATTTTGGGTCCAGGCCTCAAGCTGGGCGCCGTGCTGCTGCTCATCGGACTGCAGAGCACAGTGGTTTTCCTGGCGTACGGATATCTATTTGCCAGCGCGGCTGGAATCGCAATTTACGCATGGATGCTCGTACGTCTGTTGCAGGAAAGACAGCTTTTCCAGCAACTGCGGTCAAGCACGCTGAAAATCCCGGCACGCGAAGTTTTGGCATTCGTTCTTCCTGGACTCAGTTCTAGCCTCGTCACAGTGGCGATCCACTCGGTCAACATTTTTATCTTGGGCTATCTGCACACGATGGCAGAGGTGGCCTACTATCGTGCCATGGTTCCTGTGGCTCAATTAAATGGTGTGGTTATGGCGAGCTTCACCCTTCTGTACATGCCAGCGGCGGCGCGCCTCTTTGCCAAAGCGGACTTTTGTGGAATCAATAGACTGTATTGGCAGACGGCAGCATGGATGTCCGTACTGTCCTTTCCGGTCTTTGCGCTTACCTTTTCGTTTTCGCAGTCTCTAACCGGGTTCCTCTACGGAGCCCGTTATGCTCGGTCCGCCCCCATCCTGGTGTTGTTGGCTCTGGGGAGCTATACGAACGTTGCTCTCGGCTTCAACCTGCAAACGCTTAAAGTTCTAAACCGGCTGCGTTACATCGTTCTGGTGAGCTTGGTCGCAGCGCTGATAGACGTTGGGCTATGTCTCCTTTTGGTTCCCGGACATGGAGCCTTTGGTGCCGCAGCCGGCACAGCGGCAACACTCATCATTTTTAACTTATTGATGCAGGCTGGGTTACTGCCGACGTCGAACTTCAGCGTGTTTGACCGTCGCTATCTGCCTGTGTACCTGTGTATCGCGGTGAGCGCTGGCGGCCTATTCCTCGTTCAATCGCTCCACTCGATGAGTTTGACCTTCGCTCTGCTTTTGGTTGCCTGCATGTCATTCCTAGTATTTTCTGTGGCTAGGAAGAAGCTCAGAATTGCCGAAACGTTCCCAGAGTTATTGAAGATGCCTTTGATACGCGTGATTTTTGCCTGAGGGCCCCGCTCTGTATATTTACTTTCCAGCGCGATTCCAGCACTTAAGTTCGTGCAAGTTGCTGTGACGCACACGGCAAACCGCTTGCGCCAGCAAATCTGGGTGGCAATGGGAGGGGTGCGTCAGCAGTGTACGGGATACAGTGGGCGCGTGCTTTGCGACCAGGCTTACAGGTGCTTCATGCAATGTCGCGCTTTGGAAAGGGCGGCTTTTCCGGCGCCTGTGGTCATGGGTACCGGATTTTGAGTAAGACCCTTGGCGCTATGCTCACAAGGATTCCCCTGGCAAGCCTTCGTAGGCCGCCGAGCGCTATTACCGGAGAAGAGCTCGAGATTGCCACTTTGCTGCAGTCGTGCATGCCCGATTATTCCGCTTATTATTCTCTGCGACCCGAATACAACAGGGAATCCCTGAAATGGCTGTTGGATTTCATGACTCAGATGAAAGCATATGAGAATCTGCGCAGAGTTGCTTTGCGAGACGTAACAAGACAACGCATCGGATGTTTATCTACTATTCGAAAGGTGGCGGGATTGCAGAAGTAGTGCAGATCGGGCGGCAGAACGCCATATGACAACCGTTTTTGATTACCTGTTTTAGGACGCAAGGAGCCGCGGAGCGATAGGTGTCCATGGCAGGCTCCAAATTCGGCATGCCCAGGAGTTATCGTACGCACGCTGTTTCTTTTGGGGGACTGCTCCTTTGCTTTTCTGTGCTCATGATCGCGAATTGGCGTGACTCGTTCAACAGGGTGACGCTTTTCTCTCGCAGCTGGATGGCCAGTGGTGTCTGCAATATGGCGCACCAGGACGCATGAATGTCGTCTTAGATCTCGACAGCGACAAAGAGCCTACTTCTGAAGTCAGAGGGAGGCTTACGCTGAACAACTGTCAACCTTCGCAGCCACTTCAAGCGAAGGCGACCAAATAGAATGGAAGCAGTCTTGGGAACCGCGGCCCAAACGCACAGCGTGCAGGAAACGACGCGAACGCAGATCCGAGGCTCGAGCCTGTTTCTGTTCGGGCGCACGTTGTCTCTGGGTATCAATTTCTTCACCCAAGTGCTGACGGTGCGCTATCTCTCGACTAGGGATTATGGAGAGCTGGCTTACGGACTCGCTGTGGTCAGTTTCATCCGACTCTTTGCTTCATTGGGGCTGCAGGATGCGATTCCGCGTTTCGTCCCGATTTACCGGGAAAACGGCGAGTACGGAAAGATGTTAGGCACGATTCTTTTGGCCGTGGGAGCGGTTCTAATTACCGGGATCTCTATCATTGGCATGATATGGCAAGCGCCACTGTTTTTTTCACCTATCACTACTCACGAGGGTCTGCCTCCTTTGGCCCTGCTTTCGATCTTGATCGTGTTAGTGCCTGTCGAATCGGCGGACGCGCTTTTGGACAGTCTTTTCGCCAGCTTTGCGGACACCCGCGACATTTTCTTTCGCCGGTACTTGCTGGGACCTGGACTCAAGCTTGGCGTGGTAGTTCTTCTCTTGTGGATGAAGAGCTCGATTGTATCCCTGGCATACGGATATGTCGTTACCGGAGCAGTCGGAGTGCTGATCTACGGAGCCCTCCTCGTAAAGCTTTTGCGTGAGCAAGGGCTCTTACAGCTGTTTCAGATTAAAGAGGTCGTGATCCCTGTCCGAGAAACGTTTGCTTTCGTTCTGCCGGGCCTCGTTTCGGCCGTTGCCCTTTGCATCGCTCCCGTGAATATCTTCCTGCTGGGCCGTCTGCGGACCATGTCGGAGGTCGCGTTTTACCGCGCTGCGCTTCCGATCGCCGAACTCAACAACATTGGTTTTGCGAGTTTCACACTACTGTACACGCCGCTTGCGGCGCGCCTCTTCGCCAAGTTGGACTACCGAGGCATCAACGGCCTTTACTGGCAGACAGCCGCTTGGATGTCCGTACTGTCTTTTCCAGTCTTCGCCGTTACCTTTTCTCTTGCAAAGCCTGTCACTATATTTCTTTTCGGAGCACGTTACGCACCATCCGGTATCGTATTGTCCCTGCTTTCCCTCGCCATCTATTTCAATGTTATCGTCGGCTTCAATCTTCAAACGCTGAAGGTGTTCGAAAGATTGCGCTATGTCATTGCGGCAAGCGCGGTGACGGCGGCGGCCAACCTGGTGGTAAGCGCAGTTTTGATAAAGCTATACGGGACATTAGGCGCTGCGATCGGTTCCACGTCGACGATGATTGGATACAACCTGCTATTGCAAGCGGGTCTAGTACGCACAGCGGATTTTCATGCTTTTGATCGGCGTTATCTTTCGGTTTACTTAACGATTGCATTATGCGCATGCGGTCTATTTCTTGTTGGCTCGTTTACACCATTGAACTTCTATACTTTGCTTTCTTTAGCAGCGTGCGCTTCCTTGTGCGTGTTTGCACTGACGAAGAGGAAGCTCAGCATTGCAGAAACGTTTCCTGAATTGCTACGCCTGCCGTTTATGCGACTGCTGTTTGGCTAGACGTTTGATCCTGTTGCCGACTGGCCCGCCGACGCTCTGCAGATCTTGGGAAGTACTTAAACGGCGCCTAAGAGGCGCTCCGCAAAATGATTTCGACCGCAGAGAAGATCGTGTCAACTCAGACTGCCACAATGCATGACACTCGCATCCTCGCGCCGTGTGTTGCTTTGGGATTTTTTATCTTCTTTCTCCTGGAGAAGAGCATCGCGCTGGGCTTAGCTGTGGTCCTGATGCTGGGCCTTTTTGCTCTCGTCGTGCGCTGGCCGGAATTGGGAACCTTGACTGTGCTGTTCGCGCTCTACTCCAACATCGCGGTTCTCGGCATGAAAACGCACACGATCCTGCGGACTACCGTTCAGACGAGTCAAATGACAATCTCTACTGCTGGCCAAAACTCGCGCGTTGTCGTTGTGATGGCTGGGCTTTGTTTGATCCTCTGCGTACCCCTTGTATACCACTTCCTGATTCGCAAGGAGAAATTGACTTTTGATTGGGGTTTCTACCTTACGTTGGGATACTTCGCTGTATTCCTGACGTCCTCCTTTTTTGCTCGAGACAGGAAAATTATCACCTCAGAAATCATCGACTTTCTCCTGGAAGGCGTTGCGATTTATTTTCTCGTGGTCAACGTCGTTCGAGAATACTCGACGCTGAGGCGGGCCATTTGGGCGTTGCTGCTTGCGGGAAGCTTCATGGGAGGGCTCTCTATTGTTCAGCGCGTCACGCACACGCAAAACAACAACTATGGCGGTCTTGCCATGCTGGGGGCGGAACTCAATTTCAATCCTGTCGGCAGGGAGTCCGCTCATTCCTGGTCCGATGAATCCAACTTTCATCCTGAGGGGGCAACGAGCTTGACCCTTGGCGCTCAGTTTCGGTCCGCAGGTCCGATTGGCGAACCCAATCGCTACGCCCAAGTGTTGGTTGTGCTCCTTCCCCTTGCCGCTTTCCGGTTCCGAAGAGAGCGCTCGCGCGCCTTGCGCTGGCTCGCCCTTGCGTCCGGGGCACTTATTTGCGGGGGCATGATGCTCACGTTTTCGCGGGGAGCCATGCTTACGGCCGTGGTCATCTTCGGATTGTTGGTTTATGTCGGTTTCATTAGACCTCTCCAAATGATCGTGGCTGGGCTTGCCCTCAGCGTGCTTGTCCTGGCCCTCGATCCTCAAGCGGCGTTGCGTTTCGCGAGCTTGGGAGCAGTCAAGACTCTGCTTGCCCATAGTACAGCAAGCTACAAGGAACCCACCGAAGGTCAGAGAGGGGTCCCGGACACTTCGGTCGTTCGGCGCTACGTAATAAACGTCGCGGCGTGGCATGTTTTCCTCGATCATCCCGTTCTGGGAGTAGGTCCGGGGCATTTCGCCGAGTACTACTCGATGCCCTACGGCAATCGCGTGGGGCTGATTCAGCAATTAAAGAAGTATCGCGGGCACAATCTTTACTTTGAGACATTGGCCGAGACGGGGATATTGGGGCTCGCTTCCTTTTTGGCAACCATCTTTGTGATCATGCGTGCTTTATGGAAAGCCTGGAGAACGCTGCAGCAGAAGGGTTCTGAGTTCGCCGATCCCGCAATAGCTTTCTTCTTATGTTTGGTCGCCTATCTGATTTCGGCAATTTTCGCGCACTTGTCCTATCAAAGGTTCTTCTGGCTGTTGATGGCCCTCTGCAGCGCCACCATTCACATTCTTGGCAGGCTTGAGCAGAAAACCTCATGTGAACTGTCCGCCGACTAGCTGATCTATGTGTGGTATGGCAGGAATTCTGAATTCAACGAGAAACACGTGCAACCCATTCGTCTCGTGCGCATGGTCAGGCAGCTCAAGCATCGAGGTCAGATTCTTTATTGCAGACTCTAGCGCCTACTGTCGGAGGTCTTTGCTCCATGAAAGCATTACAGGGCGAATCTGCTCTGACGCGAGTTGACATGCCGTCACTGGTTGCGGCGGGCGCGTCTGCGCAGAGTGCAGTCGAGAATGCGAGAACCATCGAATTTCTTTATCTCGACCAGGAGGCAGTCCTCGCGGCCGACCTGCTCAACATGCGGCGTGCGATGCGTGTAGTGGGACAGGCTCAAGCGCTCTTCGTGCAAGGCAAGGTTCGTCACCCGCACAAGGTGGTCTTGCGGCAGGAGGACAGCGCGGAATCCGAAGATCAGGGCCGCTTCAATGCACTCTTCGCATCCATCGGCGGCACAGTGCGCGCGATGGGCATGAAGTGGATTGGTAGCTTCCCCGCCAACCGAGAACGCGGCTTACCCCGCGCCAGCGCATTGATCATCTTGAATTGTCCGGATACTGGCATGCCGATTGCCGTTATGGATGGCACCATCATTAGCGCCATGCGCACCGGCGCCATGACCGCCCTCGGAGTGTATTATCTCGCGCCGCGCAGCACTCGCAAGGCCGGCATGATTGGGGCGGGCGTTCAGTCTCGCGCGCAAATCCTTGGACTCTACACCGCGATTCCCGGAGTAGAAGAGATCGCGCTGACCAATCGCGACAAGGCACGAGCCGAGACCGTCGCCGATGAATGTCGCCGGCGATGGGGTGCGCCCGTTCGCGCGGTGGCATCAATTGACGAAGCCTTGTGCGATGCCGACGTGGCGGTGACGATCACCACAGCCCGTGAACCGCTCATGTTCGCGCGGCACATTAAACCGGGCGCGTTGACGGTCCAGCTAGCTGGTCATGAATGCGAATTTGCCCTGATCCAGCAGTGCCGGAAAATTGTCACAGACGATTGGGAGGTTGTGAAGCATCGTGGAATCATGACTCCTGCGATCATGCACCAACACGCTCTCCTTCACGACAGCGATATTCACGCCAACCTGGGTGAGTTGATCTTGGGCATTAAGCCGGGACGCGAGAACGATACAGAGAGAATTCACTATGCTCACATGGGTATGGGTGTGGATGACGTGGCGCTCGCCTGGGCCGTGTATCAAACGGCGCGCGAACGTGGCCTGGGAATGCCTCTTCCGTTGTGGCGAGAACCCCTATGGGTGTAAGCAGAGCCGGCAACCCAGCAGATCCGCGGGTCCCTCCTTTTGCATCGCCGTTTGCGAAGATCCGCAAGTCGCTCCGCAGGCTTTGGTGCTATGTCGCAATTCGATGGGCCTCGGCGACAGACGGAACTGACCGTCTGCTGCGGCGGCGCTTCAATCGCTGGGCAAAACAAGGACGCGGCGAATCGATGGAACGCGGTCACGCTCGCATCGCAGAGACCATCTGGGAAAGAATGGATCTGTCAGCCGCGGACCGCATCCTCGACTTGGGTTGTGGCGAGGGTTGGGCCTGCCGCATCCTGGCTCAGCGAGCTCCACAAGGGTGTCTCATCATGGGCGTCGATATCTCTGACGAGATGATCCGTCTTGCGCGCGAGAAGAGCCGCGCGTTTTCCAACGTGACTTACCACCGTGGTCAAGCAGAAGAGATTCCCACGCTCAGCGACTATTTCACAAAAATCGTCAGTATCGAAGCTTTCTACTATTTTCAGCGGCAAGACGAAGTGCTCCGTGAACTCTTCCGTGTTATGCGAGCCGGGGGCCAGCTGTATCTACTGGTGTGCTTGTTTGAAGATGATCCCAAGCACCAGAACTGGTCTGCGGATATAGGTCTGCCCGTCCACAATCGCGCTATTCATGAATACAAAAAAACGCTGGAGGGCGACGGATGGATAGATGTTGATTGCCGCGTTTTTAACTTCAGATCGAATCCGTCCGCGCAAGCCGATCCTCACGATCGCCCGCTTCTCATCACTGCGCGGAAGCCTTCTTGAGTTCGAATTTGCTGCCCTCTAGGTCGCAAGCGAGTCTCAGATCGACAAAATCTCCTTTTTTCACCGCGCCGTTGCCTGCAACGCTGGCCCTTTTCTCATGCCAGGTAGGAGGTTGTAGTGTTTCTTGGAGCCCCAAGACCTCGTCTGGGCGAGGCAATGAGAAGCACTGGGATCAGCATGGATACTTCTGCTCCCGTGGTTGTTCTCTCTCCTCACCATCACGGGGCGTTAGGGATATTCCGCAGCCTCGGTGTGCTCGGTGTGCCAGTTTATGCTGTAGAAGATGGGCAGTTCTCGCCGCCGCTTCGTTCACGCTATTGCCGCGGCGTTTTCCGATGGAACGTGCGCACAGCGACACCGCGAGCTTCCATCGCCGCTCTCCTCAGAGTCTCGGAAAAGTTCAACACCCGTCCCATTCTGATCCCTACCAGCAACGTCACCGCCGCACTGGTTCAAGAAGCTGCAGAGCAGTTGCAAAAGGCTTACCGTTTCCTAATTCCTCCGCGAGTTCTTGCGGGCCGCCTTAGCAGCAAAAGAGAATTGTTTTTCTTGTGTCGTGAATACGCTCACCCCACGCCGGAAACCGTTTTCCCTCAGTCACGCAGCGAGGTTGTTCAGCTCCTCGAAAAGGTGGTTTTCCCAATTGTGTTGAAGAGCATCGACGACCGGGTCGTTTTCGGACAAACCAATGTGGCCATGAGCATCGCTCAAAGCGCCGAGAAAATCCTCCAGTACTACGACACCCTGGAAAATCAGCAGCAACAAAATGTCATGCTGCAAGAATACATTCCGGGCGATGCGGATTCGGTGTGGATGTTCAACGGGTATTTCAATGAGAAGTCAGAATGTCTCGCGGGTTTTATGGGGAGAAAACTCAGGCAGCGTCCGGTAGCTACCGGGATCACCACGCTGGGAATTTGTCTGCAGAATACAGCTGCCGAGCACCCCATACGAGAGTTACTTTCGTCGCTCGGCTACCGCGGTATCGTCGATATTGGCTGCCGTTTCGATGCGAGGGACGGTCAATACAAATTGCTCGATGTAAATCCGCGCATCGGCTGCACTTTTCGGCTATTCGTTGACCCAAACGGAATAGATGTTGTGCGGGCTTGTTACCTCGATTTGACGGGGCAGGCCGTCCGGGCAGAACCCGCGTGCGAAGGGCGCAAATGGCTGGTTGAGAATTTGGACCTGATTACGCTGCCAGACCACTTGAAGCAGCGAAAGCTCACCTTCGGCCAATGGCTGCGCTCCCTTCGCGGAGTGCGCGAAACTGCATGGTTTGATTGGTCTGACCTTTCGCCTTTTTGGGCGATGTGCCTTTCCGCTCTTCGTTTCTTCTGGTCTGAGCGGTTCAAAAAACACTGTGCCGGACGCCCCGACGTCGCCCGACTCCATGCAGCTTCGCGAGGCCCTTAGAGAACGAAGTGCCGAGAACCTTGCACTGAGGAGTTGTCTCCAGCTCCCAGCTTTTCATATCCGTCTTGATTTCAATTGTCGCTGCCGTGGCAATACTGCGCCAGAGTAGCGGTATTTCCAATACTGGGCCGCCTTCTCCTGGTGGGTCAATGCGGCCAAACAGGGTTTCATGACGAACATTCTTGGTCGAAGCTCTCTCATCCATTCCAGAAAGAATGTAAAGCGTGATTGGGAGCCGGACCCCTTTGAAGGAAAGCTCTCCGATTCGGTCCAAAGGTTGTGGCTGCGCTACTATCCAGTTTCTCGCCACGCACGCTTCGAGGAACTCCTTCTCCAGCACATCCGGCCAACTGATCATGTGCTCGAAATAGGAGCTGGGTCCGGCGCGGGGAACCAGAATCACTTCGACCTGCGTGGGAAGGCATCCTGCTGCGTGGGCGTCGATCGAGACAAGAGCATTCTGGGAAATCCTTACTTGGACGAAGCACACCAAGGCGCCGCGGACTTTTTGCCATTTCGCGGGGAGTCTTTCGATGTTGCATTTCACTACTACGTCGCAGAGCATTTTGAGGCGCCGTTGGCTTGCCATCGGGAGATTGCGCGGGTTCTCAAACCGGAGGGCCTGTTGTTGTTTCAAACGCCGAGCCGCTACTGGTACCCCATGTTGGCCGCCCAAGTTACTCCGCAATGGTTTCACAAATTTTATGTCCGCAACTTCGGCTCAGGCCGCACGGAGAAGGAAGTATTTCCAACCTTTTACAGATTCAATGATGGGCCCGCGATTCGGAAGCAGTTGGAAAGTTGCGGCTTTACGTGCGAGCTCGAGTATCGCAGCGTAGCACCGGGCTATTTGCGTTTTAGCAGGCTCAGTTTCTTGCTTGGCGTGCTGTACGAAAGAACCATCGAAAATAGATTCCCCGCTCTCCGCGGGGCAATTATAGGCGTGGCTCAGAAGAGCCAGCGGTATTGCCCGAATTCGTACAGCAGCAAGTTAAGGAACCACCAATAAGAACCGCGGTTCCGGGTCCTGTCAGTGAACTGGGCCCCGCGTGACCGCGGATGTGCCATCGAGAGATTACCCAAAACTTTAGGAGTACCAAGTTATGAAATCGCGAACCTTCGATCCTTCCGCCGCTTTCGCCATATCGATCACTTTGCTGATCCTATTCGGCATGCTGTTCGGTTGGGGAACGCATGCTCAGACGGAGCCGCCCATCACAACAATTGACGCCACAGATGCAGGAACCACCAATGGGCAAGGTACTTGGGCCACCGCCATCAATGCGGCTGGGGTAATCGGGGGATATTTTTTGGACTCCAACTTTGGGTGCCACGCCTTTGTGCGTAAGCCTGACGGTACTTTTACCTCCTTCGACGGTCCCACCGGCTGCCCCATTCCCGCGAGCATCAACCAGAGAAGTGTGGTCACTGGAACCTATGCAGATAGAAGTTTCGGCTGTTCGGCAGGGCAGCCAGATAATCCTCCAGGATGTGGAGGCTTCCATGCCTTCACACGGAACCCGGACGGAACGTTCGTCAGCTTCGATGCCCCAACGGCGCTGAGCAACAGCCTGGAGCCTTCTGGAAACTCAAACCCGGGAACGCTTCCACGCAGCATAAATTCCGCTGTGGAAATCACGGGGATTTACACGACGTGCGGGCAGTCGTCTTGCAACAGCAGTTTCCTGTGGACGCCCGATGGCACGTTCGTCTCGTTCGATCCTCCCAATGTAAATCCGCATAACTTCATCGGCGCCAACAGCGTCAACGCGGAGGGCGCAATCGTAGGGACTTTTGCAGACAGGAACACTGGTGTATTTCACGGCTTCCTGCGGGCCCGGGACGGTACCTTTATCATCATCGACGGGCCGGACGTAAACCAAGGCGCTGGCGGCAGCACCGGCGCAACTGCTATTAATTCGAGGGGAGAAATCTTGGGAGGATTTTCGACCACAAATGCTGGGCCCCATCATAGTTATCTTCGCTCCCCCGATGGTGCTTTCACCGTATTCGATTTCCCTGGGGCATGTGATAGCTGCACTCAATCGATGGGCTTAAACGGCAGGGGCACTGTTGTGGGAATGTACTTCACTCCAACGAGCGGGGGCTTCTTTGCTATTCGCGGCTTCCTACGGAAGGCGGACGGTGCATTCACGAGCTTTGACCTGCCGGAGGGACACCAGTTCGCCTCGCTGTCGCCGGCGATAAATTCTTCTAACGCAGTCGTAGGGACCTACTTCGACACAAATGGCGTCGCTCACGGTTTTCTGCGGCCAGGTAGGCACGATTAACAACGAGCTCTGGCCTTCAAAGGCTGGACAGTAGTGCTTCGAATCCTAGCATACCATCGAGTTGCCGAGTTGCGGGACGCTCCTGCAGTGGACTCGCGCAGTATCAGCGCGACTCAGCAGGGGTTCGCACGACAGATGGAGCACCTGGCGCGCTTCTACCGGGTGGTTTCAATGCCCGAGGTACTGGAGGCTGCTGAAAAAGGGACCCCCCTTCCTAAGCGGGCCGTGCTGATAACGTTTGACGACGCTTATGCGGACTTCGTCGACATCGCCTGGCCCATCCTCCAACAATTCCGCTTGCCGGCGACCCTGTTCGTTCCTACGGCTTACCCAGATCACCCGGAGCGGGTGTTTTGGTGGGACAAGCTCTATCAGGCATTCGCCGCGACACCCCGGGCAGAGATAAACGTCCCTCAACTCGGCCAACTTGCGCTGCACCCTGCAGATCAGAAACGCAGAAGCTTGCGCATGGTTCAGAATCACATGACGACCATTCCTCACTGTGAGGCGATGCGCTTGGTCGATTCCCTTTGCGCTGAACTCGGTCCGAGTTGCGTACAAGGAGGCAGCGTTTTGACCTGGAAGCAACTTCGAGAACTCTCCTCCGAGGGGCTAACACTTGGATCTCATACACGAACACACCCCCTCATGACGCAAATTACGCCCGAACGAATGCGAGAGGAGGTTCAGGGTTCTCTGGAAGATCTGCAAAGAGAAATCGGTGTGTGCCTGCCGATCTTCTGCTATCCGAATGGCAACCACAATGGCATGGCTGTTTCCTACCTCCGGCAACAAGGCATTCGTCTTGCTTTCACTACGCTGAGCGGGCAAAACAAACTGGGCTCCTTAGATCCGCTGCTTTTGCATCGCACTGTCATCATGCCGCGAACCGCGCCAGTGATCTTTTGCTTGCGCCTGCTGCAACTGGGCATCCGCTTGGATGCTTGGCGGGAGCGAAAGCAAAAGGAAGTCTTGACGCGTGGGCTTCCTGAATATCACACAGATCATGTCTGAACAGAGCGCAAGCATGTCATCGCCGTCATCTTTTCCACATGCCTGCCAGCCGTTGCGGCTTGCCCAGATCGTTTCGCGGTTCCCCGTGGTTACAGAAACCTTTGTCTTGTATGAACTGGAGGCCCTGGAGAAGCTCGGCGTGACAGTCGAACTGTATTCCCTGCTTCGCGAGCATCCGAAAGTCGTCCATCCTGAAGCTGAGAAGTGGATTACACGCGGTCACTATCTTCCATTGCTATCTCCGGCCATCCTTCGTGCCCACTGGCACTTCATTCGCCACGATCCGGGCCGCTACTTCAGGACTTTCGCAGAAGTATTGCGAGGAACCTGGGGATGTGTTCGCTGTTTTGGCGGAGTCCTCGCTTTTTTCCCGAAAGTAGTTCGATTTAGTTATGAAATTAAGAAACAAGCGATTCAACATGTTCACGCGCACTTTGCGTACCACGCCGCTGTAGCCGGACTGATTGTTCATCGCCTGACCGGGATTCCCTTTAGCTTTACGGCTCGAGGTTCGGATGTTCAGGCGGACGGGCACATGTTGAAAGAAAAAGTTGAAGCCGCCGATTTTGTCATTTCGGTGTCCGAATACAACAAGGAAATCATCCTTCGTAAGTGCGGCCCAAGTGCTGCCAAGAAGATTCACGTTATTCATGGCGGGGTGGACGTGGATCGCTTGTCACCGCGCCCCGAGTGTGAGCCAAAGAGGCTGTTGAGGATTCTCTGCGTTGCAAGGTTCGAGGAAGTGAAGGGTCACACCTACCTTGTCGAAGCGTGCCGAGTCCTCAAGGAGCGAGGCCTACTGTTTGAATGTGGGTTGATCGGCGACGGACCACTAATGTCAAAAATTGAGAAGCAAATCAAAGAGTCGGACCTGTGCGACAAAGTTCTGCTGCTCGGTCCTCAGACTTATGATGAAGTCATCGAACATCTCTCGCGAACTGACGTAGTGGTGCTGGCAACAGTTCCGACGGCTAGCGGCAAGCGTGAAGGTATTCCTAACGTGTTGAAGGAGGCCATGGCTTGTGGTGCGCCCGTGGTCACCACGGCGAGTGGTGGAATTCCCGAACTCGTGGATGAAAGCTGTGGGATTCTCGTCCGCCCCCGAGACGCGGTTGCCCTTGCCGATGCCCTTCAGTACCTTCGCGAGCAACCTGCGCTCTGCCGCCGGATGGGCATGACTGGCCGCCGGAAGATCGTGCGGGAGTTTAATCTGAACCTAAGTACGGCAATGCGAGCGGAATTATTCTTACGTGGCGCGGATAGACGCCCGTTGGGTCAAGACCTAGCCGATCCGAGACAAACGGAATCTGCTCTTGTCAGAGAACATCCTGCGTAAGAGCAGTCAGAAAGTTCAATTATGTGCGGAATAACCGGATTCATGACGTCCACCGCAGAAACCGAATTCGAGATGAAGATGGTGGTCGCGCGGATGGCCGATCAACTTTCCCATCGCGGTCCAGATGATTCGGGTGTGTGGGTTGACTGCCAGGCCGGTGTTGCCTTCGGGCATCGGCGGCTTTCGATTCTCGATCTTTCACCGGATGGTCATCAGCCCATGCATTCCGAGACCGGCCGGTACGTGATTGTCTTCAACGGGGAAATTTATAACTTCGATGAATTGCGCTCCACTCTTGAAAGCACCGGCCATAGGTTCCGAGGCCATTCGGATACGGAGGTAATACTAGCGGCTATGGAGCAATGGGGCATCGACGAAGCCCTGCCGCTTTTCAATGGCATGTTTGCTTTTGCTGTGTGGGATCGCAAAGAGCGGCAGCTCCATTTGGTTCGAGATCGTTTAGGTGAGAAGCCACTGTATTACGGCTGGATGGGAAAAACCTTCCTGTTTGGTTCGGAATTAAAGTCGCTTGTCGCCCATCCCGAGTTTAAAGACGACGTGAACCGCGACGCCCTTGCTCTCTACCTCCGGTTCAACTGCATTCCCGCTCCGTACAGTATTTATCGCGGGATCAAAAAGCTTCCGCCAGCAACAAAGCTGGCGCTCGCCCCCTCAAACATGCATTGCATGCATTTGCCGACGTCCTATTGGTCAACAGAAGAAGCTGTCCGGCGCGGCTTAGAGGAACCATTCGAGGGTTCCGAAAAGGAGGCTATCACGTGCCTTGATACATTGCTGCGTGATGCGGTCAAGATACGGATGGTCGCCGATGTGCCCCTCGGCGCTTTTCTTTCCGGCGGCGTGGATTCCTCGACCATTGTTGCATTAATGCAACAGCAAAGCCAAAGGCCGGTTAAAACATTCTCGATTGGCTTCCCGGATGAAGCGTATAACGAGGCGAAACATGCGGCTGCCGTCGCGCGCCATTTGAGGACAGATCACACGGAGCTCTACGTCTCTCCTGAAGAGGCGATGAAGGTTATTCCTAATTTGCCAATATTTTACGACGAGCCCTTTTCGGACTCGTCGCAAATCCCGACATATCTCGTCTCAGCCCTGGCTCGGCGGTACGTAACAGTGAGTCTGTCCGGTGACGGCGGGGACGAACTATTTGGTGGATACAAACGATACTTCACCTGGGGAAGGATTTGGAATGTCGTTCAATGGGCGCCGGCTTGCATCCGTAAGGCGGCGGCCTGGTCTTTGAGACGCGTGGGACCTCAACGATGGAATCGAGTTTTAGGCTTCGCTTCTCGCTCCGTTCTCCCGGCAAGACACAATGTGTCGCCTGGGGAGAAGGTGGAGAAGTTGGCGCAGATCCTATGTGCCAAGGATTCTTTTTCCCGTTATCAAGTCATCGTCTCCGATTGGGAATCGTCCGACTCTGCAGTTTGGGAAGGAATCGCGCCGCCGTCGATTCTCAATCAACGATGTGTTGGGGCAGAGTTCCGTGACTTTTGCGTGCAAATGATGTTTCTTGACGCTGTCACTTATCTTCCGGACGATATCTTGGTCAAACTCGACCGTGCGGCCATGGCAGTAAGCCTGGAAGGGCGCGTGCCATATTTGGATCACCGGGTTGTAGAGTTTTCTACGCGCCTGCCATCATCAATGAAACTTCGTAATGGCGGCGGTAAATGGATACTGCGCCAAGTTCTCTACCAGTATGTCCCGCAGGAATTGCTGGATCGTCCCAAGAAGGGATTCTCGCTACCGATTGCGGAATGGCTGCGGGGTCCCTTGCGTGGGTGGGCCGAAGATTTGCTCGGCGAAAGTCGGTTAAGACAGGACGGTTATTTTCACGCCAAGATTGTCCGAAGGGTTTGGGAAGATCATCTTTCCGGACGAAGAGACCTTCGCCACCATGTTTGGGCGCTGCTCATGTTCCAGGCCTGGCTTGACTACCGGGACACACGAAAGCCCCAATCGATTCCAGTTCCCTCGATAGTAGGGAGCCAACAGACTCGGTCATCACTGCTTAACTGAACGCCTTAGCGGAGTTTTTCTTTGGCGACTTAGACCTTCGTTGGGAGCATAGTCTGACTTCCTTCGGGATTTTGGCTCATTACGTTTGGGAACGCACCAGATGAACAGTTTCTTCCACATCATTACGGAGCTGAAAACTGCGTCCGACTCCTTAACCGGAAGGAGCACTCCTGGATCAGAGCTGGACTGGGCTCATACTTACCGCAGAAAAGGCATGGAGAAGATCCTCATCCTAGATGGCAACACGCGGAGCGCCCTGGCCGCTACGCGGTCCCTAGGTAGACGGGGTGTGCCAGTCGTGGTTGCCGATGAAACGAAGAGAACACTTTCAGGTGCCTCAAAATATTGCAGCGAGAGTTTTACCTACCCCTCGCCCACTTCAAATTTGCGGGCGTTTCTTTCCAAAGTTAAGGCCGAGTGTTCACATCGTGAAATACGAGTGATTTTTCCCATGACCGAGATTTCGATGGCCACGGTGTTGAAACACAGAGAAGAGTTCAGGGACTTCCAATTGCCTTTCGTCGAATTTCCAACGTTCGACGCGATAACCGACAAATGGAATTTGCTGCGGCTTGCTCAGCAGCTAAACATTAACATACCGCAAACCTATTACATTGCTGACGCTCATTCCCTCCTGCGAGTCCATCCAACCCTGAAATTTCCTGTCGTGTTGAAGCCCTATCGTTCTATGATCTGGACGAATGGACATTGTACGGCCGCGTCCGTGAAGTACGCCGAATCCATGCGCCAATTGGAAAGAACGGTGCAGCAATATGAGTACTTTGGACGCAGCCCGTTCTTGCTTCAGGAATATATCTCGGGGCACGCGCACGGAATCTTCGCGTTGTACAACCAAGGAAAGCCGGTCGCCTCCTTCGCACACCGGCGGTTGCGTGAAAATCCGCCATCTGGTGGAGTCAGTGTCCTCTGCGAAAGTGTTGAGAAGCACGCCGAGGCTTGGAAGATGGCAAGAACCATTCTGGACCATATAGCCTGGCACGGCGTGGCCATGGTTGAGTTCAAAGTTAGTGCTGAAGGGAAGCCTTACCTTATGGAGGTCAACGGACGGTTCTGGGGATCGCTGCAACTTGCCATTGACGCAGGCGTGGATTTCCCGTGGCTGCTCTACCAAATGGCTACGGGCGAGGCCGTGGATCCCGTGGATGGGTATGCTACTGGGGTCAGGTCGCGGTGGCTATTGGGCGATCTGGCCAGACTTTGTAAGGTGCTGACAGGGAATGAATTACCGCCCGGGCTGCGATTCCCCGATAGAATGCGATCCGTCTTGCAGTTCTTGGATTTCTTCGACTCCAGCACGCATTGCGAAGAAAATCGTTGGCACGACATTAGGCCCTTCTTTTCCCAACTGGCGCGGTTTGTGCCTCACTGGCTGTCCAAGACAATTGGGCACGTTCTTTAACCATCCTCATTCACAGCTTGGAGGAAAAAGAAGTGCGGCGTACCTCGGATAGAGGCGTCGTTTCTGGCGCCGGCGTCGTTGCACTCACGTTTTTGGTGGTCGCAGCCCTGGCGGTGCCGAGCCAGAGACAAACGATTCCGGCCCCCCAAAAACCGGGCGAGGATTTGTCCGGCGTGTCCTGCACCTACTATGCTTCGCCTTCTGGGTCGGACGAGAAGCCCGGCACGCGAGCTGAACCTTGGAAGACCGTGCAAAAGGCTTTCGATACCGCTAAAGCTGGCCAGACCGTCTGTTTCCGTGGGGGCACCTATCCCGAAACCGTTCTTCCAAACCCTACAACGAAAGCGGCCACTCAATTGGAGAGACAATCCGGTACTGCTGACAACCCCGTCTTGTTCACCAATTACCCTGGCGAGGTGTCCATCATTCAAGGAGAAACCAAAATCTACGGGTCTTACATAACTCTGCGAGGCACCGCGCTGTCTGCGGAGTCCTGCAGCGCCACCAACCGATGTGGGTTGGTCTTTGAGCGGACCGATACCGTCCTTTATGCCGGGGACATTGATATCTTGAACTCTTCCGGACCTGGTTTTGTGATCATTGATCACGTCGAAATCCGCAATGCCCCCTACCACGCCGGTATCTATCAAGAAGGCTGCAACAACGCGATCGTCGGCAGCTATGTCCACGACAACGGAACCCGGGACCGCAATGAAGACAATGGCATCTATTGGTCCAAGACGCCTGCAGACTGCAAGAATGGGGGCCTGATCGCGGACAACTTGGTCGAACACAACTATTCCAAAGGCATTCAGCTCTATGCAGGCGCTTCTGCGACCACCCCCGCGCACGTCACCGTCTGCGGCAACATTGCAGCAAACAACGGCGCTCAGGGGGCGGTGATCTGGGGGGATTACAACACCTTTGTCGACAACATCCTCTACAACAATAATGAAATCGCTGGTGCCGCAGCTGGGGCGCAAGCGGGTTTGTATTCCGGCACTGCGAACTTCGTGGATCGTAACTTGACCTGGAGCCCATCCGATCGTGGAGGCAAGAGGTCTAGCTGGTACGTCAAAAAAGGCTGCTGCTTGAGAGGCAATTTGATTGCGGATCCCTCATTTTTGGACCCTGCGAGACACAACTGGAATCTCAAACCTTCCTCCCCGGCCGGTAAATGGGCCAATCGCAATTGCTCGGGGAGCAAATAGATGCCTTTTGCAAGTGCGGAAGAGTTGTTTGCTTCTAAGTCTCCGTTTCAGACGAAACGCGAGAATGAATGGCCACTTGCCCTTTGTGCTGCTCATTTTGATGAAAGCCATGAGAAGCCCGGTTTAGCCGTAGCGGGATATTCCGCCGCTATTGATACTTGGTGGCGTCTCGATTGTCAGTGGCAAGCACTGCTCAAGCGATGGAACTTAAAGTATTTTAAAGCTTCTGAATGTGAGAAGGGGCTAGCGGAATTCGCCCAATATCGAGACGACCTAGCAGCCCCAAAATCGCCCCTCAAGCCGCATGAGCGTGAGCGATTGAGAAAAGTAAAACTTGAGTTCATTGATGCAATCTGCGCGCGCCATCACGTCCTCCAGGGATACGGCGCTGCGATAGCCACTGAAGACTTTAAGAGAATTATCGCCGAAGACCCTATAGCTCCTATCATCTTTCTGGACAAATCCTATTATATTGGGGCTCAGTTGTGCCTAGTTTCCGCTGCGATGCTGGTGATCGATATCAATATGCGCCGCTCAGGGAATGACAAGATTGAAGTGCAACCCATATTTGGCGCACGTGAAGAGCCTGGCCTCACAGCTAAAAGTCTGTTCGATAATTTGTCCACAAAGAATCCAAGGTCCACTGAAGTCTTATTGCCTCCGCAATACCAGGACGACCGAACTAATACTTGGCTTCAAGTTGCGGATACGTTAGCTTATGAGATATGTAAACAACTCTTGACCACCACCAACAATACGAAAGACGATTACATGCGCGTGTCTTTGCGTAGTCTTCTACCTGCAATTCATCGGGTTTTTAGACTGGACTACAAAAACTTGAAACAGATCACTGGTAACCATTCGCCCGATTCCATTCCGATACGGCATCTGCTACTAGAGGAGTTGTCTCAGTGGTAGGCCAAAAGCGCTCGGGTTTGCTCTCAACCCCACATTTCTGGCATTGAGTTACTGTTCGGCCAGCGCCTCGGTCCTTTTCGAATGCTGAACACTTCAAACCCAGCGCTCATATCCCGCACGGAGTTCAAAAGATAGCCGTCTAAGTCCCCAATTCCAGAAGGAGTGGTGAATCGATGGAACTGACAAAGATTTGTCTTTGGCTTTCTATCCTTATGATCCTTTATCCCATCATCATTTACCCGTCCTTGGTTTGTCTCCTCGGACTGATATGGCCGCGACCAGTGAAACGTGGTTCGTGGCTTCCGTCCGTGACAGTATTGATCCCAGCGCACAACGAGGCGCGGAACATTGCCGCAACCATCCGAAACAAGTTGGAGCAGGATTACCCCAGAAACCGGCTCGAAATCATAGTAATCTCCGACGGTTCAACGGACGGCACCGAAGACCTTGTTCGCGAATTCAGTTCCCAGAATGTGCGGCTTATCCGGCGCGAACAGCGCGAGGGCAAAGCAGCGGCCCTAAATGAGGGTGTGCGATACGCGGCGGGCGAAATCCTCGTTTTCAGCGATGCCAACTCGCTGTTCTCTCCAAACGCTGTTCGCCGGATGATGGAGAATTTTGCGGACCCGGAGATCGGTTATGTGACAGGCAGTCTGACCTATAGGATACGAAGTGTAGGAATCGCAGGGAATGGATGTAGCGCGTACATGAAATATGAAAACGCTCTCCGCACGCTGGAGACGAGAGCTGCTTCGATTATCGGGGTTAACGGCGGTGTGGACGCCATCCGTCGGGAACTATACCGGAACGTCCCGAGGCAGCTTATTACGGATTTTGTATTGCCCTTGCATGTCATCAGTACGAGACATCGAGTCGTGTACGACGACCGTGCGCATTCCTTTGAGGTCGCGAACAGTGACCTTGGTTCGGAGTTCCGCATGCGCGTCCGCGTCGCTCTGCGAGCGCTTCAAGGTATTACCTTCATGAACCGGCTTTGCAATCCGGTCAACTACCCGTGGGCCGCTTTCAGCTTGATTTCACATAAGGTTATTCGCTATTGCAGCTTTTTCTTCTTATTGATCGTCTTAGTTGCCAATCTGGTGTTGGTGTCGAATCCCGCTTACGCAGCGTTATTCATTGCGCAGATGATTGCTTACCTGCTAGCCCTCGTGGGCTGGCGAAAGGGTTTGCCTAAACTCTTCCAGAAGTTAACCTTGGTACCTGCGTATTTTCTCATGACCAATGTAGCCTTTGCGGTTGCCGCCATCAAATTTGCTCAAGGCGAGACGATGGCCACTTGGCAACCGAGAGGTGGCGCGCAAGCCCACACGGGCCCGCAAACCGCACACCTAGAGTGATAATTGCTGGTTGTCAGGGCTGGTAGGCCCCTGCGGCAGGCGAACTGCCGCGCGAGACACTGTCCTTGTCCACGGTTTGGATATAGCTCATGTTGCTGAAGCCGATGGCCGGACTGGAGGTAAGAATGTGCCAATCCAATCCAGAAGGACTGAGGAAAAGAGGATCGGCTTGCTTGTTGTTGATGATGCAGCACCCCGCCGGATTGTCCCAGCCAGAGTTGCCAGCCAGGTTGAAGGTTAGGTTGTGATCTAGAAAGTTTGCCGAGCCCGCATAAAGTCCCCCTTGGGCCCCGGCCGCTGCGCCCCCGCTAAGGTTGTTGTTGTTGTAGAGGATATTGTTCACGAAGACGTTGTGGTCACCCCAGACCACGGCGCCCTGCGCACCGTTGTTCACCGAAGTGTTTTCGGTCACGGTGACGTTGGCAGGAGAAGTCGCGGAACCTCCGTCATAGAGTTGGATGCCCTTGGAGTAGTTGTTCTCGACCAGGTTGTTAGCGATTAGACCGCCGTTGCTGCACGCGCTGGGAGTGACCGACCAGTAGATGCCGTTGTCCTCGGAGCGGTTCGCGTTAAAGGCCCCATTGTCATGGACGTAGCTGCCTACGATGGCGTTGTTACAGCCTTCCTCGTAGACGCCGGCGTGATAGGTGGCCTTGCGAATCTCCACATGATCGAAGAGGACGAAATTGGGGTTGGATGTGGTGGCGCAGCAGATGTCGATGCCATCGACGTTGTAGCCTTGAGATCCTTCAAAAACTAGACCGCACTGATTGATGGCGTCGCAGCTGCCTGTGGTTTGTGGTGTGCCGCGGAAGGTGAGGTAAGAGCCGTTGATGCGGGTAGAGCCCTGGATTACGGCGACCTCACCGGGATAGTTAGTGAAGACGATGGGATTGCCCTGGGAGCCGGAGTTGTTGATGGTCTGCTGATAGCCGGAGGTGACGGTTTGGGGATAGGAACCTCCACGGAAACAAACGGTCTGCCCGACGGTGGCACTGTTAGCCGCTTTTTGCGGAGTTTGCCAGGGAGCAGAGAGCGTGCCGGGATTGGAGTCCGACCCTGAAGGTGACACAAAGAGCATGCACGCGGTGGCTGTGGGGCTTGCCACCGTCAAGGTGAAATTGCGAGTGGTTGTTTGAGAGCTGGCATCGCTGACCATTACCGTGAACGTGAAAGATCCGGCTGTGGTTGGAGTTCCAGTGATCACTCCTGCGGGGGAAAGGCTGAGTCCCGGGGGAAGCGAGCCCGAACTTACGGACCAAGTGTAAGGCGACGTCCCGCCCCCAGCATTCAATTGGGCACTATACGCTTGCCCCGCCGTTCCGTTTGTCAGGCTTGTTGTGACGATGCTAAGAGGAGTTGGGCCGCCACCCGATGTGCCGAAGAATTCCCACATGGCGGGCGCACTGGAGGCAGCGCCTGGGAGCACAGTTACGCCCAAGCCTTCCAGGGTGAGACGCAGCAAGCTTTGGTGTTGATAGATAGTGGTCGATTGATATCCGAGCTTAGAGAAGGCTGGACTGATCAGCGTGCACACCACGCGGCCGCCGCCGTCGGTGTTATCGTTGCTGGATTCGTCGAATACCACGATGAGCAAGCCGTCCTTTTGGAAGGCAGAGTTCTTGAGCAGCGGATCGATGTTGTTTTTGAGCCAGTTATCGGCGGTACTGAGGCCGCAATCGTGGGCATCATCGCAACCGTTGGGGGTGATGAAGGAGTAGTTGGGAAGGTTTCCCGTGGAGAGATCCTGTGCCAATTGTGTAAAGGGCACCAGGTTCTGCTGTTGGGCGGAGCTGTTCTGCACATCGGTGAGATAGGCAATGGGGACATGGCGAACGTAATATTGCCCGCCGCCGCTGGTGGTGTCGCCGCCGAGGTAGCCGACCGCGGGCAAGCTTTCGGCATAAGCCTTCCAGCTCTTGCTGGCAGCCACTAGTTCGCGCACCACGTTGTCAGCAGACACCGGGAAGCTGGAAGGCGTCAGGCTGTCGTTGTTGGTGAGGACCTGGCCGGTAGTCAACATGAAGTAGTTGCCGATCGAGGGGTGGGTGTTGGCGTAATACTGCGTAGCCAGGCCGTATTGAGACATCAGGCCGGAGAGGTACGGCATGGAGGAACTGGTGACGCTGCTGTAGTTTGTGTTCTCTTCTACAACGACGGCGATATGACCAAAGAGTCTTGTGGGCGGCGGCGAGACGACCGTGAGGGTGGCGGCATTGCTGGTGATGCTCCCCGCGCCGTTGCTGACCACTACGGTGAATTGCGCCCCGTTGTCAGAATTCGTCGTAGCCGGCGTGGTATAAGTTGAAGACGTCGCCCCAGAAACCGTTGCCCCGTTCTTCTGCCATTGATAGCTCAGTGGCGCCGTTCCTGTTGCCACTACTGCGAAGGTCGCCGTCTGACCTGCCGTCACCGTCTGGTTCGCTG
>Ga0137361_10000085_pt1 | contig 39154 bp, 35 predicted proteins | sample Mad1_80_16metaG_FD_104923 | JGI IMG/M metagenome (GOLD analysis project Ga0137361, IMG submission 104923) | Vadose zone soil microbial communities from Angelo Coast Range Reserve, California, USA - Mad1_80_16 metaG | ecosystem: Environmental > Terrestrial > Soil > Vadose zone | place: USA... | reverse complement strand
GCGTCGAGGACGCTCCCGGAGGAGGTGCCCGCTTCGTGGTGGAGCTGCCCTTTGCGCCGGCCGGGGTGGAGGCGACGACGTCCGCCCCCGGAGCCGGACCCGCCCCCGGTCCCCTCACCATCCTGGTGGTGGATGACGAGGCGGATCTCGCCGGGGTCATGCGCGACGCCCTCGCCCTGGCGGGGCACAGCGCGGACACCGCCGTCACCACCGCCGCCGCCTTCGAGCGCCTGCGGGAGCGGCGCTATGATCTCGTGCTGTCCGACCTGCGCATGCCCGACATGGACGGGCCCCGGTTCCATCAGGAGGTCCAGCGCCTGTACCCCGAGATGGCGCGGCGCTTCGTCTTCGTGACCGGCGACACCCTCTCCCCCAGCACCGCCGCCTTCATCCGTGGCATCGGCGCCCCCGTCCTGGCCAAGCCCTTCGAGCTGGAGGAGCTGGTGCGGGCGGTGAGCCGGCGCCCCGGTTCCTGACCTCCGTGGCCGATTCCCTGCGGGTCCTGGTCCTCGAAGACGAGCTGGCGCTGTCGGAGCTCCTCTGCGAGACCCTGAACGGCGCGGGCTTCGAAGCCACCGCCGCCACCACCGTGGCCGCGGCGCGGGAGGCCCTGGCCCGGGTGGAAGTGGACGTGCTCCTCCTCGACGTCTCGCTGCCGGACGGGAGCGGCCTCCAGATCCTCCAGCAGGTGCGCGACGAGGGCCTGCCCACGGAGGCGATCGTCCTCACCGGGGACGCGGCGGTGAGCACCGCGATCGGAGCCATGAAGCTCGGGGCCTACGATTACCTGATCAAGCCCCCGCGGACGGAGGAGATCGAGGCCCTCACCGCCAAGGCGGGAGAGAAGGCCCGGCTCCGGCGCGAGAACGCCGCCCTCCGCGTGCGCCTGGAGCGCCAGCAGCCCGTGGTCGGGCTCATCACCGAGGACCCGGTCATGAAGTCGCTCCTGGACACCCTGCTCCGCACCGCCGCCTCCGACCTCCCGATCCTGGTGCAGGGGGAGAGCGGCACCGGCAAGGAGCTGGTCGCCCGGGCGATCCACCGGGGCTCTTCCCAGTCCGCGCAGCCGTTCGTGGCGGTGAACTGCGCGGCCGTCCCCGAGAACCTCATCGAGAGCGAGCTCTTCGGCCACGAGAAGGGCGCCTTCACGGGCGCCCAGGAGCGCAAGCCGGGGCTGTTCGAGGTCGCGGGCTCGGGGACCGTGTTCCTGGACGAGGTCGGGGAGATGGGCCTGGGCGTCCAGGCCAAGCTCCTGCGCGCGATCGAGAGCCGCGAGTTCTTCCGGGTGGGCGGCACCCGGACCGTGCGCTTCCACGCCCGCGTGGTCTCCGCGGTCAACCGGGACCTGCTGGCGGAGGTCGAGGGGGGCCGCTTCCGCCAGGACCTCTATTACCGCCTGGCCGGGGTGGTGCTGAGCGTGCCGCCCCTCCGCGAGCGCCCGGGAGACATCGCGGTCCTCGCCCACCACTTCCTGGCCGCGACGGGCTCCCGCAAGCTGATCGCCCCCGAGACCCGCGCCGCCCTCGAGGCCTACCCGTGGCCCGGCAACGTGCGCGAGCTGCGCATGGTGATGGAGCGGGCGGCCCTCCTTTCGAACGGGGAGGCCATCCTGCCTGCCGACCTGCGACTCGCGGGTCCCCGCCCGGCCGCGGCCACCGCCTGGCGCACCGACCTGAGCCTCGACGAGATGGAGCGCGCCTACATCAAGGCCGTCCTCGAGCGCTTCGAGGGCCACCGGGGCAAGGCGGCGCGAGCTCTGGGGATCGACCCCAAGACCCTCTACAACAAGCTCGGACCCGAGAAGCCCCGGGGCTGAGGGGCGCCGCGGATGAGGGACCAGACGGCGGACGCGCTGCGGGCCAGCGAGAGCCTGTTCCGGGCCCTCGTGGAGAACGGCTCCGACCTCGTGTGGATGACGGACGCGGAAGGCCGCATCACCTACGCGAGCCCGTCCGTCGTGCGGGTCCTCGGCCACGCGCTCGCCGACATGGTGGGCGCCGATTTCCGCCAGTTCGTGGCCCCGGATGACCTGCCGGCGGCGATCGAGACCTTCCGACAGACGCTCGCCCGGCCCGGCCAGGCCACGCCCTGGGAGGGCCGGCTGCGCCACGCGGAAGGCGGCTTCCGGGTGGTCGCGGCCCTGGCCACCAACCACCTGGTGACCGCGGCCGTCCGGGGGATCGTGATCAACGGCCGCGACGTCTCGGAGCAGAAGCGCGCCGAGGACGCGCTCCGCGAGAGCGAAGAGCAGTTCCGGGCCGTCTTCGACGGCGCGCTGGACGCGATGGTCGTCACCGACGACCAGGGACGCTTCCTGGAGGCGAACCCGGCGGCCTGCCAGCTGTACGGGCTTCCCCGCGCGGAGCTCCTGAAGCGGAAGGTGGTCGAGTTCGCGGAGCCCGGCTTCGACTTCGATCAGGTGCTGGCCGCCGTACGGGCCACCGGCCGCTTCCGGGCGAGCCATCCCGTCATGCGCCCGGACGGGACCATCCGGCAGGTGGAGGCGAGCACGACCGGCAACGTCGTGCCCGGCCGCCACTTCAGCGCCCTGCGCGACCTGACCGAGCACCGCCAGCTCGAGGGGCAGCTCCGCCAGTCACAGAAGATGGAGGCGGTGGGCCGCCTCGCGGGGGGGATCGCCCACGACTTCAACAACATCCTCGCAGTGATCACCGGATACGGGGACATGCTCCAGCGGGAGATCTCCCCCCAGGATCCGCGGACGAAGCGGGTGGAGCAGATCCGCCGGTCCGCCGACCGCGCCGCGTCCCTCGTTCGGCAGCTCCTCGCATTCAGCCGCCGACAGGTGCTCCAGCCGCGAGTCCTCGAGCTGGGCGAAGCCGTACGGGAGCTCACCCCGATGCTCCGGCGGCTGATCGGCGAGGACATCGAGCTCCTCACGGCGAGCGCTCCCGACCTCGGCCACGTGAAGGCGGACCCCGGGCAGATCGAGCAGGTGATCATGAACCTGGCCGTGAACGCCCGCGACGCCATGCCCCGGGGCGGGAAGCTGCAGATCGAGCTCCGGAACGCCGATCTGGACGAGGGCTGGGCGCGGACCCACGCGGGGGGGCGGGCGGGCCGCTACGTCCTGCTGGCCCTCAGCGACACCGGGATCGGGATGGACGCCGAGACCCTGAAGCACGTCTTCGAGCCCTTCTTCACCACCAAGGAGCTCGGCAAGGGCACGGGCTTGGGCCTGGCCATGGTCTACGGCATCGTGAAGCAGAGCGAGGGGCACGTGTGGGTCTACAGTGAGCCGGGAGTGGGGACCACGGTCAAGATCTACCTTCCCCGAGTCGACGAGGTGGTGCAGCCCATCGCCCCGAGGCCGGAGGCGGCGCCGGCGCGCGGCGGGGAGACGATCCTCCTGGCCGAGGACGAGGAGAGCCTGGCGGAGATGATCAAGGAGATCCTGGAGGAGCGCGGGTATACGGTGCTCGCGCCCGGGGCTGGGCCGCAGGCCCTGGAAGCGGCGGAGCAGTTTACGGGGCCCATCCACCTCGTGTTGACCGACGTGGTGATGCCGCGTCTCTCCGGCCGCGAGCTGGCGGGCCGCCTGGCCGCAACCCATCCCGAGACGAGGGTCCTCTACATGTCGGGATACACCGACGACGCGATCGCCCATCACGGCGTGCTGGACGCCGGGGTGCCCTTCATCGAGAAGCCGTTCAGCCCCGGTGCCCTGGCCAGCAAGGTCCGTGAAGTCCTGGATTCGTAGGTTGCCTCCGGCAACATCTCCCCGGCTCGGGACGAGCTCCCGAGGACCGAGGAAGGCATTTCTCCCGCAAACCACTGGAATAGAACGCTTTCCGTCGCAAGAGCCCTTGGCCTCGCCCTTGCTATCAAGAATGGCATGGCTACTGTGCACGAGACCTTGCAGGACCTGCGAAGCGAATACGTCGGTGAGGCGAACGAGAACCTCGGCCACATCGACCGCTTGATCCACCGACTCGACGCGAGTCCGGACCTCACAGCGCTGGAGCAGCTGCACCGGCGCTTCCTGGGCCTCGCGGGCAGTGGCTACACCTACGGCTTCCCGCTCGTGAGCACGCTCGGCCGAAAGGGGGAGCGGATCTGCGCGCCCCTCCTGCAGCAGGCGCAGGCCCTCTCCCCGGGAAGGCTCGTCGCCTGTCGCGCGGTGCTGGACGACCTCCGCGCGGAGTTCGATCGGTTGCAGGCCGCCTACACCGCGGGTCCCTGGGTCCGTCGCGGCACGTCGCGGACCCAGCCCTGGGCGATCACCCTCGCCTCATAGGGGGATGCTTTGAGGATCCTGATCATCGACGACGAGCCGAACATCCGCCGGATCGTGCAGATGGCCCTCGCGCGCGTGGACGCGATGGAAGTGCTCGAGGCCCCGAGCGGAACGGACGGGATCAGGAAGGCCCGGGAATCCCACCCCGACGCCATCCTCCTGGACGTGATGATGCCCGGCCTCGACGGGCCCTCGACCCTGGCCGCCCTGAAGAGCGACCCGGGGACGGCCGCCATCCCCGTGATCTTCCTGACCGCCAAGGCCGTGCTCTCGGAGCTGGAACAGCTGCGCGACCTCGGGCCGGCCGGCGTCCTCACCAAGCCGTTCGATCCCATGGCGCTGGCCGGCCAGGTTCGGGCGACTCTTCGGGAGTCCTAACCGCCCCCCACCTTGCGGGGCGTGCTCATGCGCTGGAAGCCGCGCGTGTTCGTGGCCCCTTTCTTCCAGGGCTGCTGGGTCGCGTGCCGGGGGGGAGTCGGAGGGGAGGCGGAGGCCGGGGCGTCGGCGGCGGGGGCCCCGGCCGCTTCGGCGCTCTTCGCCCGCGCCGCGCGCACCGCGGCCGCGTCCTTGTCCAGGCAGCACTGCTTGTACTTGCGTCCGGACCCGCAATGGCAGGGGTCGTTGCGTCCGAGGCGCTCGGCGGTCGACGGGTCCAAAGGGCCCTCCTTCACCCTCCCACTTTACTACGGAGGCCGACGTGGCGTAACCTGCGCGCCATGCCTGAGCCCAATGTCGGAGACAAGGCCCCGGACTTCTCGCTCAAGTCCACCTCGGGGGAGACGGTCAGCCTCTCCCCGTTCAAGGGGCAGAAGAACGTCCTCCTCGCCTTCTTCCCCCTCGCCTTCACGGGGGTCTGCACCAAGGAGAACTGCGCGTTCACCGAGGACTACTCGAAGTTCGAGGGGAAGGACACGGTGGTGCTGCCCATCAGCGTGGACGCCACCCCTTCCCTGAACGAGTTCCGCACGAAGCACAAGATGACCCACCACATCCTCTCGGACTTCAAGCGGGAGGCGGGGCGCGCCTACGGCGTGCTCGACGAGGAGAAGTTCTTCACCAAGCGCGCCTACTTCCTGGTGGACAAGCAAGGGGTGGTGCGCTGGAAGCACGTGGAGCCCGAGCTGGGCATGAGCCGCACCAACCAGGAGCTGCTGGCCGCGATCGACCAGGCCCGTTAGCCGGCGCGCATGAACCTGGGCGTGGTCCTGCGGAACCTCCGCGACAACCGGGACACCTTCCGGGACGCGGTCCGCGTTCCCAACCCGCACGTGCTGCTGTCCCTCCTCGGGCCGGCGGTGCGGGGCTTCCTGCGCCAGGCCGCCAAGGGCCGGTCCTCGACCGAGATCGACAGCACGCACGCCGTGCACTTCGACTGGACCTACGAGAGGAGCCGGCCCGACCTCGCGCGCCTCCACTCCGCGGCCAAGAGGTCGCAGTGGGACGCGGACACCGCCCTCGACTGGTCCTTGACCGTCGACCCCGCCGATCCCGAGCGGGAGCTGCTGCCCGAGGCCTACCTGCCCTTCGCCGACCTGCCCGGCTACCGAAAGGCGAGCCCCGCCCAGCGGGTCGAGCAGAAGCGGGCCTACCTCGCCTGGATGCTCTCCCAGTTCCTGCACGGCGAACAGGGCGCGCTGTTCGCGGCCGCCCAGCTCACGACCGCGGTGCGCTGGCTGGACGGCAAGCTCTACGGCAGCACCCAGGTGATGGACGAGGGCCGGCACGTCGAGGTGTTCCACCGCTATCTCAAGGGCAAGCTCGAGAAGCGCTACGAGATCGACGACAACCTCTACGTGATCATCGACGCCCTCATGAGCGACTCCCGCTGGGACGTCAAGTTCCTCGGGATGCAGATCATGATCGAGGGGCTGGCCCTGGGCGCCTTCTCCATGATCCGGCGCCAGACCCGGGAGCCCCTCCTCCAGGAGCTGCTGCGCTACGTGATCACCGACGAGGCGCGCCACGTGCACTTTGGCGTCCTCGCCCTCGAGGAGTGCTACACGGACGATCTCCGCGAGGCCGAGCTTCGCGACCGCCAGGACTGGGCCTTCGAGATGGCCCTCCTGCTCCGGAACCGCTTCCTCATCCACGAGTTCTACGAGGAGCACTACGCCCACGCCATGACCAGGGCCGCCTGGGACCATCACCTGCTCGCCTCGCCGGTGATGCGGCAGTTCCGGCAGACCATGTTCACCCGCATCGTCCCGAACCTGAAGCGCATCCGCCTGATCCCGGCGCGCTTGCGCCCGCACTACGAGGACCTCGGCCTGCTGGCCTACGAGGACCTGCCCGCCGCCCCGGAGCTGACCTCCGCTGACCTTCTGCAGGGCTGAGGCGGCCCCTTTCCCCTTGACAGCTTAGGAGAGCCGGGGCTACACTTCTCCTAGCGCGCTTAGGAGAAGGCCCTTGCCGCCCCACGCCGATCTGCTCCCCGGAACCCTCGACCTGCTGATCCTCAAGGCCGTCTCTCTGGGGCCGCTGCACGGCTACGGCGTGCTCCTCCGCATCGAGCAGATCACCGGCGGGGCGTTGCTCGTCGAGCAGGGCGCCCTCTACCCGGCGCTCTTCCGCCTCGAGCACCGGGGGCTGCTCGAGGGCGAATGGGGCGTGTCCGACAACAACCGCCGGGCGAAGTACTACCGGCTCACGGCGGCGGGGCGCCGCCGGCTCAAGACCGAGGCCGAGGGCTGGAACCGGCTGGCCACGGCCATGGCGGCGGCGCTCCGTGCACGCGCGGGCGAGGAGTAGGCGATGTGGGCGCGGCTCGGGTCCTGGCTTGGCGGCCTCGTCCGACGCGGACAGGTCGAGCATGAGATGGCCGACGAGCTGAAGTTCCATCTTGAGGTCCGGGCTGAACGTTGGAAGCGGCAAGGACTCTCGCCCGAAGAGGCGGCGCGGCGGGCACGGCTCGAGTTCGGGGGCCTCGAAGGTTACAAGGAGCAGTGCCGGGAAGCTCGCGGACTGAGGCTGGCCGACGAGTTGCGCGCCGACCTGCGCTATGGGCTGCGGCAGCTCCGCCGCGCGCCGACGTTCACGATCGTGACCGCCGCCATCCTGGCGATTGCCATTGGAGCCAACACGGCGATCTTCGGCCTGCTCGACGCCGTGCTGCTGAAGACCCTCCCCGTCGAGCGTCCGCACGAGCTGCGCGAGCTCGAATGGACCGCCCGCCGGCCCCGCTTCTCGTCCTGGTACAACGGCTCCTCCCGGTCCAACCCCGCGGGCGAGCTGATCGCCACCTCGTTCGCCCATCCCGTGTTTGCCTACGTTCGCGACCACACGACCACCCTCGCCGACCTGTTCTGCTTTGGAGACATCGAGCAGGTCAACGTGAACCTTGGTGGCCGGGCGGAGCTGGCCCGCGGGCAGCTCGTATCCGGCGGCTTCTTCCGTGGGCTGGGCGTGGAGGCGGTGGTCGGCCGCATGATCACCCCCGACGACGATCGGCCCGGGGCGCCGGCGGTCGCAGTGGCGACTTACGGCTTCTGGCGGCGCGCGCTCGGCGGTCCGGCGGGCGCGCCGGGCCAGACGCTCGTGGTGAACGGGAGCCCGGTCGTCATCGTCGGCGTCGCACCGCCGGCGTTCCTCGGGGTCAGGCCGGGCCGTGCCCCAGACCTGATGCTCTCGATGGCGATCCAGCCGGCGGTCTATGCGATCCCCGACATGCTCCGGAGCGCACGTCACTGGGGGTTCCGAGTCATGGGCCGCCTGAAGACGGGAACCAGCGAGGAGCAGGCGCAGGCGCAAACCCAGGCCCTGGTGCGGCAGGCCATCCTGGCGGATCCACCCGCGGGAGAGGAATACGACTTGCCGCGCGTCGCCCTCAACGGCGGTGGTCAAGGCCTCGACCATCTGCGACAAGCATTCGCAAGGCCGCTCCTCATGCTCATGGTCGTGGTGGGCGTTGTCCTGCTCATTGCCTGCGCCAACATCGCCGGATTGCTCCGCGCGCGGGCGAGCGCGCGCCAGCGCGAGATCGGCACCCGGCTCGCCCTCGGCGCCGGGCGGGGGCGGCTGGTGCGGCAGCTCCTGACCGAGAGCGTTCTGCTCGCCGTCATCGGGGGAAGCCTGGGGATCGCGCTGGCGCACGCGCTCCGGGATCTCCTGCCGCGCGTCCTGAGCACGGGTCCGGAGGCCCTCCAGCTCACCATGGAGCCCGATGGCTGGATGCTGGCCTACTCGAGCGGGATGTGTCTCCTGGCGGGGGTGGCCTGCGGGATCCTGCCCGCCCTCCATGCGACACGCCTCGACCTGGCCGCCATGCTGGGGCGGACCGTGTCGAACCCACAGCAGGGCCCGGCCCGGTCCTGGACGGGCAACGCGCTCGTGACCGCCCAGGTGTCGCTGTCCCTGGTGCTCCTCGTGGGAGCGGGCCTGTTCATCCGCACGCTCGTCAACCTGCGGTCCGAGGCGCTCGGATTCCGACCGGAGAGCCTGCTTCTGTTCCAGGTGGACGCGACGCTCAACGGGTACCGGGACGCGCGCTTGAACGACTTCTATGCGCAGGCCCTGAACCGTCTGGCCGCGGTTGCCGGCGTGCGCTCGGTGACGCTCTCGCGCTGGGGCATCCTCGGCGGCCACCGGACGACCGACAGCATCAGCGTTCCTGGCTACACGGAACAGGGACGCGGCCACGTCAACGTCCACGTCCACTACGTCGCCCCCCGCTACTTCGAGACCATGGGCATTCCCCTGCTGCAGGGACGGGACGTCACCTGGCGAGACCACGAGGGGGCGCCGCGCGTCGCCATCGTCAACCAGGCCCTGGCCCTCCGATACTTCGGAGGTGCGGCCCCCGTCGGTCGAAGGGTCGGCCCCGAGGGAGGCTCAGCCGACCAGATCGAGATCGTCGGGCTGGCCGCCGACGCGAAGTTCAGCACCCTCCGCGAGGCCGCCCCCCCGACGCTCTATCTTCCGTACCGCCAGCACCGCCAACACCTGGTGACCTTCGCGGTGCGCACTACCGGCGATCCCACGGCGCTCGTCGACTCGATCCGCCGGAGTCTCGCGGCGCTCGATCCGGACGTGCCCCTCTTCGACGTGCGGACCCAGGGGGAGCAGATCGACCTGGCGACCCACCAGGAGCGGCTCTTCGCCCACCTCGTCTCGGGCTTTGCCCTCCTCGCCCTCGTCCTGGCCTGCCTGGGGACCTACGGCACCCTCGCGTACTCGGTCGCCCGGCGCACCCCCGAGATCGGCCTGCGCATGGCGCTCGGGGCCGAGCGCTCGGACGTGGTGCTGATGATGCTGCGCGACTCACTCGGGCCGGTCGCCATCGGGGTGGCGCTCGGCCTCGGGGGCGCCCTGGTGGGTGCGCGTCTCGTCCAGAGCATGCTGTTCGGGATCGCCGGACAGGATTCAGCGACGCTGGCGGTGGCGGTAGTCGTGCTCGTGATCAGTGCCTTGATCGCGGCGTGGCTGCCATCCCTTCGCGCCTCGCGCCTCGACCCGATGTCGGCGCTTCGCTGCGATTGAGCCGGTGCTCGGGCCAGCATTCGCGTGAAGCGCCTTCAGGCCGACGTCACGGCCGTGATCTCGCCGCCCTCTCCCGCGCCTCGCGCAGCTCTCGCTCCGCCTGCTGCCAGTCCTCGTCCTCCCGGCCCGGCCCACCGCCCCGCGCGAGGTAGATCTCGAAGGCCCGCTGCGCGATCTCGTCGTAGGTCGGCGGCCCGGTGGCCGCTTCGGCCGGCGCGCTCTTTCTTCGGCCCTTCTCCTTCATGACCCCTCCTTCCGGACCGTCCCAGGGTCCCCGGCCGCCGCGCCGCGCATGAGCGCGGCGTAGACGACGAAAGCCACCGCGAAGCCCACGAACCAGGCGTAGTCGTAGAGCGGCCGGAGAGGGGTCACGACCAGCCCCCCCCACGCCATCGCACAGCCCAGCACGGTGGCCACGACCGCCGGGATGTTCCAGCCCGCGCGATAGGTGTAAGCGCCTTCGGTCAGGTACAGGTCCTCCAGGCGGAGGCTCCGCCGCCGCACCAGCCAGTAGTCGGCGATGAGGACGCCCGCGATGGAGCCTAGCCCTCCAGAGTAGCCGAGCAGCCAGTTGAAGATGTACCCCGAGGCGTCCGCCAGGAGTCGCCACGGCTGCATGAGGATCCCCACCAGCCCGGTGATGAGCCCTCCCGTCTTGAAGCTGATGACGCGGGGGAACGCGTTCGCGAAGTCGTTGGCCGGGGAGACCACGTTGGCGGCGATGTTCACCGACAGGGTGGCCACCACCGCGGTGAACATGGCGAGGGCCACCACCACCGGCGAAGTGAAGCGGCCCACGAGCTTCACGGGGTCCCAGATCGACTCTCCGTAGATGAGCACGGTGGCGCTGGTGACGAGGACGCCCATGGCGGCGAAGACGGACATGGTAGTGGGCAGCGCGACCACTTGGCCCACCATCTGCTCCCGCTGGCTCCGGCCGAAGCGCGTGAAGTCGGGCATGTTCAGGGAGAGGGTGGCCCAGTACCCGATCATGGCGGTCAAGGACGGGATGAACACGGGGAGGAACTCCCCCAGGGTGTGGAACTTTCCCGGCTGGGCGAGCAGCGGGCCCAGCCCCTTGGCCTCCCGCACCGCCCACACCAGGAGGGCGCCCGTCATCACCAGCACGAAAGGAGCCGCCCAGTTCTCCACCACCCGGAGCACGTCCATGCCCTTGTAGATGATGAAGACGTTGAGCCCCCAGAAGAGCAGGAAGGAGAGCCACTCGGTCCCGGTATGGCCGGAGAAGCCCGGGCCGAGGAGGCCCGCCCATCCCGGGATCACGCTCGCGAAGAGGGTCTGCAGGGCTTCCCCGCCGATCCAGGACTGGATGCCGAACCAGCCGCAGGCCACGAGGGCCCGCATCAGGGCCGGCAGGTTGGAGCCGATGGTGCCGTAGGAGGCTCGCGCGAACACGGGAAACGGGATCCCGTACTTGGTGCCGGGGTGCGAGTTCAGCAGGATCGGCGCGAGGACGATCGTGTTGCCGAGGAGGATCGTGATGAGGGCCTGCCACCAGCTCATCCCGGTGGACATGAGGCCCGCGGCCAGCATGTAGGTCGGGATGCAGTGGGCCATGCTGACCCAGAGAGCCGCGTAGTTGTAGGTCGTCCAGTTGCGCCTCTCGACGGGCACGGGTGCCAGGTCGTGGTTGAAGAGCGGGCTGGCCGCGATCCTTCGCGTGTCGACGAGCTCCACGCGCCCGTCGGGATGGCTTTTCTCGTTCACGGGACCAGGGGCTTCCCCGGCTGGCGCTTGACGAACTGCCCGCGCCCTTTCTTACCCTTGAATTCCCCGTGGTCGACCACGACCTCGCCGCGGGAGAGGACCACGGCGGGGCCGCCCTTCACCACCCTCCCCTCGTAGGGGTTGTAGTCCACCTTCATGTGGTGGGTCTTGGCCGACAGGGTCGTCTCCTTGTCGGGGTCGAACAGCACCATGTCGCCGTCGGAGCCGACGGCGATCGTGCCCTTCTTGGGCCACAGCCCGAACATCTTGGCCGGGCTCGTGGACACGATCTCCACGAAGCGGTGCATGTCGATCTTGCCCGTCCGCACGCCCCCGTCCCACACCAGCATGAGGCGGGTCTCGATCCCCGGGGCACCGTTCGGGATCTTCGAGAAGTCGTCCTTGCCGATCTGCTTCTGGGGGGGCTCGTTCATGCAGAACGGGCAGTGGTCGGTGGAGACGACCTGGAGGTCGTTCTTGACCAGGCCCTTCCAGAGCGCCTCCTGGTTCCACTTCTCGCGCAGGGGCGGCGACATCACGTACTTGGCCCCTTCGAACCCGGGCTTCTCGTAGTCGTCGTAGGAGAGGAACAGGTACTGGGGGCAGGTCTCCGCGTAGGCGGGCAGGCCCATGTCCCGCGCCTGCTTGACCTTCTCGAGCGCGTCTGAGCAGGACAGGTGGACGATGTAGATGGGCACCCCCGCCATCTCGGCCAGGGCGATGGCGCGGCCGGTGGCCTCGCCCTCCGCCCGCGTGGGCCGGGTGAGGGCGTGGTACTTGGGCGCGGTCTGGCCCTTGCGCAGCGCCTCCTTCACCAGGATGTCGATGACCCCGCCGTTCTCCGCGTGCATGCAGATGAGGCCGCCGTTCTCCCGCGTCCTGAGCAGGGCCTTGAAGATCGTGGCGTCGTCCACCATGAAGACGCCGGGGTAGGCCATGAAGAGCTTGAAGGACGTGAGGCCCTCGTGGCGGACCATCTTGTCCATCTCGCCCGAGACCTGGTCGGTCAGCTCGCGTACGATCATGTGGAACGCGTAGTCGACCACGGCCTTTCCCTCCGCCCGCTTCATCCAGCCTTCGAAGGCGGGGTAGAGGCCCTCCCCGAAGCCCTGGATGGCGAAGTCGATGAGGGTGGTGGTGCCGCCGTGAGCGGCCGCGATCGTCCCCGACTCGAAATCGTCCGCGGAGGTGGTCCCCCCGAACGGCATGTCGAGGTGGGTGTGCACGTCGATCCCCCCGGGCAGGACGAGCTGGCCGGAGGCGTCGATCACGGTGTCCGCCGGCAGGTTCAGGCCTTGCCCGATGAGGGTGATCACGCCCCGGTCGATGTAGACGTCGGCCTGGTAGCGGTCCGCGGCGGTGACCACGGTGCCGTTGCGGACCAGGGTCGTGCTCATGGGCGCCTCCGGGCGGGAAGGCGATGATGCTACAGAAGCGCCGCGAGCCCTGTCAACGCCGCGACTTGCAACGCGGGGCCGATTGGGTTACGCAAGGGCCATGAAATCACCCTTCCTCCTCTCTTGCTCGTTCCTCCTCATCGTCGCCGCTCCGTCCCGCGCCCAGTCGCCCGCCCGCTGGAAGGCGCACGACATGGCCCGGCCGCGGCCCCCGGTGGTTGCGCCCGCCAAGCAGGCGCTCCCCGTGCCGGCTCCGCCGGACGCACTGGTGCTCTTCGACGGCACGAGCCTCGCCGAGTGGCGCAGCGCCGATGGCGGTCCCGCAAAGTGGGTCATCAAGGAGGGCGCGATCGAGTCGGTCCCGGGCAGCGGCTACCTGTACTCGGCCCGGGCCTTCGGCGACGCGCAGCTCCACGTCGAATGGGCGGCGCCCGTGCCGGCGCGCGGCGAAGGCCAGGGGCGTGGGAACAGCGGCGTCTTCCTGATGGGGCTCTACGAAGTGCAGGTGCTCGATTCGTATCAGAACGACACCTACCCCGACGGGCAGGCGGCCGCGATCTACGGGCAGTATCCGCCGCTGGTCAACGCCTGCCGGCCGCCCGGCGAGTGGCAGACCTACGACATCCTGTTCCGGCGGCCACGCTTTCGTCCCGACGGTTCCCTGGCCCAGGCCGCGCGCGTCACCGTCCTCCACAACGGCATCCTCGTCCAGGACGCCGTCGAGCCCTGGGGACCGACCGCGTGGCTGCAGCACCTGCCCTACACTGCGCATGCCGACAAGCTGCCCCTGGCCTTCCAGGACCACGGGAATCCCGTCCGATATCGCAACATCTGGCTGCGCCAGCCTCTCGAGGACTCGGCGCCCGGCCCGAAGCCCGATCCGAGGCCCGTGGTGAACCTGCCCGCCGCGTCGCTGGATCGATACGTGGGGAAATACCGAGTGGTTGGAGAAGCGGCCACGACCTACACCGTATCCCGGCACGACCGGCAGCTCCGTTGTGACTTCCAGTACAACCCGCTCACCCTCGAGCTGGTTCCCCACTCGGAGCGCGAGTTCTCCCTCCGCTGGACGGCGGGCGAGATCGAGTTCGACCTGCGTCCGGACGGCCGGGTCGCGGGGCTGAGCTTCAAGCTGGGCGGCGAGACGAGAACCGCCACCAGGGTCGACTAGCCCTTGCCACGACGCATCACGGCAGGCGGCTTCACTCCTCCCGCAGCGCGACCAGCGGCTCCAACCGCGTGGCGCGCCGGGCCGGCACGAGAGCCGCCACCAGCGAAACCGCCACCAGAGCGCCGGTGATCGCCGCGAAGACGAGGGGATCGGTCGTGCTCACGCCGTAGAGCAGCGTCCGGAGCGCGCGCGTGAGGGCAGCCGCCCCGAGCAATCCGCCCGCCACGCCAAGGGCCACCATGGCGAAGCCGCTTCGCATCAGGAGGGTCAGGATCGAACGCGAGCTGGCGCCCAGGGCCATCCGGATCCCGATCTCACGGGTCCGCTGCCGCGCCGCGTACGACATCACGCCGTAGATTCCGACCGCGGCGAGCAGCAGGGCCACTCCCGCGAACGCACCCAGGACGATGGTCCGAAGTCGCGGCCGGGCCACGGATGCCGATACCCTCGCCTCCATCGTCTGGACGCTCGAAACCGGGACATCCGGATCTATCTGTCGAATCCGATCGCGGATGGCTCTCACGGGGGCCAGGGGATCCTGCTCGGCACGGACGACGAGGTACATCGTCGTGGCCCCTTCCGAGCCCTGTGCGAAGGGCGCATAGACCACGGGCGACGGGGGCACGTTCAACCCCGCGTAGCGGACGTCGGCGGCGACGCCCACCACCGTCAACCGGGCCGGCTCGTAATCGGGAGGCACGGTGCCGCGCGGGACGAGCTCGATCGGGGGGTTCACGGAAATGACCTTGCCGATGGGATCAAGGCCGTTCCAGTATCGCCGCGCCATCTCGCGGTTGACGATCGCGACCTTGGCCCCCTGCTCCGTGTCCGCCTCGGTGAAGGCGCGCCCGCTCAGGATGGAGACGCCCAGCGCTCGAAAGTAGTCGCCCGCGACGACCCGGTACTGGATGGGAGGCAGATCGGTCAGGGTCGCGGGCAACGGCCGGTCGTACAAGGTGACGGCCTTCCCCCAGACCTCTCCCATCAAGGGCAGGCCGTTGATGGCGCCGACCGTGGTGACGCCGGGCACCGATCGCACCTGCTCGACGACCTCGGCGAAGAATCGCGTCGACCTCGCATACGCCAGGTTCGAGAACCGCCGCTCCAGTTGCTCGTCGATGTACTTCCGCCTCGGCACGCCGAGCTGCACGGTGAGGACCCGTCGCGCGTCGAATCCCGCGTCCGCCCGGGCCAGGGTGTGCATGCTCTTCATCATCAAGCCCGCCCCGATGAGGAGCACGAGCGACAGCGCGGTTTCGCCAACCACGAGGGCGGCGCGGATGCGGTGTCCGCGGGGGTCCCCTCCGCGTGCGCCTTCCTTGAGAGCGTCGCCCAGGTCGACATCCATGCCTCGCAGGGCCGGCACCAGCCCGAAGAGAACGCCGGTCAGCACCGCCATGAGCGCGGTGTAGGCGAGCACCGCGCCGTCGATGCGGATGGCCTCGGTGCGCGGCAGGACGGTCTGGCTCAATGAATCGAGCGTCCCCACCGACACCCATGCGAGGGCGAGGGCGAGAGCGCTCCCGCAGGCGGCCAACACCACGCTCTCCGTCAGCAGCTGCCCGAGGACTCGCCGCCGACTGGCACCGATCGCGATGCGCAGGGCGATCTCCCGCCGCCGGGTGGCCGCGCGTGCGAGCAGCAGGTTCGCCAGGTTGGCACAGGCGATCAAGAGCACGAAGGCGACCGCGCCGAACAGCACGAGGAGGGCGGGCTTGACGTCTTCCACCACCGCGGCCTGGAGCGGCCGCACATCGACCCTGCTGCCGCGGTTTTCCGGGTGCTCGGCGATGATTGATTCCGAGATGCGGTTGAGGTCACCCGCCGCGCTCGCGGGCGTCGCATCGGTTCCGAGCCGCCCGACCATGGTCAAGAAGTAGTTGTTGTGGGAGTTCATGTTGTCGCCAGGGGCGAACGCCATCGGCACCAGCGCCTGGGCCTCGAGACCCACGAACGAGAAGGCGGGAGGCAGGATCCCGACCACCGTGTACGGTTCGGCGCCGAGCGTGATCGGCCGGCCCAGGATCGCCGGATCGGCCCCGAACCGCCGCCGCCAGAAGCCGTCCGTGAGAAGGGTGACGCGGTGATCACCCCAGCGCTCGTCGGCCGGCACCAGGTCGCGTCCCCGGGCCGGGGGGACCTGCAGGGTGCCGAGGAACTCCGACGAGACGATGAGCACCCGGATCCGCTCGGGCTCTTCGCCCCCCGTCACGTCCAGGGGCCGCGAGTAGAACGCGGCCAGCGACCGGAACGAGCGGTTCCCCGACCGGAATTCGTGGTAGTCGGGTACGGCGGCCGCCGCCGCGCCGCCGCCTTCGCCGACCGTCTGCACCAGTTGCAAGCGTGCCGCATCCGGGTAGGGCAAGGGTCGGAGGAGCAGCGTGTTCACCACCGTGAACATGACGGTGTTGGCACCCACGCCCAGGGTCACGAGGAGCATGGCCACCGCGGTGAAACCCGGGCTTCGGCGCATCATGCGAAGAGCGAGACGAACGTCCTGGACGAGCATGTCGACGAGGGGCAGCCCGCGACGCTCCCGATGGAGCTCCTTCACCTGCTCGACCCCTCCGAGCTTCAACAGGGCTGCCCGGCGGGCCTCTTCGGGCGCCATGCCGGCCCGCAGGTTGTTCTCCACGTGCATGTCCAGATGGCTCGCCAGCTCCTCGGCGAAGTCCCGTTCTCGCCGTTCCCGATCGAGGAATCCGAGGGCACGGACCCAGAACGCCCGCCACCGCGGCATCACGATTCCTTCGGCCTGAAGAAGCACGCCAGGATGGCCGCCGTCCGCTCCCAGTCGCGCGCCTCCTTCTCCACCCGCTTGCGACCGGCCCGCGTGAGTCGGTAGTACTTCGCTCGACGGTTGTTGTCCGACCGCCCCCATTCCGAGGTGACGTGACCCTCCTGTTCGAGCTTGAGCAGAGCGGGATAGAGGGTTCCGTAGTTGATGGCCAGCCGCGCGCCGCTGGTCTGCTCGATGCGCCGGGCAAGGCCGTAGCCGTGGAGCGGTCCCATGGCTTCGAGCGTCTTGAGCACCATCAGCGCCAGCGTCCCCTGCCGGACCTCGAGGGAGTCACCCATCGGCTCCTCCTATGGCTTGCCTATAAGAGAGCCTAGACCACTTCCTATGGGAAGACAATAGAGAGGCTCTCCGTTGACACCCCGCATGAGCGGGGCTAGAGTCCCCGCGGAATCGATCCTCCGGGAGCCTTGAGCGTGAAGCACGTCGCGCCGAAGCTGGACGACGCGGTCTACGAGCGCAACTTCGCAGACATCAACCCGCGTCTCCCGGAGACGGCCGCGGTGGCCGAGGCCTCCCGCTGCCTCTTCTGCTACGACGCCCCCTGCATCAAGGCCTGCCCCACCGAGATCGACATTCCGTCCTTCATCAAGAAGATCGTCACCGGCAACCTCCGGGGCTCGGCCCGGAACATCCTGGAGGCCAACGTCCTCGGCCATTCCTGCGCCCGGGTCTGCCCGGTGGAGGCCCTCTGCGAGGGCGCCTGCGTCCTCAACCAGGAGCACAAGCGGCCGGTCATGATCGGCGCCCTGCAGCGCGTGGCCACGGACCACGTGCTGGACCGGGGCATCCGGGTCCTGGAGGCGGGAGCTCCCAACCGGCGCCGCGTGGCCTTGATCGGCGCGGGGCCCGCCAGCTTCGGCTGCGCGGCGGAGCTGGCCCGCCTCGGCTACGCCTGCCGGATCTACGAGAAGCGGGCGGTCCCGGGCGGCCTCAACACCCACGGCATCGCCGCCTACAAGACGCGGGCCTCGGACTCGCTGCGCGAGGTCGAGCTGGTGCGCTCCCTGGGGGTGGAGATCCAGGACGGGGTCGAGGTCGGCCGGCAGGTCTCGCTGGAGCAGCTCCGCGGCGAGTCCGACGCGCTCTTCCTCGGGATCGGCCTGGGCGCTACCGAGCGGCTGCGCCTGCCCGGCGAGGACCTGCCGGGGGTGATCGACGCGCTCGGGTTCATCGACCGCATCAAGAACGAGCCGTTCCGGCGGGTCGATGTCGGCCAAACCGTGGTGGTCATCGGCGCCGGCAACACCTCGGTCGACGCGGCCACCCAGGCCAAGCGGCTGGGAGCCGAGAACGTGCTCGTGGTCTACCGGCGCGGCCCCGAGGACGTCCCCGCCTACCACTACGAGCACGAGCTCGCCAAGTCGGACGGCGTCACCTACGTCTACTACGCCGCCCCCGTGCGCTTTCTCGGGCAGGACGCGCTGGAGGCCCTCGAGTGCCTGCGGACGGAGGTGGTGGCCGACGCCGCCGGGGGGCGCTCCGTCAAGGCCGTGGCCGGGTCCGAGTTCCACATCCCCTGCGACATGGCCATCGTGGCGGTGGGACAGCAGAAGGCGGTGGATTGGCTCACCCGCATGTTCCCCGGGGTCGCCCTGGACGCAGGGCGGCTGAAGGTGGACGGCGCCGGCCGCACCAGCCTCCGCGGGGTCTACGCGGGGGGCGACTGCGTGAACGGCGGCAAGGAAGTCGTCAACGCGGTCGCGGAGGGCAAGGCGGCGGCCCGCGCGATCGACGCGGACCTGGGCCAGCCGCGGGCGTCGGCGTGAGGAGGAGCCCATGGCGGACCTGAGCACGGACTGCGGGGGGATCAAGAGCCCGAATCCCTTCTGGGTGGCCTCGGGGCCCCCCGCCAACACCGCCTACCAGGTCATGCGGGCCTTCGACGCGGGCTGGGGAGGCGCGGTCTGGAAGACGATCGGGGAGCCCATCGTCAACACCAGCTCCCGCTACGGAGGGGTCGACCTCGGGAACAGCCGGGTGATGGGCTTCAACAACATCGAGCTGATCTCCGACCGGCCCATCGAGGACAACCTGCGCGAGATCGCCGAGGTCAAGAAGCGCTGGCCGAGGAACGCGGTGGTGGCCTCGTTGATGGTGGAGTCGAAGCGCGAGGTCTGGCACGAGATCGTCAAGCGGACGGAGGACACGGGGGCGGACGGCCTGGAGCTGAACTTCGGCTGCCCGCACGGTATGAGCGAGCGCGGGATGGGCTCCGCGGTCGGCCAGGTGCCCGAGTACACGAAGCTGATCGTCTCCTGGGTCAAGGAGGTGGCCCGGACCCCGGTGCTGGTGAAGCTCACTCCCAACATCTCGGACGTGACCTACATCGGCGCCGCCGCGGCCGAGGGAGGTGCTGACGGCATCTCCCTGATCAACACGATAAACAGCATCATGGGGATCGACCTCGAGACCCTGGCCCCGCGGCCGATCGTGGACGGCAAGTCCTCGCACGGCGGCTACTGCGGGCCCGCGGTCAAGCCCATCGCCCTCAACATGGTCTCCGCGGTGGCCAAGCATCCGAAGATCGGCATCCCCATCTCGGGCATCGGGGGGATCGCAACCTGGCAGGACGCCGCCGAGTTCGTGCTCCTCGGGGCCTCCTCCGTCCAGGTCTGCACCGCGATCATGCACTACGGCTTCCGGATCGTGGAGGACATGGTGGACGGCCTCGCGAACTGGATGGACGACCGGGGCTTCGCGACCCTGGCCGACGTGCGCGGGAAGAGCCTGCCCCGGGTGACCGACTGGGGCGAGCTGAACCTCAACTTCAAGGTCATCGCGGAGATCCATCGCGAGAAGTGCATCGGCTGCCATCTCTGCTACGTGGCCTGCGAAGACGGCGCCCACCAGTCGATCCGCCTGGTGAAGACGAACGGCGCCACCGCCAAGGTGCCCGAGATCATCGACGAGAAGTGCGTGGGCTGCAATCTCTGCATGCTCGTGTGCCCGGTCCCCGGCTGCATCACCATGGAGACGATCGAGACCGGCCGGGCGGCCATGTCCTGGCGCGCCTACCAGGAGGCCCTCGGCAAGGGGATCGCTTGCGAGCTGCCCGGCGAGCGCCATCCGCACTAGAGTGCGGAGCCCGACTCGTATCAGCGTTTCCCTCCCCCTACGTGGGGAGGGATGGGGTGGGGGGTCGATGAACGATCGGCCTCTCAAGACGGCCCTGGCGCGCCTGCGCAAGGCCAACGCGGCCTTTGCCCGGAAGCACCCCGGCGACCCGGCCGACCGCCAGCCTGTCCACACGGTCTACGGCGGGGCCCAGCTCTTCCAGGCCGACTCGGCGCGCAAGCTCGGCGACCTCGCCCTGCGCGCGCTCCGCGAGTACGCGCCGGACCCTGCCGCCCTGGCCGAGGCCCTGGGCCTCCCGCGCGAGCTGGGAGAGCGCGTCTACCCGCGCGTTGTGGCCAAGCTGGAGCGCGAGCCCGTCGAGGACTACCGGATCGATTTCGAGGACGGCTACGGCAACCGACCGGACGCCGAGGAGGACGAGGACGCGGCCCGTACCGCGGAGGAAGTAGCCAAGGGACTGGCCGCAGGCTCGCTCCCCCCCTTCCTCGGAATTCGCATCAAGCCCCTCTCGGGCGAGCTCTTCGGCCGCAGCCTGCGCACCCTCGACATCTTCGTCACCACCCTCGCCGCCCGGACGAAAGCCCGGCTCCCGCACCACTTCGTGGTGACCGTCCCGAAGGTGGCGCTCCCGGAGCACGTGGCCACGGTGGCCGCCATGGCCGGGGCGCTGGAGCGGAAGACCCGCCTGCCCCGCGGGTCGCTGAAGCTCGAGATCATGGTCGAGACCCCCCAGTCCATCCTGGGCCCGGACGGCACGGCCGCGCTGCGCGGGCTGGTGGCGGCGGGCGGAGGGCGGGTGACGGGCGCGCATTTCGGGACCTACGACTACACCGCCTCCTGCAACATCACCGCCGCCCACCAGAGCATGACCCACCCCGCATGCGACTTCGCGAAGCACGTCATGCAGGTCTCGCTGGCCGCCACGGGCGTGACGCTCTCCGACGGCGCCACGAACATCATGCCCGTCGCCCCCCACCGCGCGGCCGGGGGCGGGGCCCTCACCGAGGGGCAACGGCGCGACAACCGGGCGGCCGTGCACCGGGCCTGGAAGCTGCACTTCGACCACGTCCGGCATTCGCTCGTCCAGGCCTACTACCAGGGCTGGGACCTTCACCCCGCCCAGCTTCCCACGCGCTACGCCGCTGTGTACTCGTTCTTCCTGGAAGGCCTGGACGCCGCCTCGCGCCGTCTCAGGTCCTTCACCGAGAAGGCGGCCCAGGCCACCCTGGTCGGCGACGTCTTCGACGACGCGGCCACGGGTCAGGGCCTGCTGAACTTCTTCCTCCGCGGCCTGAACTGCGGAGCGATCACGCCCGAGGAGGCGGCCTCGACCGGTCTCACCCGCGAGGAGATGCAGGGACGGTCGTTCCTCAAGATCCTCGAGGGGCGAAAGCGAGGCTTATGAGCGTCAACTCCGAGGAGGCTTCAGCAGGTCCGTGGGTCCACCGTGGCTACACGAGCTCGGGATGGTGACGCGGGAGCCAATCAACCAGGAAATCAAAGGCCCGCCGGCGGGACTGCGAGCGGATCCGCCCGCGCCAATCGGGCCAGCCCTGGATCAGCTCACGAAAGCTCATGAGCCGGCGGATCTCTATATAGGAAGCGTGCTCGAGCAGACGGACAGCTGCCCACGAGCGGTCCAGGCGCCCGAGGGTCTCGCGGCCCTCCAGCAGCGCGCGGAAGCGCTCTTCGTCGATGTCGTAGTCCCAGACGTACGGGAGTCGCTGGTCCACCGAGCCACAACCTTCGGTTGATTGTAGCCCGCTTGCGCTCACCCCAGGTCCACCGCCACCACTTCCCGGTCGAGGATGGAAGGGACGGTCAGGGTGATCCGTCCTCCGGAGGTCGTGTAGGCGGCGGGAACGCCGCTCACCAGGAGCTTGACCGCGCGCACCCGCGCCCCCGGCGGGACCTCGATCGAGACCCGCTGCGCTCCCACGGGCAGCAGCTCCCGGATCGGCCCCTTGAACATCATCGGGTTGCTGAGGTTCACGAGGTGGGCCGTGAGGGAGCGCTCTTGGCGCCAGAGCGTCACCTCGACCAGCCCTGGACCTTCGACCTCCACCGGCTTCGCGCCGCCCGAGGCCCACGCGAAGGCGTTCCGGAGGATCCGCAGGTGGTCCGTGTGGAGGACCTCCCAGAACACGCGGTCGATGTCGATCGGGAAGTAGACGACGCGGCTCCTCCCCGCCTCGCGTGCGTACACGGTCGGCACGTCGGTGCGGGGCACCGTGGGAAACACCTTCTCCATGGGCAGGTCGGGATAGGGCGGGATCAGGGTCATGGGCGGCTCGGCGGGGGCGTTGCCCGCGACGTCCACCATCCAGATGCCGTTGACCGTCTGCTCGGTGTCCTCGAAGCCGGCCAGGAGGGGATGGCGCCGGCCCGCGGCGTCGCTCTCGAACCGCATGTAGGAGTTCCGGAGCGGGCCCTGCAGCCCCTTGCGGACCGAGACCCCGAGCAGGTCCCCCAAACCGAAGTCCGCTCGGCGCTCGCCCCCCTCGTCGTAGAGCGACGTCTCGAGGGTCGCCACCAGGCTCCCCCCGCGGCGGACGTAGTCGCGGAGCTGCCCGCACTGGGCGTCGCTCAGGCAGGCGACGTTGGGCAGGACCAGCAGCGCGTAGCGCGCGATCCGTTCCGGCTCGAGGCAGCGGTCGTGGACCAGGTCGAAGGGGATGCGGGACTCCACGAGCGCGTGGTAGATCCCGTTGAAGTGGTCGTAGACCTTCGACCCCCGCTCCGCCTTCCCGTAGTTGTGGGCCGTCTGCTGCGAGTAGACCACCCCGACCCGGGCCAGGGACTCGGTGTTCCGCAGGTAGGCCTCGTTGCGGTGGCACCAGGCATAGAACTCCTCGACCACCTTCATCCAGCGCCGGTCCTTCTGCTCCGCGCCGAACAGCGTCCACCAGGGGCGGAAGCCGTTGGCCACCCCCTCCGCCATCCAGAGCCGCTGCTCGTCCGCCGCCTTCACGGAGCGCATCCAGCGATGGGAGGTGGCGGTGTTGATCCCGAAGATCCCGATGATGGCCTTCCGCCCCGCCACCGAGCGCAGGACCTTGGCCTGCTCGCCGTTGCGCCAGGGCGGGTTGACCCCGCTGCGCCCCTGGTTGTCCGCGTCCATGGTGTCGGCCAGCTCGGCCAGGGTCTTCCAGTCCATGGCGTTCAGGACGCTCCCGCCGGTGTTGCCCACGAAGGTCGTGCCGGGGCGGGAGCGCTTGCAGGTCGCGTCCCAGAGCTTCCACAGCTCCGCGATGCGGTCCTGGTAGAAGCGCGTGTAGGGCTTCCACGAGGGCTCATCGGAGTAGGCCTTGCTCGGCAGCTCGAGCCCGTAGCGCTCCCGGAAGAGACTCCGGCAATGCGGGCAGTAGCACACCTGGAAGGAGCCGTACTCGACCCACCGGTTGGCGAAGATGGCGTCCACGTCGTAGAGGGTCAGCACCTCCTCGACGACCCGGGGCATGTGCTCGAAGTTGTAGGGCCCCAGGCGGCAGGTCAGGTACATCTCCGGCATGACCCAATGCCGGAGGACCTTCCCATCCTGGTCGTGCTCGAACCAGTCGGGGTGGGCTCCATGGACGTCCTCGTGGGCGGCGTGGGGATCGAGCCGGGCCCAGACCACCATGCCCAGGCCGCGGGCCGCCTTGACCAGCTCGCCGAAGGGATCGCGGTCCCCCAGCCAGAGGCTTCGGTGATGGAGAGGCACCTGGGTCGGGTAGTACGCGACCACTCCCCCGGCGCTCAGGCAGACGGCGTCGCAGTGGCAGCGCTTCCAGAGGTCGACCCAGAAGCCCACGTCCAGCTTCGGCGGGTCGTCCTCGACCAGGGTGAGCTGGCCCCAGCGCATGGGCCGGTCGAACCAGGGCGTTCGGGCGGGACCCGCCGCGTCTTGCGCCGGTAGCCGAGCCCCCGCGAGGAGGCCCGCCCCCACGGCCGCCTGCTCCAGGAATCGCCGGCGTTCCATCACTTCAGGGTCAGGACGAAGATCCCATGGCCGACCCCGGCCGCCTCGTCGTTGCGCGCGGACTGGAAGGCGAGGCGGCGGCCGTCGCCGCTCACCACCGGGTTCGAGGCCTTGTAGCCCTCGTAGTCGCCCCAGCGCGTCATGCGGACGAAGTCGGTGCTGCCCGGCTGCAGCCGCAGCCTCCAGATGTCGATGTAGCGCGAGTTCTGCCGCTCGGGCCCGCCCTGCTCCCGGCTCGACTCCACGAAGATCCACTGCCCGTCCGGCGAGACGCCCTCCGCCTCGTTGTACTCGTCGGGCAGCTTGCGGTAGGTGGTGACCGTGCCCGTGGCCAGGTCGACGCCCAGGACGTCGGCGAAGGGCGAGCGGTAGCATGTGTAGACGAGCTCGGTGTCGTCGTTGCGGAAGTCCTGGGCCTCGAGCGTGCATTCCGGTCCCCGCGCGCGCAGGACCTCCTTCTTGTTGGCCAGCTCGGGAACGCCGTCCTTGTAGACGACGTCGGCGGTGTAAAGGGCGGATTCGCCTTCTGGAAGGATGTCGGGATACTGGCCGTGCGTGTTGGACCAGGCGATCCGCATCCCCTTGCGCGAGATGGCCACGCCTTCGGAGATCTTGTGGTTGAGCGGCGTGGGCGGTGCGCTGGCCTCGGGCTTCATCACCCACATCTCCTGATCCCTCGCCCGCGTGGCTCGGACGTCGGTGAAGGTGCTCGCGCCGATCAGGAAGAAATCGCCGTTCGGCAGGTACTGGACGCGCAGGAAGCCCCGGTGCGGGAAGTGACCCGTCAGCAGCCGGGTCATCCGGGTGGCCAGGTCGATCTCGAACGCGTCCCCGAAGCTCTTCCCCATGAAGGCGACGCGCCGGTCGTCGGGGGACCAGGCCGCCCGCTCGCCGAAGCCGCTCAGCCGGGTGATGCCCGGGGGCAGATTCGTCTCCGGGCTTCCCGTCTTCTTCGCTTGCGCGGAGAGCGGCGGCGCGAGCCAGAACGCGGCCGCCGCGGCGGGCAAGACCAGGAGCAGCGCGGGCATCGATCGGGGAAGCGTCTTCATGGGCGAGCATCATAACGCCGTAGTAGGCTTGGGTCTTCGCGCAACTAGATCGGGAGGCCCGCCATGGACGCGACCCTGAGCGAGTGGCTCAACCTGCTGGTTCGCTGGTTCCATGTGGTGGCGGGCATCACCTGGCTCGGCCAGACCTACCTCTTCAACCGCCTGGAAGGCCGCCTCGCGGCGGCCGCCCGGGAGGCGGGAGGGCCGGAAGCGATCTGGCTCGTCCACAGCGGCGGCTTCTACGTCGTGGCCAAGGAGACCTCGCCCGCCCGGCTCCCCCGCACCCTCCACTGGTTCAAGTGGGAATCCGCCCTGACGTGGATCAGCGGGTTCCTGCTGCTCCTCATCGTCTACTACGGGGGCGGGCTGATGGTGGCCGAGGCGGGGGTCGGGCGGGCGGTCGCGGCCGGCCTCGGCCTGCTCGTGTTCTCCTGGCCGATCTACGACGGCTTGTGCCGGTCGCCGCTGGGACGAAGCGAAGCGGGGACGGCCGTGGTGGGCTTCGCGCTCATCGTCGCGGTGGCCTGGGGCCTCACCCGCTTCCTGACCGGCCGCGCCGCGTACATCCACGTCGGGGCCATGTTCGGGACGATCATGGCCGCCAACGTCTGGAGCCTGATCCTCCCGACCCAGCGTCGGATGATCGCGCTCCTGGCCGAGGGCAAGCGCCTCGACCCCGCGATGGAGAGCCAGGCCATGCTGCGCACCAGGCACAACACCTACCTCTCGGTGCCCGTCGTCTTCCTCATGTTGAGCAATCACTTCCCCACCGTGTCCTACGGGCACGCCTACAACTGGATCATGCTGGGAGTGCTGGTGCTGCTGGGCTGGGCGGCCGCCCACGCGATGCGGCGCCTCTGAAGCCCCGCCGGAAGGTCTCCCCTGACCGTCGGCTGACAAAACGGCGATGACGGTTGGGGCAAGATAGGGGCCGTGGCGCGCCCCGCGGCCTTCCTGTTCGCGCTCGTCTCGTGCACGTTCGTGGCGTTCGGATGGGTGTCCGACCGCGCGCTCGACGGCCAGGTGCGCCGGGCCCGGGAGGAAGCGCAAAGGGCCGCCGGCGAGACCGCGCGCCTCGCCGCCCTCGCGGTGCGGGCGGCCCTCGCTCCTCTCGAGCAGCGCGTGCTCTCGCAGGCGAGAGAGCCCGCCATAGTCACGGAGCGCCTGCCCGTCCCGCCCTCCGCTTCCGCACCCGGGCCCGGTGGGCAGCCGTACAACCTTCGGCCGCGCCCGGAGCTGGCGAGGCTGCTCCACTCGACGGGCAGCAGCCCCGGCGGCCTGCCCGAGGCGGTGCTGGCCCGCCTGACCCTCGGCGATGCGGCCACGGTCTCCCTCGCGGGTGAGCCGGCGCCACCGGACGTCGCGGCGCGCCTGCTGTCCGGGGCCCTGCCGGTCCACCCCGACGACCTCCCCTTCCTCGCACGCGCGCTCGGCGTGGGGTCCGACCCCAGGGTGGCGCTTCTCGCCGAGCGGCTGCGCGCAGCGCCCGACGCCGGCCGCCTGCCTCGGGCTCCGGCGTTCCATCGCTTCCGCCGCGGCGGCGTGGTGGAAGGCTGGACCCTCGACGGCCAGCAGCGCGTGCGATACGAGGTGCCGGTGGCCACCCTCCTCGAGAAGGCCCACGTCCCGCGCGAGGCGACCCTGGTCATCGACGAATCCTCGTCGGCCGCCGGCGCCTCCGCGGACGTGCCGGAGGTGGAGGCCCTCTCCTTGCGCATGCCCGCGCCGCCCGGAGACGTGCTCCGGCTCCGCGCCCTTCGCATCGCGCTCTGGATCGCGGTGGGCGCCTCGCTGGCGTGTCTGCTGGCGATGCGGCGCGCGCTGGCCGCCGAGGCCCGGGCCACCGCGCGCGAGAAGAGGTTCCTCGCCAGCGTCACCCACGAGCTGCGGACCCCGCTGGCCGCGATGCGCCTCTTCGGGGAGCGGCTCGCCCAGGGCCGGGGCGACCCGCACGAGTACGGTGTCCTCGTCGCGGAGGAGAGCCAGCGCCTGGAGGCGCTCGTGGAGCGCGTCCTCGCGGCGACGCGGGCGAGCGAGCGGCCCCAGTTCGCCCCCGTCGAGCCCGAGGAGCTGCTGCGGGCCGCGGTCACCCTGGTCGGGCCGCGGGCCGAGCGCCGCGAGGTGACCCTCACCTGCCGCGCCGCCCCACCCCTGCCCACGGTGACCTGGGACGCGGAAGCGGTCCGCCGCGCGGTGCTGAACCTGCTGGACAACGCCATCAAGCACGGCCGCCACGGCGGACGGGTCGAAGCCGCCGCCTTTCCCGACGGCGAGGCGGTCTGTCTCTCCGTCTCCGACGACGGTCCCGGCATCGGCCGCCGCGAGCGCAAGGACCTCTTCCGGCGCTTCGTGCGCGGAAAGACGGAGGCGCCGGGCACGGGCCTGGGGCTGCACTTCGCGGAGCAGGTCGCCCTCGCCCACGGCGGCCGGGTCGACCTCGCCAGCGAAGAAGGACGCGGCTGCGTCTTCACCCTGCGTCTCCCGGCCCGGCCCCCGGCGGCACCCACCCCGGCCGGCGCCGAGCCTCCGCCATGACCCCGCGGGTGCTGGTCGTCGAAGACGAGCCCGCCCTCGCGCGCGGCCTCGCCGACCACTTCCACGACGAAGGCTACGAGGTGCGAGTGGTCGGCCGCGGAGACCAGGCGGTGCCCGCGATCCGCGACTTTCGCCCCCAGCTCGTGGTGCTGGACATCCTGCTCCCGGGACGCTCCGGGCTCGACGTGCTGCGCGAGCTCCGCGCCGCCGGGGATCGGGTCCCGGTCCTGATGCTGACCGCCAAGGGCGAGGTCGTGGACAGGGTGGTCGGCCTGGAGCTGGGAGCCGACGACTACCTCGCCAAGCCGTTCGCGCTCCGCGAGCTCCTGGCCCGGGTCCGCGCCCTCATGCGCCGAGCGCCACTGGGCCCGGCGGCGGAGCCCGACGAGGTCACGGTCGACCGGGTCCGCTTCGACCTCCGTGGGATGACCGCGCGCGGGCCCCAGGGCCCCCTCGATCTGACGCCTCACGACATCCTCGTCTTCAAGGTCCTGGCCGTGCGTCGCGGCGAGGTGGTGCCGCGCGCCGACATCGTCGAAGAGGTGTGCGGGCTCGAATCCGAAGCCACCCTGCGCAAGGTGGACAACCACGTCATGGCCCTGCGCCGCGTCCTGGGCGACGATCCCCGACGCCCGCGCTGGATTCACACCGTGCGCGGCCACGGGTATCGGCTGGCGCGCGCCGACGGAGACTGACCTGCCGCCGACGAAGGCGACACGGCCAACCGCCATCCTCCCTGGTGAACGCTCCCCCGGGGAGCGCAATCCAAGGAGGATGGCCATGACGCGGTCTCTTGCGAGTCGTCTCCTGCCGGCGTGCCTCGTCGCCGGCGCGCTGGTCGCGGCGCGCCCGTCCATCGCGGCGCAGGCCGCCCCCAATCAAAAGCTTCTCGACCTGATGGCGCAAGGCAAGGCGGAAACGGACCTGGGCCATTACGATAGCGCCATACGCGCCCTGTCTGCGGTCGTCGAGGCGGGAGACGCGACGCCCGCCCTCCGCGCCGAGGCCCTCGCCCGGCTCGGCGCGGCCCGCCGCGGCGCCGGCGATCTGGAAGGCGCCGTCCAGTCCTTCGAGCGCGCATCGAAGGCGCCGGGGGCGGATCGTGAGACGAAGGCGCTCCTCGTGCAGGCGCTCGGCGGGGCGTTGCCGGGCGCGGAGCGGTGGGCGGAGATCTGGCCTCGGGTCGCGTTCGCGGTCGACCGGTCCGATCCGAAGCGGCCTGCGCTGGCCATCCTGTGGCCCGACGTTCCCCGGGCGAACCAGGCGTATCGGGGCAAGCCCATGACCCTCCACCGTCAGGACGGCGACCTCGGGGACTTCTTCCGCCTGGTCGCCGACGTGAGCGGCCTCAACGTGGTCGTGCACCCGGGGGTGCACGGCCGCTTCACGCTCAACGCGGATGACGAGGCCTGGGACCATTGCCTCGACCGCATCCTCGCCGCCAACGGGCTCGCCTACCAATGGGAAGACAACGTCCTCCGGATCACCCAACCGCAGTACCTGCCGCCTCCGCGGCGCTTCTCGGGAAAGCGAATCGACCTGGACTGGGGAACGAAAGGCAGGTCACCGGGCCGCGATCTCCGGGAGGGCCTGGCGGAGCTGGCTCGGTGGGGCGGGGCCACGGTCGTCCTCGACCCTTCGGTGCGCGGCGAGGTGGTGTTGAAGCTGAACCAGGTCCGGTGGGACCAGGCATTCGAGATCGTGGTGCGGGTGAACGGCCTCGACTGGACGCAGGATGGCAAGACCCTGAAGGTCTTCCCGACGAGCACGCCGTACCGCTGAGGTAAGGACGAGCCCTCTCGCGTTCGTCGGGAGGGCTCGTTTCGCTCCCCTGCCATCGGGCATTAGGATTGGGAGCCAGAAGGCGCGGAGCCGAACGTGTTATTAGCGTTCCCTCCCCCCTACGTGGGGGAGGATAGGAGGGGGGGTTGATGAATGAGGGGGGGGTTCGATAAGTGAAGCCAGCCAGCCGTCGGAAGTTCCTCCGGGATTCGATCGGCCTGGGCGCCGCGAGCGCTGCGGCTCTTGCCCGCCCGTCTTCGAGCGCCGCTTCGACGGACCAGGTGGCCGGAGCCAACGACCGCATCCGGATCGGGCTCATCGGCTGCGGGGGCATGGGCCGCTCGGACCTGCGCGACTTCGTCAAGGTGAAGAGCGTGGAGTGCGTCGCCCTGTGCGACGTGGACGACGCCCAGGTGGCGAAGACCCAGGCGGAGATCCTCGACCCCGATCCGGTGGGCAAGAAAGCCGAGCTCACCACCCGCGACTTCCGTCACCTCCTCGACCGCAAGGACATCGACGCCGTGATCGTGGCCGCCCCCGACCACTGGCACGCGCTGCCCACGATCCTGGCCTGCCAGGCCGGCAAGGACGTGTACGTGGAGAAGCCGCTGTCTCTCTGCATTGCCGAGGGCCGCGCGATGGTGAGCGCGGCGCGCAAGCACCACCGGGTGGTGCAGATGGGGACCCAGCAGAGGAGCGCCACCCACTACACGGACGCCGTCGACTACGTGAAGGGCGGCAAGCTCGGCCGCATCCGCCTCGTGCGCGCCTGGGCCTATCTCGACTGGAAGGGCCGGACGCCCGTGGTCCCCGACGAGCCCGCGCCCGCGGGCGTGGACTACGACATGTGGCTCGGCCCGGCCCCCGCGCGGCCCTTCAACAAGAACCGTTTCCACTTCATCTTCCGATGGTACTGGGACTACTCGGGCGGCCTCATGACCGACTGGGGCGCCCACATGATCGACATCGCGAACTGGGCGATGGGCATCAAGGCCCCCTCATCGGCGGTGTCCTTCGGGGGCAAGTACGGCTACCCGGACGACGCCATGGAGACTCCCGACACCCAGCAGGTGGTGTGGGCCTACCCGACCTTCTCCATGGTCTGGGAGCACGCCCTCGGCATCGGGCGCGGCCCCGAGGCCCGCGAGCACGGCGTGGCCTTCGTGGGCGAGAACGGCACCCTGGTGGTGGATCGCGCCGGGTGGGAGGTCTACCCGGAGACGGACCGGATCGACAAGCGGCTGCGGGAGTACAAGACGCTCGGATTCCCCCGGCAGAGCTCGGGCCAGGAGCAGTACCACCTGAAGCACGTCGAGAACTTCACCAACTGCATGCGGTCCCGGGAGCGCCCCCGGTCGGACGTCGAGATCGGCCACGATTCGATGATCGCCTGCCACCTCGGCAACATGGCCCAGCGGCTGGGCCGCATGATCCGGTGGGACGTCGAGCGGGAGGCGGTGATCGACGACCCGGAGGCGCAGAAGATGGTCTCGCGGCCCTACCGGGCCCCCTGGAAGCTGCCAGCCGTCTAGCAGACGACGCTGGCGGCGCCTACTTGCCCAGGAGGCCGCGGTCCGCGAGCCATTCCTGGAAGCGGGCCGGCCAGCCGGCCGCCGGGGAATGGTCGGTCTCGCGCAGGCCGAAGCCGTGTCCAGCCCCCGCGTAGATGTGGAGCTCGGCGGGCACCCCGGCCTTCTTGAAGGCCAGGTAGACGCTCGCCAGGCCCTCCGAGATGTCGGGCCGGTCCTTGTAGCCGCACGCGAGAAAGACGGGAGGCGAGTCCGGTGTGGGCACGATGCCCTGGGAGTTGCCCGGATAGATGAGGGCCTGGAACGCGGGCCGGGAGCTCTGGCGCTCGATCGGGTCGTCGGCGCCTGCGGCCCCGCCGTCGTTGCGCAGGCTCACGAGCGCCGCCAGCTCGCCACCCGCGGAGAAGCCGATCACGCCCAACCGCGCGGGACCGATGCCCCACTCCGCGGCCCTGCTCCGCACCAGGCGCAGAGCGCGCTGCGTGTCTCGCAAGGCGTGCTCCTCGATCGTGTAGCTCGAGCCCTCCTCGCGGGCGAGGCGATACTTGAGCACGAAGGCGGCGATGCCGTGCTCGCTCGACCACCGCGCCACCGCGTAGCCCTCGTGATCGATGGCCAGGTAGCGGTGCCCGCCTCCCGGGATCACGATGACGCCCGCGCCGCTGGCCTTCTCCCTGGACGGCAGGTAGACAGTGAGCGACGGCTTGTGAACGCTGGAAACCCGGTTGTTTTCGTTCTTCTCCGGCGCGGTCTTCCCTTCCGAGCCGGGGGCGCCGGCGGGCCAGAGCAGGACCGTGGCGGCGGGCTCCTCGGCTCGCGCCAGGAGGGGCATGCCGAGGGCGACGACGAGAAGGTGAGCGAGCCTCATGGTCCTGTCGAGACGCTAGCCCGGCCTCGGCTGCGCGTCAAACGCGTTCGACCCACGCTCGGCGGTGGCTATCCCCGATACCCGAGGATCGCGCGCGGCAGGATGAGGGTCAGCCCGGGCAGGGCCGCGATCAGCGCGAGGCCGACGAGCAGGACCAGGAGGTAGGGGAAGTAGGCGCGGCTCACATCGGCCACGTCCACCCGCGCGATGCCGCTGGCGATCGACAGGCCGACTCCCACCGGCGGGAGGAAGAACGCGATGCCCATCGCGGCCACGATGACGATGCCGTAGTGAACCGGGTCCACTCCCACCGCCCGGCTGATGGGGAAGAGGATGGGCCCGAAGATCAGGAGGGCCGGCAGCCCTTCGAGCAGCGCGCCGATCACCACGAAGACGAACAGGGTCAGGGTGAGGAAGAGGGCGCGGCTGGCGCCCAGACCCGCGATCCACTCTCCGAGCGTCTGGGGGACCCACTCGCGCACGAGGATCCACGCGAAGGCCGACGCCGCCGCCAGCACCCACAGCGTGGTGGCGGTCACGATCCCGCTCCGCTCGAACAGGCGGATCAGGTTCGCCCGTCCGATGCCCCCCGTCACCACCCCGACCGCCAGGGCGTAGACGACGGCCACGAGCGCGGCCTCGGTGACGGTGGTGATCCCCGTGAAGATGCCTCCGAAAAGGAGGACGGGAAGGCCGAGGGGGACGATGGCGCGCCTTGCGGCGCGTCCGAGGTCGGCCTTCGAAGCCCGATCGGCCACGGGCCAGCGCTGGCGGCGCGCGCGTACCGCGATCAGGACGAGGAGCATCGCCGCCAACAGAAAGGCGGGCAGGAAGCCGGCGAGGAAGAGGGTGACGATCGAGAGGTTGACCAGGGACCCGAGCACGACCATGGTCAGGCAGGGCGGCACGAGGATGCCCATCGCGGAGGCCGCGCTGACCACGCTCACCGCCTCGGGCCCCGAGTATCCGGCCTTCTTCATCGAGGGCACGAGCAGGGAGCTGATCGCGGAGACGTCGGCCGCGGTCGAGCCCGAGATGCCGGAGAAGAGGACCTCGGCCACGACCACCACCATGGCCAGGCCGCCGCGCACCCGGCCGACGAGCGCCATCGCGAGGTCCACGATCCGCTCCGAGATGGCGCCGGATTCCATCAGCGCCCCGGCCAGGATGAAGAGCGGGATGGCGAGGAGGACGAACGAGTCGACGGCACCCAGGAGCTTGATGGGCAGGATGGTAAGGCTCACCCCCCCGATGCCCACGAGATACGTGGCGGACGTGAGGGCCAGGGTGAAGGCGAGAGGGAGACCGAGGGCCGCGGTGACGAGGAAGCCGATGACCAGCACGAGGAGGGGCGGCGCGCCCGCCCCGAGGGGGACGAGGACGGAGGCGATGGCGACCCCGGCGGTTCCGAGCGACCACGCGAGCGCCGAACCCCCGGTCCGGTAACTTCCGCGGAGCTGCTGGACGAGCGCGGCCGACATCAGCAGCAACGCCACCGGCAGCATGAGCGAGATGGCCGCTCCCGAGAGGCCGCTCGCCGGCAATCGCTCGGCCGCGCTCGAAACGGTGAGCCGCCAGGCCGGGAGCGCGAGGCAGACAAAGAACACGAGCAGCACGATCTGCAGGCCGCGGTCCACGGCCGCCCGCCGCAGCGGAGACAGGAGCCGCACGAGCGCGGTCACCCGTGGATGCTCGAAGTGCTGCAGGGCCCGAATGCCGCCGAGACACATCAGCCACACGAGGAGCAGCCGCGCGATCTCCTCGGTCCAGGGAAGAGGACTGCGCAGGAGGTGGCGGCCCACCACCTGCAGGCCCACCACGGAGGCCTGCGCGGCCACCAGGAGGGCGATGGCCCAACCGAGGGTCCGGCTCGCGGCGGACTCCATCTAGCCGAGGGCGGCCCCGAGCCACGCCGCGGCGTCCATCTCGCGCGCCTGGGTGCGCCACAGCTCCTCGGCCGCGCCCAGGAACGCGCCGCGATCGATCTCGGATACCTTCATTCCCAGCTCGGAGAGCCGGTCGGTCGCCGTCCGATCCTCCCGATCGCCAATCGAACGCTGGCGCGCGGCGGCCTCGAGGGCCGCCTCCTCCAGCCGGGGGCGCAGGCCCGGAGGAAGCCGGGCCAGGCCCACCGTCGAGGCAAACAATCCGAGCACGCCCGCGATGTGGCGGGTGCGCGCCATGAAGCGCGCGACCTCGAAGAAGCGCTGCTGCAGGGTCGTGCTCGCGTCGTGCTCGTAGCCGTCGATGACCCCGGTCTGGAGCGATGTGTACACCTCGCCGAAGGCCATCGGGGTGGGGCTCGCTCCCATGAGCTCCACCGCCTTGACGTAGATCGGGGACTGGATCGTCCTGAGCTTGAGGCCGGCGAGCTGGCCGGGCTGCCTGACCTCGCGCGACCGCGTGACCACCTGGCGAAAGCCGAACGAGTCCCCCCAGGCGAGAGGCCGGACGCGGACGGCCGCCTCGAGATAGTCCGCCGCCTCGCGGCCGACGCGTCCGTCCACGACGCCGTGCACGTGGCCCCAGTCGCGCCAGAGGAACGGGAAGTCGAAGACCTGCAGCTTCGGCGCCACGCTGCCCCAGATGGCGGTGCCGGACACCATGAAGTCGACGAGGCCTTCCTGAAGCTGCTGGACCACCTCCCGCTCCTGGCCGAGAGTGCCGCTCGGAAAGACGCGGATCTCGACGGCACCGCCGGTCGCGGCCTCCGCGAGCCGGCGGAACGTGTCGCCCAGGGCGTGCAGGGCCGTGGGGCCGGCGGCCATCGAATGGGAGAGGCGGAGCACGACCCTTTCGCGCTTCCCGCGGGCGCGGCATGCGGTGGCCAGGGCGGCCGCGGCGCCGGCCCGCCGAAGGAAGTCGCGCCGACGAAGGTGCCCCTCCACCGCCTAGCTGCCCCGATACGTCGAGTACCCGAACGGGCTCAGCAGGAGCGGCACGTGGTGGTGCTGGTTGGGATCGCGGATCTCGAAGACGATCGCGACGTACGGATAGAAGCCCTCGACCTTCAAGGACCGGAAGTAGACGGCGGTGTCGAAGGTCAGCCGATACACGCCGGGCGCGAGGGGGCCGGTCACCAGGTCCTTGATCCGGCCGTCGGCGTCGGTGGTGCCGCGTCCTCGCTCCGTCCAGGCCTCGGGCCCCGCGCGCAGCTCGAGGAGCGCGGGAACTCCGGCCGCGGGGCGGCCCCGCGCGGTGTCGAGGACGTGGGTGGTGATGGGGCTCATGGGCTCAGGAGCTTTTCCAGCCGGATCCGCGTGATCTTCGCCTGCTCGAAGGCGGCGACCCGGATCTCGTCCCGCGGGTCGTTGGGCAGGCGCGCGCGGAGCATGGCCAGCATCTCGTCGGCGGTCTTCCCGGTGGCGCACACGATGAAAATGTACCCGAAGCGATCCTCGTAGGTCCGGTTCTCTTCGGCCAGCGCCCGCAGCACCTCCTCGGACGCGGCCACGACGCCCGCCTGCTCCCCCGCCGCCCAGGGCCCCGCGCGCCCGAAGCGAGCGCGCAGGGCAGCCGGGTCCCCGATCTTCGGGTGTTGGCCGAAGGCCTCGCGCCAGTCGGCTTCCGCGAGCCCCCACCAGACCTCCTCGGCCAGGGTCAACAGCGTAGCGCGATCCGGGAACGGCCGGCGCGCGGTCATGGCCGCGACCCACTGGGAAGCGCCGCAGCAGCGCGAGAGCTCCGCGCAGGCCTCGGCCGGCCCGATCTCATTCAGGCGCGACAACGCGTCCATGGATCCTCAGGCGGCTCACCCCCCCGTCCGGGAAGATCTTGAAGCGCACGTGGCTGAAGGGGCCACGGGCCCGGATCTCCCCGCCGAAGAAATGCCGCTTGTGTGGGCCGAGCCTGGTGCGCGGCAGGACCTCCTGCCAGCCCGCCGCCTCGCCGGCCAGGGCCTCCAGGCTCGTCATCCCGGTCCGGCAGCCCTCGAGAGACGCGCTCTCGGGGTAGTTGCCCTTGAAATGGTTCGTGTCGATCTCGATGCGCTGGATGAGGCCGAGGGCCCCGAGCCGCAGGACCAGCCAGTCGTGACCCGGACCCCGGCGGCGACGCGTCTCCCAGCCGTCGCCCATGTTGGCCGCCCGCCCCGGCATGATCAGGTTGTCCTTCGCCCCGAAGTGCATGTCGCTCGCGCCCAGGACGAGGCCGCCTCGCTGGACCGCGGCCAGGTCGACGAGCCGCTTCGACCGCGCGAGGGTCGCTACGTCCACCGACACCTCTCCGTGCACCCGGAGCCGCGCCACTCCCCCGTCGGGGTAGATGCTCAGGCGGACGTGGGTCCAGGACCGATCACTATCGATCGGGAACAGGTTCTGCGACCCGCCCTGGAGCTTCGAGGGCGGCAGGAGGGGAGTCCACTCGGCTCGCGGCCCCAAGAGCGCGGCCACCGAGGGCCGGCCCGGGCGATGGAGGCCCTCGAGGGAGCACCGCTCGGGGAAGTTGCCGATGAAGTGGTTGGTGTCCACGTCCACTCCGCGAACGACCCCGGGCATGCCGAGCTGGACCACGCACCAGTCGTAGCCGGGGGTGCGCCGGCGCCGGGTCTCCCAGCCGTCCATCCACTTGCCGCGGGAGGTGAACTTGCCGGGGATGAACACGCCGCGGCCGGGCTTCAGGAGGTTCTCCTTCGGGGCGAAAAACTCGTCGTTCGCCGCCACCGCCCGGCCACCCACGCGCGCGGCCGCGAGGTCGCAGAGCTCAGTGATGGCGTGCATGTCCACGCAGCAGGGCCTCTCCTCGAAGGGCGGAGGGGAAATCGCCCCTATCGTAAACCACCGCGCCGCGAAGGAGGGTGGTCTCGACGACGCCTTGCAGGCGCTGGCCCCGATACGGGGTGAGCGCGTGGCGGTGACGCACGGCCGCAGGCTCCACCACCATGCTGGCCTCGGGGTCCCAGATGACGAGGTCCGCGTCGTGCCCGGGCACGAGGCCGCCCTTGCGCCCGCCGAGGCCGGCCAGCTCGGCGGGCCGGCGGCACAGCCAGCGCGCGAGGTCCGGTAGACCGAAGCCCCGGCGGCGCGCCTCCGTCCAGACGACGGGCAGCCGGAACTGGAGCGAAGCGATCCCTCCCCAGGCCTGAAGGAAATCCCCCCCCGCGAGGCCCTTCAGCTCCGGGTTGCAGGGCGAGTGGTCGGAGACCACCATGTCGATCGTTCCCTCGGCGAGACCGGCCCACAAACGCTCCCGGTTGGCCCGCTCGCGGATGGGTGGGCTGCACTTGAACTCGGTGCGGCCCTCCGGCACGTCCTCCGCGGCGAAGAACAGGTAGTGCGGGCACGTTTCCACGGTGACGGGCAGGCCGGCCGCGCGCGCCTCCGCGAGGATGGGGAGCGCCTGGGACGAGGAGAGATGGACGATGTGGATCCGGCCGCCCGTCTCGCGGCAGAGCCGCGCGAGCAGGCGGATGGCCTCGTTCTCCCAGGAGGGCGGGCGCGAGGCCAGGTAGGTCGAGTACCGGCGGGGATCGCTCGCCTCGGACGGGACCGGAACGGCCAGCTCGGCGTGCACGAGCAGCGGCACCCCCCGGCGCGCCAGGACGGGCAGGGCCGCGCGAAGGTCGCGCTCCCCGACGTGCGGGAACTCGTCGACCCCGGAAGGAACCAGGAAGGCCTTGAAGCCGGCCACCCCGGCGTCCACCAGGCGGTCGAGCTCGGAGGCGTTGCCGGGGACCAGGCCGCCCCAGAACCCGCAGTCGACGGATAGCCGGCCCCGCGCGGCTTCCAGCTTCGCCTCGAGCGCGGAAACGCTGGTCGTGGCGGGGACGCTGTTGAGCGGCATGTCCACGAGGGTGGTCACCCCTCCCGCCGCCGCCGCGCGGGTGGCGGTCTCGAACCCCTCCCACTCGGTGCGGCCCGGCTCGTTGACGTGGACGTGCGCGTCGACCAGGCCCGCCATCACCACGCGATCGGTCGCGTCGAGCACGGCGCAGCCGGGCGGGACCGCGCTCCGCTCCGCAAGGCCGACGATCCGGCCGCCCTCCACGAGCACCGCCGCATCGCGCAGACCGTCGGGGGTCACGACCCGACGGCTGACCACCGCGAGCTCGGGCACGTCAGGGCGCGACGAGGGGACCGTACGCGTCGGGCCGGCGGTCGCGGAAGAATTGCCAGACCGCGCGGACCTCGTCGATGGCGTCGAGGTTCAGATCGGCCACCACGAGCGCGTCCTGGTCGCGCGGGCCCTGGGCCACGATCTTCCCGCGGGGATCGCAGAAGTAGCTCTTGCCGTAGAACTCGCCCATCTTCCACGGCGGCTCGACCCCGACCCGGTTGATGGCCCCCACGAAGTAGCCGTTGGCCACCGCGTGGGCGGGCTGCTCCAGCTCCCAGAGGTACTCGGAGAGGCCGGCCACGGTGGCCGAGGGGTTGAACACGATCTCGGCGCCGTTCAGCCCCAGCGCGCGGGCCCCTTCGGGAAAGTGGCGGTCGTAGCAGATGTACACGCCGACCTTCGCGTACGCGGTCTCGAACACCGGGTAGCCGAGGTTCCCGGGCCGGAAGTAGAACTTCTCCCAGAAGCCGGGCTTGCAGTGCGGGATGTGGGTCTTGCGGTACTTGCCGAGGTAGCGGCCGTCCGCGTCGATCACCGCCGCGGTGTTGTAGTAGATCCCCGCCTGCTCCTCTTCGTACACCGGCACCACCAGCACCATCCGGTGCTTCTTGGCCCGCTTCTGCATGAGGGCGACGGTCGGCCCCTCGGGGACCCGCTCGGTCAGGTGGTACCAGCGCGTCTCCTGCTCGGCGCAGAAGTACGGCCCGTAGAACAGCTCCTGCAGGCAGAGGATCTTGACCTTCTCGCGCGCGGCCTGATCGATCAGCTTCAGGTGCTTGTCGATCATGGCTTTCTTGATGGCCGGCAGGCCGGCCTCCGGACCCTTCACGTTCTTGGCCTGGATGAGGCCGGAACGGACCACCCGCGGCATGGTGCTCTCCCTCCTGTTCCTAGAGTATGACAGTTGCGGCGGCCGACGAGGGCGATCTACAGCATCGCCGTCCCGGCCTCCCGCGCGCCGCGGAGCGCCTCCCCCACGGAGTTGAGGGCGCGATCCAGGTCGTCCCGCGTGCGCGGCGCGCCCAGGCAGAGCCGAACCGCGTGGGGAACCGAGGCGCGCCCGACCACGAAGGCCTCGGGAGGCGAGACCACGACGCCGCGCGCGCGCACCTCGGCGACGAAGCCGTCGCTGCGCCAGGGCTCGGGAAGCCGCAGCCAGGCGTAGTAGCCGAAGGGATGCGCGTCGTACTCGGCGCCCGCGAGCCGCTCGCGAAGGAGGGCCTGCCGGGCCACCGCCTCCCGCCGGCGATCGGCCACGATCGCGTCGGCCGTGCCGTCGCGGATCCAGGACGACGCGAGGGCGGCCATGAGCGGGGCGGCCGCCCAGGCCGAGGCGCGCAGGCTGGCCGCGAGCCGCCCCACCATCCCCTCGGGCGCGAGCACGTAGGCGATGCGCAGGCCCGGCACCAGGGTCTTGGAGGTGCTCATCAGGTAATGGCTCAGCTCGGGGGCGAAGGCCGCGATCGGCCGTG
>Ga0137361_10000077_pt1 | contig 39881 bp, 40 predicted proteins | sample Mad1_80_16metaG_FD_104923 | JGI IMG/M metagenome (GOLD analysis project Ga0137361, IMG submission 104923) | Vadose zone soil microbial communities from Angelo Coast Range Reserve, California, USA - Mad1_80_16 metaG | ecosystem: Environmental > Terrestrial > Soil > Vadose zone | place: USA... | reverse complement strand
GCCACAACCTCAACATTTCTTCTCAGCGAGCCGCCGTAGTAGAGTGCGGATTTATCCAGCACGTCACGTCACGTGCGACGAGGAAAGACCACGAAACGCGACTTTTAAATTAGCCCTGATTTGGGTAAAGCTTGTAGGGAATGCAGGGCATATGCTATGATAAGGCAGCCAACCGTGGGAATAGGCTCGCGAAGCAATCACACGGGAGAGACGGGGGACGAGGAAACCGGAGTAAGGGATGACCTTCCGCTTTGTCAGAAGTTGGCGCGTGGGCAAAACCGGACCGCCTCCGCAGGTGGTCTTCGAGTTCGCCTCGGAAGAGACCTGGCACAACGACCTGGAGGAGAAGCCCCTGAAATATGCTCAGATGGGGGTTAAAGAGTACTTCGCCTACGATCCCAATGACCCTCCTATCAACAGACCGAGTGCGCGACGGTTGTGGGGCTGGCGACTGGACAAAAGCAGTGGGCAGATGCGCGAGCTAGTAGTGTATCCCGATGGACGGCTCTGGAGCCAGCATCTGGAGAGCTATTTGCTGCCGGACCGCGAATATCTGCGCCTCTATGATGGTCAAGGCGTCCTGCGTCTGACCCGAGCGGAGGCCGAGGCCAGGCGAGCTGAGGAAGAAGCCAGGCGGGCTGTCATAGAGGCCGAGGCCAGGCAAGCTGCTGAGAGGCGGGCAGAGGTGCTCGCTGAGAAAATCCGCGCGCTTGGGATCGATGCCGACGCGCTCTGACGCTCCGGTGCTGCTCTTGCTACCTGCGAGGAGAGGTAATCGTAGACATGCCAATCGCGATCATTGTTCATGGAGGGGCGGGCCACATCCCGTCTGAGTTTACTGAGCGCGCTCAAGCCGGATGCAAAGAGGCTGCGCTCGTGGGATGGCGTATCCTGGATGCGGGAGGGTCCGCACTGGATGCCGTTGAAGCGGCAGTTCGTTCGCTTGAGGATAATCCCCATTACAATGCAGGCACAGGAGCCAGCATGACCACCGAAGGTAAGATCGAGCTGGATGCCGGGACGATGGATGGTCACACGCTGGCTGTTGGCGCTGTTGCCTATATCGAGTTGATCAAAAATCCTATTTCGGTTGCACGCAAGGTGCTGGAGAGTCCCCATGTGCTGCTCGTAGGCAAAGGAGCGCAACAGTTTGCGCAGGAACAGGGCATAGCTCTGTGCAAGATCGAGGACCTGGTGACCAGGGAACGCTATGAGCGTTGGCTGGCTGAGCGGTCCAGCAACGTCCAGAGCAGCACCACCGAAGCGCCGGTCCCACAGGATGCTGCTAGTTTACAAGGACAACAGGAAAAACACGGCACGGTTGGGGCCGTGGCTCTCGACCAGTCCGGTAAACTGGCAGCCGCCACCTCGACGGGTGGCATCCCGCATAAGTATCCAGGACGTGTGGGTGACTCGCCGCTCGTCGGCTGTGGCTTCTATGCCGATGACAACGCTGCTATTTCTTGTACTGGCCATGGAGAGGATTTCATTCGTCTGCTCATTGCCAAACGTGCCGCCGATTTTGTGGCACGCGGTGACAGTGCGCGCGAGGCCGCGGAGGCCGCTATCGCCGTGCTCTCTGCCAGGGCGAATGGCACCGGTGGCTTGATTGTCGTCGATCGGCTCGGCAACGTAGGCTTTGCCTGGAATAGCTCGCATATGTCTCATGCCTATATGCTTGAGGGAATGCCAGAACCGATTGCAGGCGTATAGGAGTTTTTTCATGCGTACACTAGAAGACATACAACAGGAAGTCGATCACCTGATTAAAGAAGAGTGGCAGAGCACATACTGGGCACCGCTTTCTAGCCTGGCGCGGCTCACTGAAGAGGTTGGAGAACTGGCCCGCGAGATCAATCATCGCTACGGCGAGAAGCCGAAGAAAACGAGCGAAGGACAGGGTGACATCGCCAGCGAGATGGGCGATATTCTCTTTATTCTAGCCTCGCTGGCAAACTCTATCGGCATTGACCTGGATAGCGCCTTTGAGGAGGTCATGGCAAAATACCAGCGACGTGATGCGCTGCGTTTCGGTTCATCACGAGATACCGACTCCACAGCCCAGCAAATAACCTAGCGAAACAACAAAAGGTGCCCGGCGAAGTAGCCTACCACGAAGAACAGGATAAACATGAGCAGGCCAAGTAGCAGGAGTAGCGGGACAGGCGAGCGACGTGTCTCCATTTCCATCTCTTGATAGGCTGCTCGCCGTGGCAGGTTGAATGGGACATCGGCGACGGTCGTGGGGGCATCAGGAGCAGGCTCCAGCAATGGTTCTGCATTACCACCTGATCGGTAGGCGGAGAGCCTCAGCCCAGTATTGCCAGTTTTTCGTATCGGCAGTGCTGAAACCAGCTTTCCGGTGCCCTTTGGCTCTCCCTCTTCCCCCTGGCCCCCCCAACTATTAGCGACTGGCGAAGACTGCCTGGCGCTTAATACCCCTACCGGTTGAGCTATGCTGCTTGCTTCTGCCGGGAGGGGAGGCTCTAGTGCATCTGCTATTGTCTCTAATGCCTGATAAAGCGCTTCAACTGTGTTGATGTTCTGCGGATGCGAACGCAGCGCGGCGCGTGCAATCGTCTCACACAACTCCGGCGGGGTCCCCCGTGGGAAACGCAGCTGGCCATCAACGGGTGGCTCGACCTGGGTCGTGCCGGCAGGACGCCCTGCAAGCAACTGGTAGAGCAATAAAGCAACAGCGCGGGTATCATCGGCTTGCCGTTCAGCGCTTACTTGCCCCCAGGGGAGATCGGTGTCAGAGATGACTATGCCTTCACTGCCTACGCCACTCCAGTTTTCAAAGTAGGAGAAGTCGCCGGGCAAGGCAAAGTTGTTGACACGTATGTGTCCTTGATGGTCGAGCAGAACCGCAGTAGGGGTCAGGTCGCCATGACAGATCTTACGCGAAGAACTGCTTGCATAGAGCAACGCCTGGCAGATTTGACAACCGAAGTCGACGGCCTCATACGCTGATACTTGCTGCAGAGCAGACAGTTCATTCCCCTCGACATATTCCTGTATGAGATAGAGCGTCTCATGTTCTACTGCCAGGTCATAAAGACTGATGATGTGGGGATGAGAAAGATGGGACGTGATGCGCATGGCAGTTCTATACACCGGGATCTGCTGTGCAGGCACGACTTTGATGGCGACGGCGCGTTGGAAGCGCTCATCCGTGCCCAGGTAAACGGCACACCCTCGCCCCTGCTTTATCAGGCGTTCCACGCGGTAACGCCCGTCAATGAGCCGACCTGTTTCCACGATATGCCTCTTGCTGATTGAACGTTTAGATGTCTTGTAGGGCGAGTGTTACCGCGCCGACGATGTTTGCCTCTGTACCGAGTTTACCCTGGACGATGCGCACATTTTCGCTGGCTACTGGCAGGCACAGGTCACGTAGACGGGCCTGCAGCGGCGTAAGCAGCAATTCCCCAGCTTGCGCCACTTGCCCACCCAGGATAATGATACCAGGATTCATTAAATGAACGATGTTTGCCAGGGCAATTCCCAGATAAGTGTGTACTTCTTCCACAATCTGTTGGGCGACCTGGTCGCCTGCTGCTGCCAGGCGAAATACTTGCTCAGCGGTAATACGTTCGGCCCTCGCTTCTGTCACGCGGCGGATGGCGGCTTCCGTTTCAGGATGTTCCACCGAAAGGCCGATCATGGTACGAGAGATGGCCTGCGCCGATGCAATCGCTTCTAGATGTCCAAAGTTACCACACGAGCATTTGGGTCCATGTTCTTTGACCAGCAGGTGCCCAATCTCGCCTGCACTGCATGTTGCCCCGTGGTATATCTTGCCGTTGACGATCATCGCGCCGCCGATGCCGCGTCCCAGGCCCACATACAGGATGAAGCGCTCTCCCATGCCCGCGCCATACTGAGCTTCTGCCAGGGCGGCAGCATTGGCATTATTATCAACGATACAAGGGATATCGAGTCGCTCCTCCAGGTAATCCTGCAAGGGGAAGTTATCCCAGCCATGTGCATGGTGCAAGGTGCGCACGACGCCATGAGTTGCATCTACCAATCCGCCAACTGCAACCCCCACACGCAATACACGACCATCCTGAAGTCGCTGCGGATGCATCACCTCGGCGAGCATGTCATCGAGCAATTGCAGCACGGTTTGCGTATCGGGAACATACTCCAAAGGGCGACGTATCCGCTGCAGGATGTTGCCATTGAGGTCTGCAAGGGCCACCGATTGGCGTGAGCCGCTGCCACTGATCTCAATCCCCACAACGTACCCCTGCGTCGCTAGCAGCTTACCAGTAATCCTTGTTCCTGGCTGTGCCGCAGTCCATAGAGAAGCTCCGGCAACTGTTCCTGAAATATGCTCTGTAGACAACCGTTTTCCCTCCTGGCTGAGCCGCGCGACCCCGTGGGCCGTCGATACAATGCACTACCGTTGAGTTCTCCAATGGTGGGATGGGAAAGCAGAACGTTGTGCTTTGCTTATGCTAGATAGTCGCATAAGTATATCATATTGCGGCGGATACGCAAAGTAGAAGGGGACCTGATGACCTGAGGGTGCGGTTCAGATTTTTGCGTCGAGCCAGACCACCCCCCCAGGGCGCAGGCAAGCTGCGCCCCTACTAACCACGCAGTACGCTCCTCGGTGTGCCGTAGGGGCGGGAGCAGATGTGGGCACGGGACGCAGTCTGGGGCACACTGTCCCCCGGGCAGCGTCTGTGTGCAGGATACCTGCCCCCAGGCAGGGACGTAGTCTGGGGGACTGTGTGCCCCAGCCTCCGCCCTGTGCCAAAATCGATCCTGTTGGCGAATTGCCCGGAAAAGGCCGAGCGCAGCGATGGCCAGTGTGCGTAGAGGCCAGATTTATCGCGCCCGTGGGGTGGGGTGGGGCCAACGTCGCCGAGTTCGCCAACAGGATCAAAATCTGAACTGCATCCGGGACCTGAACAGTTGCTTGTCAATATCGATAGCCCTTCAGGACTGCTCGTCGCCGCAGGCGACGAGCAGTCCTGAAGGGCTATTTTTAATCATTATGATAAATTAATAATTTAATCAAAATTTGACTAATGAGTAGAAATATGTTATACTCTAGTTGACGAAACGGAAGTAAGCATTGATTGCCCAGTTCACACAGCTTTTGCCTAGAAACAGCAGGAGGCACAGTTATTCCCCATGCAAACAGCACAAGCATATGAAGTTCCTGCCATCCAGACCACAGATCTGCGCCGCATCTATCACAACGGCACAGGCAAGGCGCGTAAGACGATCACAGCACTGGACGGCATCAGCCTGACCATCAAGCGCGGCGAATTGTTTGGCCTGCTTGGACGCAATGGAGCAGGGAAGACCACACTGATCAAGATTTTGACGACGCTGCTCGCTCCCAGCAGTGGCAAAGCCTATGTCCACGGTATGGATGTCACACGTGACGTGCTGCCTGTGCGCCGGTGCATCGCCATGGTCAGTGGCGGTGAGCAGTCGGGCTACGGCATCCTGACCGTGCGCGAGCAGCTCTGGATGTTCGCACAATTCTACGGTGTGCCATCCCGCGAAGCCCACAGGCGCATCGACGAACTGCTAGCCGTCGTCGACCTGAGCAACCAGGCCAACCAGAAAGTGTATGCGCTCTCCACCGGCATGCGCCAGCGTGTCAACCTCTGCCGCGCCCTCGTCTCGAATCCTGAGATTCTCTTCCTGGACGAGCCCACCGTCGGACTGGATGTCGAGGCCGCCCGTGCGGTGCGCAACTATGTGCGTGCCTGGATCTGCCAGAACCCCCAGCGCACTGTGCTGCTGACAACGCACTATATGCTCGAGGCCGACGAATTGTGCGACCGTGTTGCAATCATCGATCACGGCCAGGTCGTCGCCCAGGGTACAACGCGTGATCTGAAACGTGACCTGCAGGCTCCAACCCTGGAAGAGGCTTTCGTACGCCTTGTTGCCGACGTGCCCGGCGATGAACACTAACGAGGAGGTCTGCCAATGACAACGAAGAACATTCCTCACGCGCCTGGCATGACCTGGCAACAGCATCTGCAGCTTGGCCTGCACACTATGATCGGGCGCGCGTATCCACGTCTCATCGACGCCACGCGTGAACCTGCTGAATGGTTCTTTTCCGATGTCTCGCTGCCCTTACTGCGTGTCATCGCCTTTGTCCTCGTCTATCGCATACTGAAGGCACCCGCGCAATACACCGGCTTCGTGATTCTGGGAGGAGCGATGATGGCCTTCTGGTCAAACGTCCTGTGGTCGATGGCTGCTCAACTGCACTGGGAGCGTCAATCCGGCAATCTCGAACTCTACCTGATGGCTCCCGCGTCGATGCTCTGGATTCTGGCGGGTATGGCACTCGGCGGTATGCTGGCAACATTGCTGCGTGCCGTTGTCATCATCGTGGCAGGTTCGCTGATCTTCGACATCACCTACTCTATCGTCTCCTTGCCTGCGCTGATACTCGTTTTCGTGTTGACACTCGTGGCTCTCTATGGCCTGGGCTCGATGCTGGCAAGCCTCTACCTGCTCTACAACCGCCAGGCCTGGGCCATGCAGGAGTTGCTACAGGAGCCGATCTCCCTCATCACCGGTGTCTACTTCCCGGTGCGGACACTCGGCGGTATTGTCGGCGGAGCTGCCTCGCTGATCCCGCTGACACTCGGTCTGGATGCCATGCGCCAGTTACTCTTTCCACATGGCTGGCCAGCCTTCCTGCCTGTTGGTTGGGAGATCGGCATGCTGCTGGCGCTAGTCGTTGCCTTCCTGGTGGGCGCGGCCAAAGCCTTCCGCTTCATTGAACACCGGGCGAAGATCGAGGGTCGGCTCTCGCTCAAGTGGCAATAATAGAGGAGAACGTCGCACATGCTACAGGCAATATCAACGAGAAGCAACTCTATCTGGCAACGCACTACCCTGGCGCAAGCCTGGCAGACGCTCAAGACTGCTGCCTGGCTGGAGTGGCAGGTGCAAGGTAACTGGACCAGCCCCTTGCTCTTCCTGCTCTACCTTGTCGCCAAACCCCTGATGGCAGCGCTGGTGCTTGTCTTCATGTACTGGGTGATTAGCGGCTTCCATTCCCATGGCGCGTTCTTTGGCTTTCTGATCGTGGGTAGCGCTTCGTGGAGTTTCATCGAGCAGATCCTGGTCGGTTTGCCGCGCACCATCCTGGATGACCGCGAGCAATACGCCATGCTCAAGTATATCTACATCGCGCCTCAATCTTTCCTGGCGTTTCTGATCGGGCGCAGTGTGCCGCGTATGCTCGCGGCCTGCATCTCCTTTAGTATCACATTAGGATTCGGCGTTGGCATACTTGGTGTGCCTGTCGACCTGCCGCGTGTGAACTATCCACTGCTGCTGCTTGCGCTGGCATTGGGATTCATAGCGATTGTAGCGTTTGCTATCGCTCTAGCGGGTCTATCGCTCATGTTGAAGCGCAGCGCGTGGGTGATGCCCGATGCAATGACCGGGGCGCTCTATCTGCTGGTCGGCACGATCTTTCCAATTGCTATCCTACCCGCCTGGATCGAGAAGATAGCACTGGCGCTGCCCTTGACGTACTGGCTGGAACTGATGCGACGAGCACTATTGGGTAACGCTATTGGCAACGTCTTCCCAGTTACAAGCACACAGACGGTCCTGGGGTTATTGCTGTTGACGACGGGCCTGGCCATTGTCCTCTGCAGCGGCATCTTCCGCCTCAGCGAGCACGTTGCGCGGGAACGCGGCTTGATCGATCGCCTGACGGGAAGTTGAGAGTGGCACACCGGCGAAGGTCAAAGGCAACGCGAGATGAGGAGGGGAAACACTACACCATCTCTCTTCCTACTCCTTCCAGGCTCTTTCTCCCCAGCGCAAAGCCGAGTCCCCGGAATCTTGTCTCCCCAGTTTCAACCTGTGAGAAACCCGCTTCCTTCATGAGAGCAGGCTGATCCTGCATGCTACTCTTCCATGGGCCGGCGGGGCCTTTCATATCGAGGACCAGCAAGCGCCCCCCTGGCTTGAGCACGCGGGCAATTTCCGCCAGTCCTTGACGTTTGAGGTCATCGGGCAAATGGTGCATCATCAAGGTACTCAGTACGGCATCGAACGACTGGTCGGGGAAGGTGAGTTGCTCGATCACCCCGGCCTGAAAGTCGATCGGGAGGCCGCGTCGAGCAGCTTTACGGCGGGCACGGGTGATCTGCTGCGGCGCAGGGTCAATGCCGCACACGCGGCCCGTTGCGCCAACGCGCTCATAGGCTTCCAGCGCTAGCGTTCCGGTGCCGCACCCCACATCCAGCACCGTCTCTCCTGGTTGAAGTTGGGCCAGGTCGGCGGTCATCTGCCGAAGCGCCTGCTCGCTGCCACCGAACACGAGGTAGGCGAGGAGCCATGTAATAAGGTCATAGAACCAGCCCCAGTTGAGGACGAACCCTCGCGTCTCATAGGCCGACGCCTCGTCCTGACGCCTCGGGTGTACGAAGTGCGCGAACCATTGCATAGATTTTGCTCCTTTCTTGTTCTAGCGAGGAAAGGTGAGGGCATCTCTTGCATCCCCCTTTTCCTCGTCATAAAGATGTATATACCCCTTATTGGGCGAAAAAACAATACCACGATCCGCCATCAGGGAACCTGCCTCCAGTTGACAGTATCTTGTAACGACCCGGACCACTTGATACAATGAATGTACCCGAGAGATGTAGTGAAAACAAGTACGCAAAGTCAAGCACCTCCGCATTCAATGCGGAGGCTTGTGAAGCAAATCGGTTTGCCACCGAGGAACCAACAAGGGCAACTGCGAAACTAGCTTACCCAAGCTCTGGCAACAGGGCGTTTGAAGGAACCTGAATCATCCAGGCGTGGCAGCCTAGAGGACGATGCGAACGCCTCCCTAATTTGCATCCTCTCCGATGGTCAGCAGCGAAGGGAATATATCCACTCGAAAGAGGCTTATCGCTCATGTTTGTACCTGTTGTCGATCACCAGCAGCAACCACTGATGCCCACCACTCCGGCGAGAGCAAGAAAATGGATCAAAAGCGGGAGGGCGACGGCTTTTTGGAAGGGGGGCATCTTTTGCATCCGGCTCAACGTCGAGCCCTCAGCGCGGGAAGTCCAACCCATCGCTGTGGGCATTGATCCCGGATCGAAGCGCGAGGGCTACAGCGTCGTCTCTGCTGCCCATACCTTCCTCAATATCCAGGCCGAGGCCAGGCAGGGAGTCAAGAAAGCGGAGGAACAAAGTACGCAGATGCGCCGCACGCGGCGCAGGCGCAAAACGCCTTGCCGTCAGCCCCGGCCAAACCGGCATCAGAGCAAGAAAACACTGCCTCCCTCGACCAGAGCACGCTGGCAGTGGAAACTGCGCCTGGCTTCCTTTCTCTGCAAGCTGTTTCCGGTGAGTGTCTTTGTGGTGGAGGACATCAAGGCCCGCACGCGTGGCAAAAAGCGATGGGATCAGAGCTTTTCCCCGCTGGAAGTCGGCAAGCAGTGGTTCTACGCGGAACTCGGCCAACTGGCACCCGTCCAGACCAAGCAGGCTACGAAACCAAAGCCATGCGCGATCAGTTGGGGCTCAAGAAAACGAGCAACAAGCTGGCAGCGGTCTGGGAAGCCCATTGCGTCGATGCCTAGGTGCTGGCGCGAGCCGCGGTCGGGGGAAGGTGTTCCCCCGATAACACTCGGCTGGTGTGCATTGCGCCGTTCGTCTGGCACCACCGGCGACTACATCGTTTCCAGCCGGAAAAAGGGGGGAGGAGAAAGCCCTACGGTGGCACGCTCTCCCAAGGGGTCAAGCGAGGCACGCTGGTCACGCATCCCAAGTGGGGGAAGGCGACCGTTGGGGGCACGATGGATGGCAAGCTCAGTTTGCATCACCCCGAAACCAACCAGCGACTGACCCAAAAGGCCAGAGGGGCTGATTGCACGTTGATCAAGCTGTTACGGTGGCGAACGCGGCTGGTGCCTCTGACACAGGCCTCCGCCTCCCCCGCCCCAAACAAGGAATGCCTGCTTCCTCCCCTGGCTGAAGCCCTGATTCTTACCCACATTTAACAAACGGAGGCGAATGGTCACCTCTCAAGCGGATGGATATCGCAGAGGCTATCGGCCCGTTCGCGATCAGTCGCGAGAAGGGGCCGCTTGCCAGGCGGTTTCACCATTTCACATTGTTAAATGTGGGTAAAAGACAGGGCTGAAGCCCAGGGGTATCCGCAGGCCGGAGTGTCATGATTTGACATAGGAGAGCAAATTATCCTATTGAATGGAGCAAGTCATATGACACAACAGAAGAAGAGCACGAGGTGCCCGCTCGGAGTGATGACCGTTGGAGGCAGATGGAAGCTGCAGATTGGCTATCATTTGCTCAGCGGGACCAAACGCTTCGGCGAATTGCAGCGGCTCATTCCCGAGGCCTCCCGGCAAATGCTCACGATGCAATTGCGGGAGTTAGAACAGATGGGGATGGTTCACCGGCAGGCTTATGCGCAGGTGCCTCCAAAGGTCGAATATTCGCTGACGGAACTGGGACGCAGCTTCGAGCCAGTGCTTCGCCAGATGTATGCGTGGTGGGAATGGTACTGCGATCAGGTCGGCTTGGAGCATGATTGGAAAGTCGGCGATGAAGCGGAAGAATGCATGCAACAGCAGAAAGGCATCTCGTCGATGAGGAACTCGGTGGTCAACTACCACTGAGTGTCCTGTCAGATTTTGCAGAGAGGTGTACAACGGGAGAGAAAGCTGCTAAGATAGGCCCATTAGGAAAAGACCATTCAAACTCGGGTACTGGAGAGTCTTGTAGCAATTTTCTTTGCAGACCTCGCCCGTGTCAATCGCTCGCGCTCTGCTCACAGGTCAGGTGAAATTGGAACTGATCATCTTTATCGGCCTGCAAGCCTCCGGCAAAAGCCGCTTCTACCAGCAGCAGTTTGCCGCTATCCATGCCTATGTTAGCAAGGATCTGCTGCGTAACAACCGGGGCCCGGCCAGAAGGCAGCAACAATTGATTGAGGAGGCGTTGCAGGCTGGCCGCTCGGTCGTCGTTGATAACACTAATGTGACGCTGGAGGATCGCGCTGAGCTGATCCGCCTGGGTCGCCTGTACGATGCCACCATCATCGGCTATTATTTCGAGTCCCAGGTCTCACAATGCCTGGAGCGCAACCGGGAGCGTACCGGAAAAGCCAGAGTGCCGGATGTAGCAATTTTCGCGACACTCAAGAAGCTTGTCCATCCTTCTTATCAAGAGGGCTTTGATCGACTCTTTTATGTGCGTCTCTCCGAAGATGGCATGTTCAGGATAAGCGATTGGATAGAGGACGAAATCTCAGACGACAGACGACGTAACGGCTGAGCATCATCTGCCAAACCACAGAGCAAGGTAGTACATGGTAGCCGGAAAGCATAGATCATCCACGAGGTATCATTATGGCATCATCACCAACTGCACAAGGCCAGGTCTTCGTCGGACCTGGTCTCAGACCTGCCAAACTCGCCCTGACCCTGATCGGTGTCCTGGGCGTCACTGTGCTGGTTCTCTGGATCGCCATTCACGAGGGGGCATCAGCGATCGGCAGCACGATTGTCGCGCTCTTATTTATCATCGGCTTCCTGATCTACCTGCGCATCGTCGCCCCTGTCCCCTTCACAATTACCCTGGAGCCAGGCGCGCTTGTCAAACGCAGTCGCAACGGCGAAGTGATCGAGGTGCGCTGGGAAGAGCTAACGCGCATCAAAGAAGAGTTCTTCCCCAACGGCAAACGCATCAGCCTGACCGTCTACCGCAAACCTACTGCTCCGCAACAGAAAGCAAAGGCCTGGGCAGTCTACCGCGATGATGTGACCGACCTTGATGGCCTGGCACAAATGCTCAAGGAAACCATCCCTGCGACGTGTGAATGGCAGAGCGAAACGGTTCACGAGTGACCAACACGTAGCCCTACGATAGTGATGAGACTCATGTGCCGTTGTACGATCACAAAAGGCGATCATAATCTGCATGCGTTCCAATAAAATACCAGAAAATGGTGTCGCCCTTCCATGTACCTACAGCTCGATAGCTTTTATTTACTCGCACAGAATACCGGGATTTTCCCTTGTTAATGCACTTAAAGTGAAGGCCTGGGTGATATGGATTCTCTTTAAAAATGCGATAGGCGTCGACTGCCTGTTTTTGCACATCATGCGGTAACTGAGCAAATAATTCGCGAAATTCTTTCGTCCGTACACTTTTCACTCAACCGCAAAGCCACCTTCTTCTGTTTCTCCCGCTGCAAATTGCCGCTCCGCTTCTTCGGCAAGTCGGTCCAATCCAGCTTGCACATGAGGTTGAGCGAACAAGGTATCCCATTCCAGTTCTTCTTCATCGGTGTAGTCATCGCCGATCTCTGGTAGTGCGATAGCACGAAGATATCTCATATGAGCATCTCGGATAACCGAGTTTGCTTCGGCTACTGCTGCTTTTGCATCTAATACTATATGATCAGCATGAAATGTGCTAGCCTGCGTAGATGGAAGATGAACATAGGTGTAGCCAGTCTTCTCATTGATGGTGAAGGTAGCACTCATCTACTTGTCTCTCTTTCCTCACTTGCTTTGGAAGCGTTGTAGCTGTCTAAACCTATTTGTAGAGCTTTGATAATCTCTGGTATCAACTGCGGGGCTACAACTAACTTGCTAACACATTCAAATCGAACGGACCCCCTCTTTAGCAGATACTCCCTGTTTGCTTCGGGTGAGCCTACGTAGGGGGGGATGTGTGTTTCAAAGAAAAAGAGCGTGATCTCATGTTGCCCAGGCTGGACAATCACATTATGGACGTACTGATTGTGTAACGTATCAGGGACATGCAAATCTATAGGAAGCGAAACGCCTTGTGACGATTGATCTTCTTGCTCTATTTCACTCATGGGTGTCTCTTTCTTGGCTAAAGTACGGCTCATCCTTACTATAAACCATATTGGTAAAAATCGCAATCACTGCTGTGAGCACAACCAGGGCTTTCCAATTCTCGCGGAAACGGCTCGGCACTTGCCACCCCCACTGAGAAAAAGATAGAGATGGTTGGGCGGCGAGAATTGGAAAGCCCTGTGAGCGCAAAGGGGGAAATAACAAGACTTCACATATACGCCCGCGCCTCCGTCGCCTTAAAGGTCGCATAGACCTTTTTACCTTCCCGCAACTTCATACGTGTGGCAGAGGCGGCCGTGATCTCAGCAGTAAGCAACGGTGCGGGAAGTGTCGAGTTGCCAGGAGTTTCTAGTAGCATACTGACGCGCACCCGGCCATCATCCAGATTGCTTGCACTACTCAGAGAAGTCCCTAGATGCAGCAATTGTATGATTTCGCCACGGAAGACGTTGCGGGCCGACGTATCAGGTAGTGTTTGATAGAGTGTGACACTACGCGGCTCAACCACCACGTATGCTTCCTCACCTGCGGCTGGCACCCTATCGGACTGCGTGTGTTCCTCCAGCGCCGCGCTGATCTCCACATTGTGCTCGTGGTCGTCGTAGAGTTGGATGGTACAGATGGTATTGGTTTCACAACGGACCACGCGCCCACGAAAAAAGTTGGTGCCCACCAGTTCGGCCACGTACGATGAGCGAGGACGTTCCAACAGGTCGCGCTGGCTACCCTGCTGTATCACCCGACCATGATCGAGCACGAGAATGTGATGTCCGAAGAGCAAAGCTTCAAGATAATGATGCGTCACAAATACCGTCGTGATGCCAATGTGCGCCAGGATGCGCCGCAGTTCCTGGCGTACCTCGCGCCGTGTCTGTACATCCAATGCTGCCAGCGGCTCATCTAGCAGCAGGAGACGAGGTTGCAATGCCAATGCTCTGGCGATGGCTACCCGCTGCTGCTGCCCACCTGAAAGCTGCCCAGGACGACGTTCATCGAGTCCGTTCAAGCGCACTTGTTCCAGCGCCTCTCCGACGCGCCGGCGGATCAACTGTCGTGGCAGATGCTGCGCTCGCAGACCAAAGGCAACGTTCTCGAAGACGCTCAGATGCGGGAAGAGGACGTAGTCCTGGAAGACGTAGCCAAAGGGACGTTGCTGGGGCGGAATGACGATACGCCGCTCGCTATCAAAATAGGTGACATCCTCGAACACAATATGCCCGCGTTCTGGATGGAGCAGGCCCGCCAGCAGTCGCAGCACGGTGCTTTTGCCCGCGCCACTCTCTCCGAGCAGAACGGTCGTCTTGCCCACTTCGGCGGAAAAAGTGAGTTCGAGATGGAAGGTGTTGAGATGTGTGTCGAGCGATGCTATGAGCATGCTATCAGTCTACACCGTGTCACCTGAGCATTGCAAGGAAGGACGTAACACTATTCAAGTTTCCTCTCTTCGAGGCTCTTCACTGCCTCCGGCAGTTCGCAAGAGTTTTGTGGCGGGTGCGGATATTGCCGCCAGCGGCGGCAATATCCGCACCCACCACAAAGAATAGGCGAGTCGCCGCAGGCGACGAGGAGTTCTAAAGAGTTACGGCTAAACTTACTTTTTATTAGTATCATCCCTTGCCTTAGATTGAGTGATTATGGTATACTGTAGCTACCTTATAGGCTGGTATGCAATTCTGAAATCTGACCAGTGGTGGTCGGAAAGAGCAAGGAAGGAAATGGCGACAAAGCCAACCACATCATCAATCAGTCAGATATGTCCGCGTTACGAGCATGCTGTTCAGTTGTTGGGCAAACGCTGGACAGGACTCATACTGGATACGCTGATGGGAGGCCCGAAGCGTTTCTGTGAGTTAACCGCCGCGGTGGAAGGGTTATCGGATCGTGTACTGAGCGACCGTTTACGTGAGTTGGAACTGGAAGGCGTGATTGAGCGTGTGGTTTATCCACAGATTCCCGTGCGTGTCGAATACCGGCTTACTGAAAAGGGATGGGATCTCAAGCCTGTTGTGGATGCGATTCACAAGTGGGCTGAACGTTGGATAGAGCCATGATCCTGGCGTGCGTGGCCTTGTAGCGACGTCTCCACCAGGTTTTGATAGCGTATGGAAAATTTATGGGCGCCGTGGCGCATGGCCTACATTGCGCCGAAAACACCACAATTGGGGTGTATTTTTTGTACTAAACCAGCTAGTGAAAACGACGCAGAGCAGTATATCCTCCAACGTGGTGAACACTGCTATATGCTGCTGAACCTGTACCCCTATAACAATGGCCATCTGATGGTGGTGCCCTATCAGCACGTGGGGACGATCGAAAAACTGGATGCGGCCACCCTTGCCGATCTGATGAGTCAGGCGCAATTAGCACTGCGGGCCCTGCGTCTGGCGATGAAACCGGATGGGTTCAATATGGGCATCAATGAAGGCAAAGTTGCCGGTGCGGGCTTTGCCGATCACGTCCATCTCCACGTGGTACCCCGCTGGGAGGGTGATACGAACTTCATGCCCGTGCTTGCCGATGTCAAGGTCATGCCTGAGCATCTTGATTCAGTGTACAAGCAACTGAAGCTTGTGCTGACGACACTCAAGGAAGGGCAGGAGACCTGACAAGCCCCCCCATGGCCTCTACCGTTTGCGCGTGCGCCGTTGGTTTTCGCGATACTCCTGATACAGATCGTCATCGGCCCCTTTGACGCCTTGCTTCATCGTCGGCGGTGGGCTCTTAACGTTGCTCCCCTCAGTATTCGCGGTGCCGCGCCTGCTCTGTGACGATTGCTGACCACTCATGGCCCCCAGGTTGCGCGGGATCAGATCGAAACGGGCCAGCAGGATCAGGAGTAGCACCAGGGTTGCCAGGAAGACGAGCGTGGACGTATCAATAATGATTGTCCCGCCGAAGAGAGGGAATTTGGTAATGACACTGTTCAGGTGGTTTTGCATCAAAAACGCTCGTTCGTAGGTCCCAATGAACTGCGCGCCAAACAGGTAAATGAGCATACCCAGAAGGTACTTTGTCTTGAAGGCACTGGCCGGACGAGCAGGAGCTGGACGCGCTGGCGTACTAGCTTTGGCCGGTTCCGCGGGCTCTGGCTCCCCGCTCTCTTTGGCGGGAGTCGAAGCTTTACCACGTGTGGCACGGACGATCCTGGCTTGACCCGCCTCCGGTGTTTTCTCGCCTCTGCCCACTGTCGAGAAGAAATTGGCAAGTCTCCTTGTCCGTGAAGGTGGAGCGATAGACTGTTCTGCCAGAGCCGACAACGTCTCTTCAATCGGCTGGTTCGTCTCTGGCACAGGGGAACCGCTTTTCACCTCTTCCATTGGTGTCACGAGTTCGGGACGGTTGCGTCCTGCGCGAGCGCCGCGTCTAGTAGGTCGACGGCTAGAATCCTGTGTCATAATTGTCCTCCCGAACGGTTTTCGCTGAACTGATCGAATGACCTGGCCTCTTCGCTATACGCATCACCCTGCTCAGGATCAAGATAGTGTGTGCCAGGCGGCATATCCTGTTGCGCAGGGTGGTTGACCAGGAAGCCTCCAGAACTGGAAACGGCGGGCTGTGGGATAGATGGATAAGAGGGCGTAGGTTGAATATATGGCTGTGAGGGGGCAGAGTGTGGATGCTGTGTTGGCACAGGTGGTGATACCATTGCCTCCATGGCAGCCAGACCTGCACGTGCAATCTCGTCATCGCGCCCAGGAGCATTGCCTCCACTGACGCCGATGCCACCAACCGTAGCGCCACCGAGGCGTATGGGCCAGCCGCCAGCCGCCATAATGAATTTCCCCTGCGTCATGGTTGCCATACTTGAGGCGAAGCCTGGAATACCTGATCCCCACTGCGCCACGGAATCGGTGGGTTGGTTAAACATTACTGCTGTGGTGGCCTTTGCAATACTAATGCCGCCCGTGGCCCAGCCATAGGGGGCCATCATCCGCTCAAAGAGCACGAGATGTCCCCCGGCGTCTACTATGGCGATACTCACAGGGCTCCGTAACTCTCTGGCGCGTTGCTTGCTGGCCTCCAATATTCTACGCGCCACGTCTATTGACATATTCACGCAAGGTCGCTCCTTACTCGACAGAAAGCAGTGATCAGCTGCTCTCTACTGTATACCTCTGACAATTAATTGCGCGGTACTGATTGCTGACAGTATAGCGTATTCCTGGAGGACTCACAAGGGGGTCAGATTACCAGGGTGTATGAAATACTTGTAGGCAAGCGAGTGTAGGGGCCGATTCATCGTGCCCACCGCCGATTTATCGGCCCCATCGCCAATGGATCGTATCCACCCCAGACCGAACTGTCACCTCTTTCTGCTCTGTAGAGTGCCGATTTATCGAGCACGTGTCCTCCGATAGCATTACCCATCCCAGGAGGCGTGGGGGGCAGCGCCGGGGTTTTCTCTTTCTCTTCGATCCGTCGTAGGATACTGCAATAATAGGATTATACCAAATTTACGCGCTCCTGCCGCCACTCCAATTGACGATACTTCTCCTCGGCGAGCTGGTGGGCTAATTCCCACTCCGATACACTCAACTCGCCCGCCACGAAATCTTCCTGCAATGCAGTGCTAAAACCGCTGCAAAAAGCGTTCGCGACATCATCCCAGGTGACATGGGGAACAAAGGTATGCAACGGGGCCGTTTTGGTGCGATAGAGAGCCAGCGCCTTTTCGCGTTCCTGCTCGCCGGGGTAGCGTAGCATGCTGAAGAACTCGGCGGCATGATCGTCAAGCGGCAGTGATCCCTGTTGGAGCAGCGCATCGTCCTTCCAGACCTGGGCACTGCCGATCAACTTAAAGCCATTACTGGCCAGGTCAGCCTGCGTCGAGGAGGCAAAACAAGCGGCAGAAGGATTTTTACTGACACGCCCCTGGCTGAGTTCGGCATGCACACCAAGGAGTGCAAGCGCTGCCTGTAGCCCCTGGGCCAGGTAGGCATAGGCCGCGACGATCCCCGCTGGCACGCCATAGCGTTTGTCGATCACGAGACTGTAGGTAAACTCGCCGAGGTGATAGACAGCACGCCCGCCCGTTGGCCGACGCACCAGGGCCACTCCGTGCTGCTGGCAGACATCGCAGAGTATCTCCCGCTCAACATGCTGGAAACGCCCCAGCGAGATCGCCGGTTGCGACCAGCGAAACACGCGCAGCGTCGGCGGAGCCTCGCCTCTAAGATGATGTAGCAACACAGCTTCATCGATAGCCATGTTCAAAGCGGCATCCTGTATCCCTGTATTGACGAAACGATATGGCTTGTGCATCATTGACTCCTCTGCCGCGCCATCCTCCATTTTCCGCGTTGTTCTTCTCTCACCTTTTCCGAGACTGGCGTATAATCGGCCAGGAAATGGTCACGAAAAGTAGCGAAGGTTCCCGCTCGAATGGCGGCGCGAGCCTGCTCTGCGAGGCGCAGCATGTAACGTATGTTGTGAATACTCCCCAAACGATAATATAGCTGTTCTTCGGCGCGTGCCAGGTGATGTACATAGGCGGCACTATAATTGCGGCAAGTGTAGCAATCGCACTCGGCCTCTACCGGGCCCCGTTCAGCACGGAAACGGGCCGATTTGATGCTCACACGTCCGTAGCGTGTGAAGAGTCCTCCATGACGAGCGACACGGGTGGGTAACGCACAATCAAACATGTCCATGCCCAGACCAATACCGATCACAAAGTCCTCCGGTGAACCAACGCCCAGCAGGTGGCGTGGTTTCCCCCGCGGCAATGCAGGTGTGACGTAGCGTAGCATCTCCCACATCTGCGCCTTGGGTTCACCTACTGAGAGCCCGCCAATCGAAAGCCCTGCAAAGGGCATGTTGCCAATCACACGGGCGCTGTGCTGTCGGAGTTCCGGCTCGAATGCACCCTGCACAATACCAAAAAGCGTCTGCTCTGCCCGATACTGCTCCTTGGCGGCGAGCGCCCGCTCGGCCCAGCGGTGGGTGCGCTCCATCGCCTCCTGCGCGTCCCCAGGACTACAGGGATAGGCACTACAGACATCAAGCGGCAGGATAATGTCCGCGCCAAGTTCCGCCTCGATCTGCATCACGCTCTCCGGCGTCAGCAGGTGCATTGATCCATCAAGATGTGATTTGAAGGTGGCTCCTTCCTCGCTCAGTTTGCGCAAATGACCCAGGCTGAATACCTGAAAGCCACCGCTATCGGTGAGGATGGGACCGTCCCAATGTGTGAAGGAGTGCAGGCCACCAAATTCGCTGATCAGCTTGGAGCCTGGTCGCAACATGAGGTGATAGGTGTTGGCCAGAATAATCTCTGCACCAGTCTCGTGCAGTTCCTCGGGCGAGACACTTTTGACCGTGGCCTGTGTACCAACGGGCATGAAGACGGGTGTGGAGATGCTGCCGTGAGGCGTTTGGATCGTTCCCGTCCTTGCCCACGTTTCAGGACACTCGGCGTTAATTGTGAATGAAAATGCTGACATGGGTCTCTCTGATGCTATTTGGCCCCCGTCCCTACTCGCTCGCTTTATTGGCAAGCTACGGGCATTATAGCGCATTCCTGTGAACAATGCCAGACATTTGGCAGAGATTACTTGCAGCAGCCTTTTCCTTTCAGCCAACAAACACATTGTAACTCTTCAGGACTCCTCACTGCCTGCGGCAGTTCGCAAGAGCTTTTTTATGCAGCGGGCATGGCAGCCTGCGGCTGCCATGCCCGCTGCATAAAAAACGTGCGAGCCGCCGTAGGCGGCGAGCAGTCAGGCACCTGAATAGTTACAAGACATTTTCGTAGTGTAACACGTGCACCTACAAAATATATTAAAAGCTGCATCGAATCCGCCAATTTGCCGAGAAAATACCTTGCAAATCGGCCTGAAATGGTGTATGCTTGCATGCGGTATCCGATCTCGGTCTCGCGTACGGTTCTCGTCCAGAATATCCGGTCCCACGCTGGTAAGGGTGACAGACAGACTGGTGATATCCGCTAAGATATGGACCCTTCGGTGCCGCCTCCCATGGAGGCTAGATACCAGCATATTGTCTTAGGAGGTCCTAGTTGAGTTTCGTTGACAAAACCCTGCGCTGCCGTGACTGCGGAAATAACTTCGAATTCACTGCAGGCGAACAAGAATTCTACCAGCAGAAAGGTCTCATGAATGAGCCTGGTCGCTGCCCTTCCTGCCGCACAGCACGCCGCAATGCGTCGAGTGGCTCAGGTAGCCGATCAGAACGCGCCCCCCGTGAGATGCACACCGTTATTTGCGCCGAGTGCGGAGCCGAAACGCAGGTCCCGTTCTTGCCCAAGAACGATCGCCCTGTCTATTGCAGTCCCTGCTATGACAAGGTTCGCGTCGCACGTAACTAAGCACTTTCCTGTATTGGAGCATCCCTGGCACGAGACGATATCTGTCTCGCTGTGCTCGATCCGAACAGGACAGAAAGACAAGGCCAAGGTTTGTTCGCGGCCTTGTTTTCTTTTTTGGGGTCGCCATATTTGTGGCATCTAAACATACGCTAAGAAGGCCAGGAGGAACAAAACGCGCGAATTTGCTTCGGAAATACGCTCCACGAAGCGGCTTTTTACAGTAGAAGAGGTGAAAGAAGCACCAAGAGGAACTGGCCAAGCGCGACCTCAAGCCGGAGGAACAAATCGTTGATACCGGGTACGTGGATGCCGAACTTCTGGTCAGCAGTCGAGCCTCAGCACAGGATCAAGTTAGTAGGACCAGTGTTATCTGACAATAGTTGGCAGGTCAAAGCAGGCAAGGGGTTCGATCTGGCCCATTTCCAGATCGATGTCTCATTTCGGCAATCAGATCAGAGAAGGCCCGGCTTGCCCGCGAGAACGCGTCGCGCCTTTGCGCCTTCAAGATCCACCAGATCAGGTGAGAGGACCTCACGCGGCAGTCGCGGCCTCGTTTGCGTGGGCTTTTGGGCCGAGACTGCCGTGCATGCGAGAGCGTTGTTTTCTTCGATGGACATCTGTACAGTAGTTAGTAGCCCGGTGGTCGTTGGAATGCGCCGGTCACTTCCGATAGGGCCTTTGCCATCGCCAGCAGACGCGATTCATCCCAGCGTTTCCCTACCATCTGTACCCCAATGGGTAAGCCATCACGATCCCGCTGATACGGCAGCACGACTGCCGGGTGGCCGGTGTAATTAAACAGTGTGCCATGGGCACTGACCATCCAATACGTGACTTCCTGACCGTCAACGTGCAGTGGCGTTCCCGGTTCGCAGTGTGGAAACGCTGTCACCATAGACGGCGGGCACAGCAGGACATCCCACTTCTCGAAAAACTGCTCCCACACGAACATGGACTGGTCACGAATGTTCAGCGCTTCCATGTATTGTGCGATGGTGGTCGGTCGTTCCTGCTCTTCCGGCTGGAAGGCTCCAGTCATCATTCCGATCAATGCGCCGGCGCTCGCGAGTTCCTGGTTGAAATCCAACTGTGGCAGCGTCGCTTCTTCCACGGCGGCACACAGGGGAGTAAGCTGCTTCGCCAGTTCTTCTACTGCATCGCGAATAGCCGCCGCGATCGGAAAGCCTGGAAAGGTGGGAGCAATGGCGACCCGCAGATGCTTGAGATCGAGGTTGGGTACTTCGTCAACCGGCACAGGCGCTACTTCGGTATCGCGTCCATCCGGCCCGGCAATGATCGAGTACAGCAGCGCTAGATCCTCGACTGTCCGTGCCATCGGCCCAATACAGGACATGATGCGAACAGGTCTGGGCCCCGGAAGACCAGGGATCAGTCCGGTGAGTGGCACTCGGTGTTCGGTTGGCTTGAGGCCACACACGCCACAAAAATGCGCTGGAATGCGGATCGAAGCAGACAGATCGGTGCCAATGTCAAACGGGGTCATCCCGGCAGCCAGCGCCGCTGCCGCTCCACCACTAGAACCGCCCGGCGTGCGCTCGACATTCCAGGGATTATTGGTGCGGCCAAAGATCGGATTCGTGGTTTGTGCAGGATCGGCCAGCATCATATACACGTTCGTTTTGCCGATCAGAATGCCACCCGCTGCCTTGAGGCGTGCGGTCACGGTGCTATCTTCCTGGGGCACATGATCCAGCGGTGGGAACCCGGTGGTGGTGCGCATGCTCGCCGTCGCATGGGCATCTTTGAGCGTAAAGGGCACGCCATGCAGCGGCCCCCATAGCTCTCCGCGAGCTAGAGCTTTATCCGCTTCCCGCGCCCGTTCATAGGCACACTCGGCATCCATAGTGACGATGGCGTTCAGAGCAGGATTGTGTGCAGCAATCTGCGCCAGATGCGCTCCCAGCACTTCTGTGGCTGAAACGTGGCCTGCCCGGATGGCGGCGGCCAATTGCTTCGTACTAGAGAAAACAATATCCATCATGATTGCAGTGACATGGTTTTGTCTAAATGAACTTTTCCCATGGTATTTTTTCACTTCCTTTCAGGCTTTCTTAGAAAACCTCTGAGCAGCGCGTGCCTGCGCCTTGGCAGCCTCTTCTGTGCGGTTCCTCGGTGGTGCGTTCGTCTCCAGCGAGCTGAGAAGGTTGCTGGCGACTGCTGCTATCTCGTCAACGGCAGCAAGGAATGCAGCTTCGTTGGCTTTCGATGGCTTGTTGAAGCCGCTCACCTTTCGCACGAATTGTAATGAGGCCGCCCGAATCTCTTCCTCGGTCACAGGCGGTTCGAAGTTGAAGAGCGTCTTGATGTTTCTACACATAAGCGTTACCTCGATTCTCGCGAATGAGCTGGTCAACTTCTGGTCGCTTGATCATCATAGCATACCGAAAAGCAAAAAACTTCTTCTCTCTTACTCTTTTTGAACGGAAACGGCTCGGCACTTGCCACCCCCCACCCAGAAAAAGATGGAGATGGGGTGGGGTGGGGTTGGACGGCGAGAAGTGGAAAGCCCTGCCGTCAATCCACATCGCTTGACAGCCGCCCTTAACATATTATAATACGAGTAGCGTACAAGTGTTTTGCAATGTCACTGCAAGCGCGTATGTCCCGCAGTTGGAACATTTGCGGCACTGCAGAAGGGTCCCTGGCATGACCGTCAACCCACAGGATAAGGAACAATTGATTCATCTAATAAACGAACACGTAAGCGAGCATGGCACTCTGACCAGCCTCGAACAGCTCCTGGCCGAGACACGCCAGTACCTGACTCCACAGGACCTGGAGAAGATTTCACGTGCTTTTGAACTGGCCAATCGGGCACATATGGGTGCTCTACGTCGTTCGGGCGAGCCATACATTCAACATCCTCTGGAGGTCGCCCTGCTGCTGGCCAATATGCGTATTGATGCCGATGGCATCGTAGCCGCCTTGTTGCACGATGTGGTCGAGGATACCAACTTCACGTTGGATGATCTGCGTAAGCAATTCGGAACGGCGGTAGCCACGATTGTTGACGGCGTCACAAAGTTTGATGTGCTGGCCGGCAAGCCTGCGCCAGAGGGGTCCGGACCTCTTGTGAAACGTTTGCCCGCCGACCTCAAGCGCCGTCAACGTACAGAAACGGTGCGCAAGATGCTGCTCGCCATGGCTGAGGACCCGCGCGTGGTCGTGCTGAAACTGGCGGACCGCCTGCACAATATGCGCACACTCGGCGCGATGAACCCCGTGCAACAGCAAAACACGGCGCGTGAGACGAGAGAAATCTACGCGCCGCTTGCCAGGCGTCTCGGCATGGTTCTGGTGCAGGCCGAGCTGGAAGACCTGGCTTTCTACTACCTGGAACCGGATAGATACAGTTTGCTCGCCGATGAAGTTGAAGCCGAATGTCATCGCCGCCAGCCATATGTGGACCAGGTCTGCGCGACCTTACAAGAAGAAATGCAGCGGGCAGGTATTCACGCTGAGATACACACCTGGCAGAAGCACCTGGCCAGTATTAACCGGAAATTGCCACAGAGCGCCGCTAGCAGCGTTGAGGGGGAGATGGATATCGAGATAGCCGAAGCGAGGCAGCAATTGTCCCAAATCCATGATCTGGTCTCCTTTCGCATTCTGGTCGACTCCATCCAGGACTGCTATCTGGCCCTGGGGCATATTCATTCATTGTGGCGACCCAAGGACGGGCGCATCAAAGACTTTATCGCCACGCCCAAGCTGAATGGCTACCAGTCACTGCACACGACGGTCTTCTGTTTAGATAACCAGCTTGCAGAAATCCAGATTCGTACACACGACATGCAACAGACGGCGGATTATGGCATCGCCAGCTACTGGCCACTCAAAGAGAGAAAACATGCCTCTCTCTCCTACACCGAGATGCTTGCCTGGATTGAGCAATTGCGCGAGTGGCAACGCGAATTGCCGCAAAATGCGGATGAATTTGTCGAAGCCTTCAAAGGCGACATCTTTCAGGAGCAGATTTTCGTCTTCACGCCCAAGGGTGAAGTCAAGGACCTGCCACGTGGCTCCACGCCGCTCGACCTGGCGTACCGTATTCATACCACCATCGGCGATCACTGTGCAGGGGCGCGCATCGTCACGAGTATGGGCGACACCGGACGGCTGGTGACACGCCTGGTACCGCTTGACTACGAACTCAAAGGCGGCGAGATCGTCGAGATTGTCACCAATCGCACCGTGCATCCCACCCGTGATTGGCTCACCTTCGCACGCACTGCTGCTGCACGCAGCAAAATTCGTCGCTACCTGAAAACATACGAGCGCGAGATCAACCTGCAATTGGGTCGCGAACGCTTAGACCTGGCACTCAAAGCAGTGGGCATGCCTGGATTGAGTGCAGTGCGTGAGGAAGATTTCTCATCGCTCACCACGGTCAAGAAGTATACATCTCTTGATGATGTTTATATCGCATTGGGACGTGAGGACTTGCCTCTAGAACTTGTGCTGGAATACCTTACCCCCTTTTTAAAGAGCCGCCAGAGCCGCGGGGCAGCCAAAGGCACAGAGGAGCCTGTTGGAGACAAAGAGGTCGTGGAGGACGTGCACGATAAATCGGCACTCTACGACCGTAGGGGGTCCGATTTATCGGGTACCCCCTCCGTAGGAGGTTCCGTTGATCAGACAGCACCTCACTCAAGGGAGATCATCGTCAAACTGGCCCATTGTTGTTGTCCGCTTCCTGGTGATGCCATCGTAGGCTTCTTTAGCCCCAACAAGGGCATCGTCGTCCACCGTAGCGATTGCCGCACCTTGCGCCGCGCCCGCGAGCACGCACGAGAACATGCGGTAGAAGTCAATTGGTTGCAGATAGCACAGCAGCACTATCTGGCTCCCATCATCATCGTCGCCCACGATCGCGCCGGACTCCTGCGTGATGTCGCTGCCGTCGTCGCCGATGCCGGTATTAATATGACCGCAGTAGCCTCAACGACCAATGTCTCACTCCAAAAAGCCGTCATCACTGCTACATTGGAGATACAAGCAGTAGACCAGATCGAACCAATCTTTGCACAGCTGCAACAGGTCAAAAACGTGGTCAGTGTGGATCGCGACCTTGGTCGTCGCCCAGGCTAGCTAGTTCACCCGGTGAAACGGATGCGCAGTGTGTCAGCACGCAGCATCTTGGAATTTTTAAAACGATGAGTACATCCGTAGAACAGCAATCAATGGCATATGACTCGCCAGAAGACATCGATGAAGCCTCGCGTCATCAAATGAACCAGCTGCTTAGCGTGGTAGAGCAGTATATGACTCCCGCTGAGGTTCAACAGGTCGCGCGAGCACTTCAGCTTGCACAGGAGACCTGTCGAGGTGTCGCTGGTGAACGCCAGAGCGGGCCTGCTCATATCCCACCCTTAGAGCACGCCTTAGCGGTAGCAACGATCTTAGCCAACATCATGCGTATTGATGGCGTCGGTGTCAGCGCAGGCCTCGTCTTTGAGGCGGTGGATGCGGAATTACTATCACTTGAGCAGGTCGAGCGTGTCCTGGGTTCCCCGGTGGCGCGTGTCGTGGGCAGTATGTCGCGCCTCAACATTCTGGAACGCAAGAAGCAGAGTGTCGCACAGCTAGAGGCGGAGAGTAATCGCGAGCAAAAGAAGCGCCGTAACCATGAGGCCTTACGTCGACAGCAAGCCGAGACGGTGCGCAAAATGTTTTTCGCGATGGCCGACGACCCAAGGGTTGTCCTGCTCAAGCTGGCATACCGCCTGCACGCCATGCGCTTGATTCATGCCGCCGTCTATCCAGTTGGCCACCAGGATATGCTCACCATGGCGGAGGAAACGCGCGAGATTTATGCCCCCCTGGCCGGACGCCTGGGCATGTCACTGGTAGAATCCGAGCTGGAGGACCTGGCCTTTGCCGTCCTGGAGCCGGAGAAGTATGCCTGGATCCGCAATCAAGTCGAATTAGAGCGCAAACAGTGGCGTTCCTATGTAGAGCGCATCTGCGCCATCCTGCGCGAGGAGATGGCAAAGCTGGGGTTGCGAGCTGAGGTGTCGGGGCGTGTCAAGCACCTGTACAGTTTTTATAAGAAATTGCAGCGCAACGCCCATGATGTGGAACGGCTAGAAGACCTACAACATGCCGCCGACTTCAACCAGATCCATGATTTGATCGCCTTTCGTATTCTGGTCGAGTCAACCCCTGATTGCTACCTTGCCTTGGGCCACGTCCACAGTCTGTGGAAGCCGAAAGAGGGGCGCATTAAAGATTTTATCGCCAATCCCAAGCCAAATGGCTATAGTGCGCTGCATACGACGGTCTTTTGTCTGGACGACCAGTTGGTGGAAATTCAAATCCGCACCTTTGCGATGCACGAAATGGCAGAATATGGCGTGGCGATGCACTGGCACTACAAGGATGTCGGCGACCATGCCTCTGCTTCTGCCAAGGAGTTACTGGCCTGGCTGCGCCAACTGGCCGATTGGCAGCGAGACCTGCGTTCACTGACCACCAGCGACACCGAGTTTATCGAAGCCGTGAAAGACGATATCTTCCAGGAGCAGATCTTCGTGTTCACACCCAAAGGCGAGGTCAAGGACCTGCCCGTTGGCTCAACGCCCCTGGATTTCGCCTATCGTGTCCACTCAAAAGTCGGCGATAGGTGTGCCGGTGCACGCATCACCACCGGTGATCGTCTGGTGACACGCATGGTACCACTGGACTACGAACTGCGCAGCGGCGATATTGTGGATATCGTCACCAGTCGCATGGCCCACCCGACTCGCGACTGGCTGAATTTTGCGCGTACTGCTGCTGCTCGCAGCAAAATCCGCCGCTACCTGAAGTTTCATGAGCGTGATATCAATATCCAGATAGGACGCGAGCGCCTGGACCGTGAGTTGAAAATTAGGGCAGGCCGTGATCTCGATATCCTGAGCGAAGAGAACCAGAACTGGCTGGCTAACGAGTTCCGCCTGGCCTCGTTTGAAGACGTGCTGGTCGCCATCGGCAGCGACGATATACGTCCGCATGCAGCCGCGATGAAACTGCTTGAACACTGGCAGCAGTTGCGCGAACAGCGTGAGGGCAAAGAGGCGAAAGACGAAAAAACCGAGGGGGAGCCTCTACCCCAGTCCGCTGCTCCTAAACACATGTCTTCTGCACGCTTGCAGGTCGCAGGAGTCAGCGGGTTGCTGACCAGGCTGGCTAATTGCTGTTGTCCTCTACCGGGTGATGCCATCGTGGGCTTTATCAGCAGAGGCAAAGGCGCGATTGTCCATCGGGCCGATTGTCGGAATATCAATCGCTATCGTGAGCGTGACCGTGAGCGCCTGGTGAACGCCAATTGGACAAGTATGGCCCAACAGCACTACCTTGCGCCCGTTATCATCACGGCACGTGATCGTTCCGGCTTGATTCGTGACATTGCCGCCGTCGTCTCTGAAGCTGGCGTGAATATGACTTCTGTTGGTTCCACTGTCAGCGCTGGCCAGGAAATCGCCTTCATCAGCGCCACACTGGAGATTGAGAGCCTGGATCAACTGCGGCGCGTCTTTGCGCGTCTTGAGAAGGTCAAGGACGTGTTGCATGTCGAGCGCGATTTGGGGAAAAACCACAAAAAGCACCATTGACCTGGCAACGTTGCCAGGTCAATGGTGCTTTTTGACTGGATGAGTTAACCGCGCAAACGCTCCAACACGGGCGGTTGGCGCAGCTTTGCGAGTGCTCCGGCCTCGATCTGTCGCACGCGCTCACGGGTAATACCCAGTTCGCGCCCTACCTGCTCCAGGGGATGAGCCTGGCTGTTACCCAGACCAAACCGCAACTGCAAGACAAGCCGCTCTCGCGGTGTCAGTACCGATTCGAGGACCCGCTGGACTTCGTCTTTGAGCGTTTGAGTCGTCGCAAGGTCTTCGGGCGAGGCCGATTCGGTATCTGCGAGCACATCGCCCAGTTCCTGCTCCTCATCTTCGCCAACCGGCAACTCCAGGGAGACAGGCGCGCCAGGAGCAGCCTGCAATTCGACCATGCGTACTGGGTCCAGGCCGGTGGCTTCTGCCAATTCCTGTTCCGTGGGCTCGCGACCAAGTTCTTGCAATAGCCGTTGGCGTTCGCGGCGGATACGGTTCAGCGCAGTATTGACGTAGACAGGGAGGCGGATCGTCCGCCCCTTGTCAGCAACGGCACGACTAATCGCCTGCCGGATCCACCATGTGGCATGGGTAGAGAAGCGGTGCCCGCGCCGCCAGTCATAGCGTTGCACGGCCCGAATCAGCCCAATGTTGCCCTCCTGGATCAAATCGAGAAGGGTGAGACCACGCCCAACGTAACGTTTGGCGATGCTTACTACGAGACGAAGGTTTGCCAGGATAAACTGCTTCATAGCCTCGCGGTCACCCATCTCAATGCGTTGGGCCAGCTCGATTTCGCGATCATGCGTGATCATCGGCACACGGCCAATCTCACGCAGATAGGTCATCACGGCATCTGACTCGCCTGCATCGGTCGCGTTCACTGCGTTCTCGTCTTGCTCTTCTGAGCGACGACGACGCACGGTTGAGCGACGGGTGGATGGCGTCTCCTCCGTTGCTATAGTGGGCAACATGAGAATCGAGACAGCCTCCAGTTCAGGTGAGCTTGGCAACTGAGTTAGTTCTTCATGCATATCAGACATTGCTTCCAACTCAATAGGGGCTGGCTCTAGATCGCCAGGGTCCTCTTCCAGCTCCTGCTCTTCTTTACCAGGGTCCTCAACGTCATCCTCTATATATTCAAGACCTCGGTTCAGCAGTTCCTCGGCATCAGCGATGTCGAAGGGCTTATCAAGGTCGGTATGTGTACCATCCAGGGTTATCATGGAATCCTTCATGGCCCGCTGTAGTTCTATCATTCTACACCCTCCATGAGAAGTTGTATCTCAAGCAGCAAGATAGCGGTATCCTTTATGGTTCAGTCCTACGTTCAAGGGAAGCGATCCTTTGATCGAAACACGATGTCCGAGTGCAAGTGGGAGGAATGTATGTTCATAGGTAAAAACATAGCCAGGCCTGAAAATATTCCTGCACCACTTTAATTATAACGCAAAGGTACCCTTTTGTTCTAGTCCCCTCGGCCTGTTTTTTGCCAATACATTCTAAGAGACGTCTAACCAGTAATACGTATAAAACTTCCTAAAGTGGCAACGGCCCTGATGGGCTGGCAGCAGCCTTGCTTTTGATAGGTGTCTCTGCTCTTGAGCGCTGCGCTAACCTTACCAGGGAAATAACCAGTACAATGACAAGTAAGAGCGAGAGGGCAAGCCCTGAGAACGCTCCGAGGATGTCAGCCACGTATTCCCAACTGACCCCGAAGATATAGCCCAGCGACAGCGGAATAACCGCGCCCAGGACCTGACCGCTGCTATCATAGAGCAGGAAACGGTGATAGGGATAGAGTTCTGCTCCGGCGGTGAGGTTGATCACGCCACCCAATGCGGAGAAGAGAAAACGGCTCAGAAAGATGGCCCATCCTCCATGCCGTTTGAACGATGTACGCGAGCGTGTGATCGTATGTGCCGGGACGAGTCTGCGTTTCCCAGGCCGTTCTAGCCATTCCAGTAGCTTGCTACCCCAACGTCGCCCAAGCAAGTATCCCGTATTATCACCGCATACCGAGGCAGTGACAGTAATCACGATCAGGAGTGCGAGATCAAAGTCACCTTGAGCAGCAAACGCTCCGGCGGCAAGCAAAATCAGGCTCATGGGGAGAGGTGCGCCAACCGATGAGGCAAAAACAATCAGCCACAGCACCGGATAGCTGTATTCCTGCAATGCAGTTATGAGGAGAGGCAGGAGTGTACTCATGACCATACCCCTTTTACTGTACGTGCCGGGTTAGCGTTTTGAGCGGGAAGTTCGAGTGAGTGCCTGTTGGGATGCTGCTCACGGTAGGTCTGGATGGCAAACTGAATGTCGTGAATCAGCTCGTCAACCGGGCGATTGTAACGGAAGGCAAGCGCATGTAAGGTTGCATGACGCGGTGGACGCGCATCATGGATCTGCAACGAGCGGTATAAATATGCTTCGGGTACATGATAGACACGGGAAATGTAGGGAATGGTCATCCAGGGACGGATGGTGCGTACATCACCTCGTGTCGCAAGCATTTTTTGCTGCTGAAAGTGTTGGAAGGCCTGGAAGGTGGCATTTGCCGCGATAGCCGTAGTGGCTAGCGTAAGCAATAAAAGTACACCTACCAGGATCATCTTTACTCGCAAACTCATCTGAATCATCCTGGCAACCGCGAGGGCTGCCACTACATCTGGCCTATTGACGTTGGTTAAGCTCTCCTCTAGAATAACATGCATGGACAATTCGACGCAACAGTTGCACATCACGATCAAACGCATTGACACCAGCTTGCCGTTGCCCACCTATGCTACGGCGGGCTCGGTAGGCTTCGACCTGTTCTGCCGCGAAGACACCGAGGTTGCGCCACGCACCCTGGGCTTCATCCCTGCGAATGTGATTGTGCAAACGCCACCCGGCTATATGCTCTTGCTGACGATGCGCAGTAGTACCCCGCGCCGCAAGGGGCTGCTCATCCCTCAGGGTATAGGGATCATCGACCAGGACTACTGTGGAGAAGGTGACGAATTGATTGTGCAAGTCTACAATTTCCGCGATGAAGCGGTGACGGTGAAGCGCGGCGAACGTATTGCCCAGGGCATATTTATTCCTGTCACGCGTGCCATCTGGAACGAAGTGGACCAGATGGGCAAGGCGCGTGGCGGATTTGGAAGTACAGGTGCCTGATGCACGACTACTATGCCATCCTCGAACTTTCATCTACCGCAACGACGGCCGAGATCAAGCGGGCCTATCGCCGTCTTGCACGCAAGTACCATCCTGACCTCAATCGACAAGCGTTAGACAACCACATCAAGCTGCTTAACGAAGCCTATGCTGTCCTGCGCGACCCTGCCAAGCGTGCCAAATATGATGCCTTGCGTGCGCAGGAGGCACAGCGGCTTGCGGCTGAGAGAGAACGACGCCGCAAGCAAGCGCAGGCGAAGAAAGAAGCTGAGATGACCTGGGCTGAGGGAATGGTCGGGTTTGTGCGAGAGCTGAAGAAGGCGTTGCAAGAAGAATAGGAGGCTACCATTCCCCATAGGGATACTTCGTCTCTTGCTCAATCGATGCTATCTCTGCCTCGTTCAAATCAAATGCTTCATATACTGCCGCGTTGAGTTCTGTCTCCAATCTGACTATTTCCTCAGTGAGGCTTCCGATCTCAGCACTACGGTCTCGCAACAACGCTTCCCACTCGTCACGATCTTTCAGCGGAATAGCGCGTTTGAAGGACTTGACCAGTTCTTCGCGGAACTCTTTGAAGGACAACTCCCACCATTGCACAAGTCGTTGATTGGGCTTATTGTTGGGAGTGCCAAAGTCACTGTGGATGCGATGCATGGTCTTACTTCGTACCTTGTAGCGCTGCTCTGCCTTCTCGGTGATCTGCTGTGCGAGTTTTGCAATAGAATCGTGCTGAGCATCATTTAAGGTGGGGATAGGCAAGCGCTCCATATATTGCCTAAACAATCGATAGATGAGTGTGCCAGCGCGCTCTCCAAGCGGCTGTGAGATACGTGATAGCACATACCAGAGCGTACGAGATGCTAAAATGCCCAGGAGAGCATGCGACATTGCTGGTATGCAATAGCCTGTATTACCGATATACACACCAGGCTCACCCCAACTGAAACGAGATTTTCTGGTGATATCTGGCCAGAAGATTTTCGGCTGCTCGAAGACATCGTAGTAGTCACAAGGGCGCAACTCCCACCATAATTGACCTTTGTCCTGACGCTTACGTGCAGCCTCTGCAAAAGGCTCCAAGTATGCCGCTAATCCTGGATGACGCGCTGCAAACTGCTCCCAGGCAAGTGTTTCATGGGATTCCGACTCCGCGAAGGTAGCTATTGTCCACCCATTGGGGAGACAGATCAACCAGCGTCCTTCATGCTCCTGATACCAGGGGCGTAGGTCTTCCCCACGCAAGACGGGCTTGATGATAGCTACACACGCCGGGTCTTCTTTCACCAGTCGATCTCGCATTGCCTGATTGATGATAAATGCCTCGTTCAGCCCTGTCTTTACTCCATAATAGATACGTCCCTGTACAACCTCGCCCAGCGGTTTGCCCGTCGCCATCAGTTTCGCGACCAGGGTACGCGAGGTATTGCCAACCAATTGCCAACCAGTGTCGGGTTGATCGTAGATGGAAAGTGCAAATTGCTTCGCGGCTAATTGTTCTCTGAACGTCTTCACTGGCTCGCCACGTGCAAAGATGGCAGCAGATGCCATGTGCCCATCGGTGGGCAAGGACTTACGCACGATCTGGATAGCAGGAGTGAGATCAGGAGCGTCTGCAAAAATGCGGTTGTTCCCCAGGTCTATGATGGTTTCTATCGTGGCTTGTGTGCGCAGATATTGTCGTAATGACGCTCCATAGTTGGCATATAACCATGTATTACTGCTAATGTAAGCCAGTCTTCCCCCTTGATGCAGCAGACGTAGCCCCTGAGCGAAGAAATAGACAAAGAGATCAGCGACGCCGTGATAGACCTCGTAGTGTTCCTGGAAGAAGGGTTTATCCTCCCGCAACTTTTCCTGGCGCACATAGGGTAGGTTGCCGATGACAACATCGAAGCCTGCTTTGTCTCCGAGGGGTTGCCCATCATGGTCATAGAAGATATCAGGAAACTCTAGTTCCCAGTGGAAGAAGCGCTTTCCATCTGTTGATAGTTTCGTAGCTTGCTCAAGCAGCGCGGTAAAGTGCGCTTCCATCTCTGGCGTGTAATCGCTTGTCCTGCCAAGAGCATAGTTTGCCAGTGCTCGCCATACATCGTCGCTTACCTCCATGTTGTAGTACAGCGCAGCACCCAGGTGGGCCAGGTACAAGTATTTGTCACTAAAGCGTTGGCGCAGTTCCTCATAGGCGGCTTCTTGAGCCTTGACGTTCTCAAGCGTGGTACCAGGGTTTTGCTCAATCCTGTTCATCACGTTCAAGGCATCACTGACGCCCTGGCGAAACTCCTCATCATCCAGCAGGGATAACTGTCCTGCCTCCTTCTCTGCTTCCTCGGCCTCCTGCGCTTTGCGTTGCAAGTGCTTCGTCGCTGGATGCTGACCAGCCGCAACATCTTTCAGCCACGAACCCACGAGGGCATTCCCAGGGCGTAGATGGTGGTCAAGGAAGTTCAATGGACGATGCTCGGCAGCAGTTGCCAGCCAGAGCGAGAGCTTGGCAAGTTCGACAGCAAGAGGGTTGAGGTCAACGCCGTAGATGCATTGTTGAACGACGCGTCGTTTCCAGTAGGTGAGGTCGGCCTCGCCGTTGGCCTCCTCTGGCTGCACCCCAAGCTCTACCAGGTAACGTGCAATATATTCCATCGCCTCGACGGGAAAATGCCCGCTGCCCATTGCCGGGTCGAGCACATTGATCGAGAGCACTGCGTGTATCTTCTCAGCGTCACTGGGTGCATCGCCCAATGCTGCGATTGCCTCATCCAGCACAGACCCCAGCGTTTGCTCGACCATGTACTTGACAACGTAATCGGGTGTGTAGTAGCTGCCTGTGATCTTTCGTTCGCCACGATCGGTCACGAGATAGACGCTGCCTGTATCATAGGTTCTGACGATATCTCTTGTGGGAACACCCTGAGCAGGAACAATCTTACTGCTCGCTCGTAGCTCCACCATTGGCTCTGTTGCTATCTGCAAGGTGTACTCCAGTAGCCCCTCGTAGATCGTTCCCAGGTGTCGTTCGGCAAGATCACGGTAGTCGATAAATTGTCCATTGACTCGTGCCAGTTTGTCGATAGCCCGACACAGGCTCAGATCACCAACCGTGTATTGTTCCAGGAAGCGATGAAATTCATCCTGTCGTGGATCGAAGAGACCACCGTTGAAGATGGTGACACTGAGTGACCTATTCCCTCTATCGATACTTGCGAAGAGGGTCTTCAAACGTTGCCAGAAGACTCCCGATGTAGGGATGAGCAAACCGTCCTGTAGCTCATCAGCAGCATCGCGTTTGATGGCATCCAGGCTATATTTGCGCTTGTAGCTACGGTTGTCTTGCAGTGGCAGGAGATCACGTGCCTCAGCATAGAGGATAAAAAGCAGGCGATAGAGTAGAATGAGTGAACTGCCGTAGAGCAAGCGGCAGGTATCGGGTGTCGGGGTAAGCTTATTTCCCGTGTCGTCTAAAAAACCCTGGGCGACATCACAGAGCGCGTCATACACTTGTTGACGCAGATTGTCACCGATCTGCTGGGCATAGTCAGCACTCGCTTGCAGGAACTGCTCTAATGCGAGTGGCCCTGGATCAAAGGCGGCACGGCGAAAGAAAGCATAGAAGTAGAGGAATTTCTCCACCTCATCTGATGCCAGGAGATCAGGGAGATCAACTTCGTAGAATACCTCTAGTTTGTGAGCGGTACGTTCGTGGTAGAGCCGCCAGCGCCGTCCATTCGTGAGGATGCCCCAGGGAAGCTTGCTATGGAGCATGTAAAAGAAAATCTGGTAGGAAGGGTTTTTATTGTCAAAGTCATCGCTTCCTTGCCTGTCTCCCGCGATGGTACGGTCAAGTGAACGGTCCCAGCGTTTTGCATCCCCTACGGCGATTGCACCGTGTTGTGCAACGCTTTCATCGATGGTCACGTTTCTGTTTGCAAGACGCTCTGCCTCGTCACGGTAGAAGAGGTAGTCAGGCCTCTGTGTTTTGTTTCCAGGTACCTTGAGCCCAGCCTGTATCTCGAAGGTATGTCCTAGTTGCTCCAGCACTGGCATAATCCACTCTCGTTCCGTCTGTGCCTCGTTGGTGGCATCAATAGGAGCGAAGGTAGCGAAGCGTTGTTTGAAGCTCTCCATGATGGGAACTGCTTCTGCTTGTAGCTGTTGCCAATGCTGCTTCCAGGGTTCTGCATGCGGCAACAATTGATTGAGGAAATGATCGGAGAAGAGGCGTCGATTATGATGAGGGACGCCTGAATAAGGTGCATCCGCCAATGAAAGCTGTCTATGCTTTGGCTTCGGCATGCTATAATCCCGCCTTCTAACTTGAAAGTTTCCTCATTGAGAGTTCCCTATACGATGTGTTCTTTGAGCATGTCCGCAAAGCGGTTATGAAGGGAGGAGAACACTATGGTACGATGGCAGTATAGCGTATTGGTGGGTTATAGGCAAGGTGTATGATATTATACACACAAGCAGAAGGATATGCGAAGCAGAAAAACCATCCAGTGAATTATTGTCGGGTCCTGTAAGGATGATCCTCGCGGCTTGTTTTTCTCTCTCAAATGTTGTTGAACTGAGATCTGGGAGAAGACCAATGAGCACGATTTACAACCATATCGCGGGCCAAAATCTGGAACGACTTGCAGCCTTGAGTGACGGGATCTTCGCAGTCGCAATGACGTTGCTCGTGTTCGACCTGAGCGTCCCTGTGATTGATGTGACTCACCACATTGAGCAGCCTCTCTGGGCGAGTGGAGCGATTCTATCCGAGCATGATCTGTGGAATGCTTTGGCCCCGCTTGCGCCGCACCTGCTCACCTATTTCATGAGTTTTCTGACGCTCGGCATTTTCGAAATACGCACGATGTCACGATTTTCTTTACTACAGCAACGAGCTTATTGGTCGACGGTCGAGTGAAAAAAGGAAACATCGTCGAACCAGACTGTTCCGGCGTTGCCTTGCGAGTTGAGGTGGATTTCCATAGCCACGGCCTGAGCAGGCGCTCTTGCGGGAAGTGTTCTCTGCTGCCAGTCATACGTTCCAGTGGGAAAATGAGGCGAGTCATCTTGAGATAACACGTGGCCAGTCGCATCAACCCATACAATTGATAGGTAATTGCTGCCTGTGCTGTGAAGCCCCTTCGCCCATGCCGATACGGTATACGTCCCTCCGGGGATGACATATTGGATTGGATTGAGAAAAAAACTTGCCGTGCCATGGGTATTTGCCGTACTGTGAGAGATTCTGGCTGAGGCATTTCCAGAATGGGCAACTGTCGTATCCCGAGCAAAATTGGCCGTAAACCCGAGGGAAGCGTTTTGAGAAATTCTCCACAGAGTTGGCAACCCTTGCCCGTCACCCTGTTCAAATCCATTATTAAAAGAGGTCTCAACGGGAGCACCTGCAAGCAGATTGGCAATCGTAGCTGCAGCAGGTTTTTCTGAGCCATCTATCCGAAAAAGGCCATAATACGCTTCTCCGCGTGTAGCCAGTTGCACAGGATGCGGAAAGGCCACTGAGGAAAAATCACTAATGATCCAGGGAGCCGGGAACGGCAGACCCAATCCTTCTGTCGCATAAAAAAGCATACGATAGTAGTACTCCTGCTGGGCTTCTTGTGCAATTATGTTGTGCGCCGTATCAGAAAACCCCTCGGGGCTTCGGGGATACGTTGAGTATCCGGTCTCCCCGATAAGAAACAAAGCCCTATGGAGCATCGCCTTTACTTGTTGTAATGTGTTATACATCTGTCCATCAAACTCATACAGATGAAAATCATAGAAATCTGGCGGTGCCGAGCGCAAGGCCTTGACAAGCCTTCGTATGCGACCGAACCCGGATTCAGAAATCGTGACAGGTATTCCGCCATCAATGCGTTGTAAATAAGGAATCATCGTTTGTGCCCACGGAAGTGAATCCGTCGCATTGAGATCCATTTCGTTTTGTAACTCAATAATACTGACACGTGGATCAGCTGCATACGGCCTGACAATCGCATCAGCCCACTGTTTACTTCCCGCAATATCCCCATAGTGGTCCCAGCCATCAAACAGCGTGAGATGGACTTTGAGCTGATGCTGGGCGGCAAGGGTGACCACTTGAGACAATTTATTCCGCTCAGCCGATGTAGGGGCTGGATAATCAAATACCCCCGTTTGAACTTGAAGAATAATACGTACCGTATTAAAGCCTAATCCATGAATTTTCGCGAAATCATGGTCAATCTCCGTTGGATGAAACCGCGTCCACATATTCGTCCACGCATCATTTTCAGGATAGTAATTCATTTCCTTGATGGTGGTTAAGAGAGTTTGGGCAGTAGACTGGCTAGTACCTGCTGCCAATCGTTGGGGGAGATTAACGATAAAAGGAAGAGCCAGAAGAATAAGAAGAAGGACAAGCAGAGAAAAGTGAGCAAGAAGCCTCTTGCCTGCAAAAGAAGAAAGAATAGTCCTCACTTGTTCAGCAGCCTTTGCTACTATCACTCTTCCTCAATCTTCTTCGATGTGCGCCATGTTCTCCTCTTTGAATGTGATTCTAGCATATCCATAAAAGCTAAATGGCCTGGGTAAACTCCATGTCGCATCAGCGGCAGAGAGCCTCCAGTCAGGCCAAGGAACAATGTTGCAGTCTTAGGGATGGGAAAGAAGTACCGTATATGGTATTATTGCTATACCGTTTCTTTTTTCTACAACAAGCCTAAGCAATCAGTGACACTCCTAACTACAGAGCCGTAAAAGGAACGGCCTCTGGTAGGAAGAGCGAAGCGTCACGGATTTTTTCCAGCCATTGATGTAGAGTTTGCCTGCTTCGAGCAGGCGATGAAGATCTGTTTGCGGCGGAAACAGCAGCACCGCGCCCGTTGGCATATAGCGAACGGGCTTGACCAAGTTCACCTCGGTCACGGAACAAGCTTTTGCTTTGCCTGAGATGTGCATCTGAGTCAAGAATGCCACGCCGAGTCGCGCGATGTTGATCGCTGCGCAGTAGTCTCGGTCGGCATTAAACGAGCAGGCGGAACAGATGAGCCAGCGCCCCCATTTCACGGGATCGGCTCGATGGTGCGCTCGCGGGGAACGGTACGTTTGAGCGGGGTTCCCACACCGTGGGCACGTATGCGAAGAGCCTCGTGGACGCTCAGAACGGAAGCGGATGCCCAAGAGGTGACTTTTGTAGCGCAGGATCTTCCAGATGTCGGAGCGGATCGTGGTGTTGTTACGATAGTTGCGCCACCGCCCACGCACGCCTTTGCCCCGACCAGTGGATTTCAGCGTCTTCAAGGACTCGCCACTGATCAGAGAGCAACCCCAGACGCTGGCAAACAGCAGCAGCAGGTTCGCCGCCAGATGGGCCAGTTCGCGATTGCGGGCCTCATACAGCCGCCAGCACCGCTTGATCTCCTGGTCATAGACCGCTCGTTTGGGATCATCCTGAACAAGCCCATCTCGTGCGGCTTTGAGTTGATCGATCTGTCTTCTCGTGCGTGCCTGGTGTCCATCCAGGCTGCCGGTATTGACAAAGAGCGGACGCGAGATCTGAACAGGATGCTCCGGGTCCGTGGGGTTGCTTTGGAGGACAACCGCCGTGATCAAGCCGTCGGGTAGCCGAGAAGCATTGCTGCCTCTCAGCCCCCTGAGAACCGGACTTGAAGATTTCTCATTCATCCGGCTCAAGCCTTTCTAGCGCCCTTTGCAGGACGCGGTTTCTCCACGTGTAAACCTTGGCTATGAACTTGCTGGTGACACGCGGGATGAAGCAAAACCCGGTTCTCTCTCGTATCTGTTCCTCCTCTAGATCGCCATACCATGTGATGGCTATGCCATCCAGTGATCTTGGTGATCTTCTGTTGACAAATCGGGCAGATGCCTTGTTGCTCTTTCCATAGATGGAGAAGCCACTTTCTTCCCTTCAGGCTGGTTGCCATGTGAACGTCAAGCCGTTGCTCATAGTAACCTTCCCATATCGGGTCGTAGGGATTGGCCTCTCCTTTTACTTTCACGTGTCGTCGGATGGGTGTTTGAGTTGTGTTCATCAGGTGGCGCTCTTCGCCATTTGCCTCTCCGTAGAATACCCAGTTATCCCGGTTGAAGGTTTTGAAGTATTTCTTCGTCTTCCATTCGTTGGATTTCTGGGGATGTCTTCGGTTCACCCATCTTCTCAGCTTTTGATAGATGGCATCATCTACCGTTTTGAAGATTTTTCCGCTTACCACGTGTTGGTGATATTGTGCCCAGCCGCCAATAATCGGGTTGAGTTGCATAATGAGTTTGCCAGCGGGTAACGCGGGATTCTTCTTGATTACGTCTCGTATCTTTTCCAGGTGGGCCTGGATGTTCTTCTTGGAAGGTGTGATGATCAATTTGTGTCGCTTGCCGTCCTTGTATTTGCGAATGTTCTGACCAAGGAAATCAAAGCCTTCTTCAATATGGGTGATGAGAGTTTTTTCTGGGGAGAGCGTCAATCCTCTTTCGCTCATGAATTGCTCTATGAGCGGTTTCACCTCCTTTTCGAGGAGTTCTTTTGGGTCCCCTGTGACAATAAAGTCATCCGCATAGCGGATGAAGTTGACTTTCGCATTGTGGCCGTGTTTCGGTTTAGGGTATCGTTCCCGAAGTTGCTTCTCCAGGCCGTCCAGGGTCATATTCGCGAGTACTGGTGAGCAAATTCCCCCTTGGGGTGTTCCTTCCTCTGTTGGATGTAAGACGTGTTTTTCCAGAAATCCGGCTTTGAGCCATTTCTTGAGCATGGTCTTGTCCATTGGGATATGGGTCAAGAGCCACTCGTGCGAAATCGCGTCGAACGATCCATCAACTCAATACCCTGTTCAAGAACCCGGATGAGACAGGGACAACCGAAATCGAGGTCACTGATCCGCGGCATCCACTCTTCGGACGCTGTTTTCCCCTGATCTCGATGAGTGC